>OBCU01000210.1_pt1 | contig 46493 bp, 40 predicted proteins | sample 1495961 | NCBI WGS metagenome assembly OBCU01 (sample SAMN04168658, study PRJEB22393) | human gut metagenome | biome: human gut microbiome; feature: stool | host: Homo sapiens | collected 2014-03-24
ATTTCTATTGAATCCCAGATATAACCATGATAAAATAAGATGAGATTATAGACAATGATGTCAAAGGAACGGTATCCTCCATTTTCTATGTGAAGGATACCCCCTGAATTGCGGAAAGGGGTGAACAAGGTGGCTTTATTAAAGTTATGCTCTGACGCAAAACTTCTAGGACTGACAACAACAAACGTCCGATATCTGGATAATGACCGTGATATGTTTGAAGAGCATTTCGATGGACATATTGCAAGTGAGATGAACCTTGACGAAGCAGTCGTCAGGGGTATTTTGCTTGCTCCGAACTATGTGACCACCGTCTATCAGTACCAGAAAGACTTGGCTCGCTACCAGACGCGGGTGGACAATTTACGCTCTCCCGGCATTCAGGATGCGAATCAAAAGTATCTGGATGCCCTGCGCCGTGCCTTGGAACAAACAGATGGATTAGATAAGGTATTTGAACATCATATCACAAACAAATCCGGCAAGTACATCGTGTTCTGCGCCGGCAAGGAACACATGGACGAGATGGTGTCCCATGTGCTGGAGTGGTTTGCAGGGGTCAACCCAGATGTGGTGTACGAAGCCTACTCCAATGACCCGAATACGGACAAGGCGTTTGCGGACTATAAAACGGACACCAGTGACCGGCTGAAGTTGGCACAAGAGCCTAAGAGGAAAAGCGAAAATCTGAATGTCTCAGCCGACCATAAAACGGGAGAAGGTATCGGTTGGTGTAGTCGGTCGTTTGACCCGGAGTAGTTACTTCAAAGTGGGTCAAAGAAGTTGTGAAAAATGAAAAAAGCTAAAGGAGTTATTGGGGTATTATGTCAAAATTTCAGCATGATGTGATGTTGAAAATCGCAAAAATCATCGATCTGGTAATGATTACAATTCCATTTGCACTTTGTTGGGAATTGTACTATTCATATCAGGTCTATGCAAAGTTTGGCTGGAAGGGCAATTGGGCCATGATCGGTCTATTTGCGGTACTGTTCTTCCTGCTGGGAAAAGTTTACGATGCGTTCTGGATGTCTTTGCAGCGCATTTCAGAATTGATTTATGGGCAGGTGCTGGCAGCCATGGCAACCGATGGCATCCTGTACATTGTCATCTGCCTGATGGCCCGGCGGCTCTGCAATCTTCTGCCGGGCATCGCAGCGATTGCCGGACAGATTCTGATGGCCTCAATCTGGGCGAAGTTGGCGCATGGATGGTACTTTAATACATTCCAGGCCCAGCCGACTGCAGTCGTTTATGATGTTCGTCATGGATTGGAAAAGCTCATCAATGAGTACGGTCTTTCAAAAAAATACGATGTCAAGATGACCTTGAACGTTGAGGAATGCCTGAACGACCTGAGCCTGCTGGATGGAATGCAGAGCGTGTTCATCAGCGGTGTCCACAGCCATGAGCGCAATATCATCCTGAAATACTGTGTGGGACAGGGTATCAATGTGTTCGTGATCCCTCGTGTGGGCGATGTGATTATGAGCGGTGCCCAGCCGATGCATATGTTCCATCTGCCCATGCTGCGTGTGGGCCGCTACATGGCAAGTCCGGAGTATCTGTTTGTAAAGCGTTTGATGGATATTGTGGTTTCGTTGGCTGGACTGGTAATTCTCAGCCCGTTGCTTCTGACTACAGCCATTGCAGTCAAGTCGGATGGGGGCCCTGCATTCTATAAGCAGGTTCGGCTGACAAAGGACGGCAAGCAGTTCGAAATCCTCAAGTTCCGTTCCATGCGAGTTGATGCGGAAAAAGACGGTGTAGCCCGCCTTTCTACAGGTGATAAGGATGACCGCATTACCAAGGTCGGCCATATCATCCGCGCTTGCCGCCTGGATGAGTTGCCTCAATTGCTGAATATTCTAAAAGGTGATCTGTCTATTGTAGGTCCGCGCCCGGAACGCCCTGAGATTGCCGCCCAGTACTGCGAAGAGATGCCAGAGTTTGCACTGCGGCTTCAGGCCAAGGCTGGCTTGACCGGTTACGCGCAGGTGTACGGCAAGTACAATACGACTCCTTACGATAAACTGCAGATGGATCTGATGTATATCGCCCATCCCAGCTTGATCGAGGATCTGAAGATCATGCTAGCAACCATCAAGATCCTGTTTATGCCGGAGAGCACTGAGGGTGTGGCAGAAGGTGCTACTACGGCGATGGGGCAGGAGACGGAAGAATGATGCAGAATGATTTTGGCCTGATCAGTATCATTATGGCAGCGTACAATGCTGAAAAAACAATAGAGCAGGCGATTAACTCAGTTTTGAGTCAGACTTACACGAATTTTGAGCTTCTTGTGGTCAATGATTGCTCAACAGACAGAACGGCAGAGTTGGTCAAAAGTATTGCGGCCAAGGATAGTCGTGTCCGTCTTATCTCTAATGTAAAGAACAGCGGTGTGTCCTATACGCGCAAGCATGGACTGGAAGAAGCGAAAGGTTCATGGATCTCGATTCTTGACAGTGATGACGCATGGGCACCGGAAAAACTGGAAAAGCAGATTGACCTTCAGAGAAGAACCAATGCTGACCTCCTTTTTACAGGTTCTGCTTTTATGGATTCGGAGGGGCATCCAATTGACTGGTATCTTCGTGCTCCATCAGAAGTGACTTATCGACAATTGCTGAAACAGAATGTGTTATCTAATTCCTCTGCGCTAGTCCGCAAAGAGTTATATGCGAAAAATTATGCGGTCGGAGATGAGATGCACGAGGACTTTGCCATCTGGCTCAGCATCCTGAAAAAAGGAATGAAAGCCTATGGTGTAGATGAGCCGTTGCTTATCTACAGAATTACAAAGTCATCGAAGTCGGGCAACAAGTTCAAGGCTGCAAAGATGAATTGGAATACATATCGGTATGTCGGATTGAACCCGATAGAGGCCGCTTATTATGAGGGCTGGTACATGATAAAAAATGTGATTAAGTACACGAACCTGAAAATATCCGGGGGGGGGGGTATGGAATGAGGTAATTTACATTGCTTCGTTTGATATTCTGGTCTTCCCTGAGCAACTGCATGAAGAACAACTGGAGGCTGCATGATGGCTTCCAAGTATTCTGTATTGATGTCAGTTTATCACAGAGAAAAACCAGAGTATTTGAAGCAAGCAATTGAGAGCATTCAAGCACAGACACTCCCGACGGATGATTTTGTGCTGGTGTGCGATGGTCCATTGAATGATGCATTGGATGGAGTGATTTCTGCAAAGCAACAGGAGATGGGTACGGTGCTGAATGTTGTTCGTCTCGCAAAGAACGGTGGACTTGGAAATGCACTGAATGAGGGTATCAAACATTGCAAAAATGAACTGGTTGCCAGAATGGACAGTGATGATATTGCGTATCCGGATCGCTGTGAGAAACAGCTTGCTGCGTTTAACGAGCATCCAGAAGTGAGTATTTGCTCCGGCATCGTGGAAGAGTTTACTACTGATCCGAATACCGTCGATGCGAAGCGTGTGCCACCGGAGACAAATGCGGAAATTGTGGAGTTTGCAAAGAAGCGTAATCCGTTTAATCACCCCTGCGTGATGTATAAAAAATCAACAGTTGAGGCAGTTGGTTCCTATCAGGACTTCTATTTGCTGGAGGACTATTACCTTTGGCTCCGGATGCTAATGGCCGGATATCAGGGGTACAACATTCAGGAGCCGTTGCTCCATATGCGGGCAGGCTCGGATATGTATAAACGGCGTGCTGGTTGGAAGTATGCCAAGACGCAGGCAAGGCTGTTTAAATTCATGAAAGAACAAGACTTTATTGGAGAATGGCAGTACATAAAGAGCTGTGTGATTCGTAGTGGGTCGGCGTTGGCTCCGAACTGGCTACGAAAGTTTATGTTTGAGAAAGTACTGAGAAAGTAAGGAAAACATGAGAATTGCAATTTTGATTCAATGCCATAAAAATCCGAAACAGATCAACCTTCTTCTGGAGAGGTTGAATCACCCGGATATTGATTGCTATCTTCATATCGATAAGAAGGCTGACTTTGCAGATAAAATTATTCATAGAGAAAATGTGTTTGTGCTTCCGGATGAACAGCGTGTTTCGGTGGAATGGGCACAGATTTCGCAGGTTACGGCAACGCTAAATCTTCTGAATACAGCTGTTGCTTGTATAAGGGGAGGCTATGATTACTATTAGTTAATCAGCGGGCAGGATTGGCCGCTTCGTTCAGCAGATGAAATTGTAAAGTTCTTTGAAAAACACAGCGGCGTGAATTTTGTTCAGTATTGGGATAGTAAAAATCACGGGAACCATAAACAAAACAATTTAGACAAACGAAATCAAATCTATTTTCCAATTAAACTTATTGGCAGAAAACCGTGGCAAAAGATCATCAAGAGGGGGTGGGTTGAATTCACCGGAGGATACAATCGGACGTGGAAAATTTTCGAGAGAAAACAGCTAGGGATAGATTTCTATTTTGGAAGTTCATGGTGGGCATTAAAGAAAGAAACAATTGATTGGATTATGCAGTACCTCACTATACATCCGGAATATTATAAATTCTATGAAAATACAACTTGTCCGGATGAATCCTTCTTTCATACATTGGTGATGTTGTCACCTTATGCTGATGAAAATACAGACTATCTTACATATTTACATTTTCAAAAAGGTGCGAACAGCCCGGATATTTTAACAGAAGATGATTTGCAGAGGGCAAAAGAAAGTAAATATCTAGTTATGAGAAAAGTTGACATGAATGTGGATGACTCGTTCTTACAGATATAAGAGAATTGTATGAAAAAAATAAAAGTGTTAATGCTTGTTCCTAATCTTTTTGTTGCAAACGGTGTGGCAAGCTTTGTGATGAATTACCTGCGTAATCTCAATCATGATGAGGTGCAGGTGGATATTGTATCTTACAAAGAGGGCGACTCTGTTTATTATGCTGAGGTAGAGGCTGCAGGTGGAAAAATGTTTTTTCTTCCGGGTATCAAAAACCTTCCTGAGCATGTTAAAGTCTGTAATAAAATTTTGTCGGATGGTCGGTATGACATCATCCATGATAATACCCTGCATATTTCTATTCCAATGATGTGGTGCGCAAAAAAGGCAGGTGTTCCGGTACGGATTTTGCACAGTCATAATTCAAAAATGGGAGAGACACCTGCTAAAGCGTTCCGAAATCGGTTTTTTCTTCCAGTGTTGCGTTCGCTGGCGACAAATTATGCGGCATGTTCACAGCTGGCAGGCCGTGCAATGTTCGAAGATCAAGAGTTTACGGTGATTCCGAATGTGATTCAAACAGAAAAATACCGCTTTGATCCAACGATGCGTAAATCTGTGCAGCAAAAGATGAATGCTACAGACAAGTTTGTAGTAGGAACGGTAGGACGATTGGCAGAGCAAAAAAATCCATTTTTTGCAATTGACGTTTTTAAATGCTTATTAAAAAATGTTCCGAATGCAGAATACTGGTGGGTTGGAAATGGACCACTTGAGGAACGGGTGAAAACTTATATAGAAGAGAAAAAGCTTACAAAATATATAAAGCTTTTGGGAAGCCGGAACGATACGGTGGAATTGTATCAGGGCATGGATGCATTTTTTCTCCCCAGCTTTTTTGAAGGACTTCCAGTAACAGGCGTTGAAGCACAGGCGATGGGATTGTCGATGGTAGTATCTGATACAGTTACGCGTGAGATGGTATATACAGATCTTGTTGATTATGTGAGTTTGAACGATACGCCGGAGGCTTGGGCAAGTCGGCTTGAAATAGCGTTACGAAAAAATGCAAAGAGGGAGCAATATGCCGATCGCCTAAAATTAAGCAACTTCTCTAATATAGGGTGCGGAAATCGGTTAGAACAAGTCTATTGTTGGTGGATAAATGGTTAATTATGGAGGAAAGTGTGCTTGCAACAGTAGAATTTCTCGGCTTAGTGGGCTATGAAGTTTTGACAGCTTATGCTATGAAAGCATTTTGGCCAATGAATCAGAAAAAGAAGATAATTTACCTCTTTTGGGCGTTGCTTCCGTTGGCGTTGATGACAATGTTCCATAGCGAAAATATTGGTAATGACACCAGAGCGTATACTGACCTATTTGAAGCTGTAAAGGAAATGACGCTGAAAATGGTCCTCTCCAATGGACGATTCGAGAAGGGGTATATGCTATTTACATATGTCCTGACAAGGTTGTTTTCAAGTCGACAATGTGTTCTGATTGCAGAAGGAGCTATTGTATATCTGTCTCTCGCTCGGTGGCTAAATAAGTGGTGTAAAGCACCGGGATTATTTGTCTGTCTGATCGTTGAGATGCTGGAAATTGATGGCTGGATGAGCATACAGCGGCAGGCACTTGCGATGGCAATATTGTTCTTTGCATATGATATGCTGATTGAAAAGAGATTGCTTCGCTTTGTTGTTCTTGTGATTCTGGCAGCGCAATTCCATGCTGTAGCATATGTTTTTTTGTTGACATGGCCGATGCTTTGGTGGTTTGAAGAGCATCGAGTGAACTCGTTGAAAAAGAAGTGGAAGTTTGAAAGACTGATGGCAGTTTGTGCTGTTGGAATTGTTCTGCTGATGTGGCCGATGATAAACTTTCTATTGAGGATATTTCCTAAATACCAATATTACGTGGCAGGTGCGTATATGGACGGACAGGCACGGCTGGCAATTGTTCTGAAAATTATTGTCTACGCACTGATGTTGATGGTTCCACGATGGATCAAAAATCAAAAATGGGAAGCAGGGCAGAGCGTAGTTGAGTTGTCGCTATATCGCATGGCACTTGTAAATATTGTAATTTTGATTGCGGCAAATCAGGCAACAATTTTAACGCGATTTTCAGGGATATTTTCTGTTTATGCTGTGGCGGAATTTTCGGAACAAGCTTCAAAGTTGAAACGTGGAAAAAATAGAAAGATCGTAACAGTTGCAGCATTGATTCTATTTGCGCTGTATGGAGTCATTATCACAATCTATCGGACTCCAGAATGGCAGACAACATATCCGTTTGAGTGGTACTTTTGATTCTAGTTAGAATAGGAGAAAAGGCAATGATACCTAAAATTATTCATTATTGCTGGTTTGGCGGGAAGGAACTCCCGATTGAGGTTAAAAAGTGCATTGCCTCATGGAGAAAAATGTGCCCGGACTATGAAATCATACGTTGGGATGAAAGTAATTTTGATGTGGGACAACATCCTTTTGTAAGGGAAGCCTATAAAGCAAAGGTTTGGGCGTTTGTTTCGGATTACGCTCGGCTGAAGGTCGTGTATGATAATGGCGGCATTTATCTGGATACGGATGTGGAGCTTCGAAAAAATCTCGACTCCCTTCGGGAGCATGGGTGTTACATAGGAATTCAGCAAAATGAATTTCTATGTAATACCGGATTAGGTTTTGGTGCAACAAAATCTAATCCGGTGTTACTGAAAATGTTAAAATCGTATGACGATTTAACATTTTCTCCTTTGCGTGCGCGCGAACTGGCTTGCCCAGCATTGAACGATGCCGTGATCCGCTCTTATGGTAAAGTGAGCAACAGTGAAATTACGGAGTTGGATGAGGTGACAGTTTATCCTCCTCGGTATTTTGATCCGTACGGTGGTGAAAATCTGTTGTGTGAGGATACATACTCCATTCACCATTATGCTGCGTCGTGGACAAGATCCGGAAACAAATTCAAGAGAAGGATTGCAAGGCTGATAGGGCAGAATAATATCATCCATATCAAAGCGTTGCTCAAACTGTACACAAACAAAATATAAGGACATCCGTTGGAATGTCAGCTAAAAAATAATAAGATGGAAAAGAAAAAATCACTAGTCAGCATTATTGTGCCTGCATACAATGCTGAAAAATTCATAGACAAATGCATTCGGAGTGTATTGAACCAGTCTTATCCGAACTTGGAACTTATCCTTGTAGATGATGGCTCCACGGACGAAACTGGGAAAATCTGCGAAGAATACGCATCAAAAGATACTCGTGTCCGGGTAATTCATAAAAAGAATAGCGGAGTCTCTGCGGCAAGGAATATGGGTCTTTCGAGTGCCATCGGAGAGTACGTTGTGTTTTTGGATTCTGATGACTGGCTGGACGAGGACATTGTTGAACTGGCATTAAAAAAATACCAGAAGAACTGCATCAATATCTGGGGCTTTGTATGCTACTGGCCTCGGAATGTTCTGAAGACAGAGGAGCTGAGAGCGGAAGGTCTGTGTCAGGAGGAGCTAATCGCAAATGCGATTTTTACACGCTCAACTGCCCACTATGACCTCGGCAATTATTTTCGCGCAGGATGGGGCAAAATCTATGAACGGGCAATTATTGAAGAAAACAGTCTGGCATTTCCGGAAAAGCTGTTTATTGGTGAAGATGCTGTGTTTCTTGTAAAGTATCTCCGATATGTTTCGGGAGTTAATTTGATTTCTCAAAGGGGATACAATTATAATCATCTGAACGAAAATGCCGCAACAACGAAATATCAGAAATCGATGTATGAACAAAGCGAACTTCAGTATACAGAACTTGTGAATGCCGTTAAAGAAACTGGTCTTGCAGAAAATGATTCAATCCGGAATGCATTTGTAAATTTCCGGTGGTGGATGCTTGCCAGCTTAAGCATGAACAGCTTGAGAGGTTTTTTTCAGAAAAAAGTTTTTATAATAAATCTAACAAAAGAATCCATGCGATGGGTAGAAAAACATCGGGAAGAAATGAAAGAAAGCGCCACAAGTCCAGAAGAAGTGAGTCCTGCATTCCGCAATATTTACCGGTATCGTGAAAGTCTGAGCAAAAGAATATTGTATCAGCACTATTTTATTCCAAAGTTTGAAAAGTTCATTCAGGAACATATGCGGTGAAATAGAAAGTCTTGTTCTTAAAGAATGCCGTATCGGGCAATGCTATTGTTGAAAATGTGCATATTAACTTCCTGACATTTTTGAGATAAAACGAGGAGTCATTGAAATGAATGAAAGCCCATGGATTAGCATCATTATCCCGGTTTATAATGCGGGACAATATTTTGAAGAATGTCTTCAAACTGTATGCGGAAATACACAACTGGATATTGAAATTATTTTAATCGATGACGGCTCAACAGATGGAAGTGGAAACACTGCCCGGAAGTGGGCGGCCAAAGATGTGCGAGTCCGGTATATCCAGCAGGAAAATCAGGGGTGCAGTTCAGCCAGAAATCACGGCATAGAGCTGGCCCGTGGGAAATGGATAATGTTCGTGGACGCGGATGACACCATTGAGCCTGATACGATGAAAAAGCTTCGGGTGCTAGAGCCGAAATTTGAGGATGCAGAAATCGTATGCTTTGGCTGTCACATGAATTTGCCGGAAAATATGACGGAGTTGCATAAACTAGAAAGTGCTATAACGGAAGAGCTGGCTTTATCAGCCTGTGGCGTAAGGCGTCCGGAGAATGGCCTTCCGGAGACAAACTTCGCCAGTATGTGTTGGAAACTGTACCGTGGTGATTTCCTTCGTCGGACAAACTTGAAAATTGATCGGGAACTTGTCCGGGGGGAGGATTTGCTGTTCAACTGCCATGCATTCAGCGAGGCCTATTCCATCGCATTCTCTCCATATGATTATTACAATTATCGGAATAACCCACAGTCTGCTACCCGGCGGCGGAATCCTGCAATAAAAGAAAGGGATGCAGTGTTTCAAAAAAAACTTCAGGCATTTGCAAATCAATATAGATATAGGCATTTGGAACAAATCGGTGCGTCTTATTCGGCATTGAACGGAATAGCTGTCAGTTTTGAGGCATATTTCAGCTTTTTCCGTCTAGCGGAATATCGGGTTTTTCGCTTGGAATTGACGAACTTTTTGCAGAAGGATTGCTATCAAAAATATTTGAAAAAAAAATGTCCAGGTGCACAGTATCTGAATCGAAACTCCAAGATATTGATTTTTCTGCTGGCTCATAGGATGTATTTTCTATCGTGGCTTCTGTTCGGAGTAGGGCGGAAAATAAAGAGAACGTTAGACACGGTATCGAAATCATGAACGAACGAAAAAAAGGCGCAATATTATCCTATATACAAGTGTTCCTGAGCGTAGTTGTCAGTATGATCTACGTTCCAGTTCTCCTGTACTTTCTCGGACAAAGTGAATACGGACTGTATCAGATTGTCGGCTCATTCTTTTCGTATGTCACTGTTTTCGAGTCATGTGTATCAGCCGGTATTCTAAGAAATTACTGCAATGCACTGGGGCGCAGCGACCATGAAGAAGCCTCTGTGACCCTGTCGATGGCAAGAAGCATTTATCGTTTTCTGGCACTCCTTCTGGATTTTGTAGGAATTGCTGTGATATTTGCTTTCCGGAGCTTCTATGCAGCTTCATTCACCACCTCGGAGCTGAACGAAAGCATTGCTATTCTGATCCTTCTGTTCGTAAATATGACCTTCACCTTGCAGGGTTCGGTTTATCTGACTGTGCTTACCGGGCATGAAAAGTACACCTTTTTGCGGATATTATCCATCCTGATGCAGGTCATCCAACCGCTTCTGGTCATCTTGTGCGTCAGTCGGATCCCATATGCAATCACAGTCTCGGTGGTGATCGTCCTTCTAAACCTCCTGACCATTGGAATTCGGTATGGCTATGTGACCCAAAAACTAAAAATACGGATCACAAAACAGCCCAAAGATTCCCGGATCGTGAAAAGCATCCTCGGTCTTTCTGCTGCCATCCTGCTTGGAAGCATTGCGGATCAGATCTTCTGGAAAACAGATCAGGTCATTTTGGGACGGATGTTCAACACCGCAGTCGTTGCCGTTTATTCTGTCGGCGCTCAAATTTACATGATGTATATGCAGTTCGGCACACAGGTCTCCGGTGTTTTTTATCCAAAAATCAGCGCTTTGTATCAGGAAGAAAACGGTTTGCAGAAAGTCTCGGATTTGTTCATCCGGATAGGACGAATCACCTTCTACATCATTCTTCTAATTTTGTCCGGCTTCATCATTTTCGGACGTGAATTTCTGCTGTTGTGGGTCGGAGAAGGTTACGAAGAAGCCTATTGGGTTGCAATTATCGTTATGCTTCCTTTTTCCATCGATCTTGCACAGAATCTCGGGCTTTGCATTCTGCAGATCAAGGGGCAATATGGCTTTCGTGCAAAGATTTATTTCCTGAGCGCTGTCCTGAATATTGTAACAACTGTCTTGTTTACAAAATTGATTGGAATTGTAGGTGCCGCACTTTCAACAGGTGTTTCCATGTTCCTGACCAGTGGGTTGATTATGAATTGGTATTTCCAGAGAAAAGCTGGTCTAGATATCAAAAAATTCTGGAAAGAAACAGCTCCAGTCATCATTACTGCAGTTTTGTTGACAATGAGTGCACTGATTCTGAAGCAGCAGCTTAAAATAGAACCAGCTGGGTCCATTTGGAAATTTGGTGCAGGAGTCCTTCTTTATACGGCTCTTTATGCGGCGGTCATGCTTGGAATCGTGGCCAATCAATCTGAAAAGAAACAATTTCTTCAAATTGTCACAAGCTTGAACCTCACTCTAAAACGAAAATAAGTGCCACCTAACGAAACCACATGCTTTTTAACATTAGGGTTTGTAATGCCGGGTGGCATCCGATTCGAACATCTGCCGGATATAGCGATTTTGACCCACCCGGAGCGCCTCAAGCAGATGCAGCCTTTGGGAAATTTCGTCTGGGAAACTTTGCGTGACAAACAAAACGAGGCACCCGATTTAAACGTCGGGTGCCTTGTTTCTTTGTGGAAACGTGTTTTCTCTGAGTAGTCACCATATTTTATACCGGTCTGGGGAAAACAGATAACTCTTCCGCTCGTACCCGCCTAATGAAACCATGTCTTTCCCTGCTCTCTCCAAAATGCGATAATAATACCATGAAAAAATGCATTTTTGAGAGCAGTCTGAAAAATACAGAGGCGCAGCAAGGAGAGTCCAAGGCTTTGTCGGTATTCTACCGGACTTAACCCACCCAATGTGAGCTTTATCCGTTTTTCATTATACCAATGTAAATAGTTATCCAGTATCTCCATAAATTGGTCAAGACTTACCCTCTGCCATAATTGGCCATAGAACATTTCGTTCTTCAGACGGCCGAAAAAGCCCTCACAAGCAGAATTATCCGGCGAACATCCCTTCCTGGACATAGAGCGAACCGAGCCGGCTTGGACTACCATATGAATCCAGTCAGGCCAACGATAATGACATCCACGATCCGAATGAATGATAGGATGTTCGCCAGGTTCCAGTAAGAGCAATGCATTTTCCAGCATTTGATTAACTAGGTTCGCATACAGCTTCACTGCTTTTATTCAATCCTCATAGCTGAACATTGCTTCCCTCCTGCTCTATCTAAAGTCCAAGATTTTGTCCGCACCCCCTTCACAGTGTGGATCAGTCGGAGCGTAGAGTTATAGCTCTGGCAATTCACGCGGTTTTCTTATATAAATGGTAATTGATGTGACTCGGAATGAATAGAATCGTTCCATATCAAACATAAATGACTACATTTCCAACACCATGGCTCAAAATCACGTCCGGAGAAATTTAGCATCTGAGCCAGTAACTTTTTGCGCGACAATGGAAATCTTTCCATATGAGATCTGTCCAATTACAGCACAATCGAAATTGAAAATTATTATATATCCTACGAGAAAAATCTGCTAAGGAACTGTAAGCTGGGAAATAAATGAAGTCCTATTTATAGTATTGTAAAAATGCGCGACAAAAATGCGACAATGCACAGAAACAATGCAGAGTAGTCTGTAACTGAATGAGACGAAAATAACGCTTTATCGGTAAATTTGATGAATATGAAGACGAAGTTATCCTGAGAATTACTCTCTTTTAATCAGAGGGCCAGGGATTCGAGTTCCCTCGAGCGCACCAAAAGGACGACAAATCGTTGAAAGAAACGGTTTGTCGTCTTTTTTGTTTTATGCGGACATTTTGAGCTTGTACCTATGATTTTTTCAAAAATTTTAGAGGTCAGAGGTACAGAAAAAATGAAGAAGATTCAGAAAAGTGCAGTCCGGTTTGATAATCTAAAACAAGATTTTTTGGATGATAAGAAGTATTCTGGCACGGCAGAAGCCACGTTGAACGGCTATCGGTATGAGATATTACACGGTTTTTGAAGTTCCTGTCAGATGAACAGTTAGCCGTGAATGAGGCAGGATTCAAGCGGTATGTTATCCACTTGACGGATAGCGGAATGACCGCAAACAGCGTCAACCACTATATCCGTTCGGTGAAAGTGTTCCTTTACTGGTGCATGGAGCAGGACGAAATAGCACTGTTCAAAATCAAGATGGTAAAGGCAAAAGAAAACATCAAGGACGTTTACATGCAGGAAGAATTTTGTGCACTGATTCAGCCGCCGAAACGTGAGGACAGCTTTGTTGTCTGGCGCAGTTGGGCTATCATCAACTTTATTTTGGGAACAGCAGCACGAGAAGCAACAGTCTGTGAAATGCAGATCCACTTTACCGTTTTATAGCAATTCAACATCTTCATGTAACAGCAACAGCGTTGAAGTGCATATCGCAAATTGCTGTTTTAACGTTCCACTGATTTCTTGCCTTGCGATCAAGAAAGCACTTCTGCTAAACACTCTACATTGAAAATGCAATCGTACACTGCTATAATAAAATTGTGATATTATCACCAAAAATCCAAGATACAAAGCGTTTGCGATTGGCAAACATTCAGGAGGAACGCATGGTAACAGGAGCCATTAAAAATAAGGTAGACAAAATCTGGACGGACATCTGGGCAGGCGGCATCACCAATCCGCTGACCGTCATTGAACAGCTGACCTATCTCATGTTCATCCGGTCACTGGACGAGAAAGAGCTTGCCACCGAAGATTTTGAGAACATGGCGGGCGAAAAGATGGAGCACATCTTCCCGGCCAGCGCGGCAGGGCAGTCTATGCGGTGGAGCCGCTTCAAGGATAAAGATTCCCGCGAAATTTTCCTGACCATGCAGCAGCGGGTGTTCCCGGCCATCAAAAAGATGAAGTATGGCCGTCTGCCGGACTTTGACGCAAACGGTGAGCTGGTGGAAATCGAGGACGACCCCACCCGCCCGGATGAGGGCAACACCGCCTTTGCGCGGTATATGGACGATGCCATGTTCCTGATTCCCACGCCACAGGTGCTGCAAAAGATCATCACCGGGCTGGAGGATCTTTACACCCACGACATTGCCGACCTTGATATGCAGGGCGACCTGTACGAGTATATGCTGCTAAAACTGTCCTCGGCAGGGCGGAACGGCCAGTTCCGCACGCCCAAGCACATCCGCGACATGATGGTGGAACTGGTGCAGCCCACGCCGGACGACTTCATCTGCGACCCCGCCTGCGGCACGGCGGGCTTTCTGGTGTCCAGTGCGCAGTACCTCCGCGCCCACTACGAGGACAGCATGACCTCGGAGCAGTGGCAGCATTTTGCCGGCCCGATGTTCACCGGCTTTGACATGGACCGCACCATGCTGCGCATTTCGGCCATGAACCTGATGCTCCACTCCATCACGAACCCGGAGATCGACTACAAGGACAGCGTGTCGAAGCAAAACTCCATTTGCAGCAAGTACACCATTTGCCTTGCAAACCCGCCGTTCAAGGGCACTGTGGATGCCGAGAGCATCAACGACGACCTGAAAGCCGTCACCAACACCAAAAAGACGGAGCTTCTGTTCCTTGCACTCTTCCTGCGGATGCTCAAAACCGGCGGACGCTGCGCCTGCATTGTGCCGGACGGCGTGCTGTTCGGTTCCAGCAAGGCACACCAGAGCATCCGGAAAGAACTGATTGAAAACCATCAGCTGCGGGCTGTCATCTCCATGCCCTCCGGCGTGTTCAAGCCCTACGCAGGCGTGTCCACGGCGGTGCTGGTGTTTACCAAGACCGGCGCGGGCGGCACCGACAAGGTGTGGTTCTACGATATGAAAGCCGACGGCTTTTCGCTGGACGACAAGCGCACCGAGGTGAAGGAAAACGACATCCCGGACATCATCGCCCGGTTTCAGAACCTCGATGCCGAAACTGACCGCAAGTGCACCGAGCAGAGTTTCTTTGTGCCCAAAGAGGAGATTGCCGCCAATGGGTATGATTTATCCATCAATAAGTACAAAGAGACCGAGTATGTGCCGGTGGAGTACCCCTCGACCACGGAGATCCTTGCTGACCTGCATGAGCTGGAAATGGAGATCACCAAGGGTTTGGCAGAGTTGGAGAAGATGATGTGATGGCGAAGTTGGGAGAGGTTTGCTTAATTAACCCCAAGAGTTGCACATTAAGAGATGACACTGAAGTTTCCTTTATTCCAATGACAAAAGTTGGTGAGCACGGGGAGTTCGATGCATCTGAAATTAAAAATTATTCAGAAGTAAAGAAAGGCTTCACAAATTTTCAAAATGGCGATATTTTATTTGCGAAAATTACACCTTGTATGGAAAATGGAAAAGGTGCAATCGCCCATAATATGAAAAACGGAATTGGCTTTGGAAGCACTGAATTTCATGTTTTGCGTCCTGATACAGACAAAATAACGAGCGAATGGCTGTATTATTTGACCACATGGAAGGCTTTTCGCAAAGAGGCTGAGAGAAACATGACTGGAAGCGCAGGTCAAAAACGTGTGCCAAAAACTTTCTTGGAAAATTATGTCGTGAACTTGCCAGATATTGATACCCAAAAAAGCGAAAACAAAATTTTGAGAAAAGTGGACGATTTGATTTTTCTTCGCAAACAACAGCTTGCCAAACTGGACGAGCTGGTAAAGGCGCGGTTTGTGGAGATGTTTGGAGATATAAATGTTAACAATAAGAAATGGATGACTTATCCTCTTGGAGAATTGTGTACGATTGTTAGAGGCGGTTCACCACGTCCAATTGAAAGGTATCTGGGAGGAACTATTCCTTGGATTAAAATCGGTGATGCGACAACTGGAGAAAACATTTACTTGAATTCTACGAAGGAATATATTATTCAAGAGGGCGTAAAAAAAAGCCGTATGATAAAAGCGGGAAGCTTGATTTTTGCAAATTGTGGGGTTTCGCTAGGATTTGCAAGAATTATTACATTTGATGGCTGTATTCACGATGGATGGCTTGCGATGGAAGATATTGACGAAAAGCTCGATAAAATATTCTTGTTATATTCTTTGAATCAAATGACTGAATATTTTAGGAAAACGGCGCCGGCAGGAACGCAACCAAACTTAAATACAAATATTATGAAGATGCATCGTCAAATTGTTCCACCCATGGAAATGCAAAAAGCTTTTATATCATTTGTGAAATGTGCAGATAGGCAAAAGCAAATCGTACAGCAGAGCCTTGAAAAGTTGGAACTGATGAAAAAGGCGCTGATGCAGGAATATTTTGGGTGACTCCCTCAGTCACCTTCGGTGACAGCTCCCTCTGGGAGGGAGCCTTTTGACAAAGAGGGAAAGTTTCCGGCCCGAGGAAAAGCCTCCCTCCTTGAGGGAGGTGGCGCGGCGTTAGCCGTGACGGAGGGAGTGAGCCGCAGAGCCTTGAAAAGCTGGAATTGATGAAAAAGCGCTGATGCAGGAATATTTTGGGTAACTCCCTCAGTCACCTTCGGTGACAGCTCCCTCTGGGAGGGAGCCTTTTGACAAAGAGGGAAAGTTTCCGGCCCGAGGAAAAGCCTCCCTCCTTGAGGGAGGTGGCGCGGCGTTAGCCGTGACGGAGGGAGTGAGCCGCAGAGCCTTGAAAAGCTGGAATTGATGAAAAAGCGCTGATGCAGGAATATTTTGGGTAACTCCCTCAGTCACCTTCGGTGACAGCTCCCTCTGAGAGGGAGCCTTTATGTGGTGGTAAGGCAAAAGCCTCCCTCCTAGAGGGAGGTGGCGCGGCGTTAGCCGTGACGGAGGGAGTTCCAGAAAGGAGCGCGTCCAGATGTCATTGCCATATCAAGGAAAATTGATCCCTCGTGCAAAAGAATTGCGCAAGGACGCAACCAAACAGGAAAATCATCTCTGGTATGATTTTCTGCGTGGCTATCCCGTGCGGTTTCAGCGTCAGAAAACGATTGATGGCTTTATTGCGGATTTCTATTGTCACGTTGCAAGGCTGGTCGTGGAAGTGGACGGTTCACAGCATTATGATGAGCAGGGACTGGCATACGACAAAGAACGCTCCGCCATTTTTGCCGAATATGGTGTGAAGGTGATTCGGTTTTCTAATCTGGAAATAGAGCAGAGCTTTCAAGAAGTTTGCAGTGCAATTGCTTTGGAAGTCAGAAAGCGGGTTCAGGAACTGGAAGATACTCCCTCAGTCAAAGCCTAGCGGCTTTGCCAGCTCCCTCTGGGAGGGAGCCTTTGGCGTAGCGGTGGGGCAAAAGCCTCCCTCCTAGAGGGAGGTGGCACGGCGAAGCCGTGACGGCGGGAGTTTCCCTGTGAGCACCATGATTCTGGTGAAAATTCTGAAATACATGTCGAAATTTGCATCCTTTTGTATAAAACATTGAAATACCATAAGGTGTATGCTACAATGAGGAAAAATATGGTATTTCGACGATGCGAAAGGAGCACATACGATGAACCAGTTCTACGATCAGATGTTTAATCCGACCTATGTGAATCAGAGCTTTTATCAATCGATTCCATCGCAGACGATGTGGCAGTATCAGCAAGACCAAAATGCAGAGGTTCAAAAGGCTGTAAAAGCAATATATGATCTGTGTGAAGCTGTGAATAAATTGGATGCGGAACATCAGCAACAGGCATTTTGCGTGTGCTTGGGAATAATTGCGGCAGAATTGGGATGGGCATAAAATTATCAGGAATGGAGTAAAAAGATGATTACCACTGATAAAAGATATCAGGTTTTTGTTAGTTCGACTTATGATGACCTACAAGATGAGCGCAAAGAAGTGATGCAAGCTCTTTTGGAACTTGATTGTATTCCAGCAGGTATGGAACTCTTCCCGGCATCCAGCGAAGACCAATGGTCTCTTATTAAGCGCGTCATTGATGATTGTGATTACTATACTTTAATTATCGGTGGTCGGTATGGAAGTGTTGGCCCTGATGGGATTAGCTATACTCAAATGGAATTTGAATATGCTCTTAAAACAGGGAAGCCCATCATTTCATTTGTACATAAAAATCCAGCATCCATACCAACTGGAAAAAGTGAGCAGACTGACGAGGGAAAAAAGAAACTAGAAGAATTTAAAAAACTTGCAGAAAAGAAATTGGTCAAGTTCTGGGAAACGCCGGCAGAACTTGGTTCTGTTGTGTCTCGAAGCATGGTAAAACTAATGAAAAATTTCCCAGCAGAAGGATGGGTAAAAGCAGGCAGTGCAGTTGACGAAAAATCCGTAAAAGAGATTGCACGGCTTCAAAAAGAAAACGAGGCCTTGAGAAAGAAAATAGAAAAAATCAGTGTGGAAGCCCCGGAAGGGACAGCAATGCTTAAACAGGGCGATGATTTGGTAACGCTAGGATTTGATTATAGCGCTAGAACGTACAGAGGTAGCTACATAGATATTGTGGGAGAAATAGATGTAACATGGAATGAGTTATTTGCAGAGGTTTCTCCGATTTTAATAAATGAAGCAAGCGAATCTGATATGCGAGGCGTTTTTGAGAATTTGGCAAGAAAAAAGCCTAATAATGTTACTTCAGAATATTCAGATGTTTCGGTGGATAATATAACTGATTCTTCTTTTGGGATGATTTGCGTTCAATTTAAAGCTCTAGGATATATCCAGCTAAGTGAGAAAAAGCACTCTGATCAGACGTATTGGTCTCTTACAAAATATGGTGAATTTGTCATGACACAGCTGGTTGCACAAAGAAGATAAATTAATCGAAAGGAGCCCTCCTTATGTCCAACTTCTCCTATCTCTCCACCCATCCCGAATACTCCCTCTTCGCCAATTCTGCCATCGAGGCCGAGAAAGTGTTCTCCACCTCCCCGGCGATGTGCGCGGTGGGGTGCCGGAAGGCGTTGGAGCTGGCGGTGAAGTGGGTGTATGCGGCAGATAAAACCATCACGATGCCCTACAAGGACAACCTGCAATCCCTGCTGCACGAGCCGAGCTTCCGGTTCGCGGTGGACCGGGATGTGTGGAGCGTGCTGCCCAGCATCGTGAAGGCGGGCAATCTGGCGGTACATACGGGGCATAGTGTGTCGGCGGCGGATGCAGTGTTCAGCCTGCGGGGGCTGTTCGACTTCATCCAGTGGGTGGATTACTGCTACGGCACGGACTATGTGGAGCGCTCCTTTGACGAAACAGCCATCCCCGGCGAAAAGGTAACGCTGGACGAAAAGAAGATCCGGGAACAGGAAAGCCTGCTGACCCAGAAGGATGCCGAGCTGGAAGCCCTGCGCAAGCAGGTGGAGAGCCTTTCGGCGGCGTACACAGCCAGCAAACAGCAGAACCAGCAGAGCCGCAGTTTTACCGCCGCCGACCTGACCGAGGCCGAGACGCGGCAGAAGATCATCGACATCGACCTCAAGGCCATGGGCTGGAAATTCACCGGGCCGGATGCCGATGTGCGCACCGAGTACGAAGTGGACAACATGAACGGCGCGCTGGGGCAGAAGGGCTATGCGGACTATGTGCTGATGGGCAAAGACGGCTTGCCGCTGGCGGTCATTGAAGCCAAGCGCAGCACCAAAGACCCCAACATCGGGCGCAAGCAGGCTCAGCTTTATGCAGACTGTCTGGAGCAGAAATTCGGCCGCCGTCCGATGCTGTTTACCACCAACGGCTACACCACCTATTTCTGGGATGAGCAGAGCGGCCCGCAGCGTGCTGTAAGCGGGGTGTTCTGCAAGGACGATTTACAGAAACTGATGAACCGCCGCACCGAGAAAAAGCCGCTGGACACCATTGAAATTGACGACAAAATCACCGACCGTTACTACCAGAAAAATGCCATCCGGGCTGTCTGCGCCCACATCGCGCAGGGCTTCCGGCGCAATCTGCTGGTCATGGCTACTGGCACGGGCAAGACCCGCACCGCATCCAGCCTGACCGATGTGCTGAGCCGGGGCGGTCATGTGACCAATGTGCTTTTTCTAGCCGACCGCACCGCGCTGGTCAAGCAGGCAAAGGACGACTTCAAAAAGTATCTGCCCGACCAGTCGCTGTGCAACCTATGCTCCTCTAAGGACGATAAGGCCGCGCGCATCGTGCTTTCCACCTATCCCACCATGCTCAACGCCATTGACAACGCCAAGACCAAGGACGGCGTGCCGCTGTTTTCGCCCGCCCACTTTGACCTTATCATCGTGGACGAGAGCCACCGCAGCATTTTCAAGAAATACCGCGCCATTTTTGATTATTTCGATGCGATTCTGGTGGGTCTGACCGCCACCCCGAAAACCGATGTAGACCGCAACACCTACGACTTTTTCGAGATGGAACACGGCATCCCCACCTACGCCTACGATTACGATACGGCGGTCTACACCGACCATGTGCTGGTGCCTTACTACAACTACGAGGTCAAGACGAAATTCACAGAAGAGGGCATCCACTACGACCAGCTTTCACCGGAGGATAAGGCCCGCTACGAGGACGATTTTGCCGAGGACGACACCCTGCCCACCTTTATCCCATCCGAAAAGCTGAACAAGTTCATCTTCAACGCCAACACCGTGGACACGGTGCTGCAAGATCTGATGGAACGGGGCATCCAGACGGCAGGCGGCGACCGCATCGGCAAGACCATCATCTTTGCCCAGAACAAGCGCCACGCGGAGTTTATCCGGGAACGCTTTGGCAAGCTCTACCCGCAGCTGGAGACCCAGTACCCGGGATTCATCCAGCGGGTGGTCTGCGATGATGCCTATGCGCAGTCCATCATTGACGACTTCAAACAGCCAGACAAGCCGCCGTTTATTGCGGTCTCGGTGGATATGATGGACACGGGCATCGATGTGCCGGAGTGCGTGAATCTGGTGCTCTTCAAAAAAGTACGCAGCAAAACGAAGTTCTGGCAGATGATCGGCCATGGTACACGGCTCTGCCCGTCCCTTGCCTGCGTGGATGCCATCGACGGCGAATATACGGGCAAACGGCGTTTTCTGATTTTCGACTACTGCGGCAACTTTGAATTTTTCCGTCAGAAACCCAACGGTTACGAGAGCGCGGACACCAAAAGCCTGTCCGAGAGCATTTTCTGCAAGCAGGTACGGATTGCCGCCGCGCTGCAGGATGGAGCCTATGCGGACGAAAAATACCAGAACTGGCGTAAAATTTTAACAGAAACCTGCCGTGCCGAAGTGGGAGCGCTGAACCCGGAACTGGTATCCGTGCGGCTGCACCGACAGGCCGTGGAACACTATCAAAAGCCGGGAGCCTTTGTCAGCCTGACCGAAACGGACAAGGGTACTCTGATGAAAGAGGTGGCACCGCTCATCTCGCTGGACGACAAAGATGAAGCCGCCAAGCGGTTCGATAACTTTGTGTATGGCTTGCTGCTCTGTGAACTGGAAGGTCTGCCGGGGCTGGGCCGCGCCCAGAAACAGCTGCGCAATACAGCGGCAATGCTGGAAGGGAAGGCTACCATCCCGCAGGTGCAGGCAAAGCTGTCCCTCATTCGGGAGGTGCAGACAGACGAATTTTTGACCTCGCACGATCTGCTCCGCTTTGAGGAAATGCGGCAGGAACTGCGGGAGCTTATCAAGTTTCTGGTGGACGGTGTAGAAGGGCAAAAGCCTGTCTACACGGCCCTTGCCGACCCGGTACTGGAACAGACTGAGGGCAAAACGCTGGATCCCGGCTACGATTTTGGCGAGTACCGGGAACGTGTGAACCGCTACATCATGGAGCACCGCAGCGATACGCTGGCCATCCACAAGCTGACCCAGAACATTCCGCTTTCCCGGGGTGACTATACCGAGCTGGAACATATCTTCACCTGTGAGCTGGGCAGCAAAGAGGACTATGCACGGGAGTTTCGGGATACACCCTTTGGTCTGCTGGTGCGTAAAGTGGCAAAGCTGGACCACGATGCTGCCATGCAGGCATTTTCCAAATTTATCAATGACGAATCGCTGAATGCAAAGCAGATCGCGTTTGTTCGGAAGGTCATTCATTACATTGAGCAGAACGGTTATGTGGAAAGCAAAGCGGTTCTGATGAAACCACCCTTTGACCAGCCCATTCTGTTTACCCGCCTGTTTGATGGCAAAACAGGCAGTGAACTGATGGATACGATCAATTCGGTGAAAGAGAATGCCACCCATGTGACCGCATAAAGTGGTAGAATGTACTGATAAAAACGGTATAATGGACAAGGAGCGGATAGACGGTTTCCGCAGCGCCTTTGCGCCGGGAGAAACTTTATTCTGGCAGGTCCCTGCTGCGGCAAGGGAGAGAATGGCGTTTTACAGTGAGAACCTTCCCCGCCTTTTTTCTGAAAAAATCACGGCGGTATTTGCGGTGTCCGACCACTATGCGCTGGAATTTATGCGATTTTTGCAGGGACAGGGCATCCGCGTCCCGGAGGAGCTGGTGGAACGGGAAAGCACAAGGAGGCTGCCATGTCAGACTTTATGAGGACCCTTTGCAAAATCGCCATTCCGGTCTGCCTTCAAAAGGAAGCGGAACGCCCGCTCACCGTGGAGATTTGGACACGGTGGGCGGGCGTTTTATGTTTATTTTCCGAGTACAACGGAGAGCCTGATCTCCTTTTCCGCCTCGCTCAGGTCGAGCGCGCCGCCATCGGCGACGGTCACGTGCAGCTCATAGAGCGTACCGGCGGTAAGTTCCGTTACAGCCTTGCCGTCCTCGTCTGTGATCGACCACAGTGCAGGATCGACCTTTGCCAGCTTGCCGTCCACGCCATAGGCGTAGAGGGTCAGACCGGAGGTGCTGCCGGACAGGTTGTTCATACGGAAAGCTACCGTGGTGTTGGGATGTACGTTGCGGACGGTCACAGTGTTGCGCCAGCTTGCAACGGTGCCTTCGCCGCCGTCCTGCGCAAACCGCTCCTGCGAAAGGACGTTTCTTGCCGCCTGATCAAGCTCGACCTTGCGGTAGGGCATTTCGGGCAGATAAACGAAACGGTCCTGCAAACGAAGCAGTTCCAGATAGCCCGTCGGGCAGTAGAGCGCATTGCCGCTGTTGCCGGCATACATTCCAATGGCCATGTTGTTATAGCCGTACTTGTTGGAAACATCCATCGTGAAAACAGTCTCGCCAGTTTCAAAGTCCAGAATGATGTACTGCCACATCCCGGTCGTCACATCCTGCACATAGCCGTAGATATAGCCCGTTGCGGTGGAAAGCTTCAGGATGGAAGTGTCGCTCAGGTCGTTCCGGCTCCAGATGCTCTTCATCTCGTAGCCGTTTGCGGTCTTTACGGTGTCCATGCGCTCGATGCCGGGGGCGATCATAACGTTGCCCTTCATGAGCCAGTTCTGGTCGTAAATATTAGCGTAGCTCTGGATGGAGGAGTCGTTGTTGGGGTCCGCCAGACCTGCATTGCCCGCGCCAAACCAGTTGCAGACGATGGTGCTGACGGTGCCATTGCCGTCGTCATAGACGATGGCAGAGTTCTCAACGGCTACCTGATAGCCCTCGGGCAGATCATCCAGCACCGGGGTGCTTGCCACCACCTCGCCGGTCTTCATATCGAGCGCAAGAAGGTTCACGGGGTCCTGATTGTCGGTGAACAGCACAAGGTTCGGCGTCAGGGTGGGAGAGCAGCCGCCGCCCCATGCAAGACCGCCGCCGGTGGTCTTATCGCCTTCGCCGCTCACCTTTGCACCCGCGCTCTCATAGGGCGTGCACCACACAACGTCTACGCCTTCTTCTGCACGCAGAAGATAGCAGTTCTGGTTGGTGAGGATCACCGCACCGTCCTTGGAGGCGGCGATGCCGTTCTCGGCACCCTCGCCGGGGGTCAGCTCGTAGACAAAGACAGCCTTTGAAAGGTCTGTCTGCTCGCCGTTCAGGATCGCATCAATGGCCGAGCGGGCAATATAGCCGATGACGCCCTGCTGCTGGCGCTGCGGATAAATGCGGAAGCCTCCCGTTGCAAACCAGAGGTTTCCGTCATAGTCAAAGACCACGGACAGAAGATTTTGCGTCAGTTCTTTTCCAAGCGCGGCCTCGGCAGCAGCTTTGATATCAATGTCCAGCACCTTTTCAAATTCCGGCAGAACATTGCCGTTTTCATCCGTTGCGCGGAGCATCAGCACATGGTTGTTGCTCGTGGGGCAGACGATGCGGTTGGATTCGTCAAGGAAGGTATAGGAGCTCTGGATAACGTAACCGCCGCCGTCATGCTGTTTGGGGGAGAAATAGCCGAGCGTCTTTGTCTCGTCGGCGTTCAGGTCTCGGATGGCGATGCCGCCCAGCAGCGGCACAACGGCATGACCGTAGCTGTCAAAGTAGATGGCGGGCGAAGCGTTCGCGTTCGTCGTCTCATAGGAAACGTTGATCTCCGGATAGATGGCAAGCGGCAGGATCTCATCCGTCGAGTCGGTGTTGTAGCCATCGTGATGAATGTTTGCATCGCTCTTGGCCATGTAAGGGTTTTCCTCTACCTGCTTGGGGTTCAGAGCCTTTACCGGCAGCGCCGCAGAGGCTTGTTCCGCTGAAGAGGGCTGTACCGCAGCGGACGGGGCAGCGGGCTGCGAAGCGGCAGCACTGTCTGCCGGCGTCTGTGTTCCGCCGCAGGCAGCCATGGAAAGGCACAATGCTGCGGTCAGCGACAGGCTTAACGCAGAATGGACGATGTTTCTCTTTTTCATAAACCGTTCTCCTTGTTGTGTTCGTTGCGGTCAGGTCGGCGCTGCTCTGCCGGATTTTTTTGATCCAGCCAGATGCAAAAACCCTGCCGCAAAGCGGCTTCGGTCACTGGCTCCAGCAGAAAGTAGTCTGCGCGCAGCCGGAAGGCGTGGAGCGAAAAATTCAGGTCACTGCACCAGATGATGCGCGTTTGGGGACAAAGTGTGCGCAGATGCTCTACCGCGTTCAAGCCATCGACACCCGGCAGGGCGATCAAGGCATTGGTCAGCGGCTCGTTGTGTGCGGCTTCAAAAAAGCTTTCCTGATCGCGGTAACAATCCATTTGGGGAAACAAACAATGCTCGGCGCAGAACCGTAGGAGCTGCTCTGCTAAAAAGGCTTCCTGCGCCATGCTGTTTGTCAGCACGGCGATTCGATGCACAACACCCCTCCTTTCCTTCTGCCGTCGTTGGGGGTTTTTCTGCCTTCAGTATACGGGCAGGCGCAGCCTTTTCAAGGCATTTGGCACGAAAGCCCGGTTTCCGTCACGAAATCCCGTTTTCTGCTGCGACAGAACCAGGCAACTGTGCTATAATCAGGATGAAAGAGTTTATAAAGGAGGTTGGAAGCTATAACAATAGCTTCTTGGTACAGCATGAGATTTGCGATCGTCGATGACCTTGGTACGGAGCGCACGCTGCTGAAGGAGCGCTTGGCACGGCAGCTGCGCCAGCGCGGTACAGAAGTAGAGCTTTTAGAATTTGACAGCGGAGAAGCTTTTCTGGCGGCAGAAGAAGCGCAGCGCTTTACCGCCGCATTTTTGGATATTTACATGGATGGTTTAAGCGGCATGGACGCGGCAAAGGAACTTCGGAAAACAGACGCAGACTGTCTTCTGGTTTTTACCACCACCTCGACAGACCATGCACTCGAGGGGTTTCAGGTACGGGCATTTCATTATTTGGTCAAGCCCTTTTCAGAGGCCGAGTTGTCCGGTCTGTTGGATGAAATGCTCGCAAAACTCCCCCGCCCGGAGCCGGTTTTGACGGTGAAGGTGGATGGCAGCGACATCCATTTGCGCTATCGTGATATCATATCCGCCGAGCATTTCGCCCACATCATCAATATCCGCACCACTGCCGGCAAAACGCTTGCCATGCGCCAGAGTTTCAAGGCGTTCACAGAGCCGCTCAAAAAGGACCCGCGCTTTTTTGTTTGTGGCCGCGGTACGATCATCAATATGGAGAATGCTGCCGATTTTCAGGATGCCGCCTTCTGTATGACGGACGGCAGCCAGGTCTATGTCAGTCAGGAGCTTTTGAAAGCCGCCCGACAGGCGTTTATGGAATTTCTGCTGCAAAGGGGGCGTGTGGGTTGAAGGATGTTCTGCGCCCGATCCTGGAGTTTACCGTTGTGTTTCCCGGCCTGCTGCTCGCGTATTTTCCGGTAGGTTCCTATCTGAAGCTGTCGCCCGCAAAGCTTGCAGCAGGGGCAGTGCCGCTGCTGCTCGGGCTTTGCCTTGGCGGCGGACTGCTTTGCTATTGTTTCAACAGCCCGACTGCGCTCCCCCTGCTGGTTATCACACTTGCGGCGAGCCTTCTGTATGTCAAAACATTGCAGACCTCTCTGGAAGTCCGGAACGATTGCGCTGGCGGTCTGCGCGGTGTTCGCCTGCCTGAACAGCTTATCCCGCGCCATCGGCACGGCGATCACACTGCGGCAGCAGCTGCCGCCGGATAAGCCGTGGTTCTGTTTTGCTGCCTGCATTTTTTATAATGCGGTCTGCTGGCTGATCACTGCCGCAGCCTATTATCCCGCCACCCACGCAGTACGCGCAATGGTGGAGGATGACAATTTTGCGCAGACGTGGTATGTGTTCTGGGTACTGCCGCTGGTGTTCATCCTGCTGAACCTTTTTATAACCCCGCGCTACCAGATAACGCTCCGGACAGGGCGGGTCTTGCAGGTCTACATCGTTATGAGCATCGCGCTTTTGTTTCTGATGTTCATGTTCAATGCGATCTTTCTGCTGATGGCAAACAGCCTTAACCGGAATGCGAGGTTGCAGCAGGAAAATCAGTTTCTTTCCATGCAGCAGCAGCGCTATGAAAGCCTGAAAGCCGCCATTGAAGAAGCCCGGCAGGCGCGGCACGATATGCGCCACCAGCTGAATCAGATCTCCGCACTGGCCGAGGCAGGAGATCTGGATAACCTGAAGGCTTACCTTGCAAAAACGGTCTCCCGGATTCCGGATCTGGATATGAATTTCTGCGAAAACCGTGCAGCGGACAGTGTCGTCGGCCATTATTGCGCCCTTGCAAAGCGTGAGGGTGTTCCCTTTTGTGCCAAACTCGACTTACCACAGGTGCTTCCTGTGGACGAGATGGATCTGTGTCTGGTGCTGTCTAATCTTCTGGAAAATGCATTTGGAGCCAGCCTGCGCACCGCACCCGCCCGGCGCAAGATCGCGATCACCGCGTATGTCCATGCCGAGCGGCTTCTTCTGGTCGAAGTGGAAAACGCATTTGACGGCGCAGTTCACGAAAAAAGCGGGGTGTTCCGCTCTTCCAAGCGAAGGGAAAACGGGATCGGCATCCAGTCTGTCCAGCATATTGCAGAAAAGACCGGCGGTGCAAGCACATTTACCCATCAGAATGGCGTTTTCTCTGCCAAGGTCATGCTTTGTGGAGAAAAGCAGCCGCCAGAGACCGCAGACAGCACCACGGAGTTGTAGGGAAAGTGCGGAAAGTAATGCGGGAAGTGCGGAAAGTAATGCGGGAAGTGCGGAAACTTGCCATATAAAAAAGCAGAAACTTCTTTCCTCAAATGGCAACCTCCATGCTAAAAGTGGCAAGTGACATATACAAAATGCCATTATACAGAAATGCCCACTCCCCTGAGAACTTCTCAGACGAGTGGGCATTTTTCTTCCCGTGTATCAAATTTGACTTTGCGGTCACTCAAACCGCCATCAAGTCATGGATCAAAAATCATTATTTTTCATTTGTCCCAGAGTAAGTGCATGGTTTCTGCACTGTTTTTGCACTGTTTCAAGGGATGCAAGGGGCACTCTGACTTGCAAAATACGACAAAGGATGCAGAAATTACATAGTGAAAAATCACGATGCTTTGCACAAAAATAACGAAAGCTCGAAAGTTTCAAAATCAGAGTGTTCTGCCCGGTGGGCTCTTTTAATCAGAGGGCCAGGGAATCGAGTTCCCTCGAGCGCACCAAAGAAAATTTGTAATTAACCGTTAAAAGACCATAACAAAGCTGCACGGGGGAGCTTTGTTATGGCAGAATGCGGAAAGCTGGATATAATCTCTGGGCACAAGGCTGTTTGCCTTTGCAGTTTCCACAATGCTGTAGATCACCGCGCTGGCCTTTGCACCGGCAGGCGTGTCGCTGAACAGCCAGTTCTTTCTGCCGACAGTAAAGGGACGTATCTGGTTTTCTGCACGATTGGAGGGCTGCTTCTCCATGGAGTCCTCCTTGCTGTGTCTCTGCATTTTTCAGACTGCTTCAAAAATACATTTTTTATGGTACTATTTTCTCACTTTGGAGAGAGCGGGGAAAGACATGGTTTCATTAGGCGGTTCAGAACGGATTGCAGAGAAGCATCTTGTTAAAATTTTTTGAGGCACTTTTTTGTGCAATCACGATATTATCGTGAGCTTTTTCCTGTCGAAAAAGAGAAAATGATGTCTGAAATGATCTGGTTGTTGACAAATCGACAAAATAACCGGTATTATGAGCATATAGCATCCCCTTGGAGAAGTCGTTTCGTTAGATTGAAAATGCCGGTGACAGGAGAAGACTATCATGAAACAGATGCTGAAATGTACGGCAACGATTTTTGCCAGCATCCTGGTTGCGCTTTGTCTGACGAGTTGTACGCCTGAAAAGGTTGTGGAAGTGGTTCGGGAAGTTGAGACGGTGCGCATTTGGATACCGTGTCAAACGAGTTGAGCCAAGAACTGGTGAAAAACGGCGATACGAATGCCTATTAAGTTTCATATTTCAAAAACGTTGCGTATGAAAGTGAGTATTATGAATCGATAAAAAGACGGTTGATTCTGGAAGAAATTAACGATCATGTGGTTCAGTTAGAACCGACTGAGTGTACGTTTGAAAGTGCAAAAGTTCAGGTCGGATTTGCGAGCGTACAGATCGACGAAATGACCTATGGAATCATTGTATTTCAGATACCGACAGTAAGACCGGCAGAAGCAGAAACGACCGGTATGTTTTCATAATGATTTTTGCATTCTGACATAAAAAACGTCCCCGTGCAGTTTGGATATCCTGCACGGGGACGTTTTGTGATCTTTTTATTTCCTCATTTCCGCATTCACCCATTCCCGCACGCGGTCAGGCCGGTTGGTGACGATGCAGTCAGGGCCAAGGGGCAGCAGGGAACGGACAGCGTCCTGGGTGTCCACGGTCCAGAACGCGGCCTGGATGCCCATGGCGTGGAGCTGGTTCACAAGCTCGGGGTTGGAATAGGCGGTGTGATACTCGCAGCTGACGATGTCCACAGGGAAATCCAGCGTTTTGATGTAGGCAGCCACATCCGCCTGCTCCTCCAGATGGCCGATGACCTGCTCCACGGTCTCGCCGGGGAAGTTGGCACGGAGCATATTGACTTTGTCGGCCACAGTGCGGTAGATGAGATTATTCCGCAGGTCGATGCAGTTTTCCTCGCTGAAGGGCTCATCCATGCTGTTCACAAGGCCCAGATCCTTCCACACCACCGGCGGAGGCAGCACCATGCTGAGGAAAGCGCCGTAGGTCAGCGCGCCTACCTTCAGCTCAGGCATCAGCTGCTTTGCCTGACGCAGCTGGGAGTGGTGGAAGGAGATGAGGGTGAGCCGATCGGTGAGCCCGGCGGCGCGGACTGCATCCAGCACCCGGGGCACAAAGTCGGGGTCGTCCTCCAGTGGGCTTTTCAGTTCCAGCTGTACCTGGGTGCCCTCCATGCCGGCGCAGAGCTCCAGCGCTTCCTGCAGCGTGGCGATCCTCTCGTTGGCGTAGATGGCATCTTTCCAGCTGCCGAAATCCAGAGCCTTCAGCTCGCCCATGGTCAGGTCGTAGATCTGGCCGGAGATGTCGGTGTGCATGTCCACCATATAGTCGTGGTGGATGACCAGCTCGTTGTCGTAGGTCTTCTGTACATCCATTTCCACGCCGTCCGCGCCAATCTCCATCGCCTTGCGGAAGGCGACCAGCGTGTTCTCAGGGGCCAGATAGGATGCACCGCGGTGCGCAATGATTTGGGGTGTCGTCATCTTGTGCTATGATTCCTTTCCTCACAGTTGGCTCAGGCCAGATCTTCGCCGTCGGAGGCGATGACCTTTTTATACCAGTAGAAGCTGTCCTTCCGGCTGCGGGCCAGCGTGCCCTTGCCCTCGTTGTCCTTGTCCACATAGATGAAGCCGTACCGCTTCTTCATCTCGCCGGTGGAAGCACTGACCAGGTCGATGGGGCCCCAGGTGGTGTAGCCCAGCAGGGGCAGGCCATCCTCGTTGATGGCCTTTTCCATCTGCTCAATGTGGGCCCGCAGGTAGTCGATGCGGTAGGTGTCGTGGATGGAACCATCTGCTTCCACCTTGTCCACCGCACCCAGACCGTTCTCCACGATGAAGAGCGGTTTCTGGTAGCGGTCATACAGGCTGTTCATGGTGATGCGCAGACCCACCGGGTCGATGGCCCAGCCCCAATCGCTGGCCTTGAGGTAGGGGTTCTTGACGGCATCCATGATGGCATTGCCACTGGCCTTGTTCATCAGTTCGGGGTCCACAGTGGCGCAGCGGCTGGAATAGTAGCTGAAGGAGATGAAGTCCACAGTGCCCTCTTTCAGCAGCTGCTCGTCGCCCGGCTCCACCTGCAGGGCAATGCCTGCACGCTCCATCCGTTTTTTGGCCCAGACAGGGTATTCGCCGCGGGACTGGACATCAATGAAGAAGTAGTTGTCGCGGTCAGCCTCGGCAGCGGCCTGCACATCGGCAGGGGCGCAGGTGCGAGGGTAGAACTGACCGGCGGCCAGCATACAGCCCACCATGGCGTCGGGCATGATGGCATGGGCCAGCTTGACGGCCTTTGCGCTGGCCACCAGCTCGTGGTGAGCGGCCTGATATTTGACCTGCTGCACATTCTCGCCGGGCGCAAAGAGCAGACCGGCTCCCATAAAGGGCATGTGGAGCAGCATGTTGATCTCGTTGAAGGTCAGCCAGTACTTGACCTTGCCCCGGAAGCGCTGGAACAGCACCTCACAGTAGTGGGCGTAGGCATCCACCATCCGGCGGTCTTTCCAGCCGCCGTACTTTTTGATCAGGGCAATGGGGGTATCAAAGTGGCACAGGGTCACCAGCGGCTCAATGCCGTACTTGTGGCACTCATCAAAGAGTTCCTCATAGAAGCGCAGGCCCTCTTCGTTGGGCTGCGCGTCATCGCCGTTGGGCAGGATGCGGGTCCAGGCAATGGACAGGCGGTAGCAGCGGAAGCCCATCTCGGCAAAGAGCTTGATGTCCTCCTTGAAGTGGTGGTACATGTCAATGGCTTCGTGGGAGGGGTAGAAGTGCTCGGCATCGCAGTCCAGCATCTTCAGCTGGCCCAGCGCCACGGGGAAGCGGTCGGGGCCAAAGGGTACCACGTCCACACTGGACAGGCCGCGCCCGCCCTCGTTGTAAGCGCCCTCGCACTGGTTGGCGGCAGTGGCACCGCCCCACAAAAAGTCTTTCGGGAATTTACCCATAGGTCTTACCTCCTGATGCAGTTGAATTCTGATACTTCAATGATACCATGTTCTGAGCCGCTGTCAACCGGGAAAGTACGACTTTAGCCGTCAATTCGACGAAAAATGTTGCTGATTTTTGACACTTTTCACGAAGAAATCGAAAATTGCGAGCGATTTTCCTTGGAATCTGTTTCTTCCAAACGGACAGTAAGTGTGATAGACTGAATAGGTAAACGGAAAACGGCTCACCCTGTCCTTCATTGCTTTGCAATGCCGGAGCGGGCGAGGACGTTGATGAAAGAGCTATCAGGAAAAATGGAGTGTTTGCTATGACTGAATTCAAGCCCATCAAGGAAGGCAAAGTCCGCGAGATCTATGACAATGGCGACAGCCTCATTATGGTTGCCACCGATCGTATCTCTGCATTTGATGTGATCCTGAAAAATAAAGTGACCAACAAGGGCAAGGTGCTGACCCAGATGAGCAGGTTCTGGTTCGACTACACCAGGGATGTTCTGCCCAACCACATGCTGAGCGTGGATACCGCCGATATGCCCGAGTTCTTCCGCACGCCTGCCTTTGAGGGCCGGAGCATGAAGTGCCGCAAGCTGACCATGCTGCCCATCGAGTGCATCGTGCGCGGCTACATCACCGGCAGCGGCTGGGCCAGCTACCAGCAGAACGGCACCGTCTGCGGCATCCGCCTGCCCGAGGGCCTGCAGGAATCCCAGCAGCTGCCCGAGCCCATCTACACTCCTTCCACCAAGGCTGAGATCGGCGACCACGATGAGAACATCAGCTACGAAAAGAGCATCGAGGTGCTGGAAAAGCAGTTCCCCGGCCACGGCGAGGACTACGCCACCAAGCTGCGGGACTACACCATTGCCCTGTACAAGAAGTGCGCCGCGTATGCCCTGAGCCGCGGCATCATCATTGCCGACACCAAGTTCGAGTTTGGTCTGGATGAGAACGGCAACGTGGTGCTGGGCGATGAGATGCTCACCCCCGATTCCAGCCGCTTCTGGCCGCTGGAGGGCTATGAGGCCGGCCACGGTCAGCCCTCTTTCGATAAGCAGTTCGTCCGCAACTGGCTCAAGGCCAATCCCGACAGCAACTACGATCTGCCTCAGGATGTCATCGACAAGACCATTGCCAAGTACGAGGAAGCTTATGAGCTCCTGACTGGCAAGAAGCTGTAAACACTCTGATCTTCTTTCTCCCCTCTGCTGTATAACGGCAGGGGGGATTTTTATATCAGCAGACCTGCCTGGAGGGACGGCGGGGTGTTCTACAAAAAAATCCCCCCGCCCATGAACAGATGGGGCGAGGGGAAAGCTAAGGGTTGGCAGTGTTACAGGATGCGCACCCGGATGACAGCAGGGATGGCGGCCAGCTTCTCAGCCAGCCTGCCGTCCACGGCACCGGTCGCATCCAGCATGGTGTAAGCCATGTTCTTTTTGCTCTTGTTCACCATGTTTTCAATGTTCAGGCCCGCTTCGGTGGTCAGGGCGGTGATCTGGCTGATCATGCCGGGCTCGTTCTTGTGGATGATGCAGATGCGCTTGCCGCCTGCACGGGGCTGGTGCACCTCGGGCATGTTCACCGAGTGGGTGATGTTGCCATTCTTGAGGTAATCGCTGATCTCCAGTGCGGCCATTGCGGCACAGTTGTCCTCGGCCTCCGGCGTGGAGGCACCCAGATGCGGGGTGCAGACGATGCCGGGCTTGCCCAGAATGGCCTCAGTGGGGAAGTCGGTCATGTAGCCGGAGACCTTGCCCGTCTCCATGGCCTCCAGCAGGGCTGCGGTGTTCACCAGCTCACCGCGGGCATAGTTCAGGATCTTCACGCCGTCCTTGCACAGGGCCAGGGTCTGGGTGTTGATGGTATCCTTGGTGGTGGGCAGGTAGGGAACATGGATGGTGATGTAGTCGCACAGAGGGAGCATGTCGTTCAGGTTCACGCAGTGGTGTACCTGGCTGGAAAGGTTCCAGGCGGCATCAATGGAGATGTAGGGATCGTAGCCGTAGACCTCCATGCCCAGCTCAATGGCGCAGTTGGCCACCCGGGAACCGATGGCACCCAGACCGATGACACCCAGCGTCTTGCCCTTGATCTCGTTGCCCACAAACTTTTTCTTGCCCTTTTCCACGGTCTTGGCCATGGCGGGGTCGCCGGTCAGGCCCTGGCACCACTGGGCGGCGGCGGCCACATTGCGGCTGCCTGCGATCAGCATCCCAATGACCAGCTCAGCCACGGCGTTGGCGTTGGCACCGGGGGTGTTGAACACCACGATGCCCTGCTCCGAGCAGCGATCCAGCGGGATATTGTTCACACCGGCACCGGCACGGGCAATGGCCAGCAGGTTGTCGTTGAAGGTGGTGTTCAGCAGGTCGGCGCTGCGCACCAGAATGCCATCGGGGGCATCGGTGCCCACCGAAACATCAAACAGGTTTTTGTTCAGCTTTGCCAGGCCCACCGGGCTGATGGCGTTCAGGGTCTTGATCGTAAACATACTTTCCTATCTCCTATACACAAATCAGGCATTTGCCTTGCGGAATTTCTCCATGAAGTCCACCAGCTTCTCTACACCTTCGGTGGGCATTGCATTATAAATGGAAGCGCGCATACCGCCCACCAGACGGTGGCCCTTCAGGTTGACAAAACCGGCTTCGGCGGCCTCGGCGCAGAACTTCTTGTCCATGTCAGGGTCGGGGCTGGTAAAGGTGACATTCATCGTGCTGCGGTAGCGGTGCTCCACAGGGTTGCGGAAGAACTCCTGACCGTCCAGATAATCATACAGGATCTTGGCCTTGGCTTCGTTGATCTTCTGCATGTTTTCCAGGCCGCCGATGTCGTTTTCCAGATACTTGAGCACCAGACCGGTCATGTAGATGCACCAGCAGGGGGGCGTGTTGTACATGCTGTCCTTGGCCAGCAGGGTGGTGTAGTTCATCATGGTGGGCACGGTGTCGGCGGCGTGGCCCAGCAGGTCGTCCCGGACAATGGCAATGGCCATGCCGGCGGGGGCTACGTTCTTCTGCACGCCAAAGTAGATGCAGCCATACTTGCTCACGTTCACAGGTTTGGAGAGGATCATCGAGCTCATGTCCGCCACCAGCGGCACACCCTCCACCTGAGGTACCTCAACGTACTGGGTGCCGAAGATGGTGTTGTTCTGGCAGATGTGGATGTAGCTTGCGTCCTTGTCGTAGTCGATGGCGTTGACATCGGGGATGTAGGTGAAGTTCTTGTCCTTGCTGGAAGCAACGATCTTCACCTCGCCGAACTTGGCGGCCTCCTTGGCAGCCAGGTTCGAGAAATTGCCGGTGACCAGATAATCGGCCTTGCCGGTGGTCATAAAGTTCAGGGGCACCATGGCAAACTGCTGGGTGGCACCGCCCTGGAAGAAACCGACCTTGTAGTCGTCAGGGATGTTCATCACCCGGCGCAGGGTGGCCTCGGTTTCAGTGATGATGGCATCGAACCACTTGCTGCGGTGGCTCATCTCCATCACGCTCTGGCCGGAATCGCCGTATTCCAGCAGCTCTGCCTGTGCCTGACGGAGCACCTTTTCCGGTAACATGCTGGGGCCTGCGCTGAAGTTGTATACTCGTGCCATATGGAACTCTCCCTTTCCTATCCGTACCGCCGCTCTCATCTGCGGCAGGTGTGTGCTTGATTTGTCCGTAGTATACCGGTTCCGGGGGTGCAAAAACAAGAGCATCTTTGCACAAAGATGGGACTGCTCTGCCTGCCTTGAGCGCACAAAACACACAACTGTCCTTGGACAAAGAACACTTTTTAAGACAAATGTAAAAATATGCTGGTTTTACCGCATGGCTCCTCACTTTTACTGCTTGCCTGTTTGTGCCGGGTATGGTATAATCGTGTTGAAATAAGACAAATGTAAAAGCAAAAAATCGGAGGTGAAACCGGTGTATGGACTTTCAGACAGACTGAAACCACTCTCTGCCGCCGAGGAGCAGGTGCTGCTGGCGGTCTGGGACTGCCCCGCCCCGGCCACCCGGCGGGACATCAGCGAAAAGCTGACCGCCACCGGCTGGGCTCCGGCCACGGTGCTCAACTTTTTGTACCGTCTGGAGGAAAAGGGCTGGGTCAAGGGCGGCAAGGCGGGGAGCCAGAACACCTATCTGCCCACGGTCACCCGCCGGGCCTATTGCGTTGCGGCCATGCGCCAGCGGATGGACACCCTGTTCGGCGGCAGCCTGCCCGAAGCGGTCCGCGCCCTTGCCAGCGAGAGCGGCGCTTCCCCAAGCCAGCTGGAACGGGCCATCCGGGTGCTGGAGGAGCAGCATCAAGAGGCAGAAGAATATGACCTGTACGATCCCTATGGGTAACGGAAAAACGAAAAAGCTCCCATCACGGGAGCTTTTTCGTTGCATTCGGTCGAGAGATGTGTTAAAATTAAATGCGAAAAGGTACTGCACATAACGGCAGGCGGTTAGCCCACACTTCCGGAAGGAGGTGAGAGCGATGCCTATTACTTTGACGTTCCATATTTTTGGACTGGTATTTACCATCAAGGTGAAAAGCGAAAACCGCCACCCTGCACGGTGACGGTTTTCTAACCAAAACTTAAACCACTAGGGCTAACCGCTTGTCGCAGTGCCTTTTCTATTTGTAGTATAGTGATTTTTTCTTGTTTTGTCAAGAGGCGGAAGGATATACGATGGAGTGCAGATTGAAAGCAAAAAAATGCGGCGGCTGTCCGATGCTGGGGCTGGATTATGCCGAGCAGCTCAAACAAAAAGAAGCCGCTGTCCGTAAGCTGGTGGGGAAATACGGCCCGGTGGCTCCCATCCGGGGCGCGGAAAACCCCTGCCATTACCGCAATAAGGTGATCTCTACCTTTGCAGCGGGCCCCGGCGGGAAACTGGTGTCCGGCATCTATGCGGCAGGCACGCATAAAGTGCTGCCTGTGGAAAGCTGCCTGCTGCAGGACGAAGTGCTGGACACCGTGATGCAGGCGGTGCGGGCGGCGGCCAGCACCTGCCGTTACCAGCCTTACAATGAGGACAAGGGCACCGGCCTGCTCCGCCACTGCCTGCTGCGGCGCGGCGTGGTGTCCGGGCAGGTGATGGTGGTATTGGTGACCGCCCAGCCGGTTCTGCCCGGGGCAAAAAACTTTGTCCGTGCTCTGCTGGCCGAAGCCGAAAAGCGCCATGTCCCCGTGACCACCGTGGTGCAGAACTACAACCCCCGCCGCACCAGCGTGGTGCTGGGCGAAGAGGAAAAGGTGCTCTACGGCAAGGGCTTCATTCTGGATACCCTCTGCGGCAAGACCTATGCCCTGAGCCCCCGGAGTTTCTACCAGATCAACCATGACCAGACCGAGGTGCTGTATGGTCTGGCTGTGGAAGCCGCCCGCCTGACCGGCAAAGAGGTGGTGCTGGATGCCTACTGCGGCATTGGCACCATCGGTCTGACCGCCAGCGGCAGGGTAAAGCAGGTGGTGGGCGTGGAGCTGAACCGGGACGCTGTCCGGGATGCCATCGGCAACGCAAGGCACAACGACGTGAAAAACGCCCGCTTCTTTGCCGCCGATGCCACCCAGTGGATCACAGAAGCGGCGGCCGCCGGGCAGAGAGCAGATGTCATTTTCATGGACCCGCCCCGCGAAGGCTCCACCCCCCAGTTCATCGAGAGCGTGGCCCGCATGGCCCCCAAACGGGTGGTCTATGTCAGCTGCAACCCCGAGACCATGGCCCGTGATCTTGCCCTCCTGACCGCCAAAGGCTACCGCGCCGAGGGCTTTACCCCTGTTGATCTCTTCCCCCAGACCGCCCATTGTGAGGTGGTCTGCGCGCTGACCAGATCACAGAAGTCCAAAGGGTGAAACAAGCCACAATGAATGGATATTTTTACGTATTAACGGCCATTGACCTTTTTGTACTGAGCTTCATGTGCATCCTCACAAAGCTCAGCGAGTCCCTGAACAAAAAGCAGAAGCAGGGATTTTTCTTTGCCTTTGCGCTGATCGCGGGGATCTCGGTGCTGGAGGTGGTGACACTGGCGGTGGATGGCACCCCGGCGGGCTACCGCTGGCTGAACATCCTGTCCAACTATCTGGGGTTCGGCCTGTCCCCGGGAGTGTGTCTCTGCCTTGTGTATGTCATGGACCGGAAAAAGAGGATGAACCGCTGGTTCAGGGCGGCGGTGTGCTGCGAGGCGTGCTACCTGCTGTTCCTTGCTCTGTCCATCCCCGCCGGACTGGTGTTCTCCGTCAGCGCCGACAACGTTTATTCCCGCGGGCAATACTTCTATCTTTATATCATCATGTACTTTGCGGCCATCGTGTATCTTTCGGTGTCCACCTTCGTCACGGCGCGGGAATTCCAGAACCGCAGCCGGGCGCTGATCTATCCTCTGATGTTCTTCCTGCTCATTGAGACCATCATTCAGGTGACACTGCCGGAGCTTCACGTTACATGGCTGTGCGTTACCCTGTTGTCGGTGCTGTACTTTATCTACTGCAGCGAGATGTGGAACCAATTGGATGCCCTTACCGGGCTGCTGAATCAGAACAGCTACCTGAACCGCACTGCTGAGATGCGCCGCCGCGGCGGGGTGCTGGTGGTGTTCGATGTGGACGACTTCAAGCAGATCAACGACCGCTACGGCCACCTGCAGGGAGATGTCTGTCTGGCCGAGATCGGCCGCTGCATCAAAAAAGCCTATGCCCGCAGCGGCTACTGCTACCGCATCGGCGGCGACGAGTTTTGTGTGCTGATGGAAAACGCGGACCGGGAGGCCCAGTGCGCGCAGGAGTTTGTACGCCAGCTGGAACAGCGGCGAAAAGCCGTGGACTTTCTGCCCACGGTGTCCTTTGGTTCAGCTCCCTTTTTGGGGGAGGACGTGCTGGCTGTGAAGAACCGGGCCGACCGGGAGATGTACCGCTACAAAAAGGCCCGGAAGCCCGATGCCGCTCATTGTTCTCCGAATCATTACCTCCTATGAAAAGGGACTGCTGCACTGGGATCTCCCCCTGTGCGGCAGTCCCTTTCCTTGTTCTGGCAGGGCACAGTGCGCAATGGCGTGATTTGAACTGGCTTTTTTGCATTTCCTGTACTATAATAAAGAACTGTGAAGTTTACACCCGCTATCACTGGGAAAGGAGAATCACCCCTTGAATAAAATGCTTACCCACCTGAACGGCTACAAGCGCGAGGCTGTGCTTGCACCGCTGTTCAAGATGCTGGAAGCCACGTTCGACCTGTTTGTGCCGCTGGTCATGGCAGACATCGTCAACGTGGGCATTGCAGCACATGATTTCCACTATATCCTTGTGCGGTGCGGCATCCTGCTGCTGCTGGCCGTTGTGGGCCTTGCCTGCAGCCTGACGGCCCAGTATTTCTCGGCCAAGGCGGCGGTGGGCTATTCCACCTCCCTGCGCCATGCCCTGTTTGAGCACATCCAGAGGCTTGGCTTTACCGAGATGGATACCATGGGCACCAGCACCCTCATCACCCGCATGACCAGTGACATCAATCAGGTGCAGAGCGGTCTGAACCTCTTCCTGCGCCTGTTCCTGCGCAGCCCGTTCGTGGTGGTTGGTGCCATGATCATGGCGTTCACCGTGAATGTGCGGGCCGCCTGGATCTTTGTGGTCGCCATCCCGCTGCTGAGCGTGGTGGTGTTCGGGGTCATGGTCATCACCAACCCGCTGTACAAAACGGCCCAGGCCCGGCTGGACCGTGTGCTGGGCCTGACCCGCGAAAACCTGACCGGTGTGCGCGTGGTCCGCGCCTTTGATAAGGAGCAGAGCGAGATCGACCGCTTTGAGTCGGCCAACGACCTGCTGACCCGGATGCAGCTCCATGTGGGCCACATCTCCTCCCTGATGAGCCCGCTGACCTACGTCATCATCAATCTGGCCATCGTGGCTCTGCTCTATGTGGGCAGCATCGAGATCAATGTGGGCGGCATGGCCTCCGGCGATGTGATCGCGCTGGTGAACTACATGAACCAGATCCTGGTGGAGCTGGTCAAACTGGCAAACCTCATCGTGCAGGTGAGCAAGGCGCTGGCCTGTGCCGGCCGTGTGCAGGCTGTGCTGGACACCGAGCCCGGCATGGAGTTCCCCGCGGCCCTCAAGGGCGAGGCACCTGCGGACAAGGCCGGGGATGCTGTGCGGTTCGACCATGTCAGCCTGACCTACGCCGGTGCCGGTGCCCCCAGCCTGACCGATATCAGTTTTACCGCAAAGCGCGGCCAGACCATTGGTGTCATCGGCGGCACGGGCAGCGGCAAATCCAGCCTCATCAACCTGATCCCCCGCTTCTATGATGCCACGGAGGGCACCGTGGAGATCCTGGGCCGTCCGGCGCAGGAGTACCCCCGCGCGGCTCTGCGCGGCAGTGTGGCGGTCGTAATGCAGAAAGCCCAGCTGTTTGGCGGCACCATCCGCTCCAACCTGCTGTGGGGCAACAAGAGCGCGGCGGACGCTGACCTGTGGGCCGCACTGGAGACTGCGCAGGCTGCGGATTTTGTCAGGGCAAAGCCCCTTGGGCTGGACGAGCCTGTGGAGCAGGGCGGCCGGAACCTGTCCGGCGGCCAGAAGCAGCGCCTGACCATTGCCCGTGCGCTGGTGGGCAAGCCGGAGATCCTGATCCTGGACGACAGCGCCAGCGCGCTGGATTACGCCACCGATGCGGCCCTGCGCAAGGCGCTGGCCGCTCTGCCCGGTGACCTGACCGTGTTCATCGTGAGCCAGCGTGCCGCCAGCCTGCAGCACGCCGACCAGATCATCGTGCTGGATGATGGCAGGATGGTGGGTCTGGGCAGGCACGCCGATCTGTTGAAGACCTGCCCCGTTTACGAGGAGATCTACGCCAGCCAGTTCAAGAAAGGGGATGCGCAGAAATGAGTGCAAAAGCAAAGAGTAAGCTGACCCCGGAACAGCGCAAGGCAACGCTTCGGCGGGTGCTGGAAAAGATCCGCCCTTACAGCTTTTTTGTGGTGTGCAGCCTGATCGTGGCCGCTGTGAGCGTGGCTGCCCAGCTGTATATCCCCATCCTCTGCGGCAGCGCCATTGATATGATGCTGGGCAAGGGAAATGTGGATTTCAACGGTGTTCTGCGCATCGTGGTGGAGATCGTGATCGTGGCCGTAGTGGCTGCATTTGCCCAGTGGCTGCTGAGTGTCTGCAACAACCGCATCACCTTCTCGGTCAGCCGGGACCTGCGCAACGCCGCGCTCCGTAAGATCCAGACCCTGCCGCTCTCTTATCTGGACAGTCATCCCTCCGGCGATATCGTCAGCCGCATGGTCGCCGATGTGGACACCTTTGCGGACGGCCTGCTCATGGGCTTTACCCAGCTGTTCAGCGGCGTGCTGACCATCCTTGGCACCCTGCTGTTTATGCTCAGTGAGAATGTGCCCATCACGCTGGTGGTGGTCTGCATCACCCCGCTGAGCCTGGTGGTGGCAAGCTTCCTTGCCAAGCGCAGCTATAAGTATTTCCAGGGCCAGAGCACCGTGCGCGGCGAGCAGACCGCCCTGGTCAACGAGATGATCGAGGGGCAGAAGGTCGTGCAGGCCTTTGGCCATGAGGCCGAGAGCCTTGCCGCCTTTGACGAGGTGAATGGCCGCCTGCAGAGCGTGAGCCTGAAGGCCATCTTTTTCTCCAGCATGACCAACCCCGCCACCCGCTTTGTGAACAACATCGTTTATGCAGGTGTCGGTCTGGTGGGTGCCGTTTACGCTGTGGCGGGCGGCATCACCATCGGCCAGCTGAGCATCTTCCTGAACTATGCCAACCAGTACACCAAGCCCTTCAACGAGATCTCCGGCGTGGTCACCGAGCTGCAGAACGCACTGGCCTGCGCGGCCCGTGTATTCGAGCTGCTGGATGCCGAGGACCAGGTGCCCGAGGCGGAGAACGCCAAGGTGCTGGAGACCGACGGCCATGTGGAGCTGAAGGACGTTTCCTTCCGCTACCTGCCGGACCGCCCCCTCATCGAGGGCCTGGATCTGGATGTGAAGCCCGGCCAGCGCATCGCCATCGTCGGCCCCACCGGCTGCGGCAAGACCACCCTCATCAACCTGCTCATGCGATTCTACGATGTCAACGGCGGCTCCATTGAGGTGGCCGGAAACGATATCCGCAGCCTGACCCGCGCCTCCCTGCGCGGCAGCTACGGCATGGTGCTGCAGGAGACCTGGCTGCGTACCGGTACCGTGCGGGAGAACATTGCCTACGGCAAGCCCGATGCCACTGAGGAAGAGATCGTTGCCGCCGCCAAAGCGGCCCACGCCGACAGCTTCATCCGCCGCCTGCCCAAGGGTTACGATACCGTCATTGCTGAGGACGGCGGCAACATCAGTCAGGGCCAGAAGCAGCTGCTCTGCATCGCCCGCGTGATGCTCTGCCTGCCCCCCATGCTGATTTTGGACGAGGCGACCTCCTCCATTGACACCCGCACCGAGGTGCGCATCCAGGCTGCCTTTGCCCGGATGATGCAGGGCCGCACCAGCTTTATCGTGGCCCACCGCCTGTCCACCATCCGTGAGGCCGATGTCATCCTTGTGATGAAGGATGGCCACATCGTGGAGCAGGGCGACCACGACACTCTGCTGGCGCAGGGCGGCTTTTATGCCAAGCTCTATAACAGCCAGTTCGAGGGCGTGGAGACCTGAAAAAACCAAAATGGGAGATGTCGGCACACGGCATCTCCCATTTTTTATGCGATGGTTTCCAGCACCGGTTCCTCCGGCGGGGGAAGCAGGGTGGAGTGGGCTTCCACGAACTCTGCCGCCCGCTGGCTGGCGATGCCCTGCCGCACCTTGCGGAAATCGTTGGCAGGGAAGGTGCGCTCACCCTTCCAGTGTGCCAGTGCGGCCTCCACCTCGGCATCGGTGGGCCAGAGGTGTTCCCGCTCGGCCACCATCAGAAGGCCCAGACTGCCCCGCAGCTTCTGCTCTGCCTGTGCGTGGAGCTCAGTGCGGAACTGTTCCACGGTCTGGCCCCGCACCTTGAGGTACTGGTCAAAGTTGACGTTGTTGGCCTGCAGCCGCAGGTTGAAGTTCCGCTGTTCAGCAAAATAGTTGCCGGAGACCAGGTCCTTGGGCAGGGTGCCCTTGACACAGCCGCCCAGCTGGAAGATAAGCTCCCGGCGGGCCAGTGTCTTGGCCTGCGCACAGCGCTGGGCATAGAGCTCCCGTGCAACCTGCTGGCGCAGGGCCGTTTTGCCTGCGGCATCGGCGGCGCGGTCTTCATCGCCGTGCCGGGTGTTCACTTCCAGTTCAATGCTCACCTGCCGGATGGGCCGGGGCTGGATGGGCTGGGTGAAGCCGGTGTAACGTTCCAGCTCCAGCGGCGGCAGGCAGTAGAACTCTGCTCCCGCCCGGAAGCCTTCGGCCCGGTTGACGGCCAGCAGCTCAAAATCCGGATCGGTTACGGGCACCAGATGCTCTTTTTCCACAAGCTCCTGATATAATGTGGAAAAACCGGTCAGGATAGCCCGGTTCACGGCGGCAGTCAGCAGGTCCTCTTCCGTCTGCGGCGGGTTCTCTGCGGCCTGCTCGGCCTGAATGGCCGCTTCCAGCTCTTCGGCGCTGGCGGAAAATACCACCCGGCAGTCCCCGGGCTGGGGCATTCCGATATGTTCCAATACCATTGCGGTGACCTCCTTTCAGCGGCTAAAGCTGACCATCAGTGCCAGCAGCACAATGGCCAGACAGAAATAGAGGATCTCGGCCCCCAGAACGGAGCGGTCGCCCTCCACATACATCTTTTCGGGATCTTCGGGGTCGTAGTACAGCGTGACCATTTCCCCGCTGGCAAAGCCCTTGCCCTTGGCGGCTTTGGGGTAGTGCAGGCGGTGGCTGCCGCCCTCGGTCTCGAACTCAAGCAGATAAGCTGCGCCGTCCCGGCTCTGAACGGTGCCTGCCACCCGGGCCTCCACACGCTGGCCCTTCTGCTGTAAGCGGCGGCGCTGCAGCACACTGCGCAGGCACATGTAGAACATGATGCCCGCGCCGATGATGAAGATCAGAACATTGAACATTCGGTTTCCCTCATTCCGTCATTACTCGCCCGGCGGCATACAGGCCGGACGGTCAGCTTTTATTGTACCATATTCCGGCCCAAATGCCCCTGTACGGAGTGCCCGAAATTTAGAGCAATTTTTTGTCGAACAATTTTGAAAATAGTGCTTGACTTTTCTTGTGGCTGTGGTATAATAACTAACGTTCCGAGCCGAACGGCCCGCGAACAAAACAGAATATGCGGATATGGCGGAATTGGCAGACGCGTTAGATTCAGGTTCTAATCGGGGCAACTCGGTGGAGGTTCAAGTCCTCTTATCCGCACCAAACAATGAAAATCCGAACCTTTTCTCGAAAGAGAAGGGTTCGGATTTTTTATTTTCCTTGCGCTGGGATTTTCTGATTTACAAACCTGAAGTGCTGTATTATAATAAAGTAATCACACAACAGGAGGCTCCTCAGAATGTCCCATTTGATCGAAACGGTATACAACCTGCTCTGGGGTGATTTGTTCACCCTGCCGGTGGGGGGCGGCATCGGCATTTCGCTGATGGCGGTGCTGCTGCTCACGGCGGGCGTGTTCTTCACCCTGCGCACCCGGCTGCTGCCCGTGCGGCTGTTCCGGGATATGATCGCCGCTGTCTGCGAGAAGAACCAGAGCATGGACAGCCTTTCCTCTTTTCAGACGCTCATCGTCTCCACGGCCACCCGGGTGGGCATGGGCAATCTGGTGGGCGTGGTGGCGGCAGTGTCTGCCGGTGGTGCCGGTGCGGTGTTCTGGATGTGGGTCACGGCCCTGCTGGGGGCCTCCACCTCCTTTGTGGAATCCACACTGGCCCAGAAGTACCGGCAGCCCGACCCGCTCTATGGCGGTCAGCGCGGCGGCCCGGCTTACTACATCCATGTGCTGGCCGAGCGCAAGCGGGGCAAAAGGCTGCGTCATTCCATCATTGCGGTGTTGTTTGCCATTTCGGGCCTCATCTGCTGGTGCGGCATCAGCCAGGTTATCAGCAACTCGGTCAGCTCTGCCTTTGCCAATGCGTTCTCCATCCCGCCCATCGTGACCACGGTGGTGCTGGTGGTGCTCTCGGCGGTCATTGTCCTGCGCAAGGATGCCACCGTGAAAAGCCTGGATGTCATCGTGCCGATCATGGCGGGCTGCTATTTCGTGATGACGGTCATCATCATTGCGGTAAATTTCCGCCAGCTGCCCACTGTGCTGGGCCGCATCTTCTCAGAAGCCTTCGGCCTGCGGCAGGTGACCGCGGGCGGCTTTGGCGCGGTGCTGATGAACGGTGTCAAGCGCGGCCTGTTCTCCAATGAAGCGGGCAGCGGTTCGGCCCCCTGTGCGGCAGCGGCTGCCTCCTGCGATGATCCTGTGAAGATGGGCTTTGTGCAGGCACTGGGTGTCCTGATCGACACGGTGGTCATCTGCAGCTGCACTGCCTTTATGATGCTGCTGGCTCCTGCAAATGTCACCACTGGGCTGACCGGCATGGACCTGCTGCAGGCAGCGGCGCAGTACCATCTGGGCAGCTTTGGCGTGGTGTTCATTGCCGTCACGCTGGCGCTGTTCAGCTTCTCCACCTTCATCGGCATCCTGTTCTATGCCCGCTCCAATGTGGCGTACCTCTTTGGCGACCGCTGGGGCTGGCAGACGGCCTATAAAGTGCTGGCCCTTGTCATGCTGATGGTGGGCGGCATGGAAGCCTATACCGTGGTGTGGGACCTGGGCGACGTGGGCATCGGCCTGATGACCATATTCAATCTCATTGCCCTCTACCCCATGTCCGGCGAAGCCATCACCGCCTTGCGGGATTACGAGCGCCGGAAACATCTGACCCAAAACTGACCCTGCCGACAGCTTCCGCAGAAAAGCTGCAAAAATCCGAAAAAAGTAGTTGACAAATCGCCCGCAGTCTGATAAAATAAACAAGTCGTCCGGCAACGGACGTGAACAGAATCTGGGCGTGTTCCCGAGTGGCCAATGGGGACAGACTGTAAATCTGCTGCTTTTCAGCTTCGGTGGTTCGAATCCACCCGCGCCCACCAAACAAGAAAAATCCGAACCTATTTCCGATTGGAGAAGGGTTCGGATTTTTCGTTTTCTTTGGGTTTGAGAATGAAGGCTCCCGTGGACGGCGTAAAACTCCGATACCTTGTCATAGACCGTAAGCCAATAACAAGATTTGGAGGATGCGATTATGAAGTACGATGCAAGAGCCTGCAAGTTTAACATGGATACCGGGTGTGTGGAGTTGACTCTCCAAGATGGGAGAAAAATTTCCATCGGCTGCACCGGGGTCGAGGATGCACTGAATGTGACTATGGCACAGCAGACGGAATTGGACTACCTTATCTACAATGACCCGCTGAGCTATGCCGATTTGATTCTGAACGGTGACCCAGAGGAATATTTGAAAAATGCAGCCGGGAGCCATGGGCTAGAAGATTGAGGGCAAAAAAATAAGAGGTGTGCCCAACTGGACACACCTCGGTGAGATACATCTATATAAGGCAGGGCGTTCCCTTTACTGGGAGCGTCCTGCTGTTTTTATGCTGCAACAGGCAAGGCTTGTAGAGCTTCCTGCTCTTTCAGCCATTCCTCATATTCACGCTGGCCTTCCTCGCTGTTGAAAAACTCAACCATGGAGGGATAAAAGCAATGTGCAAGGGTCTTGATTGCTTCATCCGGGTAGCCGGATTTGTTTGACTTCTTCTTTTTGTTCAAATGGTATCCTCCGAAAATCAAAGTTCCATATCCTGCCCACGCTTACGGTTTTGCTGCGGCACATTCATGGTGCGCTCCTGCTTGAGGGCGAGAATCTTTTCCAGAAAGCTGCGCACCAGTTCAGGCGCACGGTGGAGCGCGTCCAGATAGGGCTTCACTTCATACCAGAGCTCGTGATACTTTTGACCCCAATGAGCAGCTTCCTTCTTGGCGGTGGAAAGTTCTTCTTTCAGGCGGCGGTTCTCCACGTCCATCATATAGCCGTGGTCGGCTTGCTTTTTCAGCTTGGAAAATTCTTCTTCGG
>OBCU01000340.1_pt1 | contig 29768 bp, 28 predicted proteins | sample 1495961 | NCBI WGS metagenome assembly OBCU01 (sample SAMN04168658, study PRJEB22393) | human gut metagenome | biome: human gut microbiome; feature: stool | host: Homo sapiens | collected 2014-03-24
CACGGCACCTACGAGGGCTGCAAGGCCTGCGTTGAGGCCGGCTTCTCCTCCATCATGTTCGACGGCAGCCACTACTCCATCGAGGAGAATGTGGAAAAGACCAAGGAGCTGGTCGCTCTGGCACACTCCAAGGGCCTGAGCATTGAGGCCGAGGTCGGCTCCATCGGCGGCGTTGAGGACGGCGTTGTGGGCGCTGGCGAGATCGCAGACCCCGCTGAGTGCGCAAAGATCACCGATCTGGGCATCGACTTCCTGGCTGCCGGCATCGGCAACATCCACGGCGTTTACCCCGCCAACTGGAAGGGCCTGGACTTTGAGGCTCTGGACCGCATCCACAAGGCTACCAACAACATTCCTCTGGTCCTGCACGGCGGCACCGGCATCCCCGACGAGATGATCCAGAAGGCCATCAGCCTGGGCGTTTCCAAGATCAACATCAACACCGAGTGCCAGCTGGTCTTTGCTGAGGCCACCCGCAAGTACATCGAGGCTGGCAAGGATCAGCAGGGCAAGGGCTTCGACCCCCGCAAGCTGCTGGCTCCCGGCGCTCAGGCCATCGTTGACAAGTGCAAGGAGAAGATCGAGCTGTTCGGCTGCGCAGGCAAAGCCTGAGCCGAAGCGCATCTCCTGAGCACATTCCTGCCCCATAAATGATATTGCCCCGCTGTTCTGTGCATCACAAAACAGCGGGGCATTTTTTTGTAAGCCAGTCCGCAAAAAGGGGGCTGCTGCACCGGTTTTTCCCGTGTGCCGCAGCCCCTCTTCTTTACTGGTTCAATTTTGCAAACGCTTCCCGCACATCGCCGGAGAAGTAGAGCGTGCCCAGCGCGCACACGGGGCCGGTGCCCCCAAGGGCGACCGCCCGGGCCACACCGGCTTCAATGGTGGGAGCAGGCTCAGCCCTGCCGCCCCGGGCGCGGATCTGTTCGGCCAGCGTCTCAGCGGGCATGGCGCGGGGGGTATGGGCCGCTACGGTGACGAACTGCCCGGCCAGCGGCAGGAGTAGTGCCAGCATCTCGTCCACATCCTTGTCCGCCATGATGCTGAGCAGGAACACGAACTTCTGCCCCGGAAAGCGGTCCCGCAGGCTCTGCACGGTGGCCCGCATTCCGTGGGCGTTGTGGCTGCCATCCAGCAAAAAGGCGGGCGAATGCCGCAGCAGCTCGAACCGGCCCGGCCAGCGCACCTGTTCCAGACCGGCACGGATGGCACTGTCCGGGATGTTCCAGCCCCGGCTGCGCAGCACCCGCAGGGCCGTAATGGCCGTGGCGGCGTTCCGGGGCTGATAGCTGCCGATCAGGGGCAGGCGGATGCCGTTCAGGCCGTCAAAATCAAAGGTGACAGCATCCAGATCCCCGTCCTCGATGGTCAGCCTGCTGAGATCCACCACGGTCAGCGGCGCGTGCCGCTCTGCCGCCGTACGGGCGATGACGGCATCGGCCTCGGGCACACCGCCATAGCTCACCACCGGACTGCCCGGCTTGATGATGCCCGCCTTGGCCGATGCGATATCGGCCAGGGTGGGGCCCAGCTCCTTCACATGATCCATGCCCAGCGCCGTGATGACCGCACACTCCGGCGGGTCGATGACGTTGGTGGAATCCAGCGTGCCGCCCAGGCCCACCTCCAGCACCACGATGTCGCATTTCGTCTCAGCGAACCAGAGCATCCCCAATGCCGTGATGATCTCGAACTCGGTGGGGATATCGGTCATGGCATCGGCAGCGGGCTTCACACGCTCCACCAGCCGCACCAGCGCCTCGTCCGGGATCTGTTGGCCGTTTACCTGAATGCGCTCGTTGAACCGGTTGATAAAGGGCGAAGTATACAGGCCCACCCGGTAACCCGCCGCCTGCAGGCAGGAAGCCAGCATGGCCGCCGTGCTGCCCTTGCCATTGGTGCCCGCCACATGGATGAATCTCAGCTGCTTGTGCGGATCTCCCAGTGCGGTCAGCAGGGTCCGGGTGCGGGTCAGGCCCGGCTTGTGCCCCGCCCACTGGACGGCATGGATATAGTTCAGCGCTTCTTCATAGTTCATTGTGCAATGCCTCGGATCGTTTTGTTTTCCAGCAGCAGGCGCACCAGCACGGTGTTCACCGCCGCCAGGACCAGCGCGTTTGGAATGCGGGTCACCAGCACGCTCCACGGATAGTTATAGAAGAGGTGGAGTGCCAGCGAGTTGATGACAATGGAGCCCACCGCATGGCCGGCAAACACGCTGATCTGGGTGCGCAGGCCCAGCCGCAGGTTGGGCAGGGCGCGCCAGAGAAGGCCCGCCGTCAGGCCGATGGAGCCAGCCCCCAGCGTGATCAGCGGGTTGATGGCGTAGCCGGAAAGGGTGCCGCCGATCATATCGGCCACTGCACCCACGGCAAAGCCCTCCACCGGCCCGAACAGCACAGCGGCCAGCAGGGTGGGCAGGCTGCCCAGGTTGAACCGGACAAAGCCGGTGGAAATGCTCAGCACCCGGGCAAACACGATGCTCATGGCAGTGAGCAGGGCCAGCATGGTGAGCTTGCGGACGGAATTTCTGGAATGGTTCATATCAATTGTCCTCCCCTGTTTCGGGAACCGCGGGGCAGGCAATGCAAAACGCCCTCCCCTGTGACAAACCGCACAAAGGAGGGCGTGATTCAACGGTTCACATCCAGACGGGGCCGCAGACGGCCCCATCTGCACCCAAGTCCATGCAGCAGCGGGATGCAGGCCATGCACCGCGGGTCTTACCTTCGTCCGCAGCACAACTCCCCGTTGATGCGGCACTTAACGCGCATGGCCTTACTCTGTTGATGGTCTTATTATATGCCTTTTTCCGGCCCATTGCAACCACAACTCCCATCATCTTTCCCAATTCGCGGGGCAGATTTTTGGCGGGGTGCACAATTCCGGCCTACACAAAAAGCCCTCCGGTGCGTCTCGTCCCGGAGGGCTTTGGGGTACAAAAGGTCTGGTCAATTACTGCACATCGGTCAGCTCAGCCAGCTTGTGGAAGATCTCGGTGTTGTCATACACGCCGCGGAACTTGTCTGCCCCCTGACCACGGGCGTAGAGGTTCACCATGGCACCGGTGTGGGCGTAGGTGGTGTGGTCCACACCGGACTTGTGGTTGATGGTGTGGCAGATGGCCATGCTGAAGGGGATGTAGGTGCCATACAGCTCGTAATCCTGCTGGCTCATCTTGCTCTGGCTGGAAGAGCCGACCTTGAGGGTGCGCTCGTAAGCGGTGCGCAGGTTCTCCACCTCGTAGTCGGTCAGCAGCAGCTTGCCTGCGCTGGCGGCATCGGGGTCGGTGGGCAGGGTCAGGCCGAAGTTTGCCTTCACGTCCTGCATAGCGGTCTCAAAAGGAGTCTGATTCTTCACGTAGTTGTTCACATAGGTGGAATCGAACTTTGCGTAGGACATCTTCTGGTGGGCCAGGTTGGTCAGGAAGGTATCGTAGTTGGTGGTCTTGTAGCCAATGCCCAGACCACCGGTCTCGTGGTCAGCGGTCACCAGGATCAGGGTGTCGTCGGGGTGCTGGGCATAAAACTCCACAGCGGCCTGCACTGCGTTGTGCATCTCGATCACATCATGGATGGAGGCAGCGGCATCGTTGGCGTGGCAGGCCCAGTCGATCTTGCCGGACTCCACCATCATAAAGAAGCCGTTGCTGTTGTCCAGCAGCTCAATGCCCTTGCGGACATAGTCGGTCAGCTGCCACTCTCCCGGAGCAGCATCCATGGCGTAGTTCATGGACTTGCCGTCGGCCAGGTTCTCGGCAATGATCAGGGTCTTGCCGGCCCCGGCCTTCAGGGCAGCAGCACCGGCCTGGGTGGTGACAACATTGTAACCAGCCTGTGCAGCCACCTCGTGGTTGTTGGGGTCGGTGCCATCGCCGTTCACCTTCTGGAACTCGCCGCCTGCGAAATACTCAAAGCCGGAGTTTGCCAGCTCCACGCCGATCTGATAGTAGTTCTTGCGGGTCTTCTGGTGTGCATAGAAGGCAGCAGGGGTAGCGTGGTCAATATTCACCGTGGAAACAATGCCAACCTTGTAGCCCTTCTGCTTATGGAGCTTCTCCGCAATGGTCTCATAGGGCACATCACGGGTCCAGGGGCACATATTGATGACACCGCTCTCGGTCTTTTTGCCGGAAGCGATGGAGGTGGCGGTGGAAGCGGAGTCCGGGCAGAAGGAGGTGCTGTCGTAGGTGGTCACGCTGCCCACCTCCGGGAACTGGGTAAAGCTCAGCTCTGCCTCGGTGATGGCACCGTTGTTGGTGACAGTGCCCTGATAGAACCGGGCAGACTGGATCTGGGCAGTGCCCATGCCATCGCCGATGAACAGGAAGATGTACTTGGGCTTCTTCTGGAACAGGCCAAAGCAGTTCTCCTCGTCAGCTGCGGTGGAAGCGGCCGGAGCGGCAGCGTTTGCAGCCACAGGGGCAGCAGTCATCAGACCGGCGGCAGATGCCACAGCACCCACTTTCAGGAAGTTGCGGCGGGACATTTTATGTTCTTTCATACGATAATTCCTCTCTTATCCTGAGCCCTCCCGGGCCCTGTTGCAATGTATCTTGGGAACGGTTCTATTGTACCCGTTCGGAGAAAGAGGGGAAACCATGGTAAGGCAAATCTTAGGTAAACCTTGGGCAATGAAAAACAGGAATTGGTAAAAAACAGGTGGTCTTTGTAAAATCGGATTGTTCCTGCCCGCAGGCACTTTTATTCCGTCAGGATTCGCCCCGGATCGGTTGCATCCGGTGGGCAAATCGTGTATACTGTAACCCGATTTTTATTTGCGGAGGGAGGGGTGCACATGTCCGTTTTGTGTCTGGGCGAAGTCTGGCTGGAGCTGAACGCCGCCACGGCTCCGGAACTGACGGAGACATTCCGGGCGCAGACCGGCGGCTGGGGTGCAGGCTTCTGCCGCCAGTACGCCGCATTGGGCGGGCAGGCGGCTCTGCTGGCCCAGCTGGGAGCCGACCCCTTTGGCCGCAAGCTGGCGGCCCAGCTTGCCCGGGATGGTGTGGATTGCTCCCTGCTCTGCTTCACGGATGCCTTCCCCACACCGGTGGTGTTCACCGGAGAGGACACCGCTCTGCCCTACCGTGCCCACACCGCCGGGCTGGCCCTTGGGCCGGAACAGCTGGAGGCCGCCCCGTTCCGGGGAGCCTCTGCCTTCTGCTTTTCCTCCGCCGGGCTGGTGGACAGCCCCCTGCGGCTGGCCCACCTCGAAGCCCTTGCCGCCGCCCGGGATGCCGGGGCGCTCTGCTGCTATCTTCCCCGGCTGGCGCAGGCCGCGCCCTACTGGCCGCAGCGGGAGGCCCTGTGCCAGACCGCCCTGCAGTTTCTTGACCGGGCAGACGTTCTCTTTTTAGAGGAGAGCGACCTGCTCCTCCTCTTCGGCTCCCGGGAACTGCGCACAGCCCTGTTTGCCCTGTTCACCGGCCATGTGCAGCTGATCTTTTTCTACAAAAAGGACAGGATTCTCGCCTTTACACGCAGTGTTATGGCTTCTGCCGCAAAAAAAGACCAGAGCCCCGCTCTGGTCTTGTATCGGATGGAGAAAATGATGCTCCCTGTCTCCTCTCTGCCCAGATTAAAGGAATCTGAGCTGAACGCGCTGATCGGATAGCCACCTGCCGCTGAGATGGCGGCGGAAGCCAAACAAAAACAGCCAGCGCCGTGGAAAGGAGGAGAAAGCGGCGCTGGCTGTGTATGAGAACTCCCAAACATTTGCGGCTGTCAGGAGATGGTTGGTAGTCTGTCCGCTGCCTTGGCTATTGCCTCGCATCAGCAGGGGACAGTGTTTTTTAAAGGGGCCGCGCCGCCCGGTTTCTGCCGGAGATGCGCGGTTTTCATTGCCTGCATGGCATCTTGGGAGGATGTTTTTCTGTTCCTCCCTGACTGCACCCTTATTGTACAGGATAAAAATGGAGTTTCTTTGTGAGGAATTTGAACAAATTGAAAATAAACGGAGCCGCTGCACATCATTTTGTACAGCGGCTCCGTTTTTTACGACTTTTCTTTAATTTTCGGCCAGATTACCGGTGTAGAGCTGGTAGTACTTGCCCTTCTTGGCGATCAGCTCGTCGTGGCTACCGCGCTCGATGATGCGGCCCTGCTCCAGAACCACGATGCAGTCTGCATTGCGGACGGTAGACAGGCGGTGGGCAATGACAAAGCTGGTGCGGCCATACATCAGGCCGTCCATGCCCCGCTGGACCAGCGCCTCGGTGCGGGTATCAATGGAGGAGGTCGCCTCGTCCAGGATCAGCACCGGGGGATCGGCAACTGCGGCGCGGGCAATGGCCAACAGCTGGCGCTGGCCCTGCGACAGGTTTGCGCCGTCGTTGGTCAGCATGGTGTTGTAGCCATCGGGCAGACGCTTGACAAAGCCATCGGCATTGGCCAGCTTTGCGGCGGCAATGCACTCCTCATCGGTGGCATCCAGACGGCCATAGCGGATGTTCTCCATGACCGTGCCGGTGAACAGGTGGGTATCCTGCAGAACGATGCCCAGAGAGCGGCGCAGATCGTCCTTTTTGATCTTGCGGATGTTGATGCCATCATACCGGATCTTGCCGTCTGCGATATCGTAGAAGCGGTTGATCAGGTTGGTGATGGTCGTTTTGCCGGCACCGGTGGAGCCGACAAAGGCGATCTTCTGGCCCGGGCGGCCATAGAGGTTGATCCCGTGCAGAACAGTCTTTTCCGGCACATAGCCAAAATCGACATCGGTAAAGGTGATGTCGCCCGCCAGCTTGTGGTAGGTGGTGGTGCCGTCGTGGTGGGGATGCTTCCAGGCCCAGATGCCGGTGCGCTCGGTGGTCTCCACCAGCTCGTCATCCTTGCCATACTTGACGTTGACCAGGGTGACATAGCCCTCGTCGGCCTCGCTGGTCTCGTCCATCATCTTGAAGATACGCTCCGCACCGGCCAGTGCCATGATCACGCTGTTGGCCTGCATGGACACCTGGCTGATGGGCATATTGAAGCCCTTGTTCAGGCTCAGGAAGGCCATCACGGTACCCAGGGTCATGCCGCCGACATTGCCAACGGCCATGGCTGCGCCCGCCAGAGCACAGACTGCATAGCTGATATTGCCCAGCTGTGCGGTAACGGGCATGATGATGTTGGCGTAGTTGTTGGCCTGCTTGGCGCTTTCCTTCAGCTTATCGTTCAGCTGCCGGAAGCCATCCAGAGCCTTCTGCTCGTGGGTGAACACCTTGACGACCTTCTGGCCCTCCATCATCTCTTCGATGTAGCCGTTCACCTTACCCAGATCCTTCTGCTGGGCCACAAAGTACTTGCCGCTCATGGAAGTGATCTTCTTGGAGCAGAACAGCATCAGGGTCACCATCAGCATGGTGACAACGGTGAGCTGCCAGCTCATCAGGCACATGCTGGTGAACACGGACACGATGGTGATGGCGCTGGACACCAGCTGGGGGATGCTCTGGCTGATCATCTGGCGCAGGGTGTCCACATCGTTGGTGTACACCGACATGATGTCGCCGTGGGGGTGGGAGTCAAAATACCGGATGGGCAGGCTTTCCATGTGGGTGAAAAGCTGGACGCGCAGGTTGCGCAGGGTACCCTGGGTCACGTTGACCATGATACGGGCGTTGAGCCATGCGGCCAGCACGCCGATGGCATAGATGCAGCCGATGCGCACCAGTGCGCCTGCCAGCGGGCTGAAGTCCGGCGTGGCCTGCTTGGTCATGGGGACGATGTAATCATCGATCAGGGTCTTGAGGAAAAGGCTTGCCTGCACATTTGCCAGCGCGCTGACGATGATGCAGACCAGCACAAGGATGCAGTGGGGCAGATAGTGCTTGAACACCTCATCCATGATCCGCTTGAGCAGCTTGCCCGGGTTCTCGACCTTCGGCTTGGGGCCGCCCATCCTACGGGGGCCGGGGCCCTTTACTTCTTTCACCTGTGCCATTACTGCTCACCTCCCTGCTTGTCAAAATCGCCGCCGCCCTGGGTCTGGCTGTTGTAAACTTCCTGATAGATCTTGTTTGTCTTGAGCAGCTCCTCGTGGGTGCCCAGGCCGTTGATCTGGCCGTTGTCCAGCACCAGGATGCGGTCTGCATCCTGCACGGAGGAGATGCGCTGTGCAATGATGATCTTGGTGGTACCGGGGATCTCCTCCCGGAAGGCCTTGCGGATCTTGGCATCGGTGGCGGTATCCACGGCGCTGGTGCTGTCGTCCAGGATCAGCACCTTGGGCTTGCGCAGCAGCGCGCGGGCAATGGTCAGGCGCTGCTTCTGGCCGCCGGACACGTTGGAGCCGCCCTGCTCGATCCAGGTATTGTACTTGTCGGGGAAGCGCTCGATGAACTCATCGGCGCAGGCCAGCTTGGCCACCCGGATGCACTCTTCCTCGCTGGCGTTCTCATCGCCCCAGCGCAGGTTGTCGAGGATGGTGCCGCTGAACAGAACGTTCTTCTGCAGCACCATGGAGACTTCCCGGCGGAGGACATCCAGGCTGTAATCCTTAACGTCCACGCCGCCCACCTTGACAGAGCCGGTCTCGGCATCATACAGGCGGGGGATCAGCTGCACCAGACTGGATTTTGCACTGCCGGTGCCGCCGATGATGCCCAGCGTCTCGCCCGGCCGGATGCTGAAGGTGACATCGTTCAGGACAGGCTGGCCGGAGCCGTGCTTATACTTAAAGGTAACGTGGTCAAACTCAATGCTGCCGTCTGCCACCTGCTGCACCGGCTGCTTTGCCGGGGGCAGGTCAGTGGTCTCGTCCAGCACTTCCACGATACGGCGGGCAGAAGCGGCGGACATAGCGATCATCACAAAGGCCATGCTCAGCATCATCAGGGCCATCAGGATGTTCATAATGTAACCGAACAGGGCGTTCAGCTGGCCGGTGGTGATCGCACCATTCAGGACATAATGTGCGCCGAACCAGCTCAGGGCGATGTTGCAGCCGTACACAGAGACCAGCATGGCGGGATTGTTGAAGCTCAGACGGCTCTCGGCGTGGACGAACTGCTTGTACAGGCTCTCGCAGGCCTTGGTGTACTTCTCGTTCTCAAAGTGCTCCCGGACAAAGCTCTTGACCACGCGGATGGCCGAGACATTCTCCTGCACGGAGGCGTTCAGGTTATCGTAGTTCTTGAACACCTTGTCAAAGATGCCGAAGGTGGGAACCATAATGCCTGCCAGCACTGCCACCAGGAACACGATCGCCACCAGGAACACCATGGTCAGCGAGCGGCTGATCATGGAGGCCATGATGAGCGCGAAAACCAGATGGACGGGGGCACGCACGCACATGCGCTCGATCATCTGGAACGCGTTCTGCAGGTTGGTCACGTCGGTGGTCATACGGGTGACCAGACCGGCCGTGGAATACTTGTCGATGTTGGAGAACGAGAAATGCTGGATGTTCTCATACATCGCATCGCGCAGGTTGCCTGCAAAGCCGGTGGATGCCGTGGCAGCAAACCTGCCGGCCAGCACGCCCAGCAGCAGGGCAATGGCCGCCACCAGGAAGGTGAGCAGGCCGTACTTGATAACGGCGTTCATATCGCCCTTTTCAATGCCCTGGTCAATGATCACGGCCATGATGGTGGGCAGCAGCACATCCATGATGGCTTCCAGAGCAGAGAAGATCGGTGTCAGGATCGCGGCGCGCTTGTACTCGCCCAGATGTGACACAAGTTTTTTGATCATCTGTTGTAATCCTCCTGAAGTTTATTTGCAGGGGTCATTCCAGCCCCTTGCGCAGCTTGTTCAGTAACCGCAGAAGCTCTGCGTTTTCCTCTTCCGTCAGCAATCCGGCCACAAACTCATCGGTCTGGTGCAGGGAGAGCATCGTCTTTTCATGGACGCGCACCCCCTCTTCCGTCAGGATCAGCCGTTTGAGCCGGGCATCCTGCGGCACGCTCTGGCGTTCGATGTAGCCCTTGCGCTCCATCAGCTGCAGGATGTTCGTCACGGTCGAGCGTGTGATGGAGAACTCCCGTTCGATATCGCGCTGGTACACGGGGTCGTTCTTGTGCCAGTAGAGGTAGCTCATGATCCAGTCGTGCATGGGGGTCACGTTGTCCACGTTGTTCTCCCGATGGAACTGGTTGATCTTGCGGAAGATCAGGTTGTTCACCCGGCGCACCTGTGCCGGGATGACCTGCGGTGGCTCCCATGGGGGGTTGCAGCAGGGTTGCTTGGTGCTTTCATCGTGCATAATGGTTTCCCTTTTGAATTGTTTGTGACAGGACTGTTTTCTTTAGAACTGTTTGATGCCGTACAATATCATAACGCACGATTCGATCATTGTCAATAGGAGACGCAAAATAAAATTCAGAAGCGCCCCACCGAACGGCAGGGCGCTTCCACTGGGCGCTGATTTTGCTTCTGTTGGCTCAACATCCCTTGCTTTCTGACCAGAATATGCTTTAATAAAAGCAACTACGGGCACTGCGCCCCCGAATACTGCAAGGAGAACCCTATGGAACAACGGAACACCCGCCTGCGGAACGCGGGCTTCGTCACCTTCTTTTTCAGCGGCATCTGCACCATTTCCAGCGGTGTGGTGGTCAGCCTGCTGCAGGAAGAATACGGCTTTGCCTACGGCATGACCGGCACCCTGCTCAGCCTGCTGAGCATCGGCAACCTGCTGGCGGGCCTGCTGGCCGGTGCGCTGGTGGGAAAAATGGGCATGAAGCCAAGCGTCCTGCTGCTGACCATCGGCTATGCGGTGGGCTACGGCCTGATGGGCCTGACCGGCCTGCCCATTCTGCTGGCGCTGGCCTTCTTCATTGTAGGCATTGCCAAGGGCAGTGTCCTGAACACCTGCACCATCCTTGTCAGCGGCAACTCTGCAGACCGCACCCGGGGCATGAACACCATGCACGCCTGCTACGCCTGCGGTGCCCTGCTCTGCCCCTTTCTGATCTCTGCCGCGGCCAGGGTCAGCACCACGCTGGCCGTGCTGGCACTGGCGGCGCTGGGTCTGGTGCTCTGGCTGGTATACCTGTTCACCCCCATGGCAGGCCGCGCCAAGGCCAAAGAAGCTGTCACCGATTGGAACTTTTTGCGCTCCTCCCGCTTCTGGCTGCTCACCGGCCTGCTGTTCTGCCAGAACGCCGCCGAGCAGAGCGTTGTGGGCTGGATGGTCACCTACTTCAAGGACAGCGGCATCATTGCAGGCACGCTGGCGGCCTATACCGTCACCGTGATGTGGGGTGCCACCCTGATCGGCCGCCTGCTCATCGCCTTTGTGTTCCCGCTCCAACAGCCCCGCAAGGCCATGGTGTTTATGGCTGTTTTCTGCACTGCCTTCTACTTTGCCATGATGCAGACCCACAGCCAACTGCCTGCCATCCTGCTGCTGTTCGCCTTTGCCTTCTCCATGGCCGGTATGAACCCCACCGCCGTGGCCAGCGCCGGTAAAATGACCACCGTGACCAGCATGGGCATCATGCTGCCGGTGGCATCCAGCGGCGCGATCCTGATGCCCTGGGTCATCGGCAAGGTAGCTGAAAGCGCCGGTCTTGCTGTTGGTATGGCAACCAACATCGTGCCCTGCGTAGGGCTGATCGTCTTTGCAATTCTGGTGTCCAGAATGCGTGAGGAGTAAACCTCTCCGTCATTGCTTCGCAATGCCACCTCTCCTGGCAGGAGAGGCAAGCAGCAGGCGACTGAGCGGTTCACCCCCTCGCCTTTGCGCTGAACTCACACCCACAGTAATCCTGACGGTAAAGCCCGTACTCCTCCGAAAGCTGGAGGGAGCGCAGGTAGCCGTTCTGCTTTTTGAAATCCGAGGGCAGGTGCCTGATGCCGAATTCGGCTTCAAGCTCCTGTCCGATTTGATTGATGCGGGCAGCATCCTTGTGGGGGCTGATGGAGAGCGTGGTGGTGAACCAATCAAAGCCGTGCTCCTTTGCGTACTGTGCCGCCCGGCGCATCCGCAAACGGTAGCAGACGGTGCACCGCCCGCCCCGCTCCGGCTCATTTTCCAGCCCCTGCACAGCCGTATAGAACTCCTGCGGGTCGTAGTGGTCCTCGATGACCGTGACCCCCAGCGGGTGCGCCTGCGCCACGAACTTTTTCAGCTCCTCGCCCCGGCGGTAGTATTCTTCGGCAGGCCAGGTGTTGGGGTTATAGTAAAGCACCGTGATCTCAAAATACCGGCACAGCTTTTCCAGCACGGCGCTGGAACAGGGCCCGCAGCAGGCATGGAGCAGCAGCTTTGGCCGCTGCGACCCCAGCGTTTTCAACACTTCGTCCATCTGCTGTGCAAAATTCAACTGTTTTGACATCGGTTTCATCCTTTGTTATACTTGCTTTGATTCAAATAGCTCCCTCCTGCTGCCTCGCCAAAAGAGCCACAGCTGCCGGAAGGGGCATCCCGGTCATATTATATCACATTTTATCTAATAGGAGAACTGCGATGACAAACGAGAAGATCGCCCGCATCAACGAGCTGGCAAAAAAGAGCAAGACCACCGGCCTGACCGATGCCGAAAAGGCAGAGCAGCAGGCCCTGCGGCAGGAGTATGTTGCGGACGTAAAGGCCAGCCTGCGCGCCCAGCTGAACAACACCTCGATCAAAGAGCCGGATGGCACTGTGCACAAGCTGGGGAAGAAGAACTAAAGCAGCATCACGAAGAGGAGCGCCTGGCGGATAATTGAGAGAAAAGTATTTCTTCCCTCTTTTTTTGTTCCGCGTTTCGTGCTATACTATAATTGTATTGTTGCGGACATTTCCGCGGGCGGTACAGATTCCCAAGGTGGCGTATCCCGGGCAAGGTGCACGGAAAAGGCTGTCTTTTGAAAAAATGATAAAGAGGTCATTTATTATGCTTACTGCAATTACGGGTATCAACTGGGGCGATGAGGGCAAGGGCCGCATGGTCGATCTGATCAGCCAGGATTATGACATCGTTGCACGGTATCAGGGCGGCAACAACGCAGGCCACACCGTGAAGAACGAGCGCGGCAAGTTCGTGCTGAACCTGCTGCCCTCCGGCATCCTGCGCCCCAACGTTGTCTGCGTGATGGGCAACGGTATGGTCATCGACCCGCATCATCTGGACGGCGAGATCAACAATCTGCGGGAGCATGGCATTTCCATCACCCCCGATAACCTGAAGATCTCCGACCGGGCCACCATCACCATGCCCTACCATGTCGATCAGGACGGCCTGGAAGAGGCCCGCCTGGCCAAGACCGGCGCACAGTTCGGCTCCACCAAGCGCGGCATCGCCTACACTTACGGTGACAAGTACATGAAGAAGACCCTGCGCATGGGCGACCTGCTCCACCTGGACGACAGCGTGAAGAAGCGCCTGGTGACCATGGTGGATTCCAAGAACCTGGTGATGGAGGGCAGCTACCACTCCGCTCCCATCAGCGTGGACGAGATGTGGGCATGGCTGGAGAAGTATGCCGCCATCTTCAAGGATTACATCTGCGACGTGGGCCAGTATCTGGCTGACGCAGATGCCGCCGGCAAGAAGGTGCTGTTCGAGGCCCAGCTGGGCGCTCTGCGCGACATCGACTTCGGCATCTACCCCTACACCACCTCCTCCAACGTTATCGGCGCTTACGCCCCCATCGGCGCAGGCATCCCGGGCCATAAGCTGACCAACAGCATCGGCGTGATGAAGGCTTACTCCTCCTGCGTGGGCGACGGCCCCTTTGTCACTGAGCTGGCCATGACCGAGGAAGAGAAGCACGCCCTGCGTGAGGCTGGCCACGAGTACGGTGCAGCCACCGGCCGTCCCCGCCGCGTTGGCCCCATCGACCTGGTGGCAAGCCACTACGGCGTGTTCTGCCAGGGCTGCGATGAGGTTGCCCTGACCCTGCTGGACGTGCTGGACTACATGGAGAAGATCCCCATGGTCACCGGCTACAAGCTGACCGACGGCACCATCACCAAGCGCTTCCCCATGGGCGAGGCTCTGGACACCGCACAGCCCGTGGTGGAGTATCTGCCCGGCTGGCACTGCGATATCACTGCCGCCCGCAAGTGGGAGGATCTGCCCCAGGAAGCCCGCGATTACGTTGAATATCTGGAAAAGGCTATTGGCTGCAAGATCACCTACATCTCCGTGGGTGCCGAGCGTGAGGCCTACATCCACCACAACGTCTGATCCGCGCCACAGAACCCGCCGCATTGAAAAGGAAACGTGACTATGTTTGATATCATCACGGACAGCGCCTGTGACCTGACCCCTGAGACGGCCGCAACGCTGAATATTGAGATCATCCCCTTCTATGTCTCGCTGGACGGTGAGCACTACCGCAAGGAAGGCAAGGAGATCGCCGTGCGCGATTTCTACCAGTTCATGGTAGATAACCCCGCGGCCTACCCCAAGACCAGCCTGCCTTCTCTGGAGGATTTTGAGACCGCCTTCCGGGCCCATGCCGAGGCGGGCCGCCCGGTGCTCTGCATCTGCTTTACCAGCAAGATGAGCGGCTGCGTGGGCAGTGCCCGCAACGCCCGGGAGCTGGTGCTGGAGGATTTCCCCGATGCTAAGATCGAGGTCATTGACAGCACCGCCGCCACCGTGACCGAATCCATCGTGGTGGAAAACGCGGTGGCCATGCGGGATGCAGGCTGTACGCTGGACGAGGCCGTGACCTGGCTGGAAGCGGAAAAGATCACCAACCAGATCTTCTTCACGGTGGGTAATCTGGACTACCTCATCAAGGGCGGGCGCATCGGCAAAGTCACGGGCCGTGCCGCCAACATTCTGGGCATCAAACCCATGATCCTGTTCAAGGAGGGCGAGATCTTCTCCGCTGGCGTGGCCCGCGGCCGCCAGAAGAGCTTTGAGAAGGCCCTCGACCTGCTGATGACCTATCTGGCCGAACACAACGGCACACCTGATGACTACTGCATCACGGTGGGCTACGGCTACGATGCCGACGAGGGCAAGCGGCTCTGGATGCAGACCCGCGCCGCCCTGCGCGCCAAGTACCCCACCTGCGAGTGCAATGTTGTCCTGCTGCAGATCGGCTGCACCATTGCCGTGCACACCGGCCCCTATGCGCTGGGCATGGGCGTGATGCGGCGGTGGAAAAAACAGTAACTCCCTCAGTCGCCTCCGGCGACAGCTCCCTCTCAGAGGGAGCCTTACGGCAGCGAAAAGCCTCCCTCTGAGAGGGAGGTGGCATTGCGTCAGCAATGACGGAGGGAGTACCCACATAGTAAAAAAGAAGCCCCGACGAATGTCGGGGCTTCTTTTTGTTTTTCAGCCTTGATTTTTACGATGCACGATCACAGAAGACGGTGACACGGGTTTTGCCGCCATAGGTGCAGGTGTACAGCACCAGGGCGTAGCCGCTGTGTTCCACTTCCTCCACACTGTGGGGGTCAAGCACTTCGACCTTGTTCACGACGTACTCATTCACGATGCCGTCCATATCGGTGAAGGTGACGCTGTCCCCCGCTGTGAGGGAGGTCAGCTTGCCGAAATGGCTCTCGTAGTTGTGCGCCGCAATGACCAGATCATCGGTGCGGGAAGAGCCGAACTGGCGGCAGGGGGCGATCTTCAGGCGGGGGTAGCTCCACTCGCTCATCACCGGCAGGTCAATGCCGATGGCGGGAATGGAGATCTCACCCACATATTCGTTGCCGTCGATCTCCACCACCGGGAGCTCGGGGTCCAGGGGGCCGCTCTCTGCCTCCGGTTCCGGGGTCTCCACCTTCTGCTGAAGGTCGGCCACCACGGTCTGGGCCTCGGCACCGGCATGGGCATCCTCGTAGCGGTTGTAGGCGTACAGGCCGCCAGCCGCCAGCAGGAGCACCACACCCAGCACGATGCAGACAAGCCCGGGGGATACTTTACGCATTCTTTTCACGTTTCTTGCTGCGCTCCATCAGGTAGGCTCCCACGGCCACCAGCACCAGACCGCTTGCCGTCAGAACAGGGATGGGCCAGTTCAGCTGACCGGTCTGGATCAGTTTGGGGCCTTCGGCCGGGCGGGCATCTGCCACCACGCTGGCCGGGGCGGTGGGCTCCGGTGCACTAGGGGTGGTGGTTTCAGTCACGGTCGGGCGGGCATCTGCCGGGGCCGGGTTCTCCGGCGTGGAAGGGGTGGGCGGGGTGACAGGATCAGGGTCATACGGGTCCGGGTAGTACGGGGTCTCGATGGCCTTGTAGCTGTTGTTGAAGGTGATGCTGCTCACCTTTTCGTCCATCAGGTCGGCCTGTGTGTGCACGGCCATCCGGGCCACCAGCTTGTCGTTGTCCCACACCACGGAAACGCGCAGATAGTACACGGTTTCATCGTAGGTGCCGCGGGTGTTGACACCGGCGCGCTGGCGCACGGTGTAAACGTAATAGCCGGGCTTGGTGTAGTTGATGGGGCCAAAGCTGCCGGTCTCGCCGTCGGTGATCTCCAGAGTGGTCACCTGGGGCAGGGGCGCATTGTCCACAGCCTCAAGTTCCACAGTCAGTGTTTCCTTTGGGAGAGGTGTTTCCCCCGTGGACTGAATGGAAACCGGAAGCTCCTGCAGCTGTGTATGCTGGTCAGCCGCGGTGGCCGCAAATGCCGCCGGCTGACACAGGCAGAACCCCAACGCAAGCGTCAGGAGTACTGCCGCGATTTTACGGAACCTCATTTCATCCTCTCCTTTATGAATCCGACGCGGACGGGATCATCCACGCCAGAAGAATGGTGCGTGCATCGGTAAACTCCGTTGAACAGGTGGACAGCGCCAACACCTGAGCGTCATCGCCCGCCGCTTTCATGGCGGCCAGCGTTTCGGTGTTCAGGTTCAGGGCGTTCTCCTGCGCAAAGGTGTACAACCCCTGCAGGTCGCTGTCCCAGCGCTGGGGCTGGAAGATCGCGCTCTCAGACGAAGGGACCAGCAGACATGCAAAGGTTTGAAGATCATAGGTGCGGTCGGGCAGGATCAGCTCACCGGTGGTGTTCTCCGCAAAGAACTCTGCGTCCTTGTAGAGATCCAGATCACCGAACATCTTGCTCTCTTCCATGTGGTGACCATACAGCAGAGAGTAGGGGTCGGTGAAGTTCTTGTCGCAGTTCACATCCAGAAAGATGCTGCCTGCCAGCGAGAAATCACCGTAGACATCGGTGTTCACATAGGTAAAATTGTCCTCGCCCTGTACCACAGGGTAGTCGATGGCGGTGTTGTCCAGTGTGACCCACGCGCAGACATCCGGGTTGATGCCCAGCAGCTCCTCAAAGCTTGCGCCGTTATCCGCGCCCGCCTTGGGCTTGAACTGCAAAAGCTCTGCCTGAACATTGTCTGCGGCGGCGTACACCTGCGAGTTGTCCCACAGGGCATAGGCTGAATACGCCCCGGCGACCACCAGGAACAGCACGACCACCGTGCTCACCAGAAAGTCGGCTGCCCTCAACGCTTTTCTCTGCCAGTTGATACAGCCCACCTCCTAGCTGGCTTTCTTGGCTCCCCTGTTAGGGGAGCTGGCGCGAAGCGCCTGAGAGGTTTCTACCGGAAACTGAACCTCTCCGTCAAAGCCTGACGGCTTTGCCACCTCCCCTAGTAGGGGAGGCAAGTCAGGCATTACGTTCCAATTCAACAACACGTTTCTGTATTGTATCATGGATACGTTCGCAAACAGAATCGAAACAGCGGTCGATCTCAAGATTGGAAAACCTTAAAATCATAACACCATACTTTTCAATGATCGTATCACGTTCTTTGTCGTAAGCCTCACCTTGATCTGTATAGTGCTGTGAACCGTCCAGTTCAATCACTAACCGAGCTGCCGGACAGTAAAAATCTGCAATAAACGAGTTAATTACACGCTGTTTGTAGATTTTTACCGGATATTTTCGGAGAAATAAATACCATAATTTCCGCTCATGCTGTGTCATTTCACGCCTGAGCTCTTTTGCCCGGAAATTCATTTCTCCATTGTAGGGCAGATTGGTGATAGACATAGGCCAAACCTCTCCGTCAAAGCCTTGCGGCTTTGCCACCTCTCCTAGTAGGAGAGGCAAGAAGGGTGCTGCTTCACGGTCAGCTTTCGTGAACGGTCAACGCTGAGGCGTATACTTGGCTCCCCTACTAGGGGAGCTGGCGCGCTAGCGCCTGAGAGGTTCTTACTCCTCGTCGCGGCGGCGCTTGTTCAGCATCAGGGCCACACCACCAATGGCAACGATGGCCAGCATTGCAATGTAAGGTGCATTGTCCAGCACAACACCCATATCGGGAGAAGCCTGGTTGGTGTTCTCAATGGTCACAGCCTTATCCTCATTGCCCATCGTAACAGTGTCCTCTGCCTCACCAGAAACATCGTAAACACCATCAACCTTACCAGTAGAATCCTTGTCATTCTCGGTCATAGTATAGGTAATACCCTGAGGCAGGTTTCCAAAGGTCACGCTCTGCTGATGTTTCAAAGTCACAGTATAGGTCGTACCATATGCCAACTCGTTACCAGAAAATTCCTGTTTGCCAACCTTAATGGAAACATTATCAGCATTCGTCAGCATAATAGGGCCATATGCCTTATCAGCGTCACCCTTATTGAAGATCACGTCAAAAGTAAACTCTTTGCCCAGATCAGCAAAATTACCGTGAACAATTTTCTTCAGCTCAACTGCGTTTACTTTATCTTTATCATTGTCGCCATAAGTATTATGGAAAGCATCCTTTGCTTCAACTTTCGTACCTGCTGTTGCCTGATCGACGCTATTAACATCACCATTTGTACGATACAGAGCTGCAGAATAATTATACTCATTCGGTACAATCTCATGCTTATCGCCCGTGGTCTTGTGGGTAACAGTAACAATCAGATACAGGTTACCACCATCGGTATTATAGGTAACACCCGGCTGGTGGTCATCAACCTCGGAAATCTTATATGCAAACTTGCCAGTGCCGTTGAAACTACCAAGTCCCAATGCACTCATAGGAATATTAAACGTAGCAGAATAATTACCTACTGCCAGACCAGTTTCGGTTCCATTTTGACCGCTGTCCTTCGTAAATACTGCCTCTACCTGGTCAAAGGAACTCGGTGCGGTAAACGTCTTACCAGTCTCAAGATCCTTGCTACCAACATAACTAATATCAAATTTAAAGCTTCTCAGAGGAGCCTTGCCCTTAACAACTTCATAGTGTTTAGTAAGGGTCAAACTATCAGTAAGCGCAATTTCCCCTTCGTTTTTACCGAAAGAGTTAGTACTACTGCCACTACCAGTCGTCGCAAACGCTGCGGTTGCGCCGACGGTGAGCATCATGGCGGCAGCCAGAACGCCCGCGAAGAATTTCTTCAGTTTCATTGTTATTCCTCCCTAGTAAGAAATAGTTCGTACTCCTGTGCCGCGGCCCAAACTCCGCGGTTCACAGGCAGGATGCCGGCAGCTTCTTCCGGCCTCCGTGGTATTACAAACTGCGTCGCCGCAGTAGTGTAATTACTTTTGCTTGCACATCCTCCAGCGGAACCGGGCCAAAATCCCGGCTGTCCTCGGATTGTGTGCGGTAATCGCCCAGCACAAAAAAGCAGCCTTCCGGCACCGTGTAGGGGTACTCCAGCGCGTCTTTTGCGTAGGTGGGGTAGAGGATCTCGCCGCTCTGCACCGCGCCGTTCACCACAAGGGTGCCGCTGTCGTCCAGAGCCACAAGGTCGCCCTCGCGCCCAAGGATGCGGCCCACCCGGAGCTTGCCGCCCTGGGTGTAGACCACAACGTCGTTTTTTGCGTAGGTTTTTTGCAGGCGGTAGCAGATGAGCAGGTCGCCATCCTTTACCGCGGGGAACATGCTGCTGCCCTTGGCCTGCGTGAGCAGGAACACCTGCGTGAACAGCACCCAGGCGCACAGCAGGATCACCACAACGCGGCCCAGCAGGCTGATAAAATCCTGCCGGTTCTCAGCGTCCAGCCTGCGGCGGCGCACCGCCCGTGCCCCCAGCTTCAGGGCTTCATTGTCCAGCGGGTGCATCGGAATGCGCCTCCTTTTGGGGGTCAGAGCTGTCAGATTCCGGGCTAAACCTCTCAGTCTCGCTTCGCTCGCCAGCTCCCCTAGTAGGGGAGCCCTTGGCAAAACTGTCAACTTTGGTGGGAGCCAGGTTTACGTTCCCGGGTTCACCGGTGCCAGATGCTTCCGGCTGCGCAGCACCTGTCTTGCCTCCCCTACTAGGGGAGGTGGCAAAGCCGTCAGGCTTTGACGGAGAGGTTTCCAGCAGCACATTGTACCTTGTGCGCTCGGCGCGGATGGCGGCTTCGTACAGGGCGTAAAGCTCTTCCAGCTTCTTCCACATGGCCGCTTCGTCCACGCCGCCCAGCAGGTTCTTGCGGAATTTCACCGTCCGGAACCACTGGATGATCGCTTCCTGCTCCGGGCTGATACAGCTTTCCTCTGCACCGGCCAGCCGCTGGGGCACTTTCTTCTTCGCCATGCGGTCAGCCCTCCTTTAGTCATCTTCCTTACGGCGCTTGCGCAGCATCAGCAGGATGCCGCCGCCAGCCACCACAGCAAGGATGACGATGTAAGGCAGGGTGTCGAGGAGAACACCGGTGTCGGGGAGAAGCTTGCAATGGTTGGTAAAGGCAAGCGTCTTTGCTCCGTCTGCACCAATCGTTACGGTTGCTTTGCGTTCACCATTTCCTTCAATCGGAGTTGTCAGCTCGGTATCAGCACCTGTCCATGTGGTCTGATAATGCTGGAGTGTACCTTCATCATCGAGCTCATACACATCATAAGTACCAACGGGCAGTTTATTGAAGGTAATTGTACCACCATGCTTTAAGGTAAACTTTCCGTCTGTACCAGTCCAAGCGGCAGTGCCAGTCGTGGTGATTGCAGTATTATCTGTAGTGTCAATTGTCACCGCATTACCGTTTGCATCCTTGAGTTGAAAGGTAAACGTCTTTCCTGTATCACCCAGCAAACCGGTAACAGTTTTGGAAACGGTGAGTTGCTGTGTGTTGCTCACATATTTTGCATAGAACTTCACAACTCTGTCTGTTGTGCTCAATTCAGTGGACGGTGTAAAATCAAAGTTTACCGTTCCTTTTTCGAAATCCGGTGCATTTCCAGTGCGATCCTCTACATACCAGCCATCAAAGGTATAATTTTCCTTTTGAAGCGCTGTTGTGGAATTTCCGTTAAACTCAGGAACATTCTCATCATGCTTATAGAGTTTTGTGGACTTCAACTCATACGCACCGGTTTCCGTGTTCTGTACATAGAACTCAGCCGTATAGTACCCCTTCAAATCGACCTGAATCACACAGTCAATATGTGTGTTCTCGATTCTATTATCTCCATTACCAACAATACCATTGTTGTTTGAGATCTTGTAAGGAATCAGATAAACAGCCTCGATATCCTCCTGCTTTAATTGCCAGGTTTTCGGCCAGTTGTTCTGCTTCCTAATTTCAGAGCTATACTCCTCAAGAATTTGGTCAACAATGGCCTTACTACCAGTATAAGGCCAATTTGCACTATCCCAATCATCCTTGTTAGGCTGCGTCCATTTATGACCTTTTGTTGTAAGCGGCATCCGCCATGCCTTAACTGTGTAGCCATTATCGTCTGTTCGGTCTACCCAAGCAGCATTACCCGGCAACGTAATCTTACTTGTAAGATTTTCGTTACCAGAAGGTTCTCTTGTATATACTCCGATATTTTTATTTTCTGTTGACGGCACCCAGGTGATACCGCTGGTATTCACCTTTGCACCCACGATGCCCCAGCCCCATGCTGACATAGCAATTGTATCCGGATTTGTGCCGGGAATCAGCAGATTATAAATAGTTGCAGGTACAGTTGCAGGTACAGTGCTACCAGCTTCAATATTAATCTCGAATTTATCGATATGGGTAATATAACCAAAGAACGTCGTGTACGAATAAGTCACTGTTGCATTTCCAACGGCACGACCGGATATTGTTGCTTTATTTCCGCCGTCCGACCTCAAAGTAATTTTATCACTACCACTTTCTATCTTCCAAGTGCCGTTCGTATTTTTTGTAGCCGTTAACGTTCTGGTTGCACCCACCTGAATCGTTATCGTATCATGCATATCCAGCGTCTTCACATCATACCCGCCCGTCCGCACAACCACAAAGGGGCTGAAGCTGGAGGTCTCAAAGGTCAGGGTGCCGTTGGTATAAGTAAGGACATCCAGAATCTCCACATTGCCATCAGAGGTCTCGTGGAGCACTTTCAGCGTGCTGGCAGTTGCACCTTCCATTTCCGGCAGTTTGTCCAGACCGGAGATGGTAACGGTGGCCTTTTGGCCCTCGGCCGGCTGCACCTTTTTGCCGTTGGCGTTCTTGGGGGAGATCTTCAGGCCCAGAATGGGCATCATTTCCCCAAAGCTGTCCTCGTGGCTCTCATAGAAGCTCTCCATATCATCATCACCCATGTGGATGACGCTGAGGCTATGGGCGGCAGAGGGCAGGTTTTTCACTTCTACCGGCAGATTGACGCTCTTCGTGTTGCCGTCCTCGTCCTCGTAGGAAGCAGAAGCCTTGGCAGTCAGATCCACAGGCACGGGGTTCTTGTCCACCAGATCCTCGTGATCCACGGACTCTTCCTCATCGGAGCCCACGGTACCGTCCTTCCATGCGGCGTAGACGTTCACGGTGGTGGTCTTGTCGTCCAGAATGTTGCTGGTGGGGTCGGTGAGGTTCAGGCGCACCCGGTTGCCAAACTCGTCCAGCGTGTACCAGTAGTCAAACAGCCGCAGTTCGCCCTTGGGGTCCCGGTTGGAGGAGGGGTTCTCGATGTAGCTGCTGTAGTCCGCGATGGTCTCTGCCCGGGGCACAGCCTGAATGAAGTACAGGTTCCACAGAACCTCACCGTTCCGGGCCAGATACTCGCTCTCCGTCATATTGTTGATCTGTGCCTGAGCGGTAATGTCCTGCAGGTCGTTGGCGTTCAGCTCCTTCAGCCAGAAGCGGTAGACCACCATGTCCTGCAGCTTTTTGATCTCGTCGCCGGAAACGACCACTTTGTCATCAGGCTTTTCCACCACGTCGTCCTCGCCGGACCACTGGGTCTCGGTGCTGGAGCTGGGGTCGGTACTGGTGCTGGTGCTGGTGTCGTACTCAATGACGGTGCCCCACTCTGTTTCCTTAACGTTGGGGCCGCCGTCGAGGTTGTCCTCGCCGCCTTCCACAGGCCGGGTGGCAACTTCGTCCTCGCCAAAACCGGCAGCTTCACCGCCGTCTACAGGCCGGGTGGCTTCCTCCTCGCCGAAACCGGCAGCTTCGTCCCCGCCAAAACCGGCAGCTTCGTCGTCAGGATAGGATGCCTCGCCGTCATCTACGGGCCGGGAGGCCTCTTGATGAACCTGAGGATCGATCAGACCCTCCGTTGCAAACACCGGCACAAGGCAGGTGCAGATGACCGCAAGCGCCAGACAAAGCGCAAAAACGCGCTTCACCAGCCTATCTTTTTTTCCGTGATGATTTTTCCGCACAGTGGAGCCCTCTCAGTCTCGCAAAGCTCGACAGCGTCCGGGTTAAACCTCTCAGTCACGGGCTTCGCCGTGACAGCTCCCCTAGTAGGGGAGCCCTTGGCAGGCCGTCGCGTTTTCGGGGTCTGGCGCTTCGCTCCTGTTTGCCCTGCTGACGCAACGTTATTTCTGCCTTGCGGCAGATGATGCCCTTGGAACGCCAGCGATCAGATTGAAAAATGAATCTCATGCCAAGGCCTCCCCTACTAGGGGAGGTGGCATCGAGCGTCAGCGATGATGACGGAGAGGTTGTACCGGAGGATTGCTTATCCGTATGAACGGTTAGCTTGTCCTTTGTCCAACCTCTCAGTCACGGGCTTCGCCGTGACAGCTCCCCTAGTAGGGGAGCCCTTGGCAGACCGTTGCGTTTTCGGGGGCTAACGCTTCGCTCCTTTTGGCAGTGCTGGCGCAACGTTATTTCTACCTTGCGGCAGATGATGCTCTTGGAGCGTCAGCGATCAAATTGAAAAATGAATCTCATGCCAAGGCCTCCCCTACTAGGGGAGGCCTTGGCAAAGCCGTCAGGCTTTGACGGAGAGGTTCAGCCCCCCAACGCGTCAGCGAAGATGACGGAGAGGTTTTGCACCAAAAAGCGCCCCCATCACTCAAAGGAGCAATGGGGGCGCTTTACCATATTACAGTGGGTTCCGCTTACTCAGCCTTGGGGGCTTCGGGAGCCTTTGCCTCCTCAGCCTTTGCGGCGGGCTCTGCCGGAGCGGCAGGAGCGGCAGCGGGCTTCGGAGCCTGCTTCACCACGGGCTTGGGGGGATTCGGATCGTCCTTCAGCGGGAAGAGGATGATGTGCTTGGGGCACTTCTGGGCGCACATGCCACAGCCCTTGCACTTGTCGTAGTCCACACGGGCCACGCCGTCCACAACGTGGATGGCATCAAACTTACAGGTGCGCTCGCACATGCCGCAGGCAATGCAGGAGGTGGTGCACAGCTTGTTTGCCACAGCACCCTTATCCTGATTGGAGCACATGACCACGGGCTTGCGGGGGCCGCCAGCGTCGATCATAATGACGTGCTTGGGGCAGATGTTGGCGCAGGCACCACAGCCGGTGCACTTGTCCTTGTCCACCTTGGCCACGCCGTCCACAATGTGGATGGCATCAAACTTACACACCTTGGTGCAGTCGCCCAGGCCGATGCAGGCAAAGGTACAGGTCTTGGGGCCGCCGTACAGGGTCGCAGCAGCGGCACAGGTCTGGATGCCCTTGTACTCGTAGCTGGGCTTGCAGTGCTCGGAGTTGCCCTGGCACTGGACCACAGCCTTCTTCTCCACAGCGCTTGCCTCGCCGCCCATGATCTTGGCAATGGCGGCAGCAGCCTTGGGGCCGCCGGGGGCGCACTTGTCGCAGGGAACGCCGTCCATAACAACGGCCTTTGCGTAGTCGGCACAGCCGGCGTAGCCGCAGCCGCCGCAGTTTGCACCGGCCAGGCAGGCAGAAACTTCTTCAATACGGGGGTCTTCCTCAACCGCCATGAACTTTGCGGCCAGCACCAGAACAACGGCACCGATCGCGCCCACGATGGTACAGAGGATCACAGCAGATACAATATTCATAATCCTGTTCCTCCCTTACAGCGTCACGTTGAACAGGTTTTCGACGAGGCCGCCGAAGCCCATAAAGGACAGGCTGGTGATGGCTGCTGCGATCAGGGTGATGGGCAGGCCCTTGAAGGGTGCCGGGGGATCGCAGGCTTCCACACGCTTGCGCACGCCGCTGAACATGACCATGGCCAGCATAAAGCCGACACCTGCACCCACGGCACAGACCAGAGCCTCAATGTAGGCAGCGGCAAAGCCAAGGGTAGCAACGTCTGCGCCGTAGTCGTCCACGACCAGAATGGTCACGGCCAGCACGCAGCAGTTGGTGGTGATCAGGGGCAGGTAAACGCCCAGAGAATTGTACAGTGCAACAACATACTTCTTCAGGAAGATCTCGATGAACTGCACCAGCACTGCAATGACCAGGATGAACACGATGGTCTGCAGGTAGCCCAGGTCAGCGGGGTTCAAAATGAAGATCTGGATGGGGAAGGTGACAGCCGTTGCCACCAGCATAACAAAGATAACAGCGCCGGACATACCAATGGAGGAATCCAGCTTCTTGGAAACGCCCAGGAACGGGCAGATACCGTAGAACTTCACCAGCACGTAGTTGTTCACCAGGATCATGCTGAAGAAGATCGCAGCAAGTTTGACTAACATCTTATTCTGCCTCCTTCTTCAGGTTGTCGAGGTCGCAGCAGCTCTTGCGCTCGATGCGGGCATCCAGCTTGCCTTCCAGCCAGACGCAGCCGGCCATCAGCACGCCGTAGCAGAAGAATGCGCCGGGAGCCTGGGTCATAATGCTCATCTTGGCCATGCTCTCGGGCAGGACCTGGAAGCCCAGCCAGGTGCCGCTGCCCAGGATCTCACGGATGGAGGCCATCAGCACCACGGTGAGGGTGTAGCCGATGCCCATGCCGATGCCGTCCAGTGCGGAATCCACCACATTGTTCTTGCAGGCAAACATCTCGGCACGGCCCAGAATGATGCAGTTGACAACGATCAGGGGCAGGAACACGCCCAGTGCGGTGTACAGGCTGTCCATGTAGGCGTGCATCACCATCTGAACGATGGTCACGAAGCCTGCAATGATGACGATGTAGCAGGGCAGGTGGACTTTAGCGGGGATCACGTTGCGCAGCAGCGAGATCAGGATGTTGGAGCACACCAGCACGAAGGTGAAGGCTGCGCCCATGCCCAGCGCGCTGGAAACTGCCGTGGTAACAGCCAGGCAGGAGCAGGTGCCCAGAACCAGACGCAGAACGGGGTTTTCTTTGATGATGCCGTTGGTAAGGATGCTTACCTTGGACTTGTTTTCGCTTGCCATTTCTTACCAACCTCCTTTATGCCAACTCGTTGTAGCAGTTGATGCAATCGTTGATGGCGGCAAACAGAGCCTTAGAGGAAATGGTTGCGCCGCTGTATGCGTCGTAGCCCTGGCCCAGGGTGATGTTCTGGGTGCCATCCATGCCATCGAACTGAGCAAGGAAGCTGTCGGTGGCAACGTTGCTGCCGATGCCCTTGGTCTGGGTAGAAGCGTCCACCCAGATGCCGGTGACAGTGCCGTTGGTGTCGAAGCCGATGATGACGGACAGGATGCCGCCGTCAAAGCCCTTTTCCTCAGCCTTGATGGCCAGGGAGCCGTCGGTGGCCTTTACAGCACCGGTGATGTTCTCGGTGGTGTAGTCGGTCACTTCCTCCAGATCGGAGGCGCTGGAAACGGTGGGCATCACGTCCACATAGGCAGCCAGCGTTGCGGCCTTCTGGTTTTCCTCAATGATGGGAGCCGTAAAGGAGTTGACCATGGCCAGCAGCAGGCTGACGATCAGTGCGATCACGCTCAGCACAACAACAGGCTTTACACTGGTCTCCCAGGAAGAATTCTTATTCATTTGCCAGCACCCTCCTTTGCTTTCTTTGCAGGCTTAACATAGCCGTAAGGAGTCTGACGGGTCCAATCGTTGATAAAGGGGACCCACAGGTTCATAAACAGCAGCGCGAAGGAAACGCCCTCGGCGTAGCTGCCCCACTGACGGATGGCGAAGGTGACGATGCCCAGGCACAGGCCGTAGATCAGCTTGCCCTTCAGGGTAAAGGGGCTGGTGACATAGTCCGTTGCCATGAACACAGCACCGAACATCAGGCCGCCGGACAGGATGCCGACCAGTGCGCCGTGCAGGCTGCCGGTGGAGATCAGGTAGAAGATAAACATGCTGCCGATGTAAGAAGCGGGGATGGCGATGCTGATGGTCTTGGTGGCCACCATATAAATCAGGCCCAGCAGGATGGCCAGAGCGCAGGTCTCGCCCAGAACACCGCCGTGCACGCCCATGAACAGATCCAGCAGGCTCAGCTTGCTGGTGTCAGCCACAGCCAGCGGGGTAGCGCTGGACAGCTGGTCAACCGCTGCATCGGGGAACACCCAATTGTTCATGGAACCGGCAAAGCTGATGAACAGCACGATACGGCCGACCAGTGCAGGGTTTGCAAAGTTCATGCCAATGCCGCCGAACAGCTGCTTGACCACGATGATGGCAACCAGGTCGCCGATGATGAGCTGGCCGATGGGCATGCCCACGGGCACGTTCATGGCCAGAATGATGCCGGTGACCACAGCGGACAGGTCGCTGATGGGGTTTGCCTTCTTCAGCAGCTTGCAGTACAGCCACTCAAAGGCCACACATGCCACAACGGACACTGCGGTGACCAGCAGGGCACGCGCGCCAAAGATGATTGCAGAGGCCACCACACAGGGGCACAGGGCAACGATCACGTTGGCCATCAGGCTCTGGGTCGTTTCCTCACTGCGCAGGTGCGGGGAGGCCGAAACAATAAGCTTCGTATCCATTACTTATTGCCTCCTTTTTTGATTTCACCAAGGTAGAACGCCTTTGCCAGGCCCATCATCTGGGTGCAGGGGCGCTTTGCCGGGCAGACAAAGGTGCAGGAGCCGCAGTTGAAGCAGTAATCAACATGCAGCTTGCCCAGCTCCTGAACGTCGCGGGCAGCGTAAGCCTGGTTGACCTCCACGGGCTCCAGACCCATGGGGCAGTACTCCACGCAGCGGCCGCAGCGGATGCAGGGGTTGACCTGCGGGGGCTCTGCAGCAGCGGCGCTGAGCATGATCAGGCCGGAGGTGGTCTTGGTGGTGGGGTAGCTCAGGTTCTCCACAGCGGGGCCCATCATGGCACCGCCGGCAACCACCTTGCCCAGCTCCACGCCGCCCTTGATGCCGGCAGCGTTCAGAACATCCTCGTAGGCAGTGCCCACGGGAACGATCAGGTTCTGGGGCTTTGCGCAGGCATCGCCGTCCACGGTGATGCAGCGGCTGACCACCGGCATGCCGGTAGCCAGGTACTTGCCCAGGGTAGAAACAGAGGTCACGTTCATCACGATGGCACCTGCATCTGCGGGCAGACCGCCGTGCGGCACCTCGCGGCCCAGGCACTTCTCGATCAGGATCAGCTCTGCGCCGGTGCCGTAAACACTGGGCAGTGCCTTGACCTCGATGGCGGGCTTGTCTTTGGTCTTCTGGTTCAACAGCTCGATGCACTCGGGCTTGTTGTTCTCAATGCCGATGATGCACTTCGGGATGCCGGTGTACTTCAGCACGGCCTCGATGCCGCGGACGATATCATCGCTGCAGTTCAGCATCTCCTGCGTGTCGCTGGTCAGCCAGACTTCACACTCGGAAGCGTTGATGAGCAGGGTGTCCACGGTCTGCTTGGGCTGCAGCTTGACATCGGTCGGGAAGCCTGCGCCGCCCAGACCCACCAGGCCGCACTCACGCACGGCTGCCAGGAAGCTGGCCTTGTCGGTGACCTCGGGTGCCTTCACGGCAGGGTCCACGGTCTGCTTGCCATCGGTCTTGATGACAACAGAGTCGCACATCCGGCCATTGGAGAGACGGAAGGGTTCCACAGCGGCCACAGTACCAGAAACACTGGAGTGGATATTTGCAGAGACAAAACCGCCTGCCTCGCCGATTTTAGTGCCAACAAACACTTCGTCGCCCTTTTTGACCAGGGCTTTCGCCGGAGCGCCGATGTGCTGGCTCATCAGGATGCGTACCTGCGCGGGCAGAGGCATCGGAACTGGTTTGCTTGCAGCGGTTGCCTTGTCATGCGGCGTATGCGCGCCAAGCGCCGCACGTTTCAGCTTGTTCAACATGGAATCAAATCCCCCATTCTGCTTGAATTGCTGTCCCCACGCCCATGCAGGCGCACTGGTACAGGGACAGTTGCTGCTTAACATGTTTATTGTATCATTTTGCGGTGGGAAGTCAACGACAACAAGGCCAAAATGATGGAAATTCCTTAAATTTCTTGGCTGTTTTTAACGATTAGCTGTGGCTAACCATCCATTTTTTCGTTCGTATCGCACAACTTTTCCCAAAGTCCGGTCGTTTGCCTTTCCGGGAAGAATATGTTATACTACAACCAAACGAACACGCAGGCGCATCCCGCGCCGTGCGGTCTGAGCCGTCAAGGAGGGTCTACCATGAAATTTCTGAAAGTAATGCTCGCTGTTTTGACCTGTCTGGCTGTCACGCTGACCGGCGTGCTGCTCTTTGTGGACAAGCACGGCCCCCGCTATATCCAGATCGACAACAGCGAAGACTGAGCCTCGCATTTTTGAAACGCAGTCATCCCCCAGCCTGAACGGTGTGCCGCCCGGGCTGGGGGATGTTTGGCTTTTACGGCTTGTGCCGCCTGCTGAGAATGCCCCCGGATACAGAGCATCCGGGGGCATTCTGTCTTTTTAGTAATCCTTTTCGCAGCCC
>OBCU01000360.1_pt1 | contig 28323 bp, 25 predicted proteins | sample 1495961 | NCBI WGS metagenome assembly OBCU01 (sample SAMN04168658, study PRJEB22393) | human gut metagenome | biome: human gut microbiome; feature: stool | host: Homo sapiens | collected 2014-03-24
ATGGCCACGTTCTCGTGGCCGGTTGCCTTAAACCGGGCATCCATGTCCTTCTGGATCAGCTCCCAGATGGCCTGACCATAGGGGCGCAGGATGATGAAGCCCTTGACACTGGAGTACTCCACCAGCTCTGCCTTAACGCAGATGTCGGTGTACCACTGTGCAAAGTTTTCTTCCTGGCTGGTGATCGCCTGCACAAGCTTCTTGTTGTCTTTTGCCATTTTGTTATATCCTCCTAAGCCGTGCGCCAAACGCCTGTGTTCCAGCCGTTCCGCACGAGCTCATATTAAAAGCCCCGCTGCAGTGCCGCCGTGTGCAGCGCTGCGGGTGCGGGGCCTTTTTGCAAAACTGTTATCAGCCCTTGTGGCTGTCCACAAATTCCACCACGTCGCCCACGGTGCGCAGATTCTCGATGGCATCGTCCGGCACCTCAATGCCAAACTCATCCTCCAGCGTCATCACCATGTCCACGATATCCAGGCTGTCGGCCTCGAAATCACTCATAATGTCGCTCTCCATCGTGATCTTAGCAGGGTCAATATCCAGCTGCTCTGCCAGCAGTGCACGGATCTTTTCAAAAGTATCCATCGTCGCGGTCTCCTTTTGTCAATGATTCTTTCTTCTCTGCCCGCACGCCCTCTCCGGCGTGCAAAAGCACTCTCTCTTTTTATATCCCATGGGCCGTATCTTGTCAAGCCCTGTTTTGCATTCCGGCCCTTTACGGGCAGAAAAAACCGATGAAAATTGCACAAAGCCCTCTTTTTTGCTTGACAGAAGCCCGTTTGATTCTTATGATTATATGTGACGAACCAAACCTCTCAGCCGTGCTGCATCAGCATGGCCGCAGAGGTCCCGCCTGTAAAGGAGAATGCTCCATGAAATTGTCATTTACCAAAATGCAGGGCTGTGCCAATGATTACATCTATCTGGACTGCCGTGCATCCGGTGTGCCCGCAGACATTGCCGCGCTTGCACAGCGGCTCTCTGCCCGGCATTTTTCCGTGGGTGCGGACGGCATCATCTGCATCTGCGCCCCTGTGACCCCCGGGGCCGATGGCCGGATGCGCATCTTCAACGCGGACGGCAGCGAGGCCCAGATGTGCGGCAACGGCGTGCGCTGTGTGGCCGAGTGGCTCTACACCCACGGGGTGGAAAAGCCTGTCCTGACCATCGACACCAACAGCGGTGTCAAGCGCATCAGCCGGCAGGGCGCACAGCTGTGGCAGGTGGAGATGGGCGCTTACAGCACCCTGCCGACCGACCTGCCGGCCATCCACATGGGCGAAGGCCCGCTGGTGGATCAGCCGCTCACCGTAGAGGGAAAAGTGTGGAAGGTGACCTGCATCAGCGTGGGCAACCCCCACTGCGTGACCGTGGTGGAGGATGTGGACAGCCTGAAGCTGGAAGCCATCGGCCCGGCGTTCGAGCATCACGCCAACTTCCCGGAGCGCATCAACACCGAGTTTGTGCAGGTGGTGGATGCCGCCCACCTGAAGATGCGGGTGTGGGAACGCGGCAGCGGCGAGACCTGGGCCTGCGGCACCGGCACCTGTGCCACCGTGGCGGCTCTGACCGAGCTGGGCATCTGCCCCGCCGGGCAAGATATCCATGTGCAGCTGCGCGGCGGTGAGCTGGTCATCCGGGTACTGCCCGGCAGGCAGCTGCTGATGACCGGCAGCGCTGTCACGGTGTACGAGGGAGTTGCGGAAGTTTAACATCCTCGCCCTCTCCGTCATTGCTTTGCAATGCCACCTCTCCCAAAGGGAGAGGCAATTGCGGCTCAACGGTCAGCTTCTGCTGGCGTAGACGCTGCATCGGCTCTCCCTTTGGGAGAGCTGGACGCGAAGCGGCCTGAGAGGGCGGGCAATCTTATAAAGTGAGGGAACAACTTATGAAAATGAATCACCATTACGGCGAGCTGAAGGCAAGCTACCTGTTCGTGGACATTGCCCACAAGGTGGCCGCCTATCAGGAAGCACACCCCGAAAAGGAGATCATCCGCCTGGGCATCGGCGATGTGACCCAGCCTCTGGCAAAGTGCGTGGTCACCGCCATGCAGGATGCCGCCGCTGAGATGGGCACCAAGGAGGGCTTCCACGGCTACGGCCCCGAGCAGGGCTATCCGTTCCTGAAGCAGGCCATTCAGGGCTACTACGCAGGCCGCGGCACCCAGCTGGCTGAGGACGAGATCTTTATCTCCGACGGTGCCAAGAGCGACCTGGCCAACGTGCTGGGTCTGTTTGATGTGGATAACACCGTTCTGGTCCCGGACCCCGTGTACCCCACCTATGTGGACGACAACGTGACCGACGGCCGCAAGATCATTTACGGCCGCACCAGCCAGGAGAACGGCTTCCTGGGGATGCCCGATGACAGCGTGAAGGCTGACATCATCTACATCTGCAGCCCCAACAACCCCACCGGCGCTGCCTACACCCGCGACCAGCTCAAGGCATGGGTGGAGTACGCCAGAAAGAACAACGCTATTATCCTCTACGACGCCGCTTACGAGTGCTTCATCTCCGACGGCGAGCTGGCCCGCAGCATCTTCGAGATCGAGGGCGCCCGCGAGTGCGCCATCGAGATCTGCTCCTTCTCCAAGATCGCAGGCTTCACCGGCACCCGCTGCGGCTACACCATCGTGCCCCACGAGCTGGAGCGCGAGGGCATGAACCTGAACAAGCTGTGGCTGCGCCGCCAGACCACCAAGTTCAACGGCGTGCCCTACGTCGTTCAGCGCGCTGCTGCCGCCGTGTTCACCGAGAGCGGCATGGCTGAGATCCAGGCCAACCTCGATTACTACCGCCAGAACGCCAAGGTCATTGCCGACGCGCTGGACGAGTGCGGCGTGTGGTACTGCGGCGGCAAGAACAGCCCCTACATCTGGCTGCGCTGCCCCGGCGGCATGAAGAGCTGGGAGTTCTTCGACTGGCTGCTGGAGAACTGCGGCGTGGTCGGCACCCCGGGTGTCGGCTTCGGCGAGTGCGGCGAGGGCTATTTCCGCCTGACCGCCTTCGGCGATGCCGAAAAGACCAAGGTCGCCGCCCAGCGCATCAAGGCCGCCATCCAGGCTCTGTAATCTTACACAAGCAAAAAGGCGATGCAGTTTTGAACAGCTGCATCGCCTTTTTCTTTTATTTCCGGCCCGTCAGCCGGTTGAGCAGCATCACTGCCAGAACAATGATACCGATGACAAGGATGATGCCGACCATCCCGATCAGCATCATCGGCAGCGTGGTCATCCACGAAGTAAGATGAAGCATGCGATCACCTCCGTTAAGCCATCAGGGTCAGGATCAGGCCGCCTGCAATGACGGACGCGATCTGTCCCGAAACGTTGACGCTGATGGAATACATCAGCAGGAAATTCTGGTTGTCCTCTTCCAGGCCCATCTTGTTGACCACACGGCCACTCATGGGGAAGGCCGAGATGCCGGCCGCGCCGATCATGGGGTTCAGCTTTTTGCCCTCCGGCCGGAAAAGGTTCAGCAGCTTTGCAAACAGCACGCCGCCTGCCGTGTCAAAGACGAAGGCCACCAGACCCAGTGCAAGGATGAGCAGGGTGTCGGGCCGCACAAACTTGTCGGCGGTCATCTGCCCGGCAACGGTCAGGCCCAGCACGATGGTGATAAGGTTTGCCAGCACATTCTGGGCGGTCTCGCTCAGCACATTCAGCACCCCGCACTCCCGCAGCAGATTGCCGAACATCAAAAAGCCCACCAGCGCCACACTGGCCGGAGCCACCATGCCTGCAATGATCGTGACCACGATGGGGAACAGGATCTTGGTCAGCTGGGAAACATTGCCCTTTTCATAGGACATCCGGATGCGGCGCTCCTTCTGCGTGGTCAGCAGCCGGATCACGGGCGGCTGCACGATGGGCACCAGCGCCATGTAGCTGTAGGCTGCCACCATGATGGCACCGAGGTACTGGGAGTTGAGCGTATTGGCCACGAAAATGGCGGTGGGGCCGTCTGCCGCACCGATGACAGCGATGGAGGCAGCATCCTTCAGGTCAAAGAAGAAGCCCGCCAGAAACAGGGTAAAGAAGATGCCGAACTGGGCCGCCGCACCAAAGAGCATCAGCCACGGCTTTTCCAGCAGCGGGCCAAAATCGATCATGGCACCGATGCCGATGAAGAGCAGCAGCGGGAACAGCTCGTTGGACATGCCTGCTTCAAACAATGCAGAGATGGGGCCGACCGTATCCCCCTGCGTGATGGCACCCGAGAGGGGCAGGTTGACCAGAATGGCACCAAAGCCCATGGGCAGCAGCAGGCTCGGCTCCATCTTTTTGGCGATGGCAAGGTAGATGAGCAGTGCACCGATGCCCCACATCACCACCATCTGCCAGGTCAGATTCCCAAAATTGGAAAAGAGACTGGCGAATGTGTTCAGAAGATCCATATTTATTTTTCCTCCTTGTGTTCCGGTGCCGGGCAAGAAAAAAGAGACCCCTGCCACAGCACTCTGTCTGTGACAAAAGTCTCAAGCCAACACATGACATCGGGCATTTCTGCCGTGATGACGCTGCCATGCAGCACCCCGCAGGCCCTGCGGAATGCCCTTTACTCCCTTTTATCGATTCTAATTAAATCAGAAGGCAGTCCCCTCTGTCAAGGGGTTCCTGCATTTCTTTGCCAAACTTTGCTTCAGCGCTCAAACGTTGTGCTGAGGGTGGTCTCCCAAGTCTGGCCGGGGGCAAGGCAGGCGGCAGCGGCGCGCTGGCTCCACTCCTGGGTATCGGTCTGGGCACCGGGCAGGGAGTGCCACGGCTCAATGCAGACAAAGCGCACAGGCTTTGCCGGAGCCGACCAGATGAGGGTATAGGGGTAGCCCTCCACATTGCAGACGATCCCCTTGCCGGTGTCCTTCTCGTAGATGCCCAGCGTGCGGCTGCGCAGACCGGCCATGCAGAAGCTGTCGTTCTCAAACAGATCGTCTGTCAGGGGGATGCTCTGCTCGTTCTTCCACCGGTAACCGCACTTGCCCGTCAGCAAGCCGTTGGGGTAAGCGTCCAGGATCATCGGGCTTTCCGGCTGGTCGAAGCGGAACTCGTAATCGGTGGTGGTGTGCTTGTCATCAAAGGGGATGCGGAACGCCGGGTGGTAGCCGATGCCGAACTGCAGCTCCTCGGCGGCATCGGCGGGGTTGGTGACGGTCAGGGTGTGGTTCACTGTCCTGCCCTCCAGCCGGAAGGTGCTGGTCAGAACAAAATCAAACGGGAAGCGCTCTGCCTTGCTCTTTTCATCCGAGCGCAGCTCCAGCCGGATGGTGTCGCCCTCGGCGCAGAGCAGGGTGTGCTCCACGTCCCGGGCAAAGCCATGCTGACCGCCGGGGTAGGTCTTTCCCTTATGGGTAAAGGCCCCGCCGGTCAGCTTGCCCGTCCAGGGGAAAAGGATGGGGGCGTGGCGCTTCCAGACAGCCGGGTCAGCCTGCCAGAGCATCTCCTGCCCGGCGGCATTTTTCAGGCTGACTGCTTCGGCACCATGGGTATCCACGGTCAGGGTCAGGAATTCGTTGTGAATGGTTGCCTGCATGATTCATCTCTCCTTTTTATCTGTTGACGATGTGCTCGCTGTTTCCTTCCAGCCAGGTGCGCAGGTTCCGGGTGGTAATGTCCATCAGGTTCTGCAAAGCCTCCCGGGTCGTCCACGCAATGTGCGGTGTGAGGATAGCGTGGGGTTCTGCCCGCAGGGGGCTTTCCTGAGGCAGAGGCTCGGTGACAAAGGCATCGGCCCCGTAAAAGCCCAGCTGACCGCTGTGGAGGGCCGCTGCCACGGCCTCCTCATCCACCAGCGCGCCCCGGGCTGTGTTGAGCAGAATGGCCCCGGGCTTCATCTTCGCCAGCGCCTCCGCGTTGACAAGGCCCCGGGTCTGAGGCGTGGCCGGGCAGTGCAGGCTGAGGATATCGCACCGCCTCAGCAGGGTATCATAATCCACGAACTCCACACCGTCGGCGGCGTATTCGGGCCGGACGGTGCGGGTGCAGACCAGCACCTCCATGCCAAAGGCTCTGGCAATGCGGGCCGACTGCCGCCCGATGCTGCCATAGCCGTAAACGCCATAGGTCTTGCCGTAGAGCTCCATCTGGGGCAGCAGGCCGATGCTCTCCGGGATATCCAGCTGCCAGCATCCCTGCTTGACGGCACGGTTGTAGCGCTCCGCGCACTGGCAGATGGCCAGCAGCAGGCTGAAGGTCATCTGGGCCACGCTGTAAGTGGAATAGCCCGGCACATTGGCCACTGCAACGCCGTGGCGGCGGCAGGCTTCCAGATCCAGGTTGTCGGTGCCCGTGGCGATGATGCCCACCCATTTCAGGTTCGGGCACTGCTGCAAGATCTCCTCATCCATGCGGCACTTGTTCAGCAGAACGATGTCCGCATCTCCAATGCGGGGGGCGATCTCCTCGTAGGCCGTGCGGACATAGCTGGTGGTATCCGGCACCAGCGCCTTTACCCCCGACCAGTCGAGGTCGCCTTCCTCCATGACATAGCTTTCCAGAATGACAGCTTTCATCTCAGTCCTCCAACAAAACGTCCTCGCTCAGCACCTGACCGATGGGCTTTGCAATGCACAGGTCGGCCTGCGCATCGGCCCCGGTGGGCTGCATGTTGATGACCACCAGGTGGCGGCCACGGAAGTACCGGATGAGCCCCGCCGCCGGGTAGACCACCAGACTGGTGCCGCCGATGATGAGAGTATCCGCCTTGCGGATGGCAGACACAGCCCCGGAGAGCACTTCCTCGTCCAGCCCTTCCTCATACAGAACGACATCCGGCTTGACGATGCCGCCACACTTGGGGCAGCGGGGCACGCCAGTACTGTTGGCAATGAAGTCCACATCGTAGAACGCGCCGCACTTCACGCAGTAGTTGCGCAGGGTGCTGCCGTGGAGCTCGTAAACGGTCTTGGAGCCCGCCGCCTGATGCAGGCCGTCGATGTTCTGGGTGACGATGGCTTTCAGCTTGCCCTCCCGCTCCAGCTTTGCCAGCCGCAGGTGGGCAGCGTTGGGCTTTGCCCCCTTCACAATGAGCTTATCCCGGTAGAACCGGTAGAACTCCTCGGGGTTCTCCTCCCAGAAGGTGTGGCTCAGGATGGTCTCGGGCGGGTAATCGTACTTCTGGTGGTACAGGCCGTCCACGCTGCGGAAATCAGGGATACCGCTTTCGGTGGAGACCCCCGCGCCGCCAAAAAAGACGATACGGTCGCTCTCGGCAATGATTTTTTCCAGTGCAGGAACCATAAAAGAAACGCTTCCTTTCCGGCAGATCGTTGTGTTTTGGATAGCTCCAGTATAACACAAATCCAGCGGAAAGGAAGCGTTTCTTTTCTTGATGGGATCGTCCCCTTGCTCAGCGCCCGTTTTCGGCAAACAGGGTCCCCAGCGCATCCAGCAGATCATGCGGGAGCATCCCGGTTTCCCCGTGCAGGGCAGCGGCACGGTCGGCAGCTGCACCGTGGAGATAAACGGCACAGGCAGCGGCCTCAAAGGCAGGCAGACCGCAGGCCAGCAGGGCGCTGGTCATGCCCGCCAGCACATCCCCGCTGCCGCCCCGGGAAAGCCCCGGGTTGCCGGTGGGATTGACCGCACAGCGGCCATCCGGCCCTGCAATGACGGTATGTGCCCCCTTCAGCACCACCACAGCATTCCATACTTTCGCATAGCGCAGCGCCGTGCCTTCCCGGTCCGCATTGATCTCTGCCGCAGAGCGCCCGGTCAGCCGGGCCATCTCGCCGGGGTGGGGCGTTAAAATCAGTTCTCCTTGAGGATGAAGTATTTTTTCCGTTTGGAGCAGGTCAGCGGCGGCGTTCAGGCCGTCCGCATCCAGCACTGCACTGCCGGAAAAACCGGGCAGGAGTGTTTTTACCAGCGCTCGGGTCTCGGCGGCACGGGCCGCACTCTGGGCCGTATAGCCCAGCCCGGGGCCCACCAGCAGGACAGAGGCCTTCTGCCGCCGGATGCGGTCGATATTCTGGGGCGAGATGCCGCCCTCGGCCCCCGCTTCGCAGGGGCAGAGACAGCACTCGGGCAGGCGAGCGGCCACTGCCGCCAGCACCGGTTCCACACTTGCCAGCGTAACGATACCGGCCCCTGTGCGCAGGGCACCTTCCACGGCCAGCGCCGCCGCGCCCCGGTAGGACGCACTGCCCGCCACTGCCAGCACGGAGCCAAAGGTCCCCTTATGCGCATCCCGGGGACGGGGCTGGATGGCCTGCCAGACAAAATCAGAAGTTGTTTCGAACATAGGCGACTCCTTTCGGGTGAGATTTCGCCCTCTCAGTCAAAGCCTTACGGCTTTGCCAGCTCCCCCAAAGGGGGAGCCTATTGCGGGTTTTGGATAAAGGCAGCATTGCCTCTCCCTTTGGGAGAGGTGGCAGCGCGTAAGCGCTGACGGAGAGGGCGAGGATGTTACCCTTCCCCCTGCAAATACCTCCGGATCTCCTTCTCCGCCTCCTGCACCTCTTCATGGAACATGCGGGCAGAGACACGGAGGGCACCATGGCCCAGAATGATGACCTGTTCCATGCCATCGGAGGTGGCCACACGGACGCGGCGGCCCTTGCCGATCTCATGGGTGACACGCTCGATGAACATATCAGCGGTCTCGGCTTCCCGGGTGTAGACCACATGGATATTGTGGTACTGCTCTATGCTGCCGGGGCTGCCCGGCACACGGTAGGCATCAAACACAAGGATGAGCACGCACTTCTTAAAGCCCTGATAGTTACAGAGGATGTCCATCAGCCTGTGGCGGGCCGCTTCCAGGCTTTCTTTGGAGAGTGCGTTCAGCTCGTCCCATGCAAAGATGATGTTGTAGCCGTCCACCAGCAGGTATTCGGGCTGGATCTCCCACTGCTCGGCGTTAAAATCGGGGCGTTCCCGCTTCTGGGTGGGGCGGAACGCCGCCAGCGGGTCCCGCTTGATGGGCCCATAGGTCTGTTCAAAGATCTTCAGCAGCTCAGCATCCTCTTCCAAAGTAGCGCGGTAGGCGGCCATCCGGCGGGGACGGGCCTGCACCGCTTCCTCGGTCTTTGCAGTCTTGCCCCAGCCGCTGTCTACATGCATGTGGCTGCGCACCTGCTCCCAGGGCACCACAAATCCGGCCCCGTGGGCGCAGAACACCGAATCTGCCGGGTTGTCGAGGTCGTGTTCCGGCTCATAGCCCGCAGCCTCGATGACCTCCGCTGCATTGTGGCAGGGGCGGTAGCCGTCCAGCGTCAGGGTCAGGTGTCCCCTGCCCCGGGTGTAGCCCACCACCTCCATGGGGTAGCTGCGCATGGTGGAGGCCGGTGCCGTGCCGGTGAGCAGGGTGGTATCCCCGTCGGCTCCGGTCTCGGGCGGGTCAAAGCTGCCGCCCATGTTCTGGATATCATTCATGGCGCGTCCCACGTTGTCAGAGGGCAGCTCCAGCCGGAAGGCATACCACGGCTCCAGCAGCTGGGTCTTGTGGATCTGGTCTGCCATCATCAGGCCCTGCCGGACGGCGCGGTAGGTCGCCTGCCGGAAGTCGCCGCCCTCGGTGTGCTTGAGGTGAGCGCGGCCCGCAATGAGGGTGATCTTCACATCGGTCAGGGGAGCCCCGATGAGCACACCCAGATGCTGCTTTTCCTCAAGATGCGTCAGCACCAGCCGCTGCCAGTTCTTGTCCAGCACCTCTTCCCGGCAGTCGGCGGCAAACTGCATTCCGCTGCCCCGGGGCAGCGGCTCCAGCTTGAGGTGGACTTCCGCGTAGTGGCGCAGGGGCTCGTAGTGGCCCACGCCCTCCATGGCTTCGGTGATGGTCTCCTTATACAGGATGCCGCCGGGGCCGAAGCTGACCTCCAGCCCGTATCGCTCGGCCAGCAGGCTTTTCAGCACCTCCAGCTGGATCTCGCCCATCAGCTGGACATGGATCTCACCCAGGGTCTCGTTCCAGACCACATGGAGCTGGGGCTCCTCCTCTTCCAGCCGATGGAGCTTTCCCAGCGCGGCGTGCACGTCTGCGCCCTCGGGCAGCAGCACCTGATAGCTCAGCACCGGCTCCAGCACCGGCAGGTCGCTGTCCCGTTCCGCCCCCAGACCCTCGCCCGGGCGGGCTTTGGTCAGGCCGGTGACAGCGCACACCTGGCCGGGGCCGATGCACTCCGCCAGCGTAAATTTTGCGCCGGAGTAGAGCCGCAGCTGGTTGGCCTTTTCGGCCCATGGCTCCCCGTCGACTTCTCCGGTGAGCTGGGCTTTCACCTTGAGCGCACCGCCGGTCACCCGCAGCCAGGTCAGGCGGTTTCCCTGCTCATCCTGGCTCACCTTGAACACCTTGGCCCCGAAGGCTTCCAGCGCGGGGGCCGGGCGGGTATAGCGGTCAAGGCCCTCCACCAGCGCATCCACACCCTGCAGCTTCAGGGCTGAGCCAAACCAGCAGGGAAACACATGCCGCCGGGCAATGGCGGGGATGAGATCGGTATCGGTCAGGATTCCCCGGTCCAGCATTGCCTCCATCAGCCGCTCATCGCAGAGAGCCAGCGCCTCGTCCCGGTCGGCCTGCTCTGCCCCAAAATCCACAAAGCCATCCCCCAACCGACGGTTCAGCTGGGTCAGAAGCGCTTCCCTGCCCGGGCCGGGCAGGTCCATCTTGTTCACGAACACAAAGGTGGGGATGCGGTACCGCCGCAGCAGCCGCCAGAGCGTCTCGGTATGGCTCTGCACGCCGTCGGTGCCGCTGATGACCAGCACCGCATAATCCAGCACCTGCAGTGTCCGCTCGGTCTCCGTGGAAAAATCCACATGGCCCGGGGTGTCCAGCAGGGTAAAATCGGTATTGCCCGCCGTGAAGAGGGCCTGCTTGGAGAAAATGGTAATGCCGCGCGCCTTTTCCAGCGCGTCGGTGTCCAGAAAGGCATCCTTATGGTCCACGCGGCCCAGCTTGCGGATGGTGCCGGTGCCGTAGAGCAGGGCCTCGGAAAGGGTGGTTTTGCCGCTGTCCACATGGGCCAGAATGCCGATGACCAGCTGCTTGTGCTCTTGTTCCATGCCGCGGCCCCCTTACAGTGTGCTGGCGATCAGCGCAGCAGCGACCAGCGGCAGGCCCAGCACCAGATTTGAGAGCAGGCTGCAATAGGTGCGCTCCTCGGGTTCCAGCTCCTCAAAGGAGACGATCTTCTCATCCGCATAGTCGATGATGGAGCGGGTGGAGTGGATCTTTTTCTGCCGCTTGCCCATCCCCTTGAATTCCTCCAGCAGATGGTGGATGGTCACGCCATCCAGCCGCAGGTAGTCCACCCAGGCCCAGATGAGCAGCACCACGCCGCACAGAAAGCCCGGGGCCTCCCAGATGGTAAACGTGCCATCGCTGACATAGCGCTGCCACAGCAGCATCAGCACGGCCACAATGGAGGTGCGGGTCACGGTCTTATATAAAATGGGGTGGAACATGTAGCGTTTGTACATCGAGGTCAGTTTCTTCATGGTGCGCTCCTTATTGATACAGATACACTTTATTGTATCATGTTTTTGTGAAAAAAGATAGCTGTTTTGTGCGCACGGCGTGAACAGTTTCTCTCTTTCGCCTGTTCTTCACGGATATACAGTTCTTTCCATTTTATAGTAATTTTTTCCATGTTCTTTTCCCACGAAAGTGTTTGTCACCGTTTTGTTTCCAATTCAGTGCTGTGGCGGATTGACTTCTTTCCAGTAAAGTGCTAAAATATACAGTGGTGCGACTTTTGTCTTTCCTGTGCACTTTTTGGAAAGGCAGACAGCCTCACTGTGTTTAGGAAAAGGAAAAACGCGCGGCTCTGTCCGCGCAAGATCTGGGAGGATCATCCAATGAGCTTCAATTTTGATCGCCGCACCTTCCTGAAGGGTGCAGGTGCTGTGGGTGCCGCCAGCCTGCTGGCAGCCTGCGGCGAAAAGTCCAACAACACCGGCAATGGTGCTGCCGCCAGCGGCGCTGCTGCCCCCAACTCCACCGGCGCTACCCCCCTGAAGGAGTTCATCTCCTTTGAGAGCGGCAACCGTGAGCTGGAAAGCTGGAACATGCTGTACACCCAGAAGGCTGAGGATGCCAACGTGGTCACCAACCTGTGGGACGGCCTGCTGAGCTTTGACTGCTACGGCAAGGTGGTGCCCGCCATCGCTTCCAGCTGGGAGCACAATGAGGATGCCACTGTCTGGACCTTCTACCTGCGGGACGACGTGGACTGGGTGGATTGCAACGGTGAGGTGAAGGCTCACCTGACCAGCAAGGACTTCCTGGTTGGTTTTGAATGGGTGATGAACGCCATCAAGAACGAGGCCAACAACACCTCCATGCCCAACGATACCATTGTGGGTGCTTACGAGTACTACCAGCTGACCAAGGAAGCCGGTGACGCTGCTGCTGACATGACCTACGAGGACATGCTGGCTGCCGGTGTGGGCATCGAAGCTCCGGATGATTACACTCTGGTGTTCACCTGCCCCAGCGCCTGCCCCTACTTTGATACCGTTGCCGCCTACAACAGCTTCTACCCCGTAGCCCCTGCTCTGATCGAGGAGCTGGGTGTCGATGGTTTCCGGAGCTGCGACAACACCACCATGTGGTACAACGGACCCTATGTGGTGGAGGAGTACATCCAGGGCAACACCAAGAGCTACATCCCCAACCCCAACTACTACGATGCTGCCAACGTCAGCCGCTTTGAGCGCTTCACTGTCACCATGATCAGCGACGGTTCCATCAGCCTGCAGCTGTATCAGAACCGCGAGCTGGACGAGGTGGACCTGGGCGAGAGCAACATCACCACCATTCAGTCCGATCCTTCCAACGAGTACAATCAGCAGCTGTGCGAGAAGCGTGCCAAGAAGTTCAGCTACTGCTTCATCTTCAACTACGACAAGAAGAACACCGATGGCACCCCCGATGAGAACTGGAACAAGGCCATTGCCAACAAGGCCTTCCGTCAGTGCTTCTCCAAGGGCATGGTGCTGAACAAGTTCTTCGCCCGTTACAACCCCATCAATCCCCTGAAGTGTGAGAACGACTTCTTCACCATGAAGGGCCTGTGCTACACCTCTGACGGCACCGACTACACCAACCTGGTGGCCAAGGAGATGGGTCTGGACGGCGAGGCTTACGATGGCAAGACCATGAAGCGCCTGCGCGCCAACAACGGTGACATCACCGAGCTGAAGAAGCAGGCCATGGAAGAGCTGAGCGCCATTGGTGTCACCTTCCCTGTTCACTGCTCCTACTATATTCTGGCTGGCTCCACCTCCGCTCTGGACAGCGCAACCGTGCTGAAGCAGTGCTTCACCGACAGCTTCGGCGATGACTTCATCGTGCTGGATATCAACACCTTCGTGTCCTCCACCATGAAGGAAGTCGTAGCGCCCAAGCTGCAGAGCTTCACCCACATGGGCTGGGGCGCTGACTTCGGCGATCCCATCAACTTCCTGACCCAGATCATCGTTCACGACGACAATGCTTACTACAGCTGCAACATGACCAACATCGCAGGCATTGTGAACAATGGCCCCGCCAGCTACCAGACCGAGCTGGTTGCAGCCTACGAGAAGTTCACCGATCTGGTGAACGAGGGCCGTGCCATCGTTGACGACACTGATGCGCGCTACGCCGCATTTGCCAAGGCCGAGGCTTACTTCCTGGACGAGAACCTGATCTTCCCCACCGTCTACGATATCACCTGGTGCCTGACCCACGTCAACGAGTACAGCAAGATCAACGCTATGTATGGTCCCTGTAACTACAAGGCTGTGAACTGGGAGACCAGCGAGGAGGCTTACACCACCGAACAGTACGATGAGTTTTCTGCCGCATTCGACGCAGCCACTCAGGCCTGATCGCGTGAACCCATAGCAAAAAGCAGAACCGGACGTTTTTGAAGCGTCCGGTTCTTTTTTTTGCTCCCTGACAGCACAAAACCCCGCCGCGCGGGAAAGCTCCCAGCACGGCGGGGTCATTGTGTTAAAATACAGGAAAGCGGTTCAGCTTACAGCTGGCTTTCATACTCCTTGCGGTAGCCTTCCAGCTCACGCTGGTTGCCATACACGAAGTGGCCGTTTGCGATCTCTTCCCAGACCGGCTTATCCACGCTGTAATCGTGGATCGAGGGGTCATAGACCAGCAGCTTCTTGTGCTTTTCGAGGCTGGGGTCAGGGATGGGAACCGCGCTCAACAGGGCTTTGGTATAGGGATGCAGCGGATGGAGGAACAGCTCCTCCGCCTCAGCCAACTCCACGATGCGGCCCTTGCTGATAACAGCGATACGATCCGAGATGAACCGGACCACCGACAGGTCATGTGCAATGAACAGGTAGGTCAGGCCGCGGCTCTTCTTCATCTCGTTGAGCAGGTTCAGCACCTGTGCACGGATGGAGACATCCAGTGCAGAGATGGGCTCGTCGGCCACGATGAACTCCGGCTCCATGACCAGTGCACGGGCAATGCCGATACGCTGGCGCTGGCCGCCCGAGAACTCATGGGGGAAGCGGGAGGCAAACTCCGGCAGCAGGCCGACCTCATGCAGGGCGTTCATCACCTTTTCATGCAGGTCTTCCTGATCCTTGTAGAGATGATGGTTCAGCAGGCCCTCGGCAATGATATATTCCACCTTGGCGCGCTCGTTCAGCGAAGCCATGGGGTCCTGGAAGATCATCTGGATCTTACGGATGACCTCTTTGTCCAGTTCCTTGGAGATCTTGCCGTTGATCTTCTGGCCCTTGAAGAAGATGTCGCCGCCGGAAGTCGGGTTGATGCGGCAGATGGCACGGCCAATGGTGGTCTTGCCGGAGCCGGACTCGCCGACCAGCGAGAAGGTCTCGCCCTTATAGATGTCAAAGTTGACATGATCGACAGCAACAAATTTCTTCTTACCGGAGCCAAAGGTGATCTGAAGGTCTTTCAGCTCAATCAGCTTTTCGCGTTCAGCCATTTAAGTTGGCGCCTCCCATCTTTCCCATTTTCTCACGCAGGTTCTGGATGGAGTGCGGCCGCTCGATCTTGGGAGCGCGCGGGTCCAGATACCAGGTCTTTGCGGCGTGGGTCTCGGACACCTGGAAGAACGGAGGCTCTTGCACAAAGTCGATTGCCAGCGCATGCTTGTTGCGGGGCGCAAATGCGTCACCCTTGATCTCGTTGAACAGGTTCGGGGGAGTACCATCCACGCTGGGCAGGGCCTCACCCTTGGTGCCCAGCTGCGGCAGAGCCTGCAGCAGAGCCCAGGTGTAGGGATGCCATGCGTCGTAGAAGATCTCCTCCACGGTGCCGTATTCCACGATCTGGCCGGCGTACATCACGGCCACACGGTCTGCCACGTTTGCCACAACGCCCAGGTCATGGGTGATGTAGATAACGGACATGCCCAGCTCCTTCTGCAGGTCGCGGATCAGCTGCAGGATCTGTGCCTGAATGGTCACGTCCAGTGCAGTGGTGGGCTCGTCGCAGATCAGGATCTGCGGGCGGCAGGCCGCTGCAATGGCAATGACGACACGCTGACGCATACCGCCGGAGAACTCGTGGGGGTACTGCTCGTACCGACGCTCGGGGTCGGGGATACCCACCTTGCCCAGCATCTCGATGGCAGCCTTTTTGGCTTCCTCGCCCTTCAGACCCTGGTGATGCTCAATGCTCTCCTGGATCTGCTTGCCGATCTTCTTCAGCGGGTTCAGGCTGGTCATAGGATCCTGCATGACCATGGCGATCTTTTTGCCGCGGACACCCAGCCAATCCTTCTCGGTGAACTTGGTCATATCGCGGCCTTCAAACATGATGGAGCCGCCGGTAATCATACCGTTGGCATCCAGCATACCCACAAAGGTCTTGGTGAATACGGACTTGCCCGAGCCGGACTCGCCCACGATGGCAAGGGTCTCGCCTTCGTACAGGTCCAGCGAGCACTTGCGGATGGCGTTCAGCTTGCGGCCGCGCAGGCTGAAAGTGATCTCCACGTCTTTGGCAGAGATAATCGGTTGTCTATCCATTTACGTCTCTCTCCAATCTATCAAACGTGGTTGCGCGGATCAGCCGCATCCGACAAAGCGTTGCCCATGATATAGAAAGAAATGGAAATGATGGACACGATGGATGCAGGGAAAACCAGCAGGTACGGATAATCCAGGAAGAAGCCGCGCACCTTGCTCAGGATCAGGCCCAGAGAAGGCGTGTCGATGCCCAGGCCCAGGCCCAGGTAGGACAGCGTGGATTCCAGATTGATGGTGCCCGGGATGGACAGTGCCATACGCAGGATGATAACGGAGACCAGATACGGCAGGATGTTCTTGGTCAGCACGCGCCACAGCGGGGTGCCCAGGCAGCGGGACGCGAGGTTATACTCGCGGTCACGGAACATGAACACCATGTTGCGGACACGGCGTGCCATGGAAAGCCAGTTGATGGCGATCATGGAGATGGCCATGATCCAGAAGCTCTGGCCCACCATCAGGGCGATCAGGGTCATATAGATGATATAGGGCACATTGTCGATCAGGTTGTACAGCTCCGTGAAGAAGCGGTCCAGACTGCGCACATAGCCCCAGATCAGGCCGAAGATCACGCCCACGATGCTCTCGCCCACGGCGACCACCAGAGCCAGACGGATGGAAACCTGGGTGGCATACCACACCTGGCACCAGTAATCACGGCCCAGGTTGTCGGTACCGAACCAGTACTCACTGTTGGGCTTGATGAAAGCCTTGCTGGAATCAGAGATCAGGCTGGTGTAGTGATACTTGCCGATGCTCAGCGCAACGAAGGAGAACACCGTCAGCGCCAAGAACAGGATCAGGCAGAAGACAGCGACCTTCTGCTTGAGGAAGTTCTGGATGACAGAACCCCAGTAGGAATAGTTGGAGTAGCCGATACGCTCAGCTTCTTCCGGGGAATAATCCACAAAGTAGAACAGTTCTTCGGGCTTCTTGCCCTCAAAATCCGATGCCTTAGCCATCAGCGAGCCTCCTCCTTTCCGGTCAGAGTAATACGGGGGTCAACCACCATCATCAGCACATCGCCCAGGAACACGCCCACGATGCCCAGCACAGCGTAGAGGATGACCAGGGTCTGCACAACGTTCAGGTCATAGCGCTGGATGGCATCCGTCAGCAGGGGGCCCATGCCGGGAACGGAGAAGAACCGTTCCATCAGCAGGGAGCCGCCCACCGTCAGCAGGATGGACTGGGGGATATACTGCACCATGGGAACCATGGCGTTGCGCAGAACATGCTTAAACATGATCTCGCGGGAGCTCAGGCCCTTGACACGGGCCAGCTTGATATAGTCGCGGGTCAGCTCATCCACCATGTAGCGGCGGGTCCACAGGGCATAGCCTGCAATGGATGCCAGCGAAAGGCAGGTGATGGGCAGCACGCTGGAAGCACCCACATTGCGGGTGGAATACAGCGTGGGGAATCCCAGGTACTTGGAACCAAAGACCAGCACCAGAGAATACGACACCAGCGACGGGACCGCGTTGACGAACACGGTGTAGGCCGTGCCGATCCAGTCGAATACCTTGTCCTTGAATGCCGCCTGCAGGATGCCCATCAGCACACCGATCACCAGAGAGATGCCGGAGGCGGTGAGGCCCAGACGCATGGAGACACCAAACTTTTTACCAATGACCTTGACCACCGGGGCACCGTTCTGGATGCGGCGGGAAGTGCCGAAGTCCAGATGCAGCAGGTTGTTATAGAACTTGACCAGCTGGGTGGGGATGGGATCGGTCAGGCCAGCTGCTTCCAGAGCGGCGGTCTTCTGCTGATCGGTGAACTTCATGAGCTGTTCCTCAGTGAAGTAGTAGTCCGTCGGCAGGCAGCGCATCATCAGGAAAACTGCTGTTGCGATCAGAAAGATTGTGACAAGCGACTGGAGCAGCCGCTTAACCGTGTATTTTAACATGTTATCGAACCCTTAACTTTTATTTCTACCCTTTCGGGCGGGGAAACGGGGAACTTAAGCCTTGGTAGCTGCATCGAATGCAGCGGCGAACTCCTCGTACTGTGCGGTGGTGTAAGGCTCTTCGCTGGTCTCCCAGTTCACAGCCTTGTAGTTGCAGGGACCATACATAGCATTGATCTTGCTGTACTCGTTGGCGTGGGTCAGAGTCCAGGAAACTTCGAAGTAGCAGGGGCAGACCAGAACGCTGTTGAGCATGCTGGCCTCAGCCTTTGCGAAGGCAGCGTAGCGGGCATCGGTATCATCAACGATGGCCTTTGCGGTGTTGACCAGATCGGTGAACTCCTCGTAGCAGGCCACCAGATCCTTCTGCCAGTCAGCGGGGCCGGCCTCGACGACCTTGGCGATGTTGGAGTAGTACCAGCTGTAGTAAGCGTTGTCGTCGTGCAGGATCTCCTGACCAACGAAGTTGACGGGATCGCCGTAGTCAGCGCCCCAGCCGTTGATGACGAAGCTCTGCAGCTGAGGATTACGGACTTCCTGGGTGATGGAGGAGACGTAAGTCTTGATGTCCAGCACGATGAAGTCATCGCCGAAGCTGTCGGTGAAGCACTGCTTCAGGACAGTAGCGTTATCCAGAGCGGAGGTGGAACCGGCGATGATGTAGTAAGCAGCGTGGACGGGGAAGGTGACGCCGATGGCGCTCAGCTCGTCCATGGCCTGCTTCTTCAGGTCAGCGATGTCGCCGTTGTTGGCACGCAGACGGATCATGGTCTTGCCATCGTATGCTTCCTTGTCGAAGCCCATCTCCTTGGCAACCAGGGTGGAGTACTCCTGGCCCTGGGTGTTGTAGCAGACACCGGGCATGGTGTAGTAGTCGTTCTCGCACTTCAGGGGGTTGATCTTGTTGGTACGTGCATACCAGTTGGTCATCTCCAGGCCCTTGTAGAAGCACTGACGGAAAGCAGTGTTGGCAATCGCCTTGTTCCAGTTGTCGTCGGGGGTGCCGTCCTCGTTGTTCTTCTGGTAGTTGAAGTGCATCTGGTAGCTGAACTTCTTGGGGCGCTTCTCGCACAGCTGCTGATTGTACTCGCTGTTGGGATCAGCCTGGATGGTGGTCAGGGTGCTCTCGCCCACATCCATCTCGTCCAGCTCACGGTTCTGGTACAGCTGGAAGGTAACGGTTTGGTCGCTGATCATGGTAACGGTGAAGCGGTCGAAGCGGGACACATCGTTTGCACCAAAGTAGTTGGGGTTGGGAATGTAGCTCTTGGTGTTCTGGCTGATGAACTCCTCCACCACATAGGGACCATTGTACCACATGTTGGTGTAGTCGCAGGCACGGAAGCCCTCAACGCCCAGCTCGTTGATCAGATCCTCAGAGGCGGGGTAGAAGCTGGTGTAGGCAGCAACGGTATCGAAGTAGGGGCAGGGATCCTTGCAGGTGAAGACCAGGGTGTAATCATCCGGAGCCTCAACGCCAACGCCTGCGTCCAGCATATCCTGGTAGGTCAGGTCGGCAGCAGCATCGCCCATATCGCTGGTCTTCTGATAGTAATCAGCAGCACCGGTCAGGGTCTCGTTGGGCATGGAGGTGTTGTTGGCCTGGTTCTTGGCTGCGTTCAGCACCCACTCCAGACCCACGAGGAAGTCCTTGCTGGTCAGGTGAGCCTTGACCTCGCCGTTCACATCCACCCAGTCCACATCGTCGCGGAGGTTGAAGGTCCAAACAGAAGAGTCCTCATTGTGGCTCCACTCCTTGGCCACGGAAGGCACGGCCTTGCCGTAGCAGTCAAAGCTCAGCAGGCCTTCCCACAGGTTGGTGGTGACATTCATGTCAGAAGCCATCTGGCTGTACAGCATGTTCCAGCTCTCCAGCTCACGGTTGGTGCTCTCCCAGGAGATGAACTCCTTCAGCGGGGTAGCGCCGGTGGTGTTGGGAGCGCTGGTAGCACCAGAGGAAGCAGCAGTGGAGCTGCTGCCAGAGTTGCCGCCGCAGGCGGCCAGAATGCCGGCGGCACCAACGACACCGGAAGCCTTCAGAAAGCTGCGGCGGCTGATTGCATGAGACTCGTAGTTGTTGTTCATTGTGTTTTCCTCCCTATAATAATTCCGTGCTTCAGTGCATGGTGCAGGGCGGGATGTCCTGCTGTTTTCCCACTATTCTGCGGAGGTTTTTTGAATCCTGTATTGCCAGGGAATACAAAAGAGCGCAGAAACAGACCCCTCTGTCTGCACCTGTGCTCCTCCCGCAAAACCTTAACACGTCATATATTGTACCATTGAAATAAAAAGATGTCAATGGAGCACACACAGCTTTTTCTTCAAAAAGCAAAGTCTGCCGCGCAAAAACGATGAAATATATTTGCTTTTGCATGGTAAAGCGTGCAGGAAATTTAACAAACAATGCCACAGACAAAACAACCGGAATTGTTCTCGTCAAAAAGACACTGTATTTTTGCTTTATATTCTAAAAGAGCAGGCGCTCCACGCTTTGCGAAGAGCCCCTGCTTTTGGAAAACCGAATTATTAAAACAAGTCACCGGGCCAGTGCGCTCTGGATCTTTGCAAAATCCTCCAGCGTCAGGGCCTCGGGACGGATGCGGGCATCGAAACCGGCGGCTTCAATGGCAGCGGTCACGGCATCCTTGGGCATCCCCAGGCCGCTGGCAATGGCATTGGCGGCAGTTTTGCGCCGCTGGCCAAAGGCCGCGCGGACAAGGGCAAAGTAGCCCTCCTCGTCCTCCACCTGCACGGCGGGGGTGGGGCGGATCTCCATCCGCACCACAGCGCTGGTCACCTTGGGGGCCGGGTAAAAGCTGCCCGGGGCGGCGGTGAACATCATCTTAGAGGTCGCGTAATAGCTCACCGCGCAGCTGATGGCGCTGGAGGCCCGGGTGCCCGGGGCGGCGGCCAGACGATCGGCCGCTTCCTTCTGCACCATCACAGTCAGGCTCTCGATGGGCAGGCGGTCGCCCAGCAGTTTCATCACAATAGGGCTTGTGATATAGTAGGGCAGGTTGGCGCAGACCGCCACCGGCATCCCGGGGAACTCCTGCGCGATCAGGGCTTTCAGGTCCACCTTGAGCACATCCTGCAGCACCAGCTTGAAATTGTCCACACCGGCCATGGTCTCGGCCAGCAGGGGCGGCAGACGCTCGTCCACCTCGATGGAGACCACCTTTGCCGCCCGCTTTGCCAGCTCTCGGGTCAGCACGCCGATGCCGGGGCCGATCTCGAGCACGCCGTAGCGCTTGTCCACGCCGCTGGCATCCACAATCTTGGGGGGCAGGCCGGGGTTGACGATGAAGTTCTGGCCAAAGCCTTTGGAGAGGGCAAAATCATATTTTTCGCACAGGGCGCGCACATAAGACAGGTCGGTCAGTTCGGGCATGGCTCTATCCTTTCTTTTCCAAAATAACCCTCTCAGTCTCGCTTCGCTCGCCAGCTCCCCCAAAGGGGGAGCTTTTGACAAAACCGCAAACTTTGCATGAATTGCCAAGACCTCGCCCTTCGGGAGAGGTGGCAGCGCGTCAGCGCTGACGGAGAGGGTTGTTCTCTTATTCTTGACTACTGGATGCAGTGCTCTCCCCTGCCGCTTCACTTTCGGCGGGCGCGGCCTCTGCCGGGGTGCTCTCGGCAGAGGCAGCCTCAGCATCCCCTTCCGCCACGCTCTCAGCGGCGGCGCTGTCGGCAGCTTCACTGGAAGCAGCCTCGTTGACACCGCTCACGGTGGTGGTACCGCTCATCTGCTGGGCGGTGCTCACGGCACGCTGGATCTGGGGATCGTTCTCCACAGTGTAATCATAGTATGCGGTCTGCTCGTCTGCAGTCAGGGGACGCTCCACATCCACGGTCAGGCCGGTGCCGTCAAAGCAGCTGCCGTCGCCGCAGACCAGCTTTGCCACGGTGACCACCACAGCACTGCCATCGGACAGGCGCTGGGGGCTGCTCTGGATGGTGCCCTTGCCCTGGGTGGTGGTGCCCACCAGACGGGCACCATTCAGGGTGCGCAGGCTGCTGGCAAAGAGCTCCGCAGCGCTGGCGGTGCTGCCGTTGACCAGGCAGACCACGGGCAGGTCGATCTGGGATTCGCTGGTGCTGGTGCCCAGCAGGGTCTGGGTGCCGTTCTTGTCCTCAGCAAAGGCCAGCGTGCCCTCCGGGGCAATCAGGTCGATGCACTGAATGGCATCGTCCAGCAGGCCGCCGCCGTTATCGCGCAGATCAAACACCAGGCTGCCCGCGCCATTGGCGCTCAGGCTGCGGATGGCGTAATCCAGCTCGCTGGGGGTGGTGGAATCAAACTGGCGGATCCGGATGTAGCCCACATTGCCCTGCACCATCTGGTAATCCACGGTGGTGGAGCTGTAGCCGGAGTGGGTCAGGTCAGCGGTATGCTCGGATGCCTCACTGTCCAGCCAGGTCACATTGACGGTGGTGCCGCTCTCGCCGCGCAGGCGGGTCTGGATGGCATCCACGCTGCTCATGCTCTTGACATCGGTGCCGTCCACAGCGGTGATGTAGTTGCCGACCTGAATGCCGGCCTCCTTGGCGGGGGATTCATCGTAGACCTTGATGACCTTGGCATAGCCGGACTGATCCACAGCCAGCTCCACGCCGATGCCGATCAGGGTGCCGTTCTGGGTGTTCATCAGCTCCGTATAGGCGGTGGCGCTGAAATAGCGGGCGTACTTGTCGCCGGTGCCCAGCAGGTAGCCAGCCGTCAGGCGGTCGTAGAGGGTGGTCTCATCAATGGGATAGTAATCGTTGCTGCGGACATAGCGGTCCACCTCAGCGATCTTGTTGTACATGCTTTCCTTTTCCTTCACGCTGGAAACGGTGCTGTCAAACAGGCGCATCGCCACCAGCATGGTAATGGAAAAGGTAACGGTCATGGCCAGGATGACAATGCTGACCGCCATGCCGACCGATATCTTACGGTTCATCTTCTTCCCTCCTCTGTCAGACCAGCAGCATCATAACCACGCTGCCCAGCATGGAAAGTGCAAAGATCCCTGCCAGGATCAGACAGCCCACGCGCAGGATGCGCTTGCGTTTTTCTTCCTTCATAAGCCCTGACGGCCTCCTTTGATACAATGCAGATTATTTCATGGGGATATAACCACGGGGGTTGACGGCATTGGCCTTGGAGCCGCCCTTCCAGACCTCCAGATGGAGGTGGTTGCCGGTAGAGTTGCCCGTGCTGCCCACATAGCCGATGATCTCACCCTGCTGGACATACTTGCCCGCCGAGGTGGCGACCGACCGCATGTGGCCGTACAGGGTGCTGTACTGGTTGCCATCGGACATTTTGCCGTGGTAGATGATGACATAGTTGCCGTAGCCGCCGCTGGACCAGCCCGCCACCTGCACATAACCGCTGGCGGCTGCATAGATGGGCGTGCCGCCCGGGGCGGCAAAGTCGGTACCGGCGTGGAGCTTGTTGACCCCCGTAACGGGGTTCTTGCGCCAGCCGTACTCACTGGAAATGCGGCTATAGCTCTTGAGCGGGCAGATGAAGCCGGTAAAGCTCAGGGTGGGCTTGGAGGCAGCGGCCGCGGCGATCATCTTCTGGATCTGCTTCTTGACGGCCTCATAGTTCATCTCGTCCGATTCAATGGCGGCCTGCGCGTCCTTCTGGGCCTGCTGCGCCTCGGCAGCGCTCATCTGGGCGGCGGCCACGCTGGAGTTGAGCTCGTTCTGCTTGGCACGCATCTGGCTGTTTTGGGCATCCAGATCTGCCTTTTTGCTTTGCAGCTCGCTGCGCTGGGATTCCAGCGTCAGCTTATCGCTTTCCAGCGCTTCCTTGGCGTTCTTCATGTTGTCCAGGATCTCGGTGTCCTTGATGGAGATGTCCTGCATGACCTCGTTGAAGGTCAGCAGCTCATACAAGTCGTTCACCGCGGACAGCATAGCAACGCTGCCGCCGTCCCGCAGCTCCTGCATGGCGGCCATGTGCTGCTTGAAATCCCCCCACTGGTCGGCGATCTCCGCTTCTTTTTCGGTGATCTGCTGTTCCTTGGCGGCGATCTCCTGTTCCTTCAGGCCGATGCTGTTCTGCACCTCGGCGATCTGGCCCTTCAGCACGCTGATCTGGCTCTGAACCACCGTGACCTTTTCCTTCAGCTCCGATTCCAGCGCCTTGGCGGCCTGCTCCTTCTTTTTTGCATTGGACAGTTCCTTTTTGTGCTGTACAATGGACTGGGAGAGCTTATCCAGCTTGTTCTGCAGGCTGGACATGCTGGTAGCCGCCGTGGCCGGGTAGACCGAGACACTCAGCAGCAGGCAGGCCGCCGCCAGAAACAGGCTGGCAGCGCGCATGGCCCGGCTGTGCCCGGGGGCGGGCTTTGCGTGGGCGGGGGTATACATGAGGTGCAGGCGGAAGCCCGCAGAGTGTTTTGCTTGTTTCACAGAGAAGGCTCCTTTCGCTTACACATTCAGATGCTTGCGGATGGAGAACATGCTGCCCAGCGCACCCACCAGCGCACCACCGGCCAGACTGTACGTCAGGATGGTGGGCCAGACGGCATCCACAGGCACCATGGCGGTGCCCATGAGCAGCTGCCACAACCCGCCCAGCGTGCTGGAGGCCTGCACGATGTAGGCATAGCCGAAGATACCGGCTACCGAGGTGATGGCACCAGAGATCAGGCCCATGGTCAGGCCCTCCACAAAAAAGGGCAGGGTGACAAGGTGGTTGGTCGCGCCCACATACTTCATGATCTCGATCTCACGGCGGCGGGCAAAAACGCTCAGGCGGATGGTGCTGCCCACCGTGATGATGCTGACCGCCATCAACACCAGGATCACGATCTGGCCCACCTTGGTCACGGCCTGCTGGACCTCCACAAAGGTCTGGGTCATCTCAATGGGGGCGGTAACGCTGTACACGCCCGGAATGCTCTGGAAGTTCTGGCTCATGGCCTGCATCTGGCTCAGGTCTGCCAGAGAGACACGGTAGTTGGCCTTGAAGGGGTTATCATTTTCAAATTCGTCCAGCAGGACGGCGTAATCCGCCATGTACCCACGGTACTGGTTGAGCACGTCCTCCTTGGACATGTACTGCACTCGGCTCACGCCCGGGGTGGCAGTGATGCGCTCCCCTACCGACTGGATGGTGGCATCGTCGGCTTCGGGGTCCACATAGACCACCATTTCGTTCTGCTGGCCCAGATAGTTCACCATGCTGTCCACATTGACTTCCGCCAGCGTGGCAAAGGTATTCAGGGTCATACAGACGCTCAGGGAGGCGATGCAGGCAATGGTCATGGCCCAGTGCTTGCCCAGGTTGCGCACGCCGCGCACCACAAGGAAACCGAACGTAGAAGGCTTCATCATACCAGCGACACCTCCATTTCCAGTTCCTTCGGGTCTACGGGCGGGTGGGGGATCATGGAGCCCGTGGGCACATCCGAGATGATGTGTCCGCCGGACAGGGTGACCACGCGGCGGTCAAAGTGACGGACCAGCTCGTGCTCATGGGTGACCACCAGCACAGTGATGCCCATCTCGCTGACACGCTCCAGCAGCTCCATCATCTCAAGGCTCAGCTCGGGGTCGATGTTGCCGGTGGGCTCGTCCGCAATCACCAGCTTGGGGGCGTGGGCCAAGGCGCGGGCCACAGCCACACGCTGCTGCTCACCGCCGGAGAGCAGGTCGGGGTAGACCTTTGCCTTGTCCTCCAGATGGACAAGCTCCAGCATGTAATTCACGCGTTCCTTGATCTGCTTGTGCCCGATGTTGGTAACATGCATGGCAAAGGCAATGTTCTCGTAAACGGTCATGGTGGGGATGAGCCGGAAATCCTGAAAGATGATGCCCATCTGACGGCGCAGGTAGGGGATCTTGCGGCGGCGCAGGCGGGCAACATCCTGCCCGTTCACCAGCACGCGGCCCTCGGTGGGGGTCTCCTCGCGCAGGATCAGCTTGAGCAGGGTGGATTTGCCCGCGCCCGAGTGACCCAGCAGAAAAACAAACTCGCCGTCATCCACATGGAAGTTGACATCCTCCAGGGCAGGCTTTGCGTTGTGCTTGTACTGCTTTGAAACGTGTTCAAAATCTATCATGCGTTTTTCGCTCCCAATAATTTTCTCCAAACCAAAAAGAACCGGCCAGCATCGGTTTCGAGCGGCCGGTTCTGCGCCGACGGCTTTGCGCCGCAAGCGGTTGCTTAATATTTGGCCGGGTTGTTGGACAGGTACTTCTTGACCATCAACGCCACCTTAAAGACGATGGCATCGTCGAACTCACGCAGATCCAGACCGGTCAGCTTTTTGATCTTTTCCAGACGATACACCAGCGTGTTGCGGTGGACGAACAGACCGCGGCTGGTCTCGGAGACGTTCAGGTTGTTCTCGAAGAAGCGCTGGATGGTGAACAGGGTCTCCTGATCCAGGCTCTCGATGCTGCCCTGCTTGAACACCTCGCGCAGGAACATCTCGCAGACAGTGGTGGGCAGCTGGTAGATCAGGCGGGCAATGCCAAGGTTGTCGTAGCGGATGATCTGCTTCTCGGTGTCGAACACCTTGCTGACCTCCATGGCGATCTGGGCTTCCTTGAAGGAGGTAGCCAGATCCTTCACGTTGGAGATGGGGGTGCCGATGCCGACCACAGCCTTGATGTAATGCTCACCGGACAGGGTGTCCACGATGCTGGCAGCCAGCTTCTCCATATCGGTGCGGTCGATGCCCTTGCGGATCTCCTTGACCAGCACGGTGTCGGTCTCGCTGATATTGAACACAAAGTCCTTCTGCTTGTCCGGGAACAGGCTGCTGACCACATCGTAAGCGGAGATGTCGCCGCCGGAGGTCACGCGCACAATGAACACCACGCGGGAAACATCGGTGGCAAAGTGCAGCTCACGGGCCTTGGCGTAGATGTCGCCGGGCAGGATGTTGTCCAGCACCACGTTCTTGATGAAGTTGGCTTTGTCGAACTTTTCATCGTGGTACTGCTTGATGCTCTGCAGGCTGATGGAGAGCAGGGCCGCAAACTGGCCCGCAGTCTCGTCCGCACCTTCCACAAACACGGCATAGTCGTTATGCTTTGCGCTGGAGAACTGCTGATAGGTGTAGCCATCCCGCACAAAGCGGTCACCGGCCGTCAGGCGCTCTGCCATAAAGCCCTCGCGCACCTCGCCGATCAGATTCAGCTCCGAGCAGGAGATGACAGCGCCGGTCTCATCCACCACGCCGACCACGCGGTCGATCGCGTCCTTCATCTGGTAGATCACGCTCTGAAATACTCTATTGGCCATAAATGGATACCCCTTTTCCTCTCTTGTGCAAACCGCAGGTGGGCTGGATTGTGATTTTTAACAATTTCGCCGCATTACATTTTATATTTTACACAAAAGAATTTACTTTTGCAACATATTTCACCAAAAAAAATTCTTCTTTCTTGTTGAAATTATCTTTCGGGGTCATTTTCGGGCCAAAAAGGGCCTTTCTGCGTGGTTCTGAGGGCTATTTTACCGGTAAAATGTGATACTTTTTTGAAAACCGGGTGAAAAGCAGTCCTTTACCCCGTGGTAATTTTCGCCACCTCGTCGGCTGTCAGCTCCCGCCACTGGCCCGGGGCAAGGCTCTCGTCCAGCGCAAGCCCGCCGATGGCGTCCCGGTGCAGGGCGTTGACGCCCGCACCGTAGACGCCGAACATCCGCTTGATCTGATGATACACGCCCTGCCTGAGCAGGACGCGGACCGTCAGCCCGTCGGGGGTGAGGGCGGACACTTCCGCCGGCGAAAGGGCCGTGCCGTCGGCAAGGGTGACGCCTGCGGCAAAGCCGGCCTTCATCTCTTCTGTCAGCGGGGTGTCGATGACGACGGTGTAGGTCTTGGAAACATGGCGTTTAGGCGCGAGGATGTCGTGGGCAAAGCCGCCGTCGTCCGTCAGCAGGACGAAACCGGTGCTGGTCTTGTCCAGCCGCCCCGCCGGGAACAGCTCCCGCCGGGGATAGGCATCCCCCACCAGATCCACGACCGTCGTGTCCCGCTTGTCGGTGGAGGCGCTGACGACGCCCTCGGGCTTGTTGAGCATAAGGTAGACGAACTGCCGGTAGGCCAGCGCCTTGCCGTCCACCGCCACGGCGTCAGCCTCTTTCAGCTGGGTGTCCCCTTTCTTGCAGACCGCGCCGTTGACCGTGACGCGGCCTTTCGCCAGCAGTGCCTTCGCCTCGCTCCGGGTGCATTGGGCCGTCTCGGCTAAATATTTATCGAGTCTCATGAAAACTCCTTCTGTGTGCAGAAAAGAGGCCGTTGCCTGCGGCAACAGCCTCTTTTCCTGTAAAATCACGTTTAGACGCTCAGGTTTGCGTGCTGTTCCACAGCATCCGGGTTGGCGTCAAAGATGGGCTTGAGGATGTGAGCGATGAACTCCTCCACCTGCTGGGGAGCGCGGCCCACAAAGTTCTCCGGCACAAGGCCCGCCACGATCTCCTCCTTGGTCAGACCAAAGG
>OBCU01000413.1_pt1 | contig 24493 bp, 20 predicted proteins | sample 1495961 | NCBI WGS metagenome assembly OBCU01 (sample SAMN04168658, study PRJEB22393) | human gut metagenome | biome: human gut microbiome; feature: stool | host: Homo sapiens | collected 2014-03-24
ACACCGTCAGAAGCCGAAGGGCGTCAGTGTTCGGAAAGCTTGAGCTTCACAATGCAGCAGAACTCTCTGAGTTTCTGCATGACATGGCGGAGCTCAGAACTGAGGCACACTGGTGGAGGACGGCAGAATGAGGAGGCGGACTTTGTGCGCGGCGAGCGCGCTTGCCATGATGACTCCTATCCCTGTGAGCGCGTTTTCGTTCGCGGAAGACGAATTTGACGTCGTGGTGGCGGGGGCTGGCGGTGCGGGGCTTGCCGCCGCACTTTCAGCCGCCGAGCAAGGAGCGTCGGTGCTGCTTGTCGAGAAGATGGCGGCGATCGGCGGCAACACGTTGCGTGCAAGCGGTCTGTTCAATGCGTCTGATCCTGCCCGTCAGGAGCCGATGGGTATCACGGACTCCCCTTCCTGGCACTATGAACAGACGATGGCGTCAGGACACGGCCGAAACGACCCGGCTGTTGTGAGGCGCTTCGTGTGCGAAGCGTTGCCAACCTTGAAGTGGCTTGAGTCTCTTGGCGTTCGATTCATGCCCGAAACTGTCGCCACCTGGGGCGCAGAATGGCCGCGCGGCCACAAGCCCACGCAACCGAGGGGGCAGGCCTACATCCGGACGCTTTCCTCGGAGTGCATAAGGCGTGGCGTAAAGATCCGCACAAGATGTGCCATGACGAGGCTTCTAATGAAGAACGGCCGAGCAGCAAGCATCGAAGTCGAGGATCTTTCCTCCGGAAGAGGGAAGGACAAGATGATCTTTCATGCCAGAAAGGCCGTCATTCTGACGGCGGGAGGCTTTGCGGCGAATCCTGAACTGGTGGAAAGCTACAGGGCTGACCTTGCTGGCATTCCTACGGACAACAATCCAGGAAGTACGGGCGAGGTCATGCTTGAGGCGATAAGGGCTGGTGCCGCTTCGAACGCGCTCGAATGCATTCAGTGCGTGCCGGGCGCCCCTGAAGGACGGGGCTGACTTGATCTGGACGCGGGCCGTGTTCTGATGGTGGATGGCGGAGGACGCCGCTTTATTGACGAGGATGGCTCGCGTGACGGACTCGCGAAGGCGATACTCGCCAGACCCAGAGGGTCCGTCTGGATGGTGACAGACGATGGCGCGGTCAAAGCCATGGATCTTATCAGCAGAAAGGACGTCTACAGAGGGTTGCAGACGGGCGACGCGCTCCGTGCCGATTCCTGGGACGCATTGGCTCTACTGATGGGGGTCGATGCAGATGCGCTCAAGGACAGTGTCCGTGTTTTCAACGTCGAAGCAGGCATGGGCGGCGGCAAGTGCGCGCGTGTACGCTGCCTGCAGCTGTCGGAGCCGCCCTATTGGGCGTCAAGAGTCGTCCTCAATATTCACACGACGATGGGAGGACTCGTCATTACGCCTGACGCACAGGTTGTTGGACTCGACGGCAAGCCGGTGACCGGACTCTTTGCAGCCGGGGAGATCACAGGAAGCGTGCACGGTGAAAACCGCATGGGCGGCAATGGCATCGCCGATGCGCTGACTTTCGGTCGGATTGCGGGAAGGACGGCGGTTCTCAAGCGTTGAGATCACTTTTTGTCAGTCTTGTCAAGATCCCGATGTGCTTTAGATTCCGTCGGGAGGAGCCTATAGTCGATTTCAAGCGATGCGGGAGCACAACCGCATCGGGACCATAAAGACTAATGGAGAACAGGCAAATGACTACCTCTCGTCGTGAATTCTTCAAGACCGCCGCCATGGGAGCGGTTGGTGCAGGTGCTGCATTCGGCACGGTTGCCGCTGAAGCCAAGGCTGCGGCCCCCTCCAAGTACGACATCATCATTTTGGGCGCTGGTTGTGGCGGCCTCACCTGTGCCGTGCGCGCGGCTGAAAACGGCCTCAAGCCGCTTCTTCTTGAAAAGATGGCCATGCCTGCGGGCAACACGATTTATGCTGCGGGCTTCCTCCTTGGCGTCAACACCTCCTTCCAGAAGGCCAAGAATGTTCAGGGCGATTCCGCCGAACAGTTCCTCAAGGACTGGATGAAGGTCACGCAGGGCAAGGCTGATGAAAAGCTCGCTCGTGTTGTTTGCGAAAACGCCGATGCCACCCTTGAATGGCTTCACGGTTATTGCGGCATCAACTTTGCGGCTGGTTCCAAGCTTGTCTGGCCGATGCTTTCCCGCGCACATCTCGTTGTTGGCGAACACAAGCCGGGTGGCGGCGAGCTGGCCCTGACGCTCATGAAGAAGGCCAAGGAGCTTGGTGTCGAGATCCGCTTCAATACGAAGGCCGTGGCACTGCTTTCCGATGAAAAGACGGGCGCCGTGAACGGCGTGCGCGTCAAGACGAAGGAAGGCCTCTCCGAAATTCATTCGAAGTTCGGCGTCGTGTTGGCCACGGGCGGCTTCTCCGCCAATCAGGCCATGGTCACGCAGTACATCGGTTCGGGTGGGGCCAAGATGCCGATCCGCGGTTCGCGCATCATCGCAGGTGAGAACATCAATCTTGCGCTCCCGTTCATGCCGAAGATCGTCAACGTTGACCAATACCACTGCGGTCCGATCTACGGTCCGACCGGCGCGAACCCGCTCAACATTGTCAATAACGGCATCTGCGTCAATGACAAGGGCGAACGCTTCACGGACGAAGGCCAGACCTACGTGCAGATGTCTCGAGACGTTGCGGCCATGACCAAGGCCAACTGGGCGTACATGATCGTCGACCAGACGGGACATGACGTGCCGATTCTTGCCAATGACTGGGAATCCTACAAACGCACCAAGGCTCCCGTATACGTCGGTCAGACGCTTGACGAAGCGGCCGAAAAGGCAGGTCTTCCCGTTGACGCCGTCAAGGCCACTGTCAAGGCTTACAACGAGGCGATCGCTGCGGGCAAGGGCAAGACCCTGACGCCGGGCAACACCCTGCCGAAGGCACGCACGGTTGAAAAGGCACCGTTCTATATCGTTCCCTTCCAGGGGGGCATGACGGCTACTTTCGGCGGTCCGCTCATCAACGTCAAGGGGCAGGTGCTCGATACGGAAAACCACGTTATCGATGGTTTGTTCGCCATTGGCAACGCTGCGGGCGGTCTCTTCTACGACAACTACATTGGCGGCGCTCAGCTTACGAGTGCGGCGGTGTACGGCATCGTGGTCGCCGATTTTGTCAAGGCGGCCAAGACTCCCGCCGGCAAATGAACGGCTTCAGATGAACTGAGCTACCACAACGGCTGTTGCTCTTGAGATGAGCGCAAGCATGCCGCTCTCATAAAGGGGACTCCTTTGCAAAAGAGGAGTCCCCTTGTTGCCTGATGCTCCCAGCTTCGCGGACGGCGATTTGCAGGATTTCTAAATCAGAATCATTGTCATTGGCCTAAGTGTTCGCGTATGATTGAAGAACGGCCTCCAGTCGGAGGGTTGACTGAACCATTTGCGGAGAGACAAAAGAATGTTCAAGAAGACTATCGCCATGACCGGCGCTGCGGCGCTTTTGGCCCTGGGCCTGACGGGCTGCGGTGCAACTCTAGGCGGATGCGCCCAGTCCGAGGAGGCTGCCGCGTCCGCAGACAACCAGCTCTGCGTAATTCCGCGCACGCCGACCCCGCAGCTGCTTGAGGCCGTGTCCGCGGGGTTGAAGACTGCGGGCTATGAAGTCAAGGTCCTGCCCGAAGACGCCAAGACCGACGCCTGTGATCATTGTGTGCTCTACGGCCTCATGCTCAACGAGAAGCGCGACGGCGTGAAGGCCTTCGTCTTCCAGAGCTTCAAGAACGGTCAGCCTGAGCTTGCCGCCAACGCTCCCGTTGAAAACAACCAGGTGAACCTGCAGCATGTCGCGCAGTATGCGGTCGAGTTTGCAGCGGCGCTCAAGAAGAATGCTGAGGCGGATGGCACTCCTGCGGCTCGGTAATTCCTCTCTCCGGAAGAACAGCGGCATCCGGCAGGCTTGCGGGTCTGCCGGATGTTTGTTTTGGCTAGCGGACAAATACGTTACGGGATGCGTTCCGGGGCTGTTCTCAGCGCCTCGGCGTGTAAAATGCCTGCCTTGTACAAACACCGCTTTTCCTGCTCCTTTCTCATGTCCGCCTCCCACATTCCCCATCATGTCGCGATCATCATGGACGGCAACGGCCGCTGGGCCAAGTCGCGTCTGCGTCCGAGGACAGAGGGGCACAGGCAGGGCGTCGAGGCGCTCAACCGCGTGGTGGAGGCGGCCGCCAGGGCAGGCATCGAACGCCTGACGGTATTCGCCTTTTCGAGCGAAAACTGGCGCAGGCCCGCCGCAGAGGTCTCGATGCTCATGAAGCTTTTCGCACAGGCGCTCCGCCGCTGGTGCGAGCCGCTCGCCGAGGCGGGCGTCAGGCTTCGAGTCATCGGAGACAGGACGGCCTTTTCCGATACGGTTCGCGAGGCCATCGCTGAAAATGAAGCTGCCACTGCGGGTGGCACGAAGATGGAGCTCGTCATTGCGGCGAACTACGGCGGACGCTGGGACTGCTGTCAGGCGGCGTCCGAATGCGCCGCGGCAGGGCTTGAGATGACGCCAGAGAATATCGGAAGGTTCATGAGCGTGCCTGATGTCGATCTTTTGATTCGTACGGGCGGCGAATGCAGGATTTCCAACTTTCTTTTGTGGCAGAGTGCTTACGCGGAAATCTACTTCACCGATGCGCTCTGGCCCGACTTCGGCGAGGACGACTTGAAGGAGGCTCTTCGCTGGTATGAGGGGCGCGAGCGCCGCTTCGGTCGCACGAGCGAACAGCTCAGGAACGGCGGCTGAAGTCAGGGGAGCTTTCCGACTTTCCGACAACATGGATGTAGAGACGGCCTGCCTTTCAGCGGGACTTTCTTGTGCGCTCCAACCGAAGAGGCGGAAGAACGGGAGTGCTCGTCTTCGCCTGAATGCAGCCGCGTTTTCGGCTTTCTGGGTTTCGGATGCAGGACATGAGGCCTGCAGTGAGGAGCGGGCGCAGGCCTGAACAAGACGGTGTTTTCAACGCGCCCCTTTGAGGAATTCGGCCACGCGAGGTCCTGCATTGGCTAAAATGGCAGGATGCTGGCCTTTATATGAAAGGCGACACCCCCATAGACATACAACGCGCCGGTCACGAGAACCGGCCGGAGGTTCCTTCATCATGTTGCTTACGCGCGTGATCACCGCAGCCGTGCTGCTGGCCGTTCTGACGCTCTCGATCTACATTGGTCCGTTTGCCTTTGCAAGCGTCATGGCCATTGCCTTCGGCGCCACGCTCTATGAGTGGCTGCGCATCGGCGGCCTCGGTCCCCGTCCCGCTCTTCTCGTCGCCGCCGTCGAAATGGTAGTCCAGCTTTCGCTCTACTGGGCGGGTGCGCTTGACCGCATGAACTGGTTCCTGATGCTCATGAACGGCTGCGTGATGTTGGCCTGGTTCGTGATCTTCTTTGCGGAACTCTTCCATCGTGAAAACGGCTTCAAGGTCTCGCAGCGCCAGTGCCTCTGGTCCGCCGTGACCTTCGTGCCCGCCGCCTACCTGTCGCTTCTCTGGCTCTTTGAACAGGGGGACTGGGTGCTCGTCCTCTCCGTGCTCCTTATCGTCTGGGGCGCCGACATCTCCGCCTACTTCTGCGGTCGCGCCTGGGGCAAGCACCGCATGGCGCCCGCCATTTCGCCCAAGAAGACCTTCGAGGGCGCGATCGGCGCCTACGTGATCGTGATCGTCTTCTTCGCGCTCACGTACGTCTTCTGCGTGCAGCAGAACGTCTTCACGAACTACCTTTTCGACAATGCGGGCTTCCTGTGGGGCGTCGGCGTGCTCGCGATGCTCGTTGCGCTCTCGATTGCCGGCGACCTCTGGGAGTCGATGCTCAAGCGCCTTGTCGGAATCAAGGACTCTTCTAACCTGCTGCCCGGCCACGGCGGCTTCTTCGACCGCATGGACGCCTCGCTCCCCGTTCTGCCTGCCACGGCCTTCATCATGCTGTGGATCCAACTGATCGTTCACTAAGCCTGAACTGAGGATCATGCAGAGGGCGCGGTACCGACAACTCGGCCCGCGCCCGTGCTTATTTTGGACCCTGATTCATGACCGACGCCTACAAAGTCCTCGACCTTGCGCCCGGCGCCTTTCACCGGGCTGAAGAGACCGTGCGCCGCTCCCGCTTCATTGTGACGATGGCGAGGGTTTCGAGTCCCGAGGAGGCGAAGGCCTTCATCGACCGCATCCGAGAGGAGCACGCGGGCGCCACTCACAACTGCTGGGCCTACAACGCAGGCGCTCCCGGCGACACGGCTCAGGTGGGCGCGAGCGACGACGGAGAGCCAAAGGGCACGGCGGGACGTCCCATGCTCACCGCACTCCTGCACAGTGACGTGGGTGAGGTGGCGGCCGTCGTGACGCGCTACTTCGGCGGCATCCTGCTCGGCACTGGCGGTCTTGTCAGGGCGTATCAGGGTTCGGTCAAGCTCGGACTTGAGGGCCTTCCCGTCACGCTTCGCGAGGACATGCGCCGCTTCGTGGTTTCGATCGAACCCCATCAGGTTTCGGACTTCCAGCACTTTCTCGCCGAGGCGAGGGGACGCGTGCAGTCGTCGGACTTCCGCTTTGACGCAACCTTCGAGGTGCTCGTCCCGTCGGACGAGGCGGACGCCTTCGTCGAGCGCCTGTCGGAGGCCACGGCGGGCGAAGCGCTCATCGATCCGATTGACGAGGAGTAGATCCTCAGGGAGATTCAAGCCCGGGAGGATCCCATGAATGTGACTGCATCTGTCAGGCTGCAAGTCTTCGCAAGAGAAGGATCGCGTGAAAACATCGCGGTCTAGAATGGGATCATGGGCAGTTCGCCCTGCAGGATTTGCCGGCCGCAAGGCCTAAACAGGACGAGAGGATTGGTTCGCCGTGCGTTTTGCAATTTTTCATGCCGTCTGTGCGCTCTGGGTGCTCTGGCGCTTCTGGCTTCCGATGAATGCACCGCGGGCGGTGAAGGTCGCGGGCTTTGTTGTGACGCTTCTCATCGCCGCCTTTCCCGCCGTCACCGCCACGTTCTTCGGCGGGCTCGTTAGCCCCGAGCTGCCCGCCTGGGTGCTGGCCGCCGGCAACGGCTGCGTCTTCGCGCTCACCGTGCTTGCAGGCCTCACGCTGCTTCGCGAGGTCGTCATCTTTCTGTCCGTTCTGGCCGGCCGTTCGGGAGAGCGCATGCATCGCTTCGTGCAGAAGGACAGGCGCGTGGCGATCGGCATGACGGCTGCGGCCGTCGGTATTTCGGCCTTCGGTCTTCGGCAGGGACTCAGGGTTCCCGACGTCAAGGAGATGACGGTTCCGATCGAGGACCTGCCTGCGGGACTTGAGGGCATGAGGATCGTGCAGCTCTCCGACCTGCATGCGTCGGCGCTTCTGCGTGCGCCCCACATGAAGGATCTCGTGGCAAGCGTCAACAGCCTCTCGCCCGATCTCGTCGTCATCACGGGCGACCTCGTCGACGGCGAGGTGGACGTCAGGTCCGAGGACGTTGCTCCGCTCGCGGAACTTCGTGCACGGCACGGCGTCATCGCGGTCGAGGGCAATCACGAGCACTACCTTGACTACGAAGGTTGGATGAAGAAGATTCCGTCGCTCGGCATAAGGCTTCTGAGAAACGAGTGGAGGGCCGTCGAGCACAACGGGGCCACCCTTGTCGTGGGCGGCGTGACGGATCCTTGGGCAAGGCGCTTCGGACGCGAGCTGCCCGATCCCATCAAGGCCTTTGCGGGCGCACCCGAAAAAGGACCGAGAATTCTTCTTTCCCATCAGCCCAAGCACGCCCGAAAGTACGACGAGGCTGTGCGTTTTGACCTGCAGCTTTCGGGGCACACCCATGGCGGGCAGCTCTTTGCGCTCACCGAGCTGGTGGCGATCCTCAACGCGGCCTTCGTGCGGGGCTGGTATGCGCTCAAGCATGCGAGGCTCTACGTGCATTCGGGCTCGGGCGTCTGGAACGGATTCCCCGTGCGCGTCGGGGTGCCAAGCGAGATCGCCGTCTTCACGCTATCCCGAAAGGCCTGAGGCTTAAGGCCCGGGCGTTCGGCCGCGGGTAAAATACTGCGCAGAACAATGGAAGCCTGACGGCAAGGACCGCAGGTCGACCGACAGGAACAATCGAACCAACAACTGACAAGGGGCAACATGACACAGTCCATCACGATTCTCGGCGCAACGGGCAGCATCGGCCGTTCGACGCTTGACGTCGTCGCGCGCTATCCCGAGCGCTTCAGCGTTCACGCCGTGGCGGGCGGCTCCCGCGTGGAGCCGTTGGTGGACGTCTGCCTCTCTGCACGTCCGAAGCGCGCCGTCATTGCGGATGCCTCGAAGGTGGTGGAGCTTGAACAGGCCCTCTGCACGGTCGGCCTCGGTGACATCGAGGTGCTCGGCGGCCCCGAGGCCGTCTCCCGCCTCGCGGATGATCCCGACACGGACGTCGTCGTGCAGGCCGTGGTCGGCGCCGCGGGTGTTGCGCCCACCTTTGCGGCCGCTCGCGCGGGCAAGCGCCTTCTTCTTGCCAACAAGGAGAGCGTCGTCTGCGGCGGCCGTCTTCTGATGGAGACCGTCAGGAATTCAGGTTGCGAGCTTCTGCCCGTCGACAGCGAGCACAATGCGATCTTTCAGTGCCTCGCGGGCGCGACTGAAAAGGCGAGGGCGGGGGCGAGGATCGTCCTTACGGCCTCCGGCGGCCCGTTCCGCGGTCGCACGAATCTTGAGGGCATCACGCCTGAGCAGGCCGTCGCTCATCCGAAGTGGTCCATGGGCCGCAAGATCAGCGTCGACTCCGCGAGCCTCATGAACAAGGGCCTTGAGGTGATCGAGGCGCGCTGGCTCTTCGACTTCGAGCCCGGGCGCATCAAGGTCGTGGTCCACCCCGAGAGCATCGTACACTCGGCGGTCGAGTTCGAGGACGGCGCGGTCATCGCGCAGCTGGGTTCGGCTGACATGCGCACGCCGATTGCCTACTCCCTCGGCTGGCCCGAAAGGCTTGACGGCTGCGCGAAGCGCCTGAGCCTTGCCGAAATCGGTCGGCTGACCTTCGAGGAGCCCGACACGAAGACCTTCCCGCTTCTTCAGGCCGCCTACGATGCGCTGGCCGCCGACAACGGCGCGACCATCGTCCTCAACGCCGCCAATGAAATCGCCGTCGAGGCCTTCCTCGAGGGCCGCATCGGCTTCACCGACATCTTCAGCACGGTGCGCGGCATGCTCGAGAGCATTTTGGCGCCGCTTCCCGGTTCGGTCGACGAAATCATTGAGCTCGACCGCGCCGTTCGCGCCAAGACCCGCGAACGCCTCGCGGTTCGCTGAATCCGCTCGATCTTCTGACCGGCCGGGCATCGGGAGCGAAACAATGCGTTTCCCGATTTGCCCGCGCGCATCGCCTCTGTAAAATAGCGGCAGGCACGGAAATCGCGTTCCGTGCCGTCCCGCCCGCACCGCAGGCGGGACGCATCCGCACAACGCGCAGGACCCACCGTCTGCACACCTCACTGCATGCCACTTATCCAACGCCTCCAGTCCAAGCTCAATCCCAACCTCGTCAGGCTCCTTGCCTACCTGAAGCCGCACAAGGGAAAGCTCCTCATGTCCGTCTTCTTCATGATCGGGGCGGGCGCGGGCTCCTCGCTCATTGCGCTGCTTCTGGGCAAGCTCACCGACGTGGGCTTCTATGACCAGGAGGAGTGGATCGTGCTCGGCGCGCCTGCGGCGCTCATCTTCATCGCCTTCCTGCACGGCGGCAGCATGTTCATGAGCAACTATCTGCTCGGCAAGACGACGCAGAGCGTTCTCGTGCAGCTGCGCGGCGAGATCTTCAGAAAGCTCCTGCGCTGGCCTGCCGCCACCTATCAGGGCTATCCCACGGGAGCCGTCACCTCGAAGTTCATCTACGAATCAAACGTGGCGCTTTCGAGCGCAGCCAAGTCGAGCATCATTCTCGTGCGCGACACCTGCCAGGTGGTCGCGCTCGTGTGCGTGCTTCTCTGGAACAACTGGATGCTCGCCCTCGTGAGCCTCCTGCTCGCGCCCCTGATCGTCAAGCTTCTGCGATTCATCTCGTCCCGCGTCAAGGTGCTGATGAAGCACTGTCAGGAGTCCTTCGCCGAAGTGCTGGGCCGCATCAAACAGGTGTACGACGGCCACAGGCTCGTCAAGCTCTCCGACACCTACGAATACGAACTCGGGCGCTTCCACAGCATCAACGACACGATGCGCAGGATGCTGCTCGAAATGACGAAGGTCTCCTCGCTCGGAACGCCGCTCACGCAGGTGATCTGCATGTCGGGCGTCGCCGTCGTGCTGGCCTTCGCCATGTACCAGACGAGCCTCGGACTCCTGACGATGGGTGACTTCGTCACCTTCCTCGCCGCGCTTCTTCTGCTGATGCCGCCGCTTCGCAACCTCGCGGGCGTCAACACGGGCTTTGCGCAGATGGGCGTTGCGGCCGAAAGCATCTTCGGCATGCTCGACGAGCCTGATGAGGCGGACGAGGGCACGATCGAGCTCAGGGACTGCCGCGGCGAATTCGTCTTCGAACATGTTTCGCTCCGCTACCCCGGAACGGAGAGGGACGCGGTCCACGACCTCTCGCTCACCGTCAGGCCGGGCGAATGCGTCGCCTTCGTTGGTCTTTCGGGTTCGGGCAAGAGCTCGCTCGTGCACATGATCCCGCGCTTCTGGAATCCAACCTCGGGCCGCATCCTGATCGACGGCGTCGACTCTCAGAAATACACGCTTGACTCGCTTCGCGCCAATATTGCGACGGTTTCTCAGGACGTGAGGCTCTTCAACGACACGATCCGCGGCAACGTGACCTACGGCTCTCCCGACGCGACCGAGGAGGAAATCTGGAAGGCGCTCGACATGGCTGCGCTCGGCGACTTCGTGCGCTCGCTCCCCGAAGGGCTCGACACGCCCGTGGGCGAGCACGGCGGCCTCCTGTCGGGCGGCCAGAAGCAGCGCGTCTCGATTGCGCGCGCGTTCCTGCGCGACACGCCCGTCCTCATTCTCGACGAGGCGACGAGCGCGCTCGACAGCGAGAGCGAGGAGAAGATCAAGGACGCCCTGATCGAACTGATGAAGGGTCGCACGACCTTCATGGTCGCGCACCGCTTCTCGACGATCGAGCACGCCACGCAGATCGTCGCGATGGCCGACGGCGTCGTTCAGGAAACGGGCACCCGCGAGGAGCTTCTCGTGAAGAACGGCCTTTTCGCCGAGCTCTCCAGGCTCCAGGCGCTCGAGCATCCAGGGGACTTTTCGGATGCACCTGCCGAGACCGCCACGGAGGTGCAGGCATGAAGACCTTCAAGATGATTGATCCCAACCTGATCAGGCTCTACCGCTACTTCATGCCCTACAAGTGGAGGCTCGGCTTTGCGTGCGTCTTTCTGATGGGGTCCGCAAGCATGTCGTCCATCACGGCCACGCTGCTCGGCAAGATGGCCGACCTGGGCTTCTATCAGCAGGAAAGCTGGATGATCTATGCGGCGCCGGTCGCGCTCATCGCCGTCACGGTGGGCTTCGCCTTCTGCACCGTGATGAGCGCCTACCTGATGGCGCAGGTGAGCCAGTCGGTCCTCCTCACCATGCGAGGTCTGCTCTTCGAGCACATCCTTCACTGGCCCGAAAGCGAATTCCAGAAGCACACGTCGGGCCGCATGAGCTCCAAGTTCGTTAACGAGGCGGCTTCGGCCCTTTCGGGCGCCGTCGGCTCGTTCACCGTTCTCGTGCGCGACTCCGTGCAGGTCGCCGCGCTTCTTGTCGTCCTCTTTTGGCAGGACTGGAAGCTCACGCTTGTCACGTTTGTCATCATTCCCGGTCTGGCCGTCACCCTTCGCTTCATCTCGACGCGCATCCGAAAGATCGTCGGAGAAAGCCAGGAGCTTCTCGGCGGCATGATCTCGCGCGTGCAGGAAACCTACGAGGCCGAGCGCCTCGTCAAGGTAAGCAACGCCTACGACTTCGAGGAAAGGCGCTTTGCGGACGTCAACGACGGCATCCGCAGGCTTAGCCTCAAGTCGCTCAAGCTCAGCGCGGTCACGACGCCCGTCACGCAGATCCTCACGCTCGTTGCCATCGCATGCGTCGTCGGCGTTGCGCTCTATCAGGCGCAGCATGGCATGCTCACGATCGGCGAGTTCGTCACTTTCCTTTCGGCCCTGCTGCTCATCAAGGCGCCGATCCAGCATCTCTCGGGTCTGAGCGGCACGTTCGCGGGCATCTCGGTCGCGGCGGAGAGCATCTTCGAGACGCTAGACTCGCCCGTAGAGACCGAGGGCACGGAGGAGCTTGAGATAGGTCCGGGCGAGGGACGCATCGAGTTCGAGCACGTCGTCGTCCGCTATCCCGGCAAGGACGTTCCCGCCGTCAGGGACTTCAGCCTCACGGTCAGGCCGGGCGAGTGCATCGCGGTCGTGGGCCAGTCGGGCTCGGGAAAGACGACCCTCATCAATCTTCTGCCGCGCTTCCTCGAGCCCGAGTCGGGCCGCGTCATGATCGACGGGCGCGACATCCGCGACTTCAGGCTCGGCAGCCTGCGAAGCCGCATCGCCTTCGTCACTCAGGACGTCGTGATCTTCGACGACACGCTGAGGAACAATCTGACCTACGGCCTTGAGAACGTCACCGACGAGCAGATCAGGGAGGCGCTTGAGGCGGCCTCGCTGACCGAGATGGTGGCGGAGCTTCCCGACGGGCTCGACACCCGCACGGGCGACGGCGGCAGCCTCTTCTCTGGCGGTCAGAAGCAGCGCATCTCGATCGCCAGAGCGTTCCTGCGCAACGCGCCGATCCTCATCATGGATGAGGCGACGAGCGCGCTCGACAGCAAGACCGAGAAGCACGTCTCCGAGGCCATGGGCCGACTGCGCTCGGGTCGCACGTGCCTCGTCGTCGCGCACAGGCTCTCGACCATCGCCGACGCGGACCGCATCGTCGTGATGAAGGACGGCTGCATCATCGAAACCGGCTCCTACGACGAGCTGATGGCCGCACAGGGCGCTTTCGCGCGTCTCGTCGAGCTACAGACGGCCTGAGGCGGATCCTCCCGGGCAAAAGCGTAACCAATCGTCCGCAGGGCGCGGAGGAGCCGCGCGTGCGCGGCTCAAACCGTGTATCTTGTTGGGTCCGACTCCAATCTCCCGCATCTGATCATGAGCTTTCTTCTGGGCCTCGCAGGCTTTCTACTCACCATCGGCATCATCGTCATCGTTCACGAGGGCGGCCATTTCTTCACGGCCAAGTTCTTCAACATCAAGGTGACGCGATTCTCCTTCGGCATGGGCCCCGTGCTCTGGCGAAGGAGAAAGGGGGAGACTGAATACTGCTTCTCGGCCCTGCCGCTCGGCGGCTACGTGAGGATGGCCGACGAGGCGGATGCGGATCTCACTGAAGACGACCGCAGAAGGCTCTACACCCGTCAGGCCCGCTGGAAGCGCGGCCTCGTGCTCTTTGCGGGGCCCGCCACGAACTTCGTCCTCGCCTTCTTCCTCTACGTGATGGTCGGCGCGATCGGAACGCCCGACTTCGCGGCCGTCATGGGCACGCCGCCCGCAGGCACGCAGGCGGCGAGCGAGAACGTGAGGCAGGGCGACCGCGTGCTGTCCGTCAACGGTGCGCCGGTTCTCGGCATCACGGACATGAACGTCGAGCTTTTCGGTCTGGCGGGCAGCGCCGACATTCCCGTCAGGTTCTCCCGCGGGGATGAGACCTTCGTCAGGCATTTCTCGCTCGCAGGCGTGAGCCTTGACGACATGAGCGGGCGCCCGCCCGTCATCCATCTCGGCCTCGTGCCCTGGCTCAGGGACCCCGTCGTGGCGGGGACGGTGAAGGATTCGCCCGCCGAAAAGTCGGGGCTTGCGAGCGGCGACAGGATTCTGGCCGTCAACGGCGCAGGGGTGAGCTCGGTCCAGGAGGCGGTTGAGGCCATAGGCGCGACGCCCACGGGCTCGCCCGTGAGGCTGACGCTTTCGAACATCAGGACGCCCGAGACCGAGCGCGTGGTGGAGATTATGCCCGTGACGTCCGAGGGCCGCACGGTTGTCGGCATCCGCATCAGGGCGCTTCCCGAGATGGTCGTCGTGAGGCTCTCGCCTGTTGACGCAGTCGCCGCGGGTTGGCGCAAGGTGAAAAGCATCACCACCCTTCAGGCCAGAGGCGTTAGCCAGATGGCCACGGGCGAGGCCAGCACGAAGAACCTGACGGGCCCGATCGGCATTGCCGACATGGCGGGCGACGCCGTTCGCGGTGGCTTCGTGCCCTTCCTCGAATATCTTGCGCTCATCTCGATCGCGATCGGCTTCATGAACCTGATCCCCGTGCCGGTGCTCGACGGCGGACAGCTCGTGGTGCTCGGCCTCGAGGGCCTGCGCGGCCGGGACTTTTCCGAAAGGACGAAGAACTGGATCGGCAAGGCGGGCTTCGGCCTGATGCTCGTCGTCTTTGCCTTTGCAATGAACAACGACCTCACGCGCCTGTTCGAGGGCGTGTGACGGGGCTCGGCGGGAGTCGGGCGGCGCGTGAATGCGGCCTCGAAGACAGGGATTACCCGTTCTGTCGTGAAAGAGGTCCCGCCGCCCGCTAACGGAGAGCCTCAAGATTTGGTAACCTTACACAAATTTGCCGCCGCCGTTTGCGGTCGTCTTCGGGGATGAACCTGGAGCAGACCGTGCAAGGGCGGAGGGCGTGACCCGTGACGATATAGAGAGAATTCATTTTGTCTGCCAATCTGACGAAGACGGCCGCCGCTGTCATTGCGGCCATGGTGTGCGCCGAGGGGGCCTCGGCTTTTGTCATTTCCGACATTCGAGTTGAAGGCCTGATGCGTACCGAACCCGGTACGGTCTTTTCGCACCTTCCGTTCCGCACAGGCGACGAGTACACGCCCGACATGGGCACCCGCGCCATCCACTCGCTCTACCGCTCCGGCCTCTTCAAGGACGTGTCGCTCTCCCAGGACGGCGACGTGCTCGTCGTGCACATCGTCGAGCGTCCCGCCGTTGCGACCATTGAGACGCACGGCATCAAGGCCTTCGACAAGGACGCCGTCGAGACCAGCCTGCGCGACGTCGGCATGGCCGAGGGCCGCATCTTCGACCAGGCGACGCTTGACCGCGCCGACCAGGAGCTGCGCCGCCAGTACCTCGCCCGCGGCTATTACGGCGTGAAGATCAAGACGATCGCCACGCCGCTCGAACGCAATCGCGTGCGCATCACGATCAACGTCGACGAAGGCCGTGCCTCGTCGATCGCCTCGATCCGCTTCACGGGCAACCGCCTCTTCGATGCCGACGAGCTGCTCGACCAGATGCAGCTCGGCATGCCGAACTGGTTCAGCTGGTACACGAAGCGCGACCTCTACAGCCGTGAAAAGCTTGCGGCCGACCTTGAGACGATCCGCTCCTTCTACATGAATCAGGGCTACCTCGACTTCAAGATCGACTCAGTTCAGGTCTCCATCGCGCCCAACAAGTCTGACGTCTACATCACGATCAACATGACCGAGGGCGAGAAGTACACGATCGCCGGCGCCAAGCTCACGGGCGACCTTCTCGGCATCGACGAGGAGCTCAACAAGCTCCTGACGCTCAAGGCGGGCGAGATCTACAGCGCCGAGCAGGTCAACAATGTCTCCACGGCGCTCGTCGACAAGCTCTCCACGCTCGGCTACGCCTTTGCGACCGCGACGCCCAATCCGATCGCCGACCGCGAGAACCGCACGGTCGAGGTCGTCTACACGATCGACCCGGGCCGCCGCGCCTATGTTCGCCGCGTGAACATCACGGGCAACAACCGCACGAAGGACGAGGTGATCCGCCGTGAAGTCCGCCAGTACGAATCCGCCTGGTTTGACAGCTCCAAGGTCAAGCTCTCGCGCGACCGCATCGACCGTCTCGGCTACTTCGAGTCCGTGACGGCCGACCCGGTGCCCGTGCCCGGCACGCGCGACCAGGTCGACGTCGACATCAAGGTGAAGGAGCGTCCGACCGGCTCCGTCTCGCTCGGTGCGGGCTACTCCACGTCCGACGGCATCATCCTTTCGGCGGGCTTCGCGCAGAACAACGTCTTCGGTACCGGCAAGTCCGTGTCCGTCGACGTCAACACGTCGAAGTCCCAGCGCACCTACGCGCTCTCCGTCGTCGAACCGTACATCACGCCCGAGGGCATCAGCCGCTCGTGGGAAGTCTATGACCGCCGCGTCGACCTTGAAGAGCTCGACGTCGCCGACGTGGAATACGAAACCCGCGGCGCCTCGCTCGCGTTCGGCATCCCGTTCACGGAAAACGACCGCGTGTTCCTCGGCGGCAAGATCGAATCCACGAAGGTTGACGCCAACAGCAACTCCCCGCAGCGCTATCAGGACTACGTGAACCGCTACGGCGCCGATCCCGTGTCCGTGGCCGCCACGGTCGGCTGGTCCCGCGACTCCCGCGACAACTCGCTCGCTCCGACGCGCGGCGTGTACCAGCGACTCAACGGTGAAGTCGGCCTGCCGGGCATGGACATCGAGTACTACAAGTTCACCTACCAGTACCAGCACTACTTCCCGCTCTCGAGGACGTGGACGCTGGCCTTCAACGGCGAAGTGGGCTACGGCGACGTCTACGGCCAGACCGACATGTTCCCGTTCTTCAAGAACTTCTACGTGGGCGGCATCGGCTCGGTGCGCGGCTTCGAATCCGGCACGCTCGGTCCGAAGGACAGCACGAACAAGATGAACGACGACGCGGACAATCTGGGCGGCGACCGCATGGTCAATGCCTCGCTTGAACTCCTCGCCCCGCTGCCGGGCGGCGACCGCACGCTGCGTATCTTCGGCTTCCTCGACGCCGGCTATGCCTGGGGCTACGAAGGCTTCGTCAACGCTAACGGCCATGCCGACTACAGGCGTCAGGAATTCAGCATGAGCGACCTGCGCTATTCGACCGGCATCGGCGTGGCCTGGATCTCTCCGCTCGGCCCGCTGAAGTTCTCGCTGGCCTTCCCGCTCAACGAGAAGGAAGGCGACAAGACGCAGCGCTTCCAGTTCCAGATCGGCACGGGCTTCTAAGACCTGCCGAGCCGCGCGGGCGGCCCTTCGTCGGGCCGTGCGCGGCGGTAAAATACGAAAATGCCTGCAGACGGGGCTGCCCAAATCGGGCGCCCCGTTTTTTTCAAGCCCAAAGGTGAACACCGTGAAAAAGCTTCTGCCCTCCGTTCTCTCGGCCGCCGTGCTCGGCCTCGCCATGCTCGCGCCCGTGGGCGCCGCGGATCTTCGCATCGGCGTCGTCAACATGGAGCGCATTCTGCGCGACTCTCTCTCCGCCGCCCAAGCGGGCGAGCGCCTCAATGCCGAGGGCATGCGCCGTCAGGAGGAGATTGATGCGCTCACCAAGCGCTTCAAGCAGCGTCTCGAGCGCTTCGAGAAGGGCGCCTCCGACATGAGCGAGAGCGAGCGCGTCACCGAGCGCAGGGAGCTCGCCGAGATGGAGCGCGACGTTGCGCGCCGCAGCCGCGAGGCCCGCGACGAGTTCAATCAGCGACGCAACGAGGAGGTGCTCCTGCTGCAGGGACGCGCAGGACGCATCATCCAGCAGATCGCCGAGACCGAGAAGTTCGATCTGGTGCTCTACGAGTTCTTCTATGCCAGTCCCAAGGTCGACATCACGGACCGCGTGATGAAGGCGCTTGACGCCGACGTCAAGCCTGCGAAGAAGAAAAAATAATGGAAAAAGCAAAGCGGCATGAACGGGCCTGAGGCCCGTTCGCCGTCATGCAACAACGAAACCACAACATACTGAGGAGCCGTCATGGCCGAAAATCTGCCGCGTTATGCCGTTACCGATCTGATTGCCCGCGTGTCCGGAATGAGCCGCGGAAGGCTTGAAATGCGCCTTCTGGGCGAATGCGCCGAAGTCTCCCGCTTCATGCCGCCCCAGACTGCGGGCGAAGGCGACATGGCCTTTCTCACGAACGCCGCCTACGCCGAGGCGATGAAGGCTTCGAGGGCCTCGCTCCTCATCATGCGCGAGCAGGATGTCGAGGCGCTCTTCGGTTCGGACGAACCCGGCCGCGCCGTGCTCGTCTGCGACAATCCGTACGCCTTCTTTGCATTCGCCTCCCAGATTCTCTTCCACGTCGAAACGCCTGCGGGCATTCATCCGCGCGCCTTCGTTGAAGAGGGCGCCGAGGTGGATCCGAGCGCAACGGTCGAGGCGCTCGCCGTCGTGCGCCGCGGCGCGCGCGTTGGCGCACGCACCGTCATCAAGACGGGCGCCGTCGTGGGTGAGGACACGGTCGTGGGCGAGGACTGCATTCTTTACCCGAACTGCGTGCTTGAACGCGGCACGGTCGTCGGCAACCGCTGCATCTTCCAGCCCGGCTGCGTGATCGGCGGCGACGGCTTCGGCTTTGCGCCCTTCAAGGGCGAGTGGGTCAAGATCCCGCAGGTGGGCCGCGTGGTGATCGGCGACGACGTCGAGATCGGCGCGGGCACGACGGTCGACCGCGGCGCCCTCGAGGACACCGTGATCGGCGACGGTACCAAGCTTGACAACCAGATCCAGCTCGGCCACAACGACCGCATCGGCCGCCACGTCGTGATGGCTGCCTGCGTGGGCATCGCGGGTTCGACCACCGTGGGTGACCACTGCATGGTGGGCGGCGCGGCCATGATTAACGGCCACATCAACATCCCCGCAGGTTCCGGCATCGGTCCGGGCACGGCCATCACGGGCTGGGGCAAGGAACCCGCCCAGAAGACCGGCTTCTTCCCCGCCTTGGAGGGCCGCGACTTCCAGCTCGTCGGCGCCACGATCTCGCGTCTTCCTGCCATGCGCAAGGAGCTCAAGGCCCTTGCCCGCCGCATGGCTGAACTCGAGGCGTTAATCCGTTCTGCCGAAGAATAATTTTTCAAAAGGCGCGACAATAAGAAGATGCCCCCGGAGAGCGGCGGCATCCCGCCGCACGCCAAGGCCCCATTTTTCAATAGAGGTTACGTTCCAATATGAGTACGCTCGACATCCGTGACATCATGGACATGCTTCCGCACCGTTATCCGTTCCTTCTCATCGACCGCATCGTCGAACTCGACACGGAGGCCGGCCGCGTGGTTGCGCTCAAGAACGTCACTGCCAACGAGCCGCAGTTCACGGGACACTTCCCCGGCGTGCCCGTCATGCCCGGCGTTCTGATCATCGAGGCGATGGCCCAGGCCTGCGCGATCATCGCGCTCTCCCGCCTTCCCGAAGGCACGGATCGCAAGAACTCGCTCTTCTACTTCGCAGGCATCGACAAGGCCCGCTTCAAGCAGGTCGTGCAGCCCGGCGATCAGCTCATGATCGAAGGCAAGTTCATCCGCTCCAAGCTCGGTCTCGGCATCTTCGAGGCCGTCGCCCGCGTCGACGGCAAGGTCGTCGCCCAGGCTGAGATGATGTGCGCCTACCGCCCCGTCGCGCCCAAGACGTCCGACGCCGGCAAGCAGGCCTAAGGGCCCTGAAGTCCTGACGCGCCTGAAGCTTGTCAAAGCCGGCGGTAGCAGAAGCCCTGCGCAGGAGAATCCTCTCCGCGCAGGACTTTTTTGGGAAGCGCGAACAGGGAAAAAAGCCTTGCCAAAGGGCTCGAAAGGCACCGGAAGGGACGAAGAAACCCCTAGAAATGCAACAAAATGCATCTAGTACAAACTGCCTAGGCCTTTCTTGTGAAGTTTGAATTCGCCTGTGGTGACGGGCAAGAGCGGGAGGGAGACAGGGTAACTACTAATCAACCTAGGGTTTTTCCTGAAGACTTGTTACATTTGCCCCGACGTCTGAAACCTTGGCGGAGAGCTCGTCAGGTAAAGTTAGCTCATCGGAGAACGACGCCGGAAGGCGACGAGTCCTCCGCTCCTTTTGGTTGGATTTATTCGCCCGCTGTCACTGAGACCGCGGGCTTTTTTTATTTTTTTTCGAGGCTTCAGGCCCCTGCCGCCGTGGCGGCGGGGTGAGTGCGGCAGGATCAGTAGCCGAGCCAGGCGGCAACGGCGAGGATGGCGAAGACCGCGGCGGCGATCCGGCGCATGAGCTTCATAGAGAGGCGCTCGGCGAGCTTGTTGCCGATGAAGACGGCGGGCGCGTCGGCGATCATCATGCCGAGCGTCGTGCCCGAGATGACCCAGAGGGCCTCGGCGGGGAACTTCGCGGCGAGCGCCACGGTGGCGAGCTGGGTCTTGTCGCCCATTTCGGCGAGGAAGAAGAGCACGACGGTGGTGCCGAAGACGCCGAAGCGCTTCATGCGGCCCTCGTCCGTCTCCTCGTCGTCGAGCTTGTCGGGGACGAGCATCCAGGCGGCCATGGCGGCGAATGAGACGATCAGGATCCAGCGGAGGATTTCGGGCGTGATGAGGGTGGCGAGCACGGCGCCCACGCCGCCCGCCATCGCGTGGTTGAGGACCGTGGCGACGAGGATGCCCCAGATGATGGGAGCAGGCCTGCGGAATCTGGCGGCGAGGCAGATGGCCATGAGCATGGTCTTGTCGCCGATTTCGCTTGCTGTGACGACGCCGGTGGAGAGAAGAAGAGTCTGAAGGGCTTCAAGCATGGGGGATTGTCGGGGACGGCGCGTGGGGCATGTGTTCAAGAAACTGCGGGCGCATCCTCTTCCTGCCCGATGCGCCAGCTCGGGCGCGTCCTGGGCGTCCTTGCGGTTTATCCGGAAGAGGACACACCGCAGGTCTTGCTCATGCCGCGCCGGGAACGATGAGTCCCCGAGGCTCGCATTCCTGCGCCATAAAGCAAGGCGCTTCAAGCATGTTGACGCAGGACGGCGGCCGTTGCGGCCGCCCGAGCTACTCCCCTGAAGAGTGCGGAGCGCATTCTAGCATGCCGTTATGCAGTGCCGCAGGGGTTTTCGGAGGAATTTTCCTTCCGAGAACCCGTAAGAAAGGCGCCTGAGATGCTACGGAATGCAAAAGTCGCCGCGAGCCTTTCGCCTGCGCCCGCAACTGAAAAGACCTCTCGCAGTAGCGTCTGGAGGGTTAACCCTAGGTTCGCGGGCGAGGTTTCGTCCTGCGCTCTGTTACGTCCGCCGGGAAGTCGAAACAGCTCGCGAAGCGACATGCCCTAAAGTACGAGACATGGAGAACGAAGTGCGACGAGCACGGAGGACCTCCGCTCCTTTTGGTTGGAAAGCTTCAGGCCTGCAGGCGTTGCCCGCGGGCCTCTTTTTTTGCTTCTTCGGAGCCTCGGGTTTGCTTGCTTCGTCGGGCTGCGGCGGAATCCCGCCAAAATGCGTCAGAATGCAAGTGCGTTCCACGAGGCCGTGCAGCGCAGTCGGGCGATATATCCCTCTGCACGAGGCGTCTTGTGTGCGGAGGGCAGGGAGGCGGAGCGGCGCGGCAGGAAGCTCTGTTACAGAAGGCCCAATGACGAAACAGCACCGGGAGGCCCTTCAGGTACAGTCAATGCATCAGGAAGGCGAAGCTGCCCTCCGGAGACTTCAAGAACATGATTTCGGCCTGCAGGAAAACGACTGCAGGCCTTGTTTTTGACCTCGGCGGGGCGCTTGCAACGAGATGCAAGAATCCTGTGGGGCGTTCTTCGCTCAAAGTCATGCGGGGCGTCTCCTGCAGAGGCGTTTCAAGGGGTTGTTCCGAGATGCTCGAAGTGTTTCGTTCCGACCTCTTGTTACATCTCCCGGGAAGTTCGAAACGGATGGCGGGCGGGATTCGGCTCATGGAAGGCATGGAGAACGCCGCAGCAATGCATGAGTCCTCCGCTCCTTTTGGTTGGAAAACTTCAGCTCGCAGTCCCAAGGACCGCTGGCCTCTTTTTTTGCGTTCGCCCTGCACGCGTGTTCCTGAGGAGGAACGCCCTGAAACGCAAGCGGCGTATGGCATTTTCGGCGGGAGGCTCCTCGCTGGGGCGCGATCCGTCTTCTCGGCGCACGGGCAGTCTAATCTATAATATTGGGATTGCTCGGCTTCCGCCCCTGCGGGAGCCTGCGCGCACGGGCGCCCGTGCTCCGTTTCACGAGAACGTCAGATGCACGGCGGGCGGCGGGATGCCGCGAAATTTCCGAAGAAGGCGCGCGAACAAGGTCAAAAAAGGAATTGTCATGGCTCAAATTCATCCGTCCTCCATCGTTCATCCCGATGCCGTGCTCGCCGCCGACGTCGTCGTCGGCCCCTTCTGCCTCGTCGGGCCGAAGGTTCGGATCGGTGCGGGCACTCACCTGCGCAGCCACGTCTGCGTCGAGGGCCGCACGACGATCGGCAGCGGCAACGTGATCTACGCGGGCGCTTCGATCGGCTGCGATCCGCAGGACAAGAAGTATGCGGGCGAGGACACGGTGCTCGTCGTGGGCGACAACAACGTGATCCGCGAAAACTGCACGTTCTCGATCGGCACGATTCAGGACGAGGGCGTCACGACGGTCGGCAGCGACAACCTCTTCATGGCCAACGTCCACGTGGCACACGACTGCCGCGTCGGCAGCCACACGATCATCGCCAACAACGTCGCGCTCGCGGGCCACGTCCGCGTCGACGACTGGGCAATCGTGGGCGGCCAGACGGGCGTGCATCAGTTCGTGCGCATCGGCGAGCACGCCATGGTGGGCGGCGCCTCCGCCGTTCTGCGCGACGTTCCGCCCTACGTGATCTGCTCCGACAACCCCTGTGCGCCTCACGGCCTCAACACCGTGGGCCTGCGCCGCTTCGGCTACTCCGACACGCAGGTGCGCGCGCTGCACCAGGCCTACCGCCTGATGTACCGCGAGGGCCTCATCGTCAAGGAGGCGCTCGTGAAGATCGAGGCCCTCAAGGCCGACTTCCCGGACGCCGTCGAGCAGCTCACCCGCTTCATCGAATTCATCGGCAGCAGCCCGCGCGGCGTGATCCGCTGATCCGCCCGGCGCATTCATTCTCACCACTACGAACCGTACCATCAACGAGGGGAAACTCATGGGCATTCAGTCTTCCATTCCGACGCTTGAACGCAACGGCGCCGTCTGGCTTGCCGGCGAGGCGAGCGGCGACTTCATCGCGAGCCTTGTGATTCCTGAGGTGGCCGCACGCATGGGCGGTGCTCCGCAGTACGGCGTGGGCGGCGACAAGATGCGCGCCGCGGGCTTTCGCGCCTGGTACGACTCGCGCGAGCTTTCCGTGCGCGGCTATGTCGAAGTGCTCACGCACCTGCCGCGCCTGCTGAGCTTCCGCAAGGACCTCATCACCCGCTTCGGCGACTCGATGCCGCAGGTGTTTGTGGGCGTCGACGCTCCCGACTTCAACCTCGCCGTCGAGGAGAAGTTGCGCCGCCGCGGCGTTCCGACCGTTCACTTCGTGAGCCCCTCGATCTGGGCCTGGCGTCCCGAGCGCATCCAGACGATCCGCCGCGCCGTCGACCACATGCTGCTCGTCTTCCCGTTCGAGCAGGAGATCTACCGCAAGGCCTCTTTCCCTACACGACGCTCTTCCGATCTGCCACCTTCGTCGGCCATCCGCTCGCGGGCATCATCCCGATGACGCCCGACACGGCGGGCGCCCGCAGGAGCTTCGGCATTGGTGACGACGGCCTGCCCGTCATCACCGTGATGCCTGGCTCGCGCGTCGACGAGCTCAAGGGCTGTGCTCCGGTCTTCTTCAACGCCGTCGAGCGTCTTCTCGCCCGCAACGGCGGCGCCCACGTCCTGATTCCCGCCGTCGACGAGCAGGCCCGTACCCGCATCCTGCAGGTGGCGAGCATGTACCCGCGCCTTGCCCAGGCGATGCAGATCGTCACGGGTGAAAGCCATCGCACGATCGAGGCCGCCGACGCGGTGCTCGTCGCCTCCGGCACGGCCGCGCTCGAGTGCGCGCTCTACAAGAAGCCGATGGTCGTGGGCTACAAGATGCCCGCCCTCACGGGCATGATCATGCAGAAGAAGGCGCTCATCCACTGCGTTTCCCTGCCGAACATCCTGCTCGGCGAAAACGTCGTGCCCGAGTTCCTGCAGTTCTTCTGCGAGCCCGACCCGATCTCCTACGCGCTTGAGGACGCGCTTCAGAACGAAGCCCGCCGCAGGATGCTCGAGGAACGCTTCTCGGCCATGCACGAGAGCCTCATCGCTGACACGCCCGCTCTCGCCGCCGACGTCATCATGAGCGTCGCAAGATCCTGAGGGGCTCGAGAGCTCTGAGAGAGGGCAAGCCCGCAGGGGCGCTTCGCCGGCCGGTTCCGCGGAGCGCCTTTTCTTTTTCCCATTCATTCACCAGGACCTGACCGTGGCCAAATCCGCCGCTTCCAAAACGCAGCCCACCACCGACCTGCCGAGCCTCTTCGGTTCGGAGGATCCGCTCTTTTCATCGACGCTCGTCGCAGGGGTCGACGAGGCGGGCCGCGGCCCGCTCGCGGGCCCCGTCTGCGCGGCGGCCGTGATTCTTGATCCCGACCGTCCCGTCGAGGGCCTCAACGACTCGAAGAAGCTCTCGGCCGCGAGGCGCGAGGCGCTCGCGCCGCTCATTCGCGAGCGCGCGCTCGCCTGGTGCGTCGCCTGGGCCGACGTCCACGAGATCGACACGCTGAACATCCTTC
>OBCU01000488.1_pt1 | contig 20553 bp, 20 predicted proteins | sample 1495961 | NCBI WGS metagenome assembly OBCU01 (sample SAMN04168658, study PRJEB22393) | human gut metagenome | biome: human gut microbiome; feature: stool | host: Homo sapiens | collected 2014-03-24
CATCAACCTTCTTTGGAGAGATATAGTAAGACCTGCTATTTTAGTAGGCAAGTATCGTTTGTATCCAAGAATCCCCTGCCTTTAGGCATGGGGAGTATGTCAATGTGATTAATACTCAAGATGATGAAATGGCAGAATTTGAGCCAGATTTATTAAATGAACAGATTAAATGGCTAGAAAATGATTTAGCTACTACAGATAAAAAATGGAAAGTTGTATTAATGCATAGAGATATTTTAAATTATGGCAGAGATGCAAAACCACTAGGTGATGAAATAAGCTTTTCCAGACATGGTGAAGTCTATATGCCGATATTTGATAAATATGATGTTGATGCAGTATTAACAGCACATTTACACACTTATAGACGCAGAGCTTTAATCAGAGATTTTGCACAAAATGAACAGGGAACATTGTATATACTCACAGGCGTAGCAGGTAATGTACGTTATCCAAGTTTATGGCATAAAAATCCACTTGATGAATATGTACCACCACAGCCAGAAACTAATAATTATTTAGTTTTAGAAGCTGATGAAAATAGTTTGACTTTTAATTGTTATTTGCCAGATAATACACAGATAGATACATTTACTTTGACAAAATAATAATATATTAACAATAAAATTTATGGTATAATGAAAAACATTGATATTTAGTATAATACATAAATAGCGAGGTTTTAAAATGTTACCATTAAATTCTCAAAAGGCTTTATTTTCTGGAGAAGAAGCAAATGTAATAAGATTTGCTTTAAGTATTTTTTTACAGACTGATTTTGCTGGATTGACTTCAAAAAAAGAAGAAGAAAAAGCAAAAGATTTAGCACATTTATCTTTAGATAAATTTACTAATCGTGTAAATGATTTTACATTTAAAGAACTTTGTGTAATGGCTGGTGCTGTGGATAATTTGATCGCTTTAATTGAAGATGGCGAAACTTTTGGTATTAGTGAAACACAGATGAGAAATTGTAAATTCTTTTTACCAGCAGTAAAACAAAAATTAATAGAGCTTGTAAAATAAAAAGGGCTTTCTACAAGATTTTTTATCTATGTAGAAAGCTTTTTTATAAATAATTTTTTATTTTTAGATAATATTGACTAATTGAAAAAATAATTGTATTATAATTATAGTTTTTAAAAATCAAGTAAAACGTTTTATTAAAATGGATAAAAATAAAGGAGAAGTTATTTATGAAGATTTTAAATTTCGGTTCGTTAAATATTGATAAGGTTTATGCTGTTGAAAAAATTGTAAAAGGCGGAGAAACTATCGACTCCGTAAGTTTTAGTGAAAGTGTAGGCGGTAAAGGTTTAAATCAGTCAATTGCCGTAGCTAAAGCTGGCGGAAATATCATGCATGCTGGTTGTGTTGGTAAAGATGGAGAGATTTTATTACAAGCTTTAAAAGATAATAATGTAGATACATCTTTGATTAAAACCGTAGAGACAGCAAGCGGACAGGCTATTATTCAAGTTGATAAACATGGACAGAATTGCATTATTTTATTCCATGGAGCTAATTATGAAGTGGACAAAGCTTATATTGATGAAGTGATGCAAGATTTTGCACAAGGTGATATTTTAATTTTACAAAATGAAATTTCCAATATTGATTATATTATTGAAGTAGCAAAAGCTAAACAAATGAAAATTTATCTAAATCCTTCACCAATCAATGAAAACCTTAATAAATATAATATGCAGGCAATAGATGGAATTTTTGTCAATGAACATGAAGGGGCATATTTAGCTGGTAAAGAAAAAGTTGAAGATATATTAGATAGTTTAGCTAGCAAATATCCTGAATTAGAAATTATTTTAACTTTTGGTGATAAAGGTGCATATTATCGTCATAAAGATATAAATATTTTCCAACCTGCATATAAAGTTGATGCTGTAGATACAACAGCTGCTGGAGATACTTTTACAGGCTATTTCATTGCTTTAAGACAACAAGGTAAATCTATTGAAGAAAGTTTACAAAAAGCAAGCAAAGCATCTTCAATTACAGTATCAAGAAAAGGAGCAAGTATTTCTATTCCTAAAATTGCAGAAGTGGATTGAACTGAAAAAACATTTTTTCTATAATATTTATAAATAAATAATAAAGGTTTGAATAAATATGAAGTCACGTGTTACTATCAAGGATATAGCACAAAAAACAGGTTTTTCAGTTACAACAATTTCTTTGGTATTAAATGATAAAGCAAATCATATTCCTCGAGAAACAAAATTAATCATTGCTAAAGCTGTAAAAGAAATGGGATATAGACCAAATAAGATGGCTGTAGGCTTAGTAAAAAAACAAAGTAATATTATTGGTTTTGTATTACCGGACATTAGAAATCAGTTTTTTTCATATACAGCTAAAGTTTTAGAAGATGAATGTCATAAATACGACTGGAATTTATTGATTTGTAATTCAGATAATAATCATAAACAAGAATTAAAGCATTTAAAAATGCTCTGTGATTATATGGTCGATGGTATCTTTTTAAGTATGGCAGCTAATAGCACGGAAAAAGAAGTTGAAGAAACCATAAATTTTTTAGAGGATAATAAGATACCATATTGTCTAATTGACCGTGATATGTTTGATATTGGCAAATATAAAATCAGTGTTGATCATTTGCAAGGTGCATATTTGGCGACAGAACATTTGATAAAATTAGGGCATAAGAAGATAGGCTGTATAACAGGACCTTTAATTTTAGATGATGCACGACAAAGACTAGCAGGCTATAAACAAGCATTGAAGGATAATGGTATAAAAATAGATGAAAATCTAATTTTTGAAGGTGATTATTCTTTTGAAAAAGGGAAAATAGGCTGTGATAATTTATTAGCGAAAAATATAACAGCAGTATTTGCAGCAAATGATTTCTCAGCTATGGGGGCATTAGCTAGTATTAAAGAACATAATTTAATAGTACCTAGAGATATTTCTATTGTGGGTTATGATGATATTGCGTTTGCGTCATTATTAGAAGTTCCTTTGACAACAGTTCGTCAACCGATAGATGCAATTGGGCAAAAGGCAACAGAAGTAATTAATCAATTAGTAAATAGTGAAGAAAGTATAGATAGTAAAATCATTATTTTAGAACCTAAATTGATTGTCAGAAGTAGTACAAAAGCTATAAGTTAAAAAATTAAGTATATCTAAAGATACTTAACTAATATATAATTTTCCTGAATAGATATGCATGAATTTTTGATTTAAATTTAATAAATCTTACCTATTCTACTATAAAATAGTATGATATAATAAAAAGAAAGAATTTATGTATGTTTAAGGAGAGGATTTTAATGGCAAATCCAGCTATGAAAATAATAGGCAAGGCGTCTACGGAATATGTAGATTCTCCTGCCACTTTGAAAGGCACGATTACAAAGGCATTTGGCTTGACACTTGTTACTATTGCATCAGCAATTGCTTCCGGTGTATTTTTAGCCAATAGCCCAGCTGCTTATGGTGTATTGATATTAGGTATGATTGTGGGTGTAGTTTTAACGCTTGTTACTTGCTTTAAACCACATTTAGCACCAATGACAACACCTGGCTATGCCGTTTTTGAAGGTGCAGTGCTTGGTATTATTTCTGCTCAATTTGAAAGAATGTATTTTGGTATTTCTGCTATTGCAGTAGGAATTACTTTGGCTACAATGATTTTAATGCTTGTCTTATGGAAAACACGTATTATAAAAGTTACAGAAACAGTACGTTCTGTGATTATTTCCATGACAGGTGCTGTAGCGATTTTCTATTTCGTGAATATCATTGCAAGTTTATTCGGTTTTCATATGATGCCAACAAGTGGTATTTTTGGTATAGCGATTGGCTTTATTATCGCAGGTGTAGCAGCATTTAATTTGCTTTTAGACTTTGATAATATTGAACAAGCTGTAGCTTATGGGGCTCCGAAGTACTATGAATACTTCTGTGCTTTTGGTTTACTCTTAACTCTTGTATGGCTCTATATCGAGATTTTAAGACTCTTACAGATGATTATGGCTATGTTTGGCAATGATGATTAATAAGTTATAAAATAAAAGGTTACTTCTTTGAGAAGTAACCTTTTTTTATACATTTTATTTTAATTTTATACGTATTTGAATAATCATAGAATATTATTCTTTAAATATATATTTTTAATTTGTTGCCATTTTGTTGCCATTTTTTGACATGTATTTTTCAAAGGTTATAGCTGCGTTTATTTTTGATTTTTTTGTAATGTGAAGATAGATTTTTTGTGTTGTATTATTATCTTTATGTCCAAGTCTATTTTGTATTATTTCTAAAGAAATACCAGCTTCTGATAGAAGAGATACATGAGTATGTCTAAATATATGAGAATGTAATTTAGGTATATTAAATTTAATTCTCATTCTAGTAAAAGTAGATTTGATAGAAGTTGGTAAAATGGGAAGCTCTTTATTTTCTTTGGCGTAATATTTTGTAAAGACAAAATCGTCTTTAGGATAGTTATTCATTGTTTTATTTAATAGTCGATTTGATAATTGATAGACATGCCATTCTTTTAATACAGAAATTGTATCATCTCCGATAGAAATAGTTCTAATACTAGATAAAGTTTTTGGTGTATCTTGACGAAGCCATATATTTTTATTTTTTGAGTACATAGTAGAATTTATAATAATTGTTTTATTTTTGTAATCAATATCACTCCATCGCAGAGCAGATAATTCACCTAAACGTATACCTGTATATGACATTAAAAAACAAATATAATACATATATGGTGAACTTTTATATGATTTTACAATTTTTAAAATATGAGATAGTTCTTCTTGATTAAAGTATAAATCTTCAGTAGAAACTATTTTTTTTATAGAAGATTTGGGCAAGGCAATATCTTTTGTAGGATTTGTGGAGATAAGTTTTAATTTATAAGCTGTTTTTAAAATATGTTTAGGATAGAAGCTATTATTTATAATGCTTTTTTGAGGTTGAGTTTGGGCCAAGAATAATAAAAATTTTTGCCAATAGAAAGGTGTAATATCTTTTAATTTTATATTACCAAAGAATTTTTTAGCAAATCGTAATCTATTAGATATTGTTTCAATTGATGTTGGTTTTAGGTGTGCAGTATGCGTAGAAAACCATTTATCAATATATTCGGAAAAAGTAATATTAGATTCGATAATATTTTGGCCAAGTAGAAGTTTATTCAGTATAGGTTGAGCAGCTTGACGAGCTTCTTTGGCGGTTTTAAATCCACTTTTAGATATTCTTTTTCTTTTTCCTGTTATAGGATCTAAGCCTGCTTCTATACTATAAGCATAAGTAGTACGCTTTTTTCCTTCTCGTTTAAAAATTCGTATTTTTCCTTGTGTTGCCATTGTATAATTCTCTCTTTCCAATGGCGGGAAAGTTTTTTGATAATCCATATCATGTGATATATAATTATCTAGTCCAGTTTATTGATTCTCATAGAGTAGTACCAAGAAATATTATCAAATACATTTCTTGGTACTATTTTTATTATACATAAAAAGTAATTGAATAGTAATATTTTATGAAAAAATATCAAATTTAATGAAATAATATATAAAATTGTGAAAAAAAATCACTTATATGTTAAAATAAAAACATATAAGGGGAGATGGAAGATGACTAATAAACTGGAACAAAAAATCTTGGATTTAAAAAAAGAGTATCAAAAAAAAGAATATCATAATAGTGATAAAAATATTGATGATATTGATAAAAATGTGATAATTAATCAAGCAAATGCAGTTTCTAATGAAGTATTAAAAGCGTTCTTTAAAGATGAAGAACCACCTTTAAAAATAACTAGCTTGATGACTAATTTAGGTTTTGATTTATTAAAAAATAGCCAATTCCCTCAAAAAGAGTTATCGGGATTGTTAGCTTTAAATTTAAAAGAAAAGTTAGCTGGAAAATATTCTGATAAAGTAATTATAGTAAATGGACAAGATAGTATAGGTCATCAAAGATTTACTATAGCACATGAATTAGCACATTATATTTTTGATGCTATTGAAGGTGAAGAATATTATGAAGCGTATTATAGAACAGATGAAGAAAATACAAAGAAAATAAAAGAATATAGAGCTAACAAATTTGCTGCTAATCTTTTAATGCCTGAAGATATATTTAAACGAAAATATTATGAGCTTTTAGACCGATTTAAAGATATAGATCTAGTAAAAAATGCTTTAACAGTAGTATTTAAAGTATCTTATACAGCTGTAGATAAAAGATTTGATGAATTAAAGTTGGGATATATAAATGATAGATAATATTCCTCAACCTAAATCATCAAGAGTAAATTATAATAATAAAGAAATTTTTTTATCTATGATGGGAGAAATATCTTCAACAAATAATAAGTTTGATGATGATGAATATATTACTAATGATAAACGTAGTATGAATGAACATAATGAATGTTATACAAGGATATTAGAAACATATAGTAAGACATTAGAAGGTAACATACTAGAAAAGAATAAACTAAAAAAATATTTTTTCTATATATGTTCAGGTATTTTAATAGGTATAGCATTAGCATTTGTTGTTTGTTTAGGACTTAGTTTGTTTTTTATTTTTGCTAATCCTGATGTATCATTTGATATTGCATCTATAGTATCTTTAATAGGAGCTATGGCAACAGCCTTTATATCTTCATTTATGATTTTGCCAAAAGTAATAACAAGGTATCTATTTAATAAAAAAGAAGAAGAAAATATGATGAATGTTATTAATAAAATTCAAGAATACGATACAAAGATTAGACAGAATATAAAAGAACATGATGATAAAAAAGATAACGGAAAATAAATTTAAAGTGATATAAAAAATATCGTCAAATGATTTTAGGTTAGTATGCTATGCATATTTCTTTATTTTTATCAGCTAGAATTAAGAAAAATCTTCTTAAGCCTTGAGAATTAAGCATTTTTATTAAATCTTTACTTTTAATAGTATAATAAAAATCATAAAGATTGATTTTTCTAGGATTTAACTTTAACAAGAGTTGTATTTGAATTAATCTGTAATGCCACGAGCTATAGCGTCAGCGAACATTTAACTTTAACTGTGGTTAAATATAGTTAAAAATTAATTGTAGCACAATACGAAGAAGGTTTAACTTTAACAAGAGTTGTATTTGAATGTAATATTTAAGATTAAAAAAGCACTAGATGTATTTCTAGTGCTTTTTCTTATGATATGAGTATGCATTTTTCTTTAATAGTACAGTGATGTTTTAGTCAAGTAGTTGTTTATTCTGTATGATTTACAAGTTTTCTTTATGTATTGAATAAATACTCTGTTGTGTTTATGAACTGAATATGATAATATATTAGTATAAAAATCTGGTATTTCTTTTAGAAATGCAAATCACATAGGAGGTAACGATTATGTTAAAAGAAACGATAGTCGAAAAGCCAGGGAAATCAAAAGAGCAAAAAGCTGATTTGGTGATACAGATCATGGAAGAATACTCTCATTTGAGCGATGAAGAAAAGGCTGATTTTGATGTAGATGAAGTAGCAGGTTTGATTAATCTCTTACTTAAAGTAATGTAGCTTTTATTACTTATAAACTATAGGCAATAAATAATTGCCTATAGTTTATGATGTGATTGCTTTCTAAAGAATTTATTCTAATTTTTATAGTTAATAATAAAAATTTATGTAAAAAAAGGAGGGTTGTATATGTTTGTATATGATATTTTAGAAAAGAAAAAATTAGATTTAAAAATTTTAATATTAAATTATAGAAAAGAGAAAAAGTAGCTTTAAAAACTTAATAATAAATTTTAATAGATATTAAAAATAATATATTAACTATATAAAATAAAAATGAATAAATAAAAAATACCAAAAAAATTAGGAAATATTGTATATGATAAAATGAAAAGGAGTGTAACTTAATAAAATGGGAAATCAGATGATTATTGATGATAATAAAAAGTTAAATATTTTCCGCTTGTTAAGAATTGCTAGAGACATAAAAGTAACTGATTTAGCAAAAATATTAAGAGTTACACCTGCTTATATTAATGCTATTGAAAGAGGCGAACGCATACCATCTGATCGTTTATTACGAGATTATGCTCAAACCTTAAAAGTTAGTGAAGAGTTAATATTAACTTTTAATAAAGAAGAAAGGACATCTTTTGAAAAAACATTGTTAAAAATATTATCAAAAATATGTGATGACGATAAATGATAATATTAATTTTGTAAAAAATTTTTCCATTTTATTTATAATGTATGAAGATTCTATTATATTTAATTTGGGAGTAGAAAAGGACTCTACTAAAAGTAGAGTCCTTTTTTATGATATAAGTATTTATATGACTATATTTATTTTATAATTCTATATGGTGTTGTAGACGGATAAATTTTTATAGTATTATCTTTTAAAAGATATTTAAAGGCTTCAATCATTGTAGAAATATATTCTGGATATTGTGTTGGTCCTATTATAATGCTATCTAAAATATCTAGATTATTAAAATTCATATAATAAACTTTTTGAGGAAGTCCGTAAAAAGTTTTTATTTCTGTATCGATAGATTGAGTGTTTAGTGAATTATCTACATAATCTTTTTTTAATGGAGAATAAAAAAGTCTCCATTCTTTTTCTTCTTTAAAATCTTTATTCTTTAAACAGATAATACGATGATATAATTGTCGAATTATTAATTCAAAGAATAAATCCATGTGTTCTTTAAAAATATTTTTCATTAGATTAATATTATCAGATATTTTTTGAAATATATTGTTTAATATACTGATAAAATATTGTTCATCATAAATAACAGGAGAAATAGAAAATGATATATTATAAATTATTTCTGGTGAATCTAATATACTAGGTTTAAATTTAAACATTACACCGTTAGTGTTGGCGTAACCTCGCCACATAGATAAATCACCATTATAGGAATGATTTTTTTCATTTTTTATTTCTGAAAAACAGCATATATATGTACGGTTTTCCATGTCTGATATATAATTTGTAAAAATTTCTTTCAAGCTATCTATATTATATTTATTGTTTATAGATTGAATTATAGAATTTATTTTATCTTTATTATCATTAAATAAATATTTTGTTGTAAGATTTTTGCCATAAATAATCTCTTGATAATCGTTCATACAAGTTACTTTACGAAGCAAAAGACGTTTATCTGTTAAAATAGTTTGTGCTGTTTCTGCACTAGTATAATGAGATAATGAATATTCTCCATTTTTTACATGTTTATATTTTGATGCAATATCTTCTAAGAATATTTCGGCAATTATTTTTTGAGATTTTATATTTAGAGACTTTATAAAATCTATAAAATTTGTATCTGGATAGTTCATAATAATAAACCTCTTCAATTTTTAAATAATATTTTTTATAAAACATAAGTAATTAATGTAATTAAGACACTAGATATTTGATATCTAGTGTCTTTTTAGGTTCATGGACGGCATACTTTGCAAGGAATATAGCCACTATTAAGGGCTTCATCTCGGCTATAGAAGTAAATTTTGTTTTCATCATAAATTCTTTTTGCATATCGGCAATAAGTGTAATGAAACTTGTCTGAGTTTACAGAACCAACATAAGTAGTAGCTAGTGCTGTACTCATTGTCATAAGTAATGTGATTAATACTAATAAGATAAATGCTGTTTGTTTTTTTAGATTTCTAAACATTTTAATTCACCACCTTTGTTTAATATAGATTTCTCATATGAGGATGTTCTGCTATATGACATTCACGACATAAAGCAATTAAATTAGTTTGGCGTAAATCTTGTTTATTACCATTTATGTGATGGACATGTAGTAATTTATGATCATGTGAACAATTTTTACCACAGCGTTCACATCGATAATGACATAATTTCCTGTGTAATTCAGAAACATGCTCCCAATTGTCAGGATAAATATTAGTTTTTGCACTATATTCATCATGTTTAGGCATATCGTGGAAAGAATAATCGCTGTTTTGTACATTAAAAAATTCTTTTAATGAAAATTCATTATAAATTTTATCTTTTTGTGCTTTAGTGGCGTATCTATATCCTTTATAATTTAATGTACTTAAGCAATATCTACATACATGAAGTTTTTGTTCAGATTCATATACTTTATTATTACTTCCAATTGCTCGAACTAAAAGTACATCATCTTGTCTAGTTGAAACGACATATTTTTCATATTTTCCACTATTAAACATACTTTGTAATGTCTTGCACCAAGATAAATGAAATTTGTAACCAGATTTATAATTTTTTAAGATATCTTCAGGTTGACCATACATAGCTTGATCACGTATATATAATAAAACTTTAGTGTTTTTAAAATATAATTCATTATTTTCAACTCTAAAATTTTTATCCGATGGAGTAATTGTTATACCAGATATTTCAATAGTTTCCCAATCTGTATTAAATGAAAATTTGCCAAAATTCTTATCGACTATTAATTTATTATCAATATTCATATTGTCTCTTATATCGCTAAATATATCAGAAAAATTTATATTTCTAAGTAAAGTCATTCAAATCTATCCTTTATTAATTCATCCATTGTATCTTCGGCTTTCGTTCTAATCCTAAATTCAACTCTACGAGATTTATCAGGATTTTCAACACCATTTTCTTTTATTCTTTGACTATAAGAAAGTCCATTGGCGGTAATTTTTTCAATTAACCATTCTTGTTGATTAGTAACGGCTGGAAGAGTAATAGTATATTTTAGTACAGTTCTTGTACGAGCCTGTGAAAGTTCCATATTTTTGAAATAAGCATCCATTGTACCATGTTGATCATTCCATTCAGATGAAGTGTGTCCCTCTATACGAATTTCTTGAATATCATCTCCATATTTTTGAGATAGTATTGCAATATATCGAGGAAAAAAGTCATCTAATATGGATTTGAATTTTGGATTTATTTCTTTAGAACCAGCCTTAAATAATACATCAGGTTCTTGGAATCTTATAGATAATGTTTGTGGATCGATTTCTGCATCCCATTTTGAAAAATCATTTTTAAATTCATTATATAAATCGTTATAGATGTTAACTTTTACATCTCTATAATCAATAATGAGATGGTTCATAGCATCTTGTTGCTGTTGTACTTTTATCATAAAAGCAATTGCTATAAATAAGAAAATTATCATTAATGCAGACATCATATCAGAAACAGACATCCAATAATTTTCAGTAACTTTAAATTTACGTTTTTGCATAATAAAACATCACCATACTTAAGATATTCTTCTACTAATTTGTACTACTTCTTTTAATTTTTCTGCTAATGGAGTATAATCTTGGGCAAATTTATTTGAGATTAAAGCTAATTGATTAGCAAATTGTTTCATTGATTCACCCATAACATCTTCAAGATTTTTATTTACATTTTCTGTAGTTTTACGAAGTGCTTCTGTGTTTTGTTTATTCATTTCTACTAATCTATCAGAAATATTTTGTGTAACTTCTAAAGCACTGCGTTCTAATTTATCTGTGGAAGCACTTATAGCTCTATTTGTTTTATCAAAAGCATTATTTAATTCACTTTCATGAGTATTAATCATTTTAATCATGCTATCGGAAATATCTTTTAGTCGTTTTAGCATATTTTGAATATCTTTGTCTAATTTTTCTATGGCAGAAATAGATATTTTTTCAATATTTTCATTCATAACATTGATTTGTTTTTCAATTATATGGTTAGTTTTATTATTTAAATCATTAAGATTATCTTTAAATTTAATATTGACATCATCTAGTTTATTTTTTAAATCTTTATGGAAATCAGTTACATTTTTTTCAAGTGTAGATGTAGTATTTTCAATTGCTTTATTAGTTGCATTAAATGATTGTTGTAATATAGCATCATGATGCTCTAGATTATTAACTACATTTCCTAAGTATTGATCTATACTTTCAGTTGCTTTATTTGATAAAGAAGATATTTCTTTAGCGGAAATAGCAACACTATCTTGAGCTTCTTTTAAATATTTATCCATATTTTCAGTAGCGTTATTTGATAAAGAAGATATTTGTTCAGATGTTTTATTAATACTATTTTGAGTTGTTGCTAAATAGTAATCGATATTTTGAATAGCTTTTTGAGCTAATTCTGTTGTTTCCTGTATAGATTTTGTCATATTTTCTTGAGCTAAATTATGTAGTTTAGCTATCTGTTCATGAGCTAAAGAAGATGACATAGTTATATTATTAGTAGCTTGTGTCAATGTTTCATTTAATGCAGGTATGAATTGTTTTGCTTCTTTAGAAATTTCTACTAGTGTATTTAAGGAAATAAGTAATTCTTCTTGATATTTTTGAGCTGTTAAAATTATATTTGATAATAATTGGGCAGATTCTTGTATACTATATGAATTATTTGCCATATCTTTTAATGAAGATTTTGCTTGTTCAATACCTTCAAAAATCACTTTTTGATTTTCTGTTACTTCAACAATAGTATTTTTATATTCTTCTTGCCATACAAGTAATTTACCTACAGCAATATTAAGTTGCTTAAAGTTTTCTCCAAATTGTTCTTGAATCTTAGTATTAAAATCTTTAATAGTTTCTTCTAAAGCTTTAATAAATGCTTTTGAATTATTTTCAGCCATTTGATGAGCAAATTCATTGAAAGCAGATATCATTCCTTCACGCATAAGTTGTATTTCTGAACGAGTTGCTTTTTCTTCATCAATAATAGCAATTCTTAAGTTTTTTAATTGTGATAGTAATGTTGTATCACTTTCACCAGAAATAGATTTACTCATAGTATTAATTGCATCAAGAAGATGTTTATCTGATTTGATTTTTTCTTCATGATAATTAGTGTTATGTATATTTTGCTCTTGAAGCGTTTGTATTAGTTGAGTATTAAATTTTGTGGTTTCAATATTTTTTTCTTGCAAATATTCTATTAATGTAGCAATAGTAGCGTTTTCATCGACTTCATCTAATGGTTGAGATAAGTCATATTCTTTTTGTTTTTTTCTTTGCCACCATTTTGTTCCTAATGAACCAGCCATACCGACGATAGAAGTAAAAAAGGCAGACTTCATACCATCTAATAAAGCAGGTACACTTTTTTCGAGATTATGTGTATCAAAAAACAACAGACCAAATGTAATACCAATAAAAGTCCCTAATACCCCTAAACTAGCAAATGCTTGTGAAGCATCATTTTCAAAATAAGGATTTTCTTTAAGGTTTTGAAAAAACTTTTTCCCATAAAAAAGCCACCAAGCAACTAACATTAATATTATTGTTATAATTGTAATTATATTATCTATAAAAAACATATAAAACTCCTCTTAATTAATAAATTTATTTTTTTACGTAATATATATTTATTTTTATAATATAGTTAAATCACTTTCTTACAAATTTATTTTCAAGACATAATAAATTATTGTTATGTTTTTTGTAATACAGATAAAAGTTCCTAATATATTTAAATTAGCAAATGATTATGAAGTATCATTTCATAAAAAACATTAAATAATTAACATAACGATTGATGTAATAATAGTAATTAAATAATTAATAAAAAACATATATATTACTTTGTATATTTTAGTTTTAATAATTAATAAAAATTAACTAAAGTTAATAAAATAGATAAAACAATATGCCTCCCAAATAAAAATTTTTAGTTAATTAATACTAATTGTATCAGTAATTTTTAATATAGTAAATTCTTAAGATGATTTTTTTTATAAATAAAATTAAATTTTGATAAAAAAAAGCCCCTATTAGGGGCTTTTTATATTATTGTACTCGTTTAAACATCTTTTCCAAATCGTAAGTACTAAATTTTATAATAGTTGGTCTGCCGTGTGGGCAAGTATATGGTAAAGTTGTTTGAGCAAGTTCATTTAAGATTATCTTCATCTGTGTGATATTTAAGACATCGCCTGCTTTGATAGCTGCTTTGCAAGCTGTCATAGCTAAGCAAGAATGACGGATTTCTTGAGGAGTAGGTGTGTGCAACTGAGAAAGTGAAATTAAAATTTCGCGGAAAATATCTTCACTTTCTTGCGGTTTTATATCAGCGGGAACTTCTTTTAAACGGATTTGATTTTGTCCTGCTAATTCCACGTTAAAGCCTAAATCATATAAAATTTGTTGATTTTCTTCAATTAGAGTTAATTCACTATTATTTACATCTAAAAATAAATGCATCAATAATGGTTGAACAGGGATTCGCTCAGTTTGTTTAGCAAATTTATCGTATAAAATGCGTTCATGTGCAGCATGTTGGTCAATGATATACATTCCTCCATTAGGGCCTTGAGCAACAATGAAGCAATCATCAATTTGTCCAATTGGAGTTAGGTTGACAGCTTCTTTTAATAGTTGAGTAGAATTTTGACAATCTGTTAAGTTTTCTTTAGATGAAATATTTATATCTGTTTGAGGATTTGTGGTAGTATCTGCTTGGTAATTTTGAACGGCGGTTTCTTTAACAGTATTGTTGTGGTAATTAGATAAATTAGGGTGAAGCGCTTCTCTTGCTTGGCGAAATTTATTTAAATCTGTTGTTGAAGGAGTTGTATTATTTTTTAATGATGATATATGGTTAATTGAATTTTGTTTAAATGAATTTGCAGAAGTAGATGGCATATTTTCTGATAAATCCATATTGATTTGTTCAGGCACTGTTTTTTCAATATGCAATGCTTTATCTGTTACCGGAATAGCAAAATCACTTAAAGCTTGATTATCATTAGGTTTTACAGCTTCTAAGACGGCATGGTATATAGTCTTGAATAATAAGGATTCATCTTCAAATTTTATTTCTGCTTTTTGAGGATGTACATTGATATCAATAGTTCGTTTATTGACTTCGATATTTAAAATAACAAATGGATATCCAGATTTTGGCAGTAATGAATGGTAAGCATTGTCGATTGCTTTGGAAATAATTCTACTATTGACCACGCGACCATTGATGACGAATGTTTGCCAAGAGCGAGAACTGCGGATAATAGCAGGTTTAGAAATGAAGCCTGTTACTTTGATATCGTCAGTTATCGCTTCGATGGGCAATAATTCTTCGCTGACTTTAGTACCATAGATACATTCAATAGCATCATATAGAGAGCCATTGCCTGGGGTAGTGATAGCTATTTTATTATTATTAATCAATTTAAAAGCAATATTAGGTTTAGATAAAGCTAATTTTATGATAAAATCATTTATTTTATTTGCTTCTGTGGTAGTGGTTTTGAGAAATTTTTTACGAGCAGGTACATTGAAAAATAAATCTTTTACTTTGATAGTAGTACCGATATTACAACCCATATCTTCAATTTCATCAATGCGACCACCTGTTAATTTTATAGTAGTGCCTAAATCATCTTGAGGGCGACGTGTAATCAAATTAAATCTTGATACAGCAGCGATAGATGGCAAGGCTTCTCCACGGAAACCTAAAGTATCTATAGACATCAAGTCATCTACTTGTTTGATTTTACTAGTAGCATGACGCAAGATAGCTAATCTAGCATTTTGATTATCCATGCCATCGCCATTATCTGTAACTCGCATAAAAGATGTTCCACCAGCTAAGATTTCTACTTCGATTTTATCCGCATGAGCATCTATGGAATTTTCTACAAGTTCTTTAATTACAGAAGCTGGTCGCTCGACAACTTCACCAGCTGCTATTTTATCGACAGTGATATCATCTAAAATATGAATAGAGGTCATAATATCACTCCTCTTGTTTTGCCTGTTGTTGCAATTCGTATAATTTATTCATGGCGTCTAGTGGTGTCATACTCATTAAATCTAATTCTTTTAATTGAGTGCTTATGCTTACGCCGAATAAAGTTGGCATTTCTGCTACTTGCATGAATTTCAATTTTTTAGTTGGACTAGCAGTTAAAGTTGGTGTTTTTTCTTGATAATCAGCTATTTCAGTATCATCTTGATTATCTTGAAGATAATTTACTTCTTGGGAAGTGTCATTTGTGATAGCTGTATCTTGTTTTATTGTAGTATCTATATTGTTTTCGTCAGAAATTTCTTTAGAAATAATAGTTTTTTCTTTAGTCGGAGCTGTATTTTCTAAATCAATGAGAATTGTTTCCGCACGTTTGACGACTTCTTGAGGTAATCCAGCTAATTTAGCAACATGAATACCATATGATTTATCAGCACTACCGCGAATAATGCGACGTAAGAAGGTTACATCAGAGCCTTTTTCTTTTACGGCAATACAATAATTTTTTACATGAACATCATCTTCTAAGTCAGTTAGTTCATGGTAATGCGTAGCAAATAGAGTTTTAGCTCCAATATGGTCGCGTATATGTTCAATAACAGCACGAGCAATACTCATACCATCGTACGTACTTGTACCGCGTCCAATTTCATCTAAAATGACAAGACTTTTATTTGTAGCGTATTTTAGAATATGAGATACTTCATTCATTTCTACCATGAAAGTACTTTGTCCGCTGACTAAATCGTCGCTAGCACCTATACGTGTAAAAATTTTATCCACAGGGGAAATTGAAGCTTCACGAGCAGGTATGAAAGAGCCTACTTGTGTCATCAATGTGAGTAGAGCTGATTGTCGCATATATGTTGATTTACCAGCCATATTAGGGCCAGTGATAATCATGATTTCATTTTGAGCATTATCCAAATGAGTGTCATTTGGCACGAATAAATCTCGATTTAAAATGCGTTCAACAAGAGGATGTCTTCCATCTTTGATATGGATAGTGCCATCATCTAATAATTTTGGACGAATGTAATTATATTCATCACCTGCTTGAGCTAAGCTTACTAAAACGTCTAAAATAGCTATTTCATGAGCAGTATTTTGAATGGAACTTATTTTTGTTTTTAAAATATCGCGAAGCTCTGTAAAGAGATTATATTCTAATTGAACAATTTTTTCTTGTGCACCGAGAATTTTAGTTTCAAATTCTTTGAGTTCTGGTGTGATATAGCGTTCAGCATTGGCTAAAGTCTGTTTACGAATATAATTTTCAGGTACCATCTCTGTGGAGCTATGGCGGACCTCGATATAATAGCCAAATACTTTGTTATAGCCGATTTTTAGGGATTTGATACCAGTTTTATTTTTTTCGTCTTCTTCCATTTGCTGTAAAAGACGTTTACTGTTTTTAGCGATATTGCGATATTCATCTAATTCTTGATTGTAACCATCTTTGATGAAGCCACCTTCACGGATAGAAAAGCTAGGGTCTTCAACAATTGCTTTATCGATTAAAACTACTAAATCATCATAAGTAGAAATCTTTTGATGAATGTTTGCTAATAATTTAGCAGTGGCTTTAGATAAGGATTTTTTTATGGCAGGCAATACATATAATGAAGATTTTAGGGCATTCATATCGCGGGCATTAGCTGTGCCGACTTCCATACGAGTCAATAATCTTTCAAAGTCATAGATTTCTTTTAATTGTTCACGAAGATTATTACGCAAGGAAAAATTAGATACAAGATTAGCTACAGCATCTAAGCGGTCATTTATCTTTTTAGGGCTAAGTAATGGATATTCTAGCCATTTACGTAAAAGACGGCTACCCATAGCTGTTTTGGTGAAGTCTAAAACATCATATAATGTATCTTTTTTGCCACCATCGCGAAGATTGCGAGTTATTTCTAAGTTGCGCAAAGTGTAGGTATCAATAAATAGAGATTTTGAAGAGTCTAAATAAGTTAATTTATTCAGATGAGTTAAATCTGTTTTTACTGTTTCATGTAAATATTCAAGTAAAGTAGCGATTGCCTTATGAGCGATTTTATTATCTGGGCGATTATGCACATCAAAATGTTGGAGCATGAGGTCTTCGATTTGTGATGTGATTTCAGTTAATTCATTAACTAAGCAATTATTTAAACGGAGAGATAAGAAATTTTTTAATTCACGTTCATAAGAAAAAGGCTTAATTAATAATAATTCTGGCATCATCAAGCGATAAAGTTCGTCAAATAATAATTGGCAACGGTCAGGGCCATCATAAATACTATAGAAGCATTCGCCAGTGGAGATATCAGCACCAGCTAGATAAATAGCATGATTTTCTTCATAGATTAAAGCTATATAATTATTTTTACTGCTAGTTAAGGCAGATTCGTTCATCACTGTACCGGGAGTGATGATTTTGATGACTTCACGTTTTGTAAGTCCCTTTGCTTTAGGGTCGCCGATTTGTTCACAAATAGCTACTTTATAGCCTTTATTTACTAATTTATTAATATAAGATTCAGCAGCATGATAAGGCACTCCACACATAGGAATGCCATCACCTGCTGTACTTCTTTTAGTTAAAGTGAGTTCTAATTCTTTGGAAACGAGTATAGCATCGTCCAAAAACATTTCATAAAAGTCACCTAGACGAAAGAATAATATTTGGTCTGGGTGTGCATTTTTTACAGTTTGATACTGTTGCATCATTGGAGTGAGTTTCAAAATTTACGCCTCCAATTCACCTTTTAATACCCATGTCTGTGGATGTGTGATTTTTACTTTAACTAAATCGCCGATTTGTTCATCTTTATGATCCCAAAGTATAATTTTATTTGTACGAGTATGACCTGTATAGACATTAGGATCTGTTTTACTAGGCCCTTCAACCATTACTTCTACTGTTTTATTTAATAAAGATTGATTTATTTCTAAGCTGATTTCATTTTGAGCGTCCATTAATTTATGAAGACGTTCTTTTTTGAGTTCTTGAGGAACTTGATTTTCCATAGTAGCTGCTGGTGTACCAGAACGTTTGGAATACAAGAATGTATAAGCTGCGTCATAGCGAATTTCTTTTAAGAATTCAAGCATTTGAGCGAAATCTTCATCTGTTTCTCCAGGGAAACCTACGATTAAATCAGTAGTGAAACTAGCTTCAGGGAATTGATTGCGGATTTTAGCTACAAGTTCTTTATAATAAGCTGTAGTATAACCACGATTCATAGCTTTGAGCATTTTGTCAGTACCATATTGGACTGGTAGATGGAAATGTTCGCAGATATGTTTGCTATTTTTTATAGTTTCGATAACTTTATCTGTTAAATCACGAGGGTGAGAAGTCATATAGCGAATACGTTCAATGCCTTCGATTTTATCTACCATAGCAAGTAAATCGGCAAAGTCAGCATCATCTCTATCTTTTCCGTAGGAATTAACATTTTGACCGAGTAAAGTAACTTCTTTTACACCATTTTGAGCGAGTTTTGTTATTTCAGCAACGATTTCTTGCGGTGCACGACTGCGTTCACGACCGCGAACGTAAGGAACGATACAATAAGTACAGAAATTATTGCAACCATACATAATAGGAATGAAAGCAAATAAAGAATTATTTTCTGCTGGTTCTACATTTGGTGGCATATCATAATCACCAGCTAATTTGACAATATGACCACGAGAAGCAAAAATTTCTTCTAATACAGCAGGTAAATCATACATTTTATTTGTGCCGAGGACAAAATCTACATGAGAAGCTTTTTTGAAGATGGCATCACCATCTTTTTGTGCCATACAACCTGTGATACCTAAGATTAAATCTGGTTTTTGTTGTTTCAAATGTTTGATTTCGCCAATTTTGCCGTAAATTTTCTTTTCGGCACTTTCACGAACACAGCAAGTATTGATGATGATGATATCAGCGTCTTCTAATTTTTCAGCAGGTTTATAGCCCATGCGTTCTAATTGACCTGCGAAGCGTTCACCATCAGAAAAATTCATCTGACAGCCATAAGGTAAAATTTTATATAATAATTGTTTATGATTTAACAAAAGATACATCCTTTCTAAAAATAAATTGAATTGTAATTAAATAACTAAGATAAGAATAGCCACCAGCTAATTAATACTGGTGGCTATATCCACAATAAAATAATTATATCATTTTCTAAAATGGACTTCAATACTTAGTGATTTTGAAGACGGCAAGTATAATTTTGCAGATAAGATGTATTAGTATGATGAACTTTAACATAAATTTTTATTTTAGATTTTTGATGATTGAAAAAAATGATTTTGGTTTTTGTTTTAAAATCTTGATTTTGTTATGAAAAATGAAATTTTAAATACAAATATATATTATAAAAAGAAAAAATATAGAGTATTTATTATATTAAGTGTATCATTGACAACATAAATAACTTTGGTATAATTATACGATAAAGATGTAAGATAAATGCAATTAATTAATAAAATTTAAAAGAGGAGTGGTCGATAGATGAAGAAAAATATGAAAAAAGATATTTTAGTTATGGGTTTTGCGATGTTTGCTATCTTTTTTGGTTCAGGTAATTTGATTTTTCCACCAATTATAGGTTTAGTATCAGGTGAACAAGTTGGCTGGGCAATTATAGGTTTAGCACTTACAGGAATTTTATTTCCTATGATGGCTTTAGCTTCTGTAGTTGACATACTCCCCATGCCTAAAGGCAGGGGATTCTTGGATACAAACGATACTTGCCTACTAAAATAGCAGGTCTTACTATATCTCTCCAAAGAAGGTTGATG
>OBCU01000562.1_pt1 | contig 17376 bp, 10 predicted proteins | sample 1495961 | NCBI WGS metagenome assembly OBCU01 (sample SAMN04168658, study PRJEB22393) | human gut metagenome | biome: human gut microbiome; feature: stool | host: Homo sapiens | collected 2014-03-24
CTACTGAAAAGTAGTCGGGGATTTTTTCTATCATACCTAAAAATTAAGCGCTTACAATTATTCTGGATTTATACTGTGTTCCGTTACAATACTATCCTGTATCCCAAAGATGAGGATACACAAAAGCTATTTGCATATTTTTGTGCGTATCTGCTTTCCTGTTGGGGAAGTATGCAGTGGGGAACGATGTACGGAGATCTGATCTTTGAACTGATTGCTCTGTTAATTATAACAGTGGCATATCAGGCAGACTGGCAACATCATGTTTGGAATACACTTATGGTATATATTATGGGAATTTTATGTGATGGGATTCCTATCGTGTTTTTTCAACAGTATGCGGTAGCAAGAAATCCGGTACATCATCACATGGGACCGGGAACTATCGTAATGGGAAATTTTATATTCTTTTTACTAGAAGTCATTATTGAAAGAAAAGCGGATGTAAAGAGAAGTTATTACATAAAGAACAGTCATTGGCTGGCTATGCTTTCTGTCCCGGTGATCAGCATTATAGTCTGCATCAGGATATTGCTACCAGACAGAAGAGGTGTGCGGTCTACGATTGTATTATTCTTACTGTTTATCAATGTATTTATTTTCTATCTGCACGATGAGGTTCAGAAAAGTTATATTGAAACAGCAAAACAGGAAGAGATGAAGATTCAGATGAGCCAGTATGCAAAAGAACTGGAGATGATGATGAAATCACAAGACAGGCTGAATAAGATACATCATGATTACAAACACCATCTTACAACGATAGGGGCAATGGCAAAAACGAGAGGAAATGAAGAGATTTTATCGTATCTGAAAAAAATGGAGAATATAGCCGGAACAGCCTTATGTCATCATGTATATACAGAAAACCGTAATATGAATAATCTGCTGAATTATATTTTGGAAGATTCGAAATCAGTAATTGAAAATCCGGAGATTTCTGTGGAAATACCGAATCATATAGGGGAAGAATTATTTGATCTAAGTATAATAGTGGGAAATCTTATGGATAATGCTATTCGTGGTACAGCAGCTTCAGATGAAAGAAGATTATCGTTTCAGATGTATTATGGAAAAGGAATCATGAATATCCAGATTGAGAATAGCATAAAAGATACACCAAAAGTGCGGAATGGAATTTATATGACAACGAAAAGCAGGAAAGAAGGACATGGAATAGGATTACAAAATGTGAAACTCGTAGTAGAAAAGTATCATGGTCAGATGGAGATCTGCCATACGGAGAAATCCTTTCAAGTGAAAATATTATTATATATGAAATTAGATGAAAAATAGTAAGGCGATGGTGTCTTACTATTTTTTTCGACCGATTTCGTCTATTTTTGCCACCTCAAGGGTCATTTTTACCATTTGTGAAAATTTTGTGATTTTTTAGATTATAGTAGTGCAAAAGTCAGAAAAAAAGGAGGGTAGCGGTTATTTTGTAAAGGAATTATAGAAAAAGATTACAAGAGGGAGAAAGAGACTATGAAGAGATTTCGAAAGTCGGCTATAGCCTTAATACTTGCACTCCTGATGGCACTACAGGGAACAGAACCTATCTTTGTACAGGCAAAAGAGGCCATTGAGGATGTACAGAAGAATGCAGATTTCTCCAGACCAGAGGCTTTGACGGAAGAGGAAGCCGGGATAACAGATTCCACATCTGGAGAACAAGACAAGAGTCAGCAGTCTGATGCGGACGTACAAAATGAAACGACACCATCAGAAATACAGAGACTCAGGAAGAACAGACAACTCCAGCGGAAGAAACAGAAGAAAATCCGCAGGAAAAAGAAGTGGAACTAAAAGAACCACAGGATTATTATCCAATTCCGGAAGAACCGGAAGGAGAACTGATCGATTATGATGCCATCTCCAAGACGTATAAGACAGGGGACAAGCAGTATACAACCGTTTATGGAGGCTATGTCGGAACTTATAAGAATGAGGATGGAGATACCGAGCTGGTTGATAATACACTTGTAAAACCAGAAGAAGCAGATACTCCGGCATCCGAAGAAGCACAGGAAGCCAGCAGTGCATCGAAGGATGACCAAAAGGAAGAGAAAACGGAAGTTTATCAGAACAAGGCAAATGATTATGCCATCCTTCTTCCGGAACAGATGTCAGAAGAGAATGGTGTAACGATTGAAAATGGAAAGACCAGAATCGGAATCATTCCGGTAGATGGAGATTATACACATTCCGTTATTAAAGACAATGCAATCCTTTATAATGAAGTTTACGAAGGTGCAGATGTTCAGTATACAGTACTGGATTCCAGTATTAAAGAAGATATCGTGCTTCAGCAGCCAACAGACAGGGAAGTCTATGAATACGAGCTGCAGATTCCGGGATATCAGGCAGAAGTAAAAGACAATCAGGTCTATATCTATCCGGAAGGGAAGACAATCAAAGATGCAAAGTATCTTCTGGAGACTCCATCAATGGAAGACGCTGCCGGGGAGATCAGTTTCCTGATCACACTGGAACTTCGGGAAGAAGAGGGAAAAACAATCCTGACCGTAAAACCAGACATGGACTGGCTTTCTGCAGAAGATCGTCAGTATCCGGTCAGGATCGATCCGACACCAGTAGAGATTCAGAAGAGTTCCTTTAACATGATCGGTGTGGAAGAGGGAAGTCCTACCAGTCAGATTGGTGACAACAATTATCCGTATGTCGGATTTGATGATGGTATTAAGTCTGGGAACCTTGCAGGATTTGGTACTGCACACCAGAATTGCCGGACTTATATCAAAGTCAATTCTGATTTTAGTCAGATTCCGAAAGATTCAAAAATCGACAGCGCAACCTTTGCAGTGAGCCAGCGGACAGCATATAGTGGTGGCACATCGCAGTTTGGTCTTTACCGTGTGGATCAAAACTGGAACACATCGATTACATGGAAAACAAAACCAGTGCAGCTTACATTCCAGGATGTACAGAATGCAAGTACCACAAGGAACAGTTATATCAATTATGACGTTAAAGATCTGGTCAATGACTGGGTGCAGGGAACTCATGCGAATAACGGATTTGCACTGGTAGCAATCGCAGAGGCAAATAATCTTGGGGCATCCATGCAGTGTGAAGTGCTGAATAACCGAAATTCAGCCTATGGACCGAAGCTCAGTATCCAGTGGTCTCCAGCAGAAGATCCATATCTGCGAGATATGTCACTGGATGAGACAACCATCCTGCTTCGCCCGATGACAGAAAAGAATACCAATGGAAAACTGAAATTTGATGCCGTATTTGCAGACGGAATTGCAAAGAGCAAATCTACCGTAGAGTATTATCTGCTCCCGGATGAGGAAAAAGAAGAGCATCACGAAACAGATGCAAAACCATTGTATTCCTATCCAGATAGCACTGAATACAATAAGCAGTTCCCGGAGGCGAATAAGTATTACAGCAAAGATTCCAACTGGCAGAGTGCGCTGTATTCAGGGCTGACGAAGGACAAGCTTTATAAGATCAAAGCAAAAGCATCGAAAGAGATTGATGGAAAGCTGGAAACAGGAAAAGAAGTGACTAGTGACAGCTTTGTGATCTATGAAGTCAAACAGTTTGATACATTTCCGAAGATTGCAAAATATTATGGTGTTCCACTTAAGAACATTATGAAAGACAATCAGGTGATGGATGCACTGGTTGTCGCAAACAACACGATCTTTATCCGTAACCCACAGACAAATGTTCCATATAGCCCGGCACCTCTTACGGATCAGGATAAGATGCGGATTGACGGAGCATTGATGGGCAGAGGACTGCACTGTGAATTTGGATTTGAGCCGGTCAACTTAAATACCGGTAACTTCTACATGGATCAGTCCGATGCAACGATGAATGAGCTGAATGGGGAATTCTCCATTACAAGGAGCTATAATTCCAAAGGAACAGACCAGCATTCCATGTTCGGACGTGGATGGAGCTTTACCTATGACCAGTCACTTTCTCAGATGGAGGACGGAAGCCTTCTGTATATGAGAGGGGACGGAAGTTATCTGATCTTTGATAAGAATGAAGATGGAAGCTACACTGCTCCGGATGGTTATGTATATGATTTAAAAGCAGTCAGCTATAAAGATACAGACCATGACTACATCGGATGGGAACTGACAGATGCGGATCAGAGCGTCTGGTCATTTGATAAATACGGAATTTTACGTTATGTAACGGATGTGAATGGATTTAAGACAGTATTAGATTATGACGATGATTATAATCTGAGCAAGATTACCACACCATCCGGAAAAACATTCGGGGTAAAACAGGATAAATTCGGGCATATCAAGGAACTGTCTCTTCCAGATGGTGGAAAAGTTTCTTACAACTATGACGAGCAGGGAAACCTGATATCTGTAACAGACCCGAAAGGAACAACAAAAGAATATCAGTATGATGATGACAGCCGTATGACAAGCTGGAAAGATGAGAATGGCAATACGGTTGTAAAGAATACTTACGATAAAGAAGGAAGAGTCGTAGAGCAGACCGATGCAGAAAAAGGAACAGCGACTTTCAAGTACGGAAAGAATTCTACTACAACAACGGATAACGAAGGAAATAAGACCGTTTATCATTATGATGATCAGTACCGTACAACATCCATTGAATATCCGGATGGAACAACCTGTGAAAAGACTTATAATGCAGAAAATCAACTTGCTTCCGAAACGACGGCAGCCGGAACAAAAACTTACACTTATGATGCATTTGGCAATGTAGCAACGGAGACAAGAGAGGATGGAAAGACAGCCTCTTATACTTATAATGAGCAGAATAAGCTGACCAGTGCAACTGGATATAACGGAGCAACGGTTACTTACAGTTATGACGGTAATGGAAATATGGTCACATCTACAAAACCGGATGGAACAGCCATTACCTATACTTACGATGACAAACATCGTATGGTATCCCAGACAGACGGCAGAGGTGTCACAACAACGTATTCGTATGACGGACCGAACATGACCGGATATGTGGATGGAAATGGAGCAGCATGGGGATTCACGTATGACGCGATGAATCGTGCAGTTACCATGACAGATCCACTTGGACATGTAACCTCGAACAGTTACGATGCGAATGGCAATCTGACTTCCAAGACAGCAGCCGATGGCGGTGTGACCGCTTATACACTGGATGGTGTGGGAAATATTACAGCAAGTACTGATGCACTGGGGAATACCACCACATATACTTACGATAAGATGTACAACATGACCAGTGGTACAGATCCGAAAGGAAATCAGATCAGCTACGTTTATGATAAGAATTATCAGCAGGTCAAAGCAACCGATGCAAAAGGAAATACAATTACTTATAAGTATGACAGCATGGGACGTGTCATAGAAGAGAGTAATAAAGATTTTGGAACAAAGCTCTATGAATATGACAAAGCAGGAAATCTGAAAAAATATACCGACGGAAATGGAAATGCAACCGTATCCAAGTTTGATTCTCTTGGACAGGTGCTTCAGTCCAAAGATGCAGTTGGTAATATAACCAAATATGAATATGACGCATTAGGAAATGAAACCAAGATTACTTATGGAGATGGAAGCAGCCATTCCAAGGAATATGATAACTGCGGAAGACTCGCTAAAGAGACAGATGAATTAGGTGCAGTTACCACTTATACTTATGATGCGGCAGACAATCTGGTATCAAAATCAGATGACAGTGGAAGAACCTGGACTTATACCTACGATAATACAGGAAACCGCTTAAGTGAAACCAACCCAGAAAGTGGAACTACCACATATACTTATGATAAAGCAGGAAATCTGGTATCTTCTACCGATGAAGAGGGAAGAACAGATACTTATGCTTACGACAAGGCAGGAAATCTGACTACATCCAAAGATGCCCTTGGATATACCGTATCCATGAAGTATGACTTAAATGGAAATCTGGTATCCTCTACCGATGAAAATGGAAATACCAGCACCATGACTTACGATGGTAATGGAAACATGACATCGGTAAGCGATGCAAAGGGCAACATTACAGCAATGAAATATGATTCCACCGACAATCTGGAACAGACGGTGGACGCCCTGAAAGGAAAGACCACTTACGAATACGATTCACAGGGCAACAGCACAAAGATGACGGATGCCCTCGGCAATGCGTACAGCTATGTGTATGATAAAGAGGGAAATAACACATCCATAATACTGCCGACAGGGGACAAGGTGCTGATGGAGTACGATGCCATCGGACAGCTTGTAAAATGTACGGATGCACAGGGACTCGTAATTACCTATCAGTATGACGGAGCAGGCAACCTGATCCATTCCTCCGACAATGGTGGAAACAGCATGGATTATACTTATGATGGTGCCGGAAATGTACTGACACAGACCGATGAACTTGGCAGGACAGCAACATACAAGTACGATCAGTACGGCAGACTCCTGAAACTTACTGAAGCAGACGGAAGTACCACATCTTATGAATATGATGTTATGGACCGCATTACAGCGGTAACGGATGCGGAAGGTCATAAAACAACCTTTACCTACGATAAAGTCGGCAACCAGTTATCCATGACAGAAGAAGAGGAAGCCACATATAAATACGCTTACGATAAGAAAGACCGGGTTATTTCTCAGACAAATCCACTGGGAGCATCCAGCACCTTTAAGTATGACGGAAATGATAATGTGACGGAATCTGTCGATGAAAACGGTACGGTTACCAAGTATACTTACGATAAAAATGACAACCTCGTATCCCAGACAGACGGAAATGGAAATACGACAACCTACCAGTATGATGAACTGGACCGCAAGATCGGTGAGACTTCTCCGTTAAAAGAAACAAATGAATACCGTTATGATGCCATTGGAAATCTTACCAAATCAAAAGATCCGATGGGACTTATTACGGAATACAAATATGACAGCTTAAGTAATCTGACGGAACAAATCTCTCCAAAGGGAGCGGTTACCAAATATGATTACGACAAGCATGGCAATGTCATTTCTGTAACGGATGCAAAGGGAAATGAGACACAGTACAGTGTTGACCTGAATGACAATGTCACAAAGATGACACAGGCGAATGGCGGAGAGTATACCTACAGTTATGATAAAGCCGGACGTCTGAAGAGTATGACCAGTCCACTGGGTTATACTAAAAATTTCTCTTATGATAAAGTGGACAACGTGGTAAAAGAAAGCGACAGCTTAAAGAGTACCACCACTTATACTTACGATAAGCTCCATAACATGAAGTCTTCTACCAATGCACTGGATGGAACAACCAGCTTTTCTTATGATAAGTATGGCAATCTGGTGAAGGAGACAGATCCACTTGGACGGAGCAATACCTACAGTTATGACCTGGCAGGCCAGATGACTTCTGCAGCTGATCCGCTTGGTAAGATAACTGCTTATACTTACGACCCGGCAGGAAATATTACTGAGATCACCAAGCCGGGTGGAAGAAAGACCAGCTATGGATATGACAAGAATTATAATGTTACATCTGTAACAGATCCGATGGGCTATGTTGCAAAGACAGTCTACGATAAAGACAATCGTGTAACAGAAGAGACCGATGCACTGGGACAGAAGGAATCCTATACCTATGATAAGGACAGCAGGGTAACTTCTATTACAGACAAGCGAGGATTCACAACAGGATTTGATTACGATGCACATGGTAATATTCAGGTTGTTACAGATAAGACCGGATTAAAGAGCCATCTGGAATATGACAAGAATGACAACCTGACCAAAGTAACTGATGCCCTTGGCGGTGTAACAACTTATGGTTACGACAATATGGATAACCTGGTGACCTTCACCAATGCAGCAAATAAGACAACGAATTATACTTATGACTTAGAAGGCAACCTGACATCCATCAAAGATCCGGCAGGAAGAACGGAGAAATTCGACTATGATGAAAAAGGCAGACTGACCGGACATACACAGGCAAGTGGCAAGAAAACCACGTATGATTACGACAAACTGAATGACCTGTTGGAGAAATCTTATCAGGACGCAAAAGGCGAGAAATCCGAAAAGGACGTAACCTACGCATATAACAGTGCCGGGGAACGGGTATCCATGAAGGATCAGACAGGCCAGAGCAGTTACGAATACGATGCGCTCGGAAGAATCACCAAAGTGACAAGCGGTTCGAAAAAGGATGTCAGTTACGTTTATGATGACGCAGATAATCTGCAGGCAATCGTATACCCGGATGGGACAAAGGTCAGCTATGAATACGATTTAAATGACAATCTGGTAAAATTGACAGACCGTAATGGAAAAGTAACCACTTACAAGCATGATGCGCTGAACCGTGTGACAGAAGTCGTTAGAAGCAACGGAACAAAGACGGAAGTGTCTTACGATGCAGAAGATCATATTACAAAGATTGTCAACACCTGTGGTTCATGTGGAAAAGTAATCAGTACTTATGAGTACAAGTACAATGATCAGGGATATGTAGTGGGAGAAACAGCTACAGAACTGGAAGCAGGAACAAGAAAGATGCCAAGCTGGGAAGACTGGTACAACTGGGGCGATACACAGAAAGAGACAGACAAAGCAGACTGTGAGCATCAGGAAAAAGAGATCCAGACAACACGTACTTATGAGTATGATGACAACTGGGAACTGACACGCTGTACAGAAAAAGCAGAGGGCGGTAAAAAGACAGTCCATAATTATACGTATGACAAGATCGGAAACCGGACTTCTTATGAGAAGATCGAAGATGGTGTCAGCAAAGCAAAATATAACTACAAGTACAACGATTCCAACCAGCTCATCAAACGCACCAATGCAAAGATCTGGGGCGATCCGGGAACAACCTACAGCTATGATAAAGATGGCAATCTGATCCAGGAATGTGATAAGACAAACAGTGCAGATCCGGTTACTTATGAATACACAGCAGAGAATCGTCTGGCAGTCGTAAAACAGGGTGGAACAGTCCTGATGGCAGCCATGTACGATGGAGATAACAACCGGGTATTCGAACTTGATAACACCTATAAATGGGAAGACTGTTATGGCGATGAAGTCCTGATCCCGGAGAACCAGCGTACCGAAGATGGGAACAGCCCGAAAGAGCAGCTTGCATCTCTGGTAAAAGGTGGTTCAAATGCTAAAGGTTATACACTGACAGAGTATATCAACGATATCAATCGTGAAAATACAGAAGTCCTCGCAGAGTATGGGGCAGACGAGAAAGTCCGTCAGGCTTATACTTATGGAGAAAGTGGAATCGGAGAACGTATAAGCGTTGATAAATCCACAGAAAGCAGTTATTATTTATATGACGGAAGAAACAGCGTGACCGGAATCCTGACCGAAACAGCTAATCTGACGAACAGTTATCAGTATGATTCATACGGTAACCTTACATCAGGAACAGCAGACGGTGTCAATTACTACGGTTACAATGGGGAGTCCACAAATGTAAAAACAGGACTTCAGTATCTGCGGGCAAGATACTATAACGCAGAGAACGGAACCTTTACAACTGAAGATAGTGATCTTGGAACGACAGAAAATCCATTAACCAGAAACCGCTACGATTATACAACCAATAATCCGCTGAATTACAGTGATCCGACAGGACATTCCCTGTGGAGCAGGATTAAGGGTGCAGCTAAGAAGGTGGCAAAAACGGTTGTAAAAGCAGCAAAAACAGTTATAAAAACTGTAAAAAATGTTGTTAAGACAGTAAAAAATGCAATCAGCCGTCCAAATCAGAGAATAAAGAATGCATTGGTAAGTAATTCATCAAAGAAAAATTCAGTAAAATTTACTGGAAATGGTTATAGTAATTCTTATCAAGGTAATAAGAGTAGGTATAGTGGAAATAAAATTTCCAACGGTACTAAATTTGTAAAAACTAATAGTAATGGGAAAGCCAATGGAATTTATACTTCATTTCATGCGTATGCAGAGGCTCGAACAAGCGAAATCCGTCAGGAAATTAAAAGAAAGCTATGTAGTAAAGATAGTGAACGAATACAAAAACAAATAAAGACTGGAGCTATAGTTGCAGGACTAAGCATTATTTTTACGAGCAATATGGAATTGCAACGATTAATAGAAAAATTCCCGAATATACGTATTGAGTATACTGGAACATTAAAAGACAGTTTAAAATTAAGCACCGGTATAGCAATGATAATCGGCGGAGCGGGCTTAACAATATTAGGTGGAGGCGGAACAGTAATGAGTGGCGGATTGGCCGCTGAAGTTAGTGTCCCAGCAGCGGTTGCAGGAGTTGGTGTAGCAGGAACAGGTGTAGCTATTGCTGGAAGTGCATTATCTAATATGTTTGATGTACGAATTCAGAAATCAAGTAAAAACAAGGGAAGTACAGATTCAAACAAGAAACCAACTAGCCGAAATCAAATGCAAAAACAAGTAGAAAAGGGGCAAGCTCCAAAAGAGGTGGATCGAGTTGATGGTGCTCATACTGAAGGACAGCAACCACATGTTCATTTTAAAGATGGAACATCATTAAATCAAGATGGAACAGTACATGATGCACATAAAGGAACGCCTAATTTAACAAATAGTACAAGAAAATGGCTGGAAGAAAATGGCTGGAAAGGAAATTAAAAAAATGAAATTTTTTGGATATGAAAAAGATAGTGAAAAATTAATGAAGTTGAGTGAAGCAACGTTTGATGGAACTTTAGAAGAATTAGAAGATTTGATTGATTTTTTAAAAACTGTCCAAGAAGAACATAGTAAGGTGGCAAAAAAAACGGATATGTGCCATTCGCATTTCCGAGACTGGAGTAATAAATGGAATAAGGAGGATTCAGATTTTATTGTGGTAACACGATTCTGAAAAAATAATGAAAGATAAAAAGATATTTTTTATATCAAATATATTATTAGTAAGTTTGTTAGTAAATGCTTGTACCAAACAACCAGACTTCGATTCCAAATCCTACGTCCAAAGTTCTCTTGATGCATACTATCATGGAGAATATAAGGACTATGCGAATCTGTTAGAAATCTCGGAAAAAGATGCCAAGAAAGAAATCGAAGAGGATTTTAATGAGAGTATCCAACAGCAATTTGATGATTCCGATAACATTACGGATAAAGGAATTGCTGATTATGCAGAAAAACTGGCAGAAGTAAAGAAACTGGCAAAATACAAAGTACAGGATGTGAAAGAAGAGGATGGAGTCTATACAGTAAGTGTACAAGTTGAACCATCCAATGTATTTCAGACATTGCAACAAAGCTCTACAGAGGTAAGCAATGAAAAAATAAAGCAGGGATTGGATGGAAATGATCCGGAAGTCTTTGCAGCTGTATTAACAGAAAGTGTCCAGAAGAGTCTTGAAAAGAACAGTTATGGAAAAACTGTTACTGTAAAAGTATCAGTGGAAAAAGATAATTCAGGAAAGTATGGTCTTTCGGATACAGAGATGAGTAAGCTGGAAACAGCGATGTTTCCAACAGAATAAGAATGAATGGAAAGCTATCAGAGGAAAAAAACTGGTAGCTTTCTTTTGTTTCAAAAACAGAGACTTGTTAAAAAGCTATTGTAATAAGCGAATCAGAAAAGTTATAATAAATGATAATGGATGGCAGAGGTCATCCATTCATTATGAGAAAAAGAAGGGATCCCACATGAACCAACAAGAAATATTCACATACATCCAAAAGCAATACCCCACCCATCCAGACACCATCAACAAATCCGGATACCCCGTCACCATCTTCAAAAACCCAAGAACCGCCGCACCTTATGCCATCTTTTACCAACCAGCCGAAAGAACAACTTTCATGGAGGTTCAGGCAGAGCCGGACATGATAGGCAACTACATCGAAATGTATCACCTTGCTCCGGCAAAGTACATGGACAAGAAGCACTGGCTGGCAGTTCCGCTGGACGGTTCTGTCAGCGATTCAAAAGTTCTGGATTTACTCGATATGAGCTACGACCTCGTAGACGGACAGGCAGAAGCAGATGGAGAAACAGGAGCAGATAGACAGATAGGGGCAGACGGACAGGCAACAGACAGTACGCCAGAAGAAAAAGATTGACAATTCTGACCACACATTCCATAATGACGATAGTGGTTCGAGAGAACTAACAGGAAAAATGGGAGAGACAACATGAAGAAAAAAAGCTCATACCGATGGCTGATATGGATCATTCTGGCAGTGGTTTTAATCGGGGTAGCACTTATGCATATCCTGCCCCCATACATCGACCGATGGAAATCTGCCAGAGATTATGACAAACTTGCCGAAGAGTATGTAAATGATGAGTCCGAACCAAATGATGGAAAACAGAAGAAAAAAGACTGGTGGGCTACAGATGTAAAAGTAGAATTTGACAAGCTGAAAGCCGAGAATCCAGATGCCATCGGGTGGATACGGTTTGATAATCAGGACGAACTTGGCATCAATTATCCGATTCTGCATTCAGGTGACAATCAGAAATATCTGAGAACCGACCTGCATGGCAACAGCCACATCGCGGGGTGTATCTTTTTGGAAGGTCTTAACAAATCTGATTTTTCGGATTATTACAACATTATTTACGGTCACAATATGAATGACGGAAGCATGTTCGGGAGCCTGAAAAAATATAAGGATGACGGATTCTGGAAAAAGAATCAATACTTCACTGTATATTCTGAGACAACCGCCTACCGTTATCGAATCTTCTCTTATGAAGATGCGGTCAATGGCGGTGATGTGTATAAAGTAGGATACCAGCCTGGCGAAGAGTATCAGAAATTTATCGATCAGATGATAAAAGATTCCGATGTCGATACAGGAGTAAAGCCGCAGACCAGTAACAAGATACTGACACTTTCTACCTGTACAGGGAACGGATACAGCAAGCGGCTTGCCATCCATGCAGTCTGCGTTGACGCACAGACTACGGATGAGTCAAAATTAAAGGAAACAGGAAATTAAGAGTGAAAATATCCAAAAGTATGTGAAAAAAGAAATAAAAACATATTTTTGGATATTTTTATATGGAATTATAATGTTGTAGCGGAAAATGCATTGACAAACCTGAAAAAAGGACAATATAATTAAAAATACATGGTTTGAACCAACTAACCAAAGCGTAATCGGGAAACAAGAAACAGAGGAAAAAAAGTAATGGAAACAAAGAAAGTGGCAAAAGAATACATGCAAAAAGATATTCTGCGGACGATTTTCCAGATGCGGAAAAGGCAGGAGGATGATAAGCAGATCAAAAGAATCATCGTATTAGACTATGACCTGACCGAGTATCACTGGAAAACGAACATTAAGAAACTGCAAGAAGAAGGTTTTCTGAAAACGGACAGTGATGCGAAGATTCCAGCACTGACAGAAAGCGGAATGGAGTATGCGAGACAACTGCAGCGGGCAGCCGAAGGCTGGAATCAGTTCTTGCAAATGAGCGGGGTCGATGAAAAGACAGCAGACAGGGACGGCAGACTCATGGCGTGTGAGGTATCCAATCCGGACAAAATCGACAATTTATGGAAATTTATCAATGACGGTGGAAGAAGTTCCATTCCGAAAAGTGTAGACTGCCACACGCTTTGGAAGAAGTTGAAACCGGGAAAGTATCAGATGTGGTATTCCTTTTACACCACAGAGATCGGAAAAGAGAGAAAAGCAGCTATTGAAGATATGCGGTTTGAAAGGGATGGCTGGCTGCACATAGAACCTTGGGAAATTTGGTTGGAACTAACGGAGCATCCAGAAAATGAGGATGACAGGACAATCTGGTATCAGAACATGCATGGAATCTGGAAGAAGGCAGAAGAAAACGATCACAGCATCAAAATTCCTGCCACAGCATTTCACATAGAGTACGAACAGCAGTGGTTGGGTGAAATACACTTCACCTGTAATCTGCGGTTTGTCGCAGAGAAAAAGAAAGGTTCTAAGAAAAAAACGATATGCTTACTGGATGGAAGGCTTTTGCAGAAAATACCGGATATCGTGTAGCGGATGAATATTAAAAAAGACAGGTAGGAAAGGTAACATGGGAAGAAAGATTGAAAACAGAAATATTGATGTGACAAAAGCCAGAGGCGAACTGGAAGAAGATCTTCTGGAATATGTCTACCGGACATGGAGGCAGGGCAGACAGATCACATCGAAAGAGTATGCCAGAGAAGTGAACATAACCGGATATGAAGCGGCAGGCCTGGTGCGGAGTCTGGTGAAAAAAGGATTTTTGTGTGAGCCGGAAAACGGACATCTGGAACTGAGCGATAAGGGAAAACTGGAAGGTATGGAGTGCCTTGCACGCCATGAGAAACTGACACAGTTCTTTCAGATGGTAAGTGGAATGGATCAGCAGAGGGCGCAGGAAGATGCCTGTAGAGTGGAACATTATATCAGTCCGGAAGGGTTAAAAGGAATTGAAAACTTTCTGCAGTACGGTGACGTATACGACAGAGTTTATGACGATATGGACTTGTATACCTTTTATGAGGATGGTGAGTTCCCGATGGCATTCGGACTGTATGAACCGGAACGACGCAATCCAAGGTTCCTTGCACCAGAGTACGGGAAACTGGAACACTCTGTCATATTAAGAGTGAAAAAGTCACAGAACTGCTTCCTGCTCAAGACAAAAAAAGACGAATCCATCGGCTATGTATGGTACAGAAGAGATGATGAATGGATACAGGCGAAAGAAGAAAAAGGTGTTTATCAGTTACCGACAGACATCTGTACTTATACTGCGAATACAGGAATCCCGATTACAGAAGCAGTGGCAATCATTGCGATTACACGCTTTGAACAGAAGCCATTGCCAATCGATTATCGGGAATTGAATATTCATGTATGGTGACGAAGAGAGGAACAGGAAAATGGAAAAAGGTGAACATCTAAAGAGACAGAACAGACCCACGATGCTGCAACTGCAATATTTACAAGGTCTGTCAAGAGTAGAAAAGAAACGTGGAGCTCAGGGAAGTATCGCAGAATCTTATGGCGTGAATCGATCAACGGTAAACCGTTATTTTAAGAACTGCATAGAAAGAGGAATCCTGACAGAATCACTGGAATTTACCGCAGCAGGTGAAGAATGGCTGGAAAGATATACCAAGCTGTATGAGAATCTTGAAAAATATCTGGAAGAAATCGGTGCAAAACCGGAAGAAATCGAGGAATCACTGGATGTTATGGTGGAGAATATCGACATCCACATGCTGGAACTGATGATTAACGCCTATACAGAGAAAAAATCAGTATACAAGAAAAAAGAGAATGAACTGGATCAGGAGATACAGCACAATCTGCAGAAATGTGAAAGGCATCCGGTAGTGTTCCGGCTTTACCGGATGAATAAAAAGCAGGGGCAGGGAAGAGACTCTATGGCGATGAGAGGATTTGAAGAAATAGCCGAAATCGTTCAGGAGAATGGAGAAAGCTATCTGGAATTAAAGCTGAAAGAGATGGCAGCACACTCCAGAGTGAGTGGTGAAATGATGGCTGGAAAACTGAAAACATTGAAGTATGAGCATAATGAAGTTTTGGAAGAAGCAAGAATAGAGAATAATATAGTGAAAATCCCGATGGAAGCGTGCAGAATCCACCGATGGACGGGGATTGGCACGATGGGAATTGTACCAGTTACCGTTACCTGCAGCGTAGGACCAATGCACATGCCGGAAAGCACTGCACTATTATATTTCTGGGTATAAATAAGAAGTGAGAAAAATTCTCATTTACGCATATCATGTAACAAAATAAGAAAAAAATTCAATAAAGTGCCGTTGTTGATAAAACACTATCAATAACGGCACTTTTACGCCTATTGTTGTCTGAATAGCAACAAAATCAAAGGAAATAGCGGCTTATTTGTTGCTATTCAGGCAACAAACTTGTAAAAAATAGTGTTGACATTGAATGGCAAATTATGGTATCTTTCAGACAAGGAGTTAGATACGGGTAACCGGAAATATTCTCGTAGAACTCTAAACATCATAACTAAAAATTTATTAGCAAAAAGCTAATACCAAGATGAGAAAAGGAGGATTACAGTTATGAGAAAGATCAAGAAATTAGTTGCTACACTGTTAGCAGCAACAATGGTAATGGCAATGGGAGTTACAGCGTTTGCTGCAGATTCATTAGCAGATGGTAAGTACACAGCAAAGCAGAATCTTTATAAGAACTCAGCTTGTACAACAACATCTATGGGAGATGCTGCACTCAATGATATGCGTGCAGAAATTACGATTGCAGATGATGAGGCAACACTTGTTGTTCATACTCATGAGATTACATATTTAGGTCTGACTGGACATTTAGGAAAAATGGTAGTTAATGGAAAAACAGTTACTCCGAAACAGACTACAACTAATGGCGTAACAGATTACTACTTCACATTCACAGGTTTAGATGCATCTACAATTTATGAAGGCTGTGTAATTACTGGTAAATTCACAACATACGTTGGAAGTATGCCGATGAACGCAACAGGATATTTGAAACTTACAGACATCACAGCAAAATAAAATAAGTAAATATGTATGTAAAGCAAGCTGCTGTACCCAAAAGTGCAGCAACTTGTTTTAATTGATACGGAGGAAAAATGAAAAAAATAAAAAAGATATTAGCCTTTGTATTGAGTACAAGTATGTTACTTGGCGGTATGAATATACAAGCGTTTGCTGGTGAACAGAAAGAAACAAATACCGCAAATACAGAGTTAGATAACCAAAATGAATATGTTGTTCCACTGACTTTTTATGGACCTTCTGGAAAACTGCTTACGGAGGAGCCTTATTCGGGTACAGTTCAGGATTACATGGATAATGTTGCACTAGTAAAAAAGAATGATAATGGAACATATCATGTAACCTTACAGATTGAAAATTATGAAAAAATTGATATTTTGCAGTTCTCAAAACCGGGTGTAATTTCAGATGATATAGCACCTTCGAATGCACCTATGGGAACTTTTAATATTCCAGAAAAATATATTGCTAATAATGAGGAAAATCCATCAGAGGCAACGGAATATTTGAAGGAACAAGGACAAATTAATGAAGAGTGGAATGATAAATACATTCAAAATTATTCTGTTGAAAAAGCAACAACGGGTGTGTCGTGGTATTCTTTTGATGTGGATACACTGGAAGGAACGATGTATACTAAAGCTTTCTATAGTTATGGAAGAACAGATGATGACTTGGAAAGCTATATGTACGGAATTGTAAACGGAAAATTTACATTTGATGTAAATAATGCAGTAGTTGCTAAAGAGATTAACGAAGAAAATTATAAAAATATTGGATTGGAGCTTTCTAAAGTTGTAACCAGTGTTGGAGATTCACCGGATTTCACAGGATTTGTAGCAGAAGAAAAAACTGCA
>OBCU01000641.1_pt1 | contig 14790 bp, 13 predicted proteins | sample 1495961 | NCBI WGS metagenome assembly OBCU01 (sample SAMN04168658, study PRJEB22393) | human gut metagenome | biome: human gut microbiome; feature: stool | host: Homo sapiens | collected 2014-03-24
ACTGTGCCGACGCTTCACTTCGCGCACGACGACAGCGTGAACCGCGGCTTCGAAATGGACGCCCTCATCCGCAAGGCTATGAGCGAAACGCGTCCCGAGGAGAACTGACTTGGCCAGGCGTGGAGATCCGATTGACGGCGTCATGCTCCTTGACAAGCCGCTCGGCATGAGTTCGAACGCTGCGCTCCAGACGGTGCGCAGGCTTGTCAACGCGCAGAAGGCTGGCCATACGGGCACTCTCGATCCGATGGCCACGGGGCTTCTGCCGCTTTGCTTCGGCAACGCAACGAAGTTTTCCGCCGACCTGCTGCACGCCGAAAAGGGCTATGTCGCCCGCGTGAAGCTCGGCGAGGTCTCGTCCACGGGCGATGCCGAGGGCGAGATCGTCGAGCGTCATCCCGTCGACGTGACGGCCGAGGCGCTCGAAGAGGCCGTCGCCGCCTTTCTGGGTGAGATCGTTCAGATTCCGCCCATGTACTCAGCCCTCAAGGTCAACGGCAAGTGCCTTTATCAGCTCGCCCGTCAGGGTGAGACGGTTGAACGTGCTCCGCGTACGGTCACCGTGCGCGAGATCGCGGCCTCCGATTTTGACGGCACGTCCTTCACACTCACGTGTCTCGTTTCCAAGGGTACGTACATTCGCGTGCTTGCCGAGGACATCGGGCGCAGGCTTGGGTGCGGCGCTCATCTGACGGCTCTTCGCCGCACGCGCGTCGGCGACCTTTCTATCGACGACGCCGTGACGGTTGAGACGCTTGAAGAATGCGGCTCTCCCGAAGAGGCCCGCCGTCTTCTCAAGGGGGCCGACTCTCTTCTGCAGACCTTTGAAGCCGTGACGCTTGACGAAATGCAGACGGCACGCTTCATGATGGGACAGCGCCTTGCCCTCGGGCTTACAATGCGGGGGCGCGTCCGCGTATACGGACCGAACAACATGCTGCTCGGGACGGCCCGCGCAAACGAGCGCGGCGTCCTTGAGCCTGAAAGACTCATCGCACATTAAATCAACACGAGAAAAAAATGACTCGAGCTATTCGTAACATTGCGATCATCGCGCACGTCGACCACGGCAAGACCACGATGGTGGACTGCCTGCTTCGCAGCGCCGGCACCTTCCGCGCCAATCAGCAGGTTGCTGAACGCGTGATGGACTCCAACGATCTGGAACGCGAACGCGGCATCACCATTCTCTCGAAGAACTGCGCCGTCGAATACGAAGGTACGCACATCAACATCATTGACACCCCGGGGCATGCTGACTTCGGCGGTGAAGTTGAACGCGTCCTCTCCATGGTCGACGGCGTGCTGCTCCTCGTCGACGCCGTTGAAGGCCCGATGCCGCAGACGCGCTTCGTGACCCGCAAGGCTCTCGCCCAGGGCCTCAAGCCCATCGTCGTCGTCAACAAGATCGACCGCCCGGGCGCCCGTCCCGACTGGGTCGTCAACCAGACGTTCGACCTCTTCGACAAGCTCGGTGCCACGGAAGACCAGCTCGACTTCCCCGTGATCTACGCCTCCGCTCTCAACGGCTTTGCCGGTCACACGACCGACGTCGAAGAGCTCAAGCAGATCGGCAACATGCGCGCCGTCTTCGACGACATCATCAAGTACATCCCCGTCCGTGACGACGATCCCGACGGCCCCCTGATGCTTCAGATCTGCTCGCTCGACTACTCGAGCTACGTGGGCAAGATCGGCATCGGCCGCGTGCATCGCGGCCGCATCCGCCCGAACATGGACGTCGCGATCATGAACGGTCCGGAAGACACCCCGAAGCGCGTGAAGATCAATCAGGTCCTGAAGTTCGAGGGTCTCGAGCGTCAGCTCGTCGATGAAGCCGAAGCCGGCGACATCGTGCTCGTCAACGGCATTGAAGAGCTCTCCATCGGCACGACGATCACCGATCTTCAGCAACCCGAAGCCCTCCCGATGCTCAAGGTCGATGAGCCGACCCTGACGATGAACTTCCAGGTTAACTCCTCTCCGCTCGCCGGCCGTGAAGGCAAGTTCGTGACGTCCCGCCAGATTCGCGAACGTCTCGAACGCGAGCTCAAGTCCAACGTCGCCATGCGCGTGCGTAACACCGACGACGAAACCGTCTGGGAAGTCGCCGGTCGCGGTGAACTTCATCTCACGATTCTTCTCGAGAACATGCGCCGCGAAGGCTTCGAACTGGCCGTCTCCCGTCCGCGCGTCCTTCTCAAGGAAGTCGACGGCGTCAAGATGGAACCGTACGAACTTCTGACGGTCGACGTCGAGGAAGAGCATCAGGGCTCCGTCATGGAAGAGCTCGGCCGCCGCAAGGGCGACCTGCAGGACATGCAGCCGGACGGCAAGGGCCGCGTCCGCCTTGAATACCGCATTCCCGCCCGCGGTCTCATCGGCTTCCAGAGCCTCTTCATGACGATGTGCCGCGGCACCGGCATTATGAGCCACGTCTTCGACGACTACGGTCCCATCAGCCGCGGCGACATCGGCGAGCGCCGCTCCGGCGTGATCATCTCCCAGGACGACGGCGATGCCGTGGCCTATGCTCTCTGGAAGATTCAGGAGCGCGGCCGCCTCTTCGTCTCCCCGGGCGACAAGCTCTACGAAGGCATGATCATCGGCGAGCACGCCCGTGAAAACGACATCGTCGTGAACCCGATCCGCGGCAAGCAGCTCACCAACATCCGTGCCTCCGGTACGGACGAAGCCATCCGTCTGGTGCCGCCTGTCAAGCTCACGCTGGAAAGCGCCGTCGAGTTCATCAATGACGACGAACTTGTCGAAATCACGCCGCACTCCATCCGCCTGCGCAAGCGCTATCTGAAGGACTTCGAACGCAAGCGCGCCGCCCGCGCCGTTCAGAACGAATTCGGCGAGAAGGATGAGTAAGAAGAAGTCGAAGGCGTGTGATGCGGCCTGTCCCTGCGGGAGCGGGCTCGCACTCGCAGCCTGTTGCGGGCGTCTTCATGCGGGCGTGCCCGCAGAAACGCCCGAGGCTCTGATGCGAAGCCGCTATTCGGCATATGCTCTCGATCTCGACGCCTATGTCCTAGAGACGTGGGCGCCTGAAACGCGGCCCGCCGTCCTTTTCGAAGATGGCGAGGAACGGCCGAAGTGGCTTTCCCTCGTCATTCACTCCTCTTACGAGGAAGGGGCGGAGGGCAGAGTCAGCTTCACCGCGCGCGGCAGGACCTCTCAGGGCGCCTTCAGGTTGGAGGAGAACAGCCGCTTCCGTCTTGAGAACGGCCGATGGCTATATGTCGACGGCACGTTTGACGACAGGTAAGATCTCGACTTATGAGCCGCCCTTCGGGGCGGCTTAATTTTTATTCAACAACACTTGTTTACGGAACCGACTTTCATGCCTCTCAATCCCGGGGACTGGCGCTTCACCGTGGCGCCGATGCTGGACTGGACAGACCGGCACTGCAGGTACTTTCACAGGCTGCTCACGAGCAGGGCTCGCCTCTACACCGAGATGGTGACGACTGGGGCGATCATTCACGGCGATCGTGACCGCCTGCTCGGCTTTTCACAGCCGGAGCATCCCGTCGCACTGCAGCTGGGCGGCTCGGATCCTGCCGATCTGGCGGAGTCCGTCCGAATTGCATCAGCTTACGGTTATGACGAATACAACCTCAACTGCGGATGCCCTTCCGAGCGTGTGCAGAAGGGAAGCTTCGGGGCGTGTCTGATGCTCGAGCCTCAGACCGTGGCCGCCTGCGTCAGGGCGATGCAGGACGTGACGGACAAGCCCGTGACGGTGAAGCACCGCATCGGGGTGGATGATCACAACGAATACGGCTTTGTGCGCGACTTCGTGGGCACGGTCTACGATGCTGGTTGCCGCGTCTTCATCGTTCATACGCGCTCGGCCTGGCTCAAGGGGCTGTCGCCGAAGGAGAATCGAGAGGTTCCTCCGCTTGTTCGCGAGACTGCCTTCAGGCTCAAGAAGGACTTTCCCGACACGGTGATGCTGATCAATGGACAGATCGCCTCCCTCGATGAGGCGAAGGCGCTTGTTGATGCAGGCATGGACGGCGTGATGGTGGGACGCGCGGCCTATCAGAATCCCTGGATGCTCGCCGGCGTCGACGTGCTCTACGGTGTTGAGCACGACGTGACGCGCCTTGAATGCGTTCATCGCATGACGGCGTATCTGGAGGAGAACTACAGGGACGACGTGCACGCCATCCGTGCCGTGGCTCGTCATGTGAACGGTCTGGCTCAGGGGCTGCCCGGCGCACGCAGATGGCGTCAGGTGCTTTCCGATCCTGCGGCCATCAAGGACAGGGGAGCGGGGCTCATTCAGTATGCATGGGAGGAGGCCTTCGGCGAAGGCTGATGACGGCATGAAAAACGCCAGGGTGAAAGCTCTGGCGTTTTCGTACGCGAAAGGATGATCAGCGCTTCTTGGCGGGCGTCCTGCGTGCCTTGCCAGAGGCGGCCTTCTTGGCCTGAAGGGCGCGGGCGCGGCGCGTCACGTCGCTTTCATTCGCGGCTTCCCAGGCCTTGCGGCGCGGGCGGGAGGCTTCGATGGCGGCCTTGACGGCCGTCGCTGCGGTCTTGTTGAAGCGGTACTGGCTGTCTCGGATCCTTTCATTCTTGAGCCAGACGGCGGTGGGAATGACGCGGGTCTTGCGGCTCGTCGGCGTGAGCTCCTCGGCGAAGGCCGGCATGAGCTTGCCGCGGTTGGCAGTCATGAGGCCGATGCTCAGGGAGTCGATGAGCGTGGGAAAGTCGACCGTCAGCGTGCGGGTGCCGTTGAGGTAGCGAAGGTCCCAGCGGGCCTTTACGACGGGGTCGGGCTTGCTTCGCTGGCAGAAGATCGTGCCGGACTTCGTGTGATAGACGTTGACGAGGCCGTTCTGCGGCAGTTCCACCGTGCGGGTCTTTGTTCCTCGGCGCGTCTTGATCTTTTCCTTGCCAGTCTTCTTCTTGATGTTCTTTTCGAAGCGAAGGCCCACGGGCGTGACACCGTCGCCGGGAAGCACGTTGAGACAGTATGGCGTTTCCTTCGTGAAGCGCTCGGAGAAGTCCTCGATGTTGTTCGAACCCGTGAAGGCAGTGTGGCTCAGCGCGAGCAGCTCGTCCTGAATGATCCAGAGCGTGGCGGCATAGGCTACACTGCCTGCGGGGAATCGCTCCTCGCATGTTGCCTCGGGTGCGCAGGAAGTCTCGGATTTCCTGACCGGAGACGTCGTAGGCCTCCAGCGTGACGCGAAGCTCGAGTTTTTCCCTGCCGTCGAATTCGATGACGACGTGGTCGCCCTCGGGGCGGAGTCCTGTCGGATTTTCAGGCGGAACGCGTCGGCCGTCTCTCATGATGCCGACGGCACCGGAACCCCAGGAGAAGCCGTGAGGCTTGCCGAAGGCGTAGTCCTCTTCGACCTTGTAGCGGTTGTTTTCACGGATCAGGTCGGTGATGCGGAACTGCGCGCCTTCATCATCGTCGAAGAAGAAGATGCCGTCGCCCTTGAAGGCATCGACCACGGGCATGGGAATGCGCTTGGCGGTGAGAGGCGTGGCGGGGGCGGCGCGGGCGCCGAGATTGCTGAAGGTGGCGGGGCGGATGTTTTCCTCACGGGGGGCGGCGGTGGTCGCACAGCCTGTGAGCCAGAGTGCCGCAGCGGCGGAAGCGGAACCAATCAGCGCGCGGCGCGTGATGTGAACAGACATTGGGGGAGTCCTCACAGAGTTTGCAGTGTTTGTGCGCAGGCGTGCGAAATGCATCTTCTGTTGCCTATGGGCGACGGAAGGCGAAGGCCTGTCGGATGAGGATAGCAGATCGGGTGACGGGCGGACGCCGTTCTCAGGTAAGGAGGCGTTTCAGGGCCATCGGGCGGACTGAAGTTGTCTCGCCGCCAGGTCGGCGGTTTCCAGAAGTGCGTCGAAAAGCGGGGTTTCCCAATGCAGTTTGGGAAGCGGCGTTCGGGTGAGCGCTATTTCAGCTTCACTGGCGAAGCGGGTGGGAGCGAGCGAGGAGAGCAGGGCCCAGTTCGAGAATATTCTGTCGCGCGAGTCATGCAGAATGTCGGCGGACGGAATGGCGTCCGACTTTCTTCCGTTTTCCACGCGGTCGGCGGGCATGAGGTTCCAGAGGTCGTTGCAGTGAAAGCAGGCCCAGGGCAGCATGTGGTCGACGGCCAGCGTCTGCGCCTTGAGCGGCGTTCCGCTCCAGATGCTCCGAAGGGAGCCTCGGCTGATTGCAGCCTTGTAGGCGTTTGCGGCAAAGTCCGTGTCGCGGGCGGACTCCGGCGGCAGAAGGCGCACGATGATGTTGGCCTGCGTAAGGGCGTGCTCAGCGCTGCACAGGGATTCAAAGCGTGCGGAGAGTCTGGCCCACTCGGGAATCAAGCTGTCCTCGAGCCAGGGGGCGATGCGGTTGAGTTCGAGCCAGAGTTCGGCGGGAAAGGCGAGGAGACCGTAGCGTTCGATGATTGATCCGCGTCCTGTAAAAGGAGGCCTGCGACCGGCGTGCGTGGCGACGTAGGTGAAAACGGGGTTCCTGCCGTCATCCTGAATGTAATGGATGGGTCCCTTGAGAGCGGTCGTGACGACATCGTCGAAGAGCAGTTGAAGCAGTGAGGTCTGATCCTTTGAACGTGCCTCGTTTCGCATCAGGGATTCAAAGACGCCGTATTGGCTATGACATTTTGTCATGGTCCGTTCGAGCGCAGTGCCGAAGCCGAGCTCTCTGTTCTGATGGATCTGTCTGGGCATGCGGGGGCCGCTGGCGAGCTGCCAGTAGTCCCTGATCCATCGTTCGGCGATGAGGCCGAGCGGCACCAGAGCTTTGCCATTGTCGAAGCGGACGCTGCGCGGCATGGTGCGATTGATGTCGCAGAGTGCGCGTAGGAGCGCGAGCTTGTAGGTCGAGGTTTTGACATCCTTTTCGAGAATGTGCCTGAATCGTCTGTTGCTCAGCTCGCTTTGCGAGTCGCGAAGAAAAACGCAGGACGCTCATCTGCACTCGTGACCGGGAGAGCCGACGCCGTCCCGGATTTCCTGCGAGGCCAGCCGAAAGCCCATGCGCTCGAAGAGCGTGGCATAGTCGAGCGAATCGCGCAAGAAGGTCTTGCGATCTGGATCCCCCTTGTGGTCAAGAGGCACGACGACGATCAGCGTGCCCTTGTCCGTGACAGCACGCTCCATGAAGCATGCGCCTTCATAGAGTTCATGGTCGGACAGATGCTGAAGAACTCCGCAGGTGTAGACGGCGTCAAAGCGGGGGAGACGGGCGAATAGTGCGTCTTCGGAACCCTTGTCGGGAGGAAGGCAAAGCAGGGAGAAGGAGGGCGACTCGGCGCCGAGGAGGGCCTGAGCTCTGGCCTCGGCGAGCTTCAGCAGCGGCCCGCTCCCGTCCGTGGCTTCGACGATGGCGCCGAGGCCCGACATGAAGCGGGCATCTCGGCTCGATCCGCAAGCGAGCTCTAGAACGCGGCTTCCCTTGGGTATCCATCGGGTGAGGAGCGTTTGAATCTCTTGGGGCGTTTCACCCTCATAGAGCCTGAAAAAAGGCCTCGGAACGTGTTTCGTAAGCGGACGGCATCGGCATGGCGCACTCCTCAGATCTCGACGATGCGGCCCGGATTGAGACGGTTGTCGGGGTCGAAGGCGAGTTTCAGGGCACGCATGGCGGCCAGCTCCTCCGGTGTCTTGGTGCGCTTGAGCTCCTGCGTCTTGAGACTTCCGACGCCGTGCTCTGCGGCGATGGAGCCGCCTTCGGCAAGGACTCGGTCGTGCACGAGCCTGTGAACGGCTTCTTCATGCGGGAAGGCGATGCCGGCGGGACCGACGTTGAAGTGCAGGTTCCCGTCGCCGTAGTGGCCGAAGACGGAGGGCTTTACGCCCGGGAAGGTCTCCTCAAGGGCGGCGCTTGTTTCCCTGATGAAGCGGACGAGGCTTGAGCGCGGGACGCTGATGTCGTGCTTGACGTTTCCGCCCTCACGCTTGACGGCGGAGGGAATGGTCTCACGGCAGCGCCAGAAGGCCTCGCGGTCCGATTCGCTGCGGCTAACGGCACCGTCGAGAATCAGTCCGTTCTCGAGATGCGGTGCCAGAACGCCCTCGAGTTCTTCTGAGGATTCATCGGAATCCCGTCGCCAGTCGGAGACGTCTAGAAGCACCTGCCAGTCGGAAAGAGGGACGGGGGGCGTCATGCCCGTGACGGCCGAGAGCGATTCGAGCGGCGTGCGACCGATGAGTTCGAAAGCGGTGAGACCGGGGCCGAAGGCCGCCTCAAGTGTTTCAAAGAGCGTTTCAACGTCTTCAAGGCGACGAGGCGTGATCCAGGCCGAGACGATAGAGCGGGGCATGGGCTCGAGCGCGAGGACGGCTTCGGTGATGACGCCGAGCGTGCCTTCGGATCCGATGAAGACGTCCCGCAGGCTGTAGCCTGAATTGTCCTTTCGAAGCCCCTTCATGAGGTCGAGCACTTCGCCTGAGGCGAGCACGACCTTGAGGCCGAGCACCTGACGCCGCGCCATGCCGTACCGCAACACGTGCACGCCGCCCGCATTGGCGGCGATGACGCCTCCTGTCTGGCATGAGCCTTCGGCGGCGAGCGACAGGGGAAGAAGGCGCCCTGCATCCGAGGCGGCCTTCTGTGCATCCTGCAGAACGACGCCGGCCTCAAGCGTGATCGTGTTGTTGACGGTGTCGACATTCAGGATGCGCTTCATGTGGCCGAGCTGAAGGATGAGAGTTCGTCGTGCTGTCTCTGCGGAGGCGCCGGGTTCAGGCGTGGCGCCTCCGACATTGCTAGTATTGCCGCCCTGCGGGATGACGGAGAGTCCGTATGCGGCGGCAGTCTTCATGACGAGAGAAACCTCTTCGGTCGAGGCGGGTCGCACGACGGCAAGCGCTTCGCCTTGTCTGCGTCCTCTGCCGTCCAGAGCGGCGGCGGAGATGTCGGCGGGATCGGTTATGAGCCCCGTGTCGCTCACGGCGGAGCGGAGTACATCGATGATTTCTTGATAGGCAGGCATGGCGGAGAACGGTTTCATTGGAGGAATGCCTCAATCATACCTTCGGGGAGGGGATGAAGAGCGGGGCCCTCCAAAAAGGAAAAGCCCGAAGCGGGTGCTTCGGGCTTGAGCGTTGTCGGCGAAGGTGCGGAATTACTTCAGCGCTTCGAAGACGCGGGCCGTGATGGCGTCAATGGCACCGAGACCGGAGATGGCGCGGTACTGCGGAGCGGTCTTGTCACCGGACTTGGCGAGGTCGCTGTAGAAGCCGACGAGGGCTTCCGTCTGGCTGTGGTAGACGTCGAGACGCTTGCGAACGACTTCCTCGCGGTCGTCGTCACGCTGGATGAGCGGATCACCCGTCACGTCGTCCTTGCCTTCAACCTTCGGCGGGTTGTACTTGATGTGGTACGTGCGGCCGGAGACGGGGTCGACGCGGCGACCGGACATGCGTTCAACGATTTCGGCGTCAGGCACCTGGATTTCGAGAACGAAGTCGATCGGGATGCCTGCGGCCTGAAGGGCTTCAGCCTGCGGAATCGTACGAGGGAAGCCGTCGAAGAGGGCGCCGTTCACGGCGTCGGGCTGCGTGAGGCGGTCCTTGACGAGACCGATGATGATGTCGTCGGAGACGAGCTGACCCTTGTCCATCACGGCCTTGGCAGCCAGACCGAGCGGGGTGCCCGCCTTGACGGCGGCACGAAGCATGTCGCCCGTGGAGATCTGGGGAATACCGAACTTTTCGCAGATGAACTTGGCCTGCGTGCCCTTGCCGGCACCGGGAGGCCCAATCAGAATCAGACGCATTGGAATGCTCCTTCGATTATGTAATGAACGACGCCGGAGACTTCCGGCGGCCTGCCGTCCGGGGGAACGGCGGAGAATAAGCAAATTTTATCCCGAATCCGCATGAAGTCAAAGACCGTGCACGTATTCGCAACGGGAATCAGACGGGCGCGCCCTTTTCGAAGATCGCGCGCACACGGTCAAGATCCTCCTGAGTGTCGACGCCCGCAGGAAGGGCGGCGTCAAGCACCATGACCGCAATGCGCTCGCCGTAGTAGAGGGCGCGAAGCTGCTCCAGACTCTCGAGCTTTTCCAAAGGAGCCTGAGGCAGGGTGGGAAAGCGGCGCAGGAAGCCTGCACGGTAGGCATAGAGACCGAGATGGTGAAGCGGCGCGAAGCCTTCGGGGAGACTTTCCTTTGTTTCTCGGAAGTGGTCTCTGGGCCAGGGAATCGGAGCGCGGGAGAAGGTGAGGGCGGTGCCGCGGTCATCGAGCACGACCTTGACGACGTTGGGATTGAAGAAGCTCTCGACGTTGTGGATGGTGTGTGCGGCAGTCGCCATGGCGCAGTCGGGCCTGGAGGCGAGCAGGTCGGCCACGTCTCGGATGACGTTAAGCGGCATCAGAGGCTCATCACCCTGAAGGTTGACGACGATCTCGTCATCGGCAAGGCCGATCTTGGCGACGGCTTCGGCAAGTCGGTCGGTGCCCGTCGGGTGATGGGGATCCGTCATGATCACGTCAAGGCCTGCGGCTGCGCAGGCCTCGTAGACGGACGCATCGTCCACCGCCACGACGACCCTGTCCGCGCCGCAGGAGAGGGCGCGCTCGGCGACTCGGACGATCATTGGCCTGCCGCAGATGTCGGCGAGTGGCTTGTCGGGAAGGCGCGAGGACTTGAGGCGCGCAGGAATGATCACGGTAAAGGACATGAGAACCTCACTTGGGATCGAGTGCGGCCGCGCGCTCGGAGTAGTGGCGCGCCTCGTTGTCGCTCAGGCTGCGGGCGGCGTTGCGAAGCATCACGGGAATGTCGTGGCGGACTTCAAAGGCGAGGCGGCAGCGCGGGCAGACGAGCTCGCGGCGCTCGCCGTCGCCCTGCAGAAGCCTGCCCTTGCAGACAGGACAGACGATCATGTCGTTGAGTTTGGCGGACATTGTTCTCAGTATCCCTTTCGGAAAGGATTAAAACCAACATTTTACCGCTCGTGGTGGGGCGGAAACCATAATAAAAACGCCTCGAACCGCATCAGGGGATGCGGGAGGCGCTTTTCATGGCTTGCTGAAGCGAGGTCAGTGCCTGCCTGCGGCGTCGCGGGCGCGCTTGTCGATCAGGTCGATCAGGTAGGAGTCGAGCTTGACTTCAAGACCGACGACCCAGATGCGCTTGTCGCCTGCGAGCGCCGGATCGTGGCGGCACTTGACGGCGTCCTTGCCCGTGATGAAGATGATGTCCTCGGTGCGGTTCGCAAAGGGATTCTCGGCGAAGTCGAAATGGTCGCCAAGCTCGAGCTCGGCTCCCTCAATGTCATGGGCGCGGATCATCGCGAAGAAGCGTCCCGGAGCGGCGATGCCGGCAGCGGAGAGCGGCTTGAGTTTTTCGGCGTGAATCCTGTCGGCAAGCTCGTCGATGAGGGCGGTTCTGCCGGTCGCAAGCTGCGTGCAGGCGCCGAAGCAGCTCGAGGCGGCGAAGCGCGGCGTCCTGCTTTCGACGACGGCTTCGTTCGACGTATTGAGAACGATGGCGTCCACGGTGTCGAGACGGGAGGGAGGCTCGCGCAACGGGCCCGCGGGAAGCACCCAGCCGTTGCCGAGGCCGCGCGCGCCGACGACCGCGATTTCGACGTCGCGGGCGAGAGCCGCATGCTGCAGACCGTCGTCGCTCACAATCAGATCCACTTCGGGATGCGCCTCGAGAAGCGCTCTGCCCGCTTCAAATCGGGCTCGACCGACGGCAACGGGGACTCCAGTTTCCCTTGCAATGAGAAGAGGCTCGTCGCCGGCTTCGGCGGCAGGAGTCTCCTCGTTGATCAGTCGAATGCCGTCTTCGCGGCGTCCGAAGCCGCGGGAGATGACGCCCGGGCGCCAACCGCGTGCCTGAAGCTCGCGGACAAGGGCGATCGTCACGGGCGTCTTGCCCGTGCCGCCGACATAAATGTTGCCGACCACGACGACGGGGACAGGCAGACGGTTGGGCACGGTACGCTCGCGGCGCGAACGACTGACGGCGAGGAAGACGAGGGAGAGCGGAGAAAGAAGCCAGGCCACGGGGCCGCGGGAGGCCCACTGGCGGTGAGCCCAGGCTTCAAGACCGGCGCGCCATGTCATGAGAGCACCTCCGCATGGATGTGCGAACAAACGGACGCTGCGGCGTATGCCGGCGGGATGGTCGAGGAAAAGGGTGTAGGGGGTGGCTTGTCGGACATGACGTTGATGGAAGAGCGCATGCAGTTGCGCGGGAGCGGTAATGATAAACGGTTTTCACCCCCCGGTGCGCGCCGCAAGGGCGCTTTTTGACGACAGGGACGGGGCTTTCGGCATCGGAAGTTATCCACGATGTTGTGGATAACTGTGTGGACAAGTCGCTGGCTTTTCCACGCTCGCTCTCTACCAGAGCTTGCAAAAGACGGGCGAAGAGGGCGAAGACTTCTCCCCTCGTTTGAAAAACATTTGAAAATCAAGCGATTGCGTATTTTGTCAGTGTTCGGGGCCTTCCTACTCAGATGCGACTTCGTGACTCGCCTACTGTTGCAGGGATGTGGACAACCCTGCCGATTTTCTTTCTGTCCCTATTGACTTTTTTATGAAAATCTGCATGTCCGTCGGTACCGTCGACGTGAGCATTATGGTGTTTTCCCCAGAGGCTGTGAGTAGCTCTGTGGATAAGTCTGTTTTTTGACAGTTAACGTCATGAAATAAAAGGTAAAAGTGCCAACTGCCTAATTTTTGTGCAAAGTGTGGAAATTTCAGGCTTTGGGACTCGGATTGGCCTGCGGGGCGGATGCGCCGGAGCGCCTGACGAGCACGGGCAAAGGGTAGAATGGACGTTCGCAGACTCCGACAATTATCCACAGGCTTGTACACAGGGACCTTATGCCCGATTATCCCTTTCTTTTTGATGACGAATGCTTTAGTCGTCCCGCCTCCGCTCGTCCGTCCGTACCGCTTCGCAGGGAGCCGGCCCGATCTGAAAACGTTCTGGGGGTCGGGGCTGCGGTGGCTCGAATCCGCAGTGCGCTCGGCGGCATGCTGGGCGGTGTCTGGGTGTCGGGGGAGGTGAGCAACCTTTCGATGCCTGCGTCGGGGCACGTATATCTGACGCTCAAGGACAGGGACGCCTCCATCAGATGCGCGTATTTTGCCGGCAGCGCCAGACGTCATCCCGCAACGTTTAGAACGGGCGACAGGATCGAGGTGACCGGGGCTGTGGACGTCTATGCCAAAAGCGGTGATCTGCAGATCAAGGTGACGGACTGGCGCCATGCTGGTGCGGGGGCGCTTTATGAAGCCTATCTGAGGCTGAAGGCCCGGCTTTCCGCGGAGGGACTCTTTTTCGAAGGTCTAAAGAAGCCGCTTCCCTTTTTCGTGAGGCGGGTCGTCGTGGTGACGAGCGCTCAGGCGGCGGCGCTGCAGGACGTCCGAAGGACGATCGACAGGCGGACGCCGTGGGTGAGGCTCATGCTTTCGCCCGCCTATGTGCAGGGGGAGTCGGCTCCTCTGTCGCTTATGGCTGCAATCGATCGTGCGGATGCGGCCGGGGCCGACGTCATCCTGCTCGTTCGCGGCGGCGGCTCCTTCGAGGACCTGTCCGCTTTCAATGACGAGCGTCTGGTGAGGAAGTTGAGAAGCCTGAAGACGCCCGTCATCGCGGGGGTCGGTCATGAGTCCGACGAAACGCTCGCGGCGCTTGCAGCCGACGTCTGCGCCTCCACGCCCACCGCCGCTGCGGAGCACATCGGTCCGGACATTCACTACTGGCGCTCGCTTCTTGATGACTTCGAAGAGCGCATGACGCTGGCCGTGGACAGAAAGACGGATGACGCAGGACAGACGCTCGACCGGCTCGAGGCAAGGATGAGCAGGCAGGACGGCTTCCTCTCAAGGCAGGAGGGGGATCTTGTGCGCAACGGGATGTTGCTCGAACGTCTTGCCGCAGGCAGCCTGCAGGGGCGCGAAGCGCGCCTCGAGACCGCAGGTTCGGGGCTCGCAGGCATCGGCGCCCTGCCCCGGAGGCGCAGCGTACAGCTCGAAGCGCTGGCGCAGCGTCTGGAGGATGCATCGGAGGGAGTGCTCGGCACACGGGCGCTCAGGCTCGATCACTTCGCTCTGTGCCTGCAGTCGCCGGACGCCGTGCTGCGGGCCAGAAGCGTCAGGCTGACGTCTCTGGACAAGACCCTTGAACTCGCGGCGGAACGCGCGTGCAACGCACAAAGCCGGCGCCTGGACCAGACCCGGACAGGTCTGGCGGCTGCCTTCGAGCAGTCGGCATACAGGAAGGACATGGAGCTCAGGCTCCTCGAGAGGAGACTTCCCGACATGGAGAGGCGCCTCGACGAGGCTGCGTTGCACCTGCGGGCGCTCGGACATGCACTCGCAGGACTTGATCCCGACAAGCCGCTCAAGCTCGGCTACGCAAGAGTCGAACTTGCGGACGGAACGGTTACTGCAGCCGCCGAAATCGCGACGGGGGACGAACTCACGCTCTGCTTCGCTGATGGCAGCAGGAAGGCCGTGGCGAAATGATCCTGCAGACAAAAGGGAGCCTGTTCGTGTGAAGGTTGTATCCAAATATTAGGAGTCTATATTGGCAGATCTTTTATGATAAACTTCATTTATCGAAACTCAGATCCCGACAGGTTCGGGGGAGATACCAACATGTTTACTCTGCCTGCTCTTCCTTATGCGCTCGACGCCCTCGAGCCCGCCATGAGCCGTGAAACCCTGGAATTCCACTGGGGCAAGCATCATCAGACCTACGTCAACAATCTGAACGGCCTGATCGCCGGCACGGACTTCGAAGGCAAGTCCCTTGAGGAAATCATCCGCAC
>OBCU01000662.1_pt1 | contig 14422 bp, 9 predicted proteins | sample 1495961 | NCBI WGS metagenome assembly OBCU01 (sample SAMN04168658, study PRJEB22393) | human gut metagenome | biome: human gut microbiome; feature: stool | host: Homo sapiens | collected 2014-03-24
CGAGGCCGAGTTCGCCGTTGAGGTTCCACTCGGTGGCGGCAAGGCGCGCAAGGCGTTCGTAGATCTTCTCGCCGTTCACTTCAAGCATCTGGATGTCGTCGCCGCCGGGGTTGGAGGTGCGGCAGAGGATGAAGGCGCCCTTGTTCTCGTAGGCAAGGTAGGGCTTGATCGTGTCGAAGCCCATGAACGGGGAGAGCGTCACGCAGTCGGCCTCGTAGCGCTCGAAGGCTTCGCGGGCGTAGTGCTCGGCCGTGGAGCCGATGTCGCCGCGCTTGGCGTCGAGGATCACGGGAACCTTCGGATGATTGGCGTGAATGTAGTCGATCACGGCCTTGAGTTCGGCCTCGGCGCCGCAGGAGGCGAAGTAGGCGATCTGCGGCTTGAATGCGCAGACGAGGTCGGCCGTGGCGTCGATGATACCGCAGCAGAAGTCGTAGAGGGCCGTGCTGCGGCCCGCGAGTTCGTGCGGGAAGCGGGTGGGGTTGGGGTCAAGCCCGACGCAGAGCATGGAACCGGCGTTCTGCCAGCGTTCGCTGAGCATTTCGGTGAACTTCATGGGGTGCCTTCCGAAGGTGGTTGTCAATCGGGCGCTATCTTAACAAATTCTTTCGCACTGCGGCCGTTCCTGAGGAATTGCGCTATGCTCGACGAAGCGGCTTCCGGAGAGGAGCCACGTCAAAAACGCCGTGTCATCAGGAGGACTGTGAAGATGATCACACGCAGACAGTTCATCGGGGCCGTAGGCCTCATGACGGTCGCCGCAACTGCGCCGGCCTTCGCCTACGAGAGCCGCTGGCCGAAGAAGCCGTCGGTGCCCACCGACCTCAATGCCGAGGAGTTCTTCACGGAGCTCGCCGAGAAGGGCTCGGGCTTTGTCGTCGGCAATGAGAAGGCCGATACGGTCGTGATGATGACGTTCGACACGCAGTGCCGCTGGTGTGTCTGGGAGTACGAGCAGTTCAAGCCCTTCTTTGACCGCGTGAAGTTCGTCTGGCATCCGGTTGCAGTGCTCAATCCCTGGAGCGAGCTGCAGGGGGCCGCCATTCTGGCCGCAAAGGATCCGAAGGCCATGTTCCTCGAGCACGAGGCGCACATGAAGGATGCCGTCTTCAAGGGGCTCGACGTGCGCAAGATGGAAATTCCATTTGAAAAACGCGAGGCAGTGTGGACCAATACTAAGGTATTCCGCCGTGCCGCGGCCCGAGAGGTGCCGTTCGGCGTCATGAAGAAGCCAGACGGCAGCTATGTCGCCGTTTGCAAGCAGACGGGTGAGTCGTTTGCCAAGCTTCTCGGCAAGTAAGGCGGAGCACAATAAGGAAGAGAGGCAAGGAAAAGGCCGGCGATCGAAAGATCGTCGGCCCTTGTCTTTTTAGGCCGCCCGTTCCTGAGAACGGGCGGCGGTCGGCTGGTCAGGCGTGATGGATTACATCATGCCGGGCATGCCGCCCATGCCTTCCATGCCGGCGGGCATCGTCTTGTCGTCCTGCGGAATGTCGGCGACCATGCAGTCCGTCGTGAGGATGAGGGACGCAACGGAAGCGGCGTTCTGAAGGGCGGTGCGGGTGACCTTCGTCGGGTCGAGAACGCCCATTTCAACGAGGTCGCCGTATTCGCCGGTCTGGGCGTTGTAGCCGAAGTTGCCTTCGCCCTGAGCGACGGTGTTCACCACGACGCTCGGTTCGTCGCCGGCATTGGCGACGATCTGGCGGAGCGGTTCTTCCATGGCGCGCAGAACGATGCGGATGCCGGCGTTCTGTTCGTCGTTGTCGCCCTTGATGTCGCGGATGGCCTGCTTGGCGCGGATGAGCGCCACGCCGCCGCCGGCCACGATGCCTTCCTCAACGGCGGCACGGGTGGCGTGCAGGGCGTCTTCGACGCGGGCCTTCTTTTCCTTCATTTCGACTTCGGTGGCGGCACCGACCTTGATGAGGGCCACGCCGCCGGCGAGCTTGGCAACGCGTTCCTGAAGCTTTTCACGGTCGTAGTCGCTCGTGGCGGCTTCGATCTGCGTGCGGATGTTCCTGACGCGGTTTTCGATGGCTTCGGCCTGGCCGGCGCCGTCGATGATCGTCGTGTTTTCCTTCGTGACTTCAACCTTCTTGGCCGTGCCGAGCTGTTCGAGCGTGGCCTTGTCGAGCGTGAGGCCGACGTTGGTCGAGATGACCGTGCCGCCGGTCAGGACGGCGATGTCCTCGAGCATGGCGGCGCGACGGTCGCCGAAGCCCGGGGCCTTGACGGCCACGACCTTGAGGATGCCGCGGATGGAGTTCACGACGAGGGTGGCGAGGGCTTCACCGTCGATGTCTTCAGCGATGATGACGAGCGGACGGGCGGCCTTGGCGACCTGTTCGAGCACGGGGAGAAGTTCGCGGATGTTGCTGATCTTCTTGTCGTGCAGGAGGATGAACGGGTTGTCGAGAACGGCGGCCTGCTTTTCCGGCTGGTTGATGAAGTACGGGGAGAGGTAGCCGCGGTCGAACTGCATGCCTTCGACGACTTCGAGTTCGTTCTTGAGGGACTTGCCGTCTTCAACCGTGATCACGCCTTCCTTGCCCACCTTGTCCATGGCTTCGGAGATGATGTCGCCGATTTCAGCGTCGGAGTTGGCGGAGATGGCGCCGACTTGGGCGATTTCCTTGTTGGTCGTCGTCGGCTTGCTGATCTTGCGGAGCTCTTCGATGGCGGCGGCGACGGCCTTGTCGATGCCGCGCTTGAGATCCATCGGGTTCATGCCGGCGGCAACGAACTTCATGCCTTCGTCAACGATGGCCTGGGCGAGAACCGTGGCGGTCGTCGTGCCGTCGCCGGCGTTGTCGCTCGTCTTGGAGGCGACTTCACGCACCATGCAGGCGCCCATGTTTTCGAACTTGTCCTTGAGTTCGATTTCCTTGGCGACGGACACGCCGTCTTTCGTCACCGTCGGAGCGCCGAAGGCGCGGTCGAGCACAACGTTGCGGCCCTTCGGACCGAGCGTGACCTTGACGGCGTTGGCGAGAACATTGATGCCGCGGACCATCTTGGAGCGGGCGTCATCACCGAAAAGAACCTGCTTAGCAGCCATTTCTGTAATCCTTTACTTTCTTAGAAAAAAACAAATGATGCAAGGCGCTGTCGAGCCTTTGATTAGGCGAGGACGCCCATGATGTCTTCTTCGCGCATGACGAGCAGCTCTTCGCCGTCGACCTTGACGGTCTGGCCGGAGTACTTGCCAAAGAGAACGCGATCGCCGACCTTGACGTCGAGAGCGATGATGCGGCCGGCTTCGTCGCGCTTGCCCGGGCCGACGGCGATCACTTCGCCCTGGTCAGGCTTTTCACCGGCGGAGTCGGGGATGACGATGCCGAAGGAGGTGGTCGTTTCAGCAGCAAGACGCTTGATGATGACGCGGTCATGCAACGGACGGATCTGCATTTGTTGTTCTCCAAATAAAACGGTTTCCGGCGGGCGGTCGCATCGCCCCTTCTCAGGGCGGGGTTCGGCTGCCGGATGCAAAAAAACATTGCCTCGGCGGACCGCACGGGCGGCTTTGCCTTAGCATTTAAACCCTATATGGGGATGCCTCCTTGAAAAACAAGGGGGCTGTTGAAGAATTTTTACAGGTTGCCGAGTCGCTCCCGGGCGCCTTGGTGGAAATGCCTGCGGCGAGGGTGGAATGCGGTTTTCAACGAGAGGCTCCGCGGCCGTTTTTGCGGCTTTCGGAATGATGGCGGCGGGCCTTTGGTCCGTTTCGTGCAGCGGTTGGGCCGCCGAGCAGAGAAGGCTCCCGCCCATGCTCAGGAAGGCCGCCGCGGACTGCGGCGTCGACCCGAGGGCGGTGACGGTGTCGGTCGTCGCGCTCGACGGACTGAGGATGCCCGAGGGCGGCAGGATGCCCGTCGTCCGGCCCCTGCTTGCCGTCAACGCCGACAGGTCGGTGGCTCCCGCCTCGACCGCGAAGCTGGTGACGACGCTCGCGGGACTCGAACTTCTGGGCGCGGACTGGAAGTGGAGGACGGGGTTCTATGCAAAGGCGAGGCCTGATGCGGAGGGCCGCGTCAACGGCATCTGGCTCAGGGGCGGCGGCGATCCGACGCTCGTCGCCGAAAAGTTCGGGCTCCTCGTCGAGCGGATGGCGCAGATGGGCGTCAGGCGCATCGAGGGCGACCTGACGGTCGACCGCTCTTACTTCGACCTGCCCGAAGGAGATCCCTCCGCCTTCGACGGTCGGGGCTCCCGCCCCTACAACCAGCTGCCCGACGCGGCGGTGGCGGGCTATCGCAGCCTTTCCTTCGAGTTCGTTCCCGACGAGTCGTCGGGGACTGCGCGCATCATCAGCATGCCGCCGCTCTCGGGGCTTGAGGTTCCGTCGACGATCCGCCTCTCGCGCGGCGCCTGCGGCGACTGGAAGTCGACGATCGGCTACAGGCTCGAACACCTTTCCGACGGCAGGCTCGCAGCCAGGTTCGAGGGCTCGCTTCCCCTTTCCTGCGGACCGAAGACCTTCAGCGTGGTGTCCCTTTCTCAGAACGAATACCTCGAACGTCTCTTCAGGTGGTACTGGGAGCGCGACGGGCGCACCTGGACGGGACACGTCGCCGAGGGGCGCGTGCCCGAAGGCGCCCTGAAGCTCGCCGAGCGGGAGTCCGATGCGCTTCCCGTCGTGACGACGCTTGTCAACAAGTGGTCGAACAACCTGATCGCCCGTCACATCTTCCTTACGCTCGGCACGCTCAGAAACGCGCCCGACGAGGCGGACTCAGGATCCCGAACTGCAGGCGGAGCCTTTGCGCCCATGGAGCGTCCCCGCCCCGGCGTCGACACGGACGACGCACGAGCGGTGCTGGCGGGCTGGCTGGCTGAAAAGGGCGTGCCCGATGGCGCCGTCATGATCGACAACGGCTCGGGTCTCTCGCGCACCTCGCGCGTGACGGCGCGTGCAATGACGCAGATTCTTGCGGCGGGCTGGCTTTCGCCCCGCATGACCGAGTACGCGGCGTCGCTGCCCGTCTCGGGCGTCGACGGCACGATGAGAAAGCGCCTTGAGGCGACGGGCCGCACGCATCTGAAGACGGGCTACCTGCAGGACGTGCGCTCGATCGGCGGCTACGTCTATGCGAAGAACGGCAGGCGGTACGCGCTTTATGCCAGCGTGCACGGCGAGCGCAACATGGCAGGCGGTATCAGGTTCCTCGACAAGGTGGTCGAGTGGACCTACCTGCAGAAGTGAGGCCCTGCATCGCAGGCACTTCCTGAGGATTCGGGATCCTGAAACGAAGCTCGCCGCCCGGTATGGTGCCGGACGGCGAGCTTTTGCTTTTTCTGGATTTCCAGGGAAGGCCTCGTCTTATTGCTGCCCGCCCTTCACGGCGTCGAGCACGATGCCCGGCGTCAGGAGCTCGGGGAGCACCTGCACGGTTCCGTCCGGCCTGTAGAGGAGGTAGAGCGGCACGCCGGAGCGGCCGAAGCGGGAGAGGATGTCCGTGATGGCGGGATCGCGGTTCGTCCAGTCGCCCATGAGGAGCGTGACGTTTCCGTCCCTGAAGGCGGTCTGCACTTCGTCGCGGTCAAGAGCCGCGACCTTGTTGGCCTGACAGGTGACGCACCAGGCGGCGGTGAAGTCGACGAAGACGGGGCGGCCTTCGGCAAGGGAGGCCCTGACGGCCTCTTCGGACCAAGGCTGCCAGACGCCCCTGCCCTGTGCGGTGGCGGCGCGGTCGAATTCGCCCGTGGCGATGACGGCGATTGCGCCGGCCGCAAGAAAGGACGTGACGCCCATCAGGACGCGGTTGCGACCGCGGCCCCACTGCTCTCGGCCGAGCAGCCAGAGCGCGATGGCGGCGGAGCCGCAGCCCGCAAGCATCAGAAGCATGCCGTTGAGGCTGACCTGCTTGGAGAGCACCCAGCCGAGCCAGACGACGGCAAGCGCCATCGGAATCGCCATGACCTTGCGGAAGACGTCCATCCAGGCCCCCGGCCTCGGGAGCATTCTCGACCAGCCGGGGAAGATGCAGAGCAGAAGCCACGGAAGCGCCATGCCCAGACCGAGCGAGAGGAAGACGGCGATCGCCTCGACGGCGGGTTGCGTCACGGCGTAGCCCAGAGCGGCGCCCATGAAGGGGGCCGTGCAGGGGCTGGCGACGATGACGGCGAGGATGCCCGTGAAGAACGAGCTCGCGGCACCGGTTCTCGGCGCGCTGCGCGCAACGCGGGTGTCGGCGAGATGGCTTGCGGCAGTGAATTCAAAGACGCCAAGCAGGTTGATCGTGATGGCGACGAAGAGCACGAGCAGGAGCGAGACGACCCACGGACTCTGGAGCTGGAAGCCCCAACCGAGCGCCATGCCCACGCCCCTGAGGGCGAGAAGCGCACCCGCCAGCACACCCATCGTGACGAGGACGCCGCCCGTGAAGGCGATGCCGTGCGGCAGCAGTCTTTCGCCTCTGCGGTAGCCCTCGATGAGCTGCAGGATCTTGAGCGAGAGGATCGGGAAGACGCAGGGCATCAGGTTGAGGATGAGGCCGCCGAGGAACGCGAAGACGATGGCGGTGAGGGTCGTCACCGAGGCGCCCGAGCCTGCGACGGGAAGTGCGCCGGAGAAGACGGCGGGCTTGGGCACCGCGCCCTTTTCCAGCGGGAAGGAGGTTTCGATCGCCCAGCCGCCCGCAGCGGGGCCGCCGTCGCCCACGAAGACGCCCGAGAGCGTGGCGCGGGGCTCCTGCAGGAACTCGGGGGCGAGCGTCATGAGGATGGAGGCGCTGCCGTCCTCCTCGGTCTGGTGCTGCGGCTCGTCGGAGAGCTTCAGCACGCGCTCGTCAAGCGGGTAGAAGGAAAGGCTCTTCTCAACGTGCACTTCGGAGGCGGGTACCGTCACCTTGAGGCGGTCCTCCTCGTAGACGGCGCGCACGCCGCGGATGTCGGCCACTTCGGGCACGTTGACGATGGCGTTCGAAACGAGCTCGGCATCGGCCGAGGGCTTCGGCGCGACCTCGTAGGGCAGCGTGATTTCGGCCGTGCCCTCGCCGGGGATGCAGACGTCCTTGCAGGCGAGGTAGGAGACGTGGATGCTGATGCGCGCGGAGCGTCCCTCGGGGAAGCGGGGGATCTCGGCCTCGAACGGAAAGACGGCGGTGCCGCCGTAAGAGAAGCTCACGATTCCCTTGTCGTTGTGACGTTCGGGAAGCGGGAAGCGCGGATCCGTGAGGCGAACGTCCTTCGGCGTCGTGAAGCTGAACTGCGTCGTGAGGCCGGCGTCGCCTGGCATGCGCCAGTACGTGTGCCAGCCCGGCGCGTGCTCAAGCACCACGGCGAGAAGGTTTTCGGCCTGAGGCGTGAGGCCCTCGTTCTGGGCGACGAGCCGCACGGTGACGCTCGGCTCGGGTGCGGGCTGCGCCGCGCGGTCGAGCGTCGAGAGGAGATCCTGGGCCCCGGAGGCCCAGGTGGAGGCCGCAGCGGCGCAGAGCGCAGCTGCGGCAAGCCAGGTCTTGACGGAACCCATGATCGTCCTTTATGCAGGCGCCGCTCAGGCGGCGATTTCAGCAAACGTCTCGCGAGCGGCGGCGATGGTCGCGTCGATCACTTCGTCGGTGTGCATGATCGAGACGAAGCCTGCCTCGAAGACGGACGGGGCGAAGTAGACGCCGCGCTCGAGCATGCCGTGGAAGAAGCGGTTGAACGTCTCCGTGTCGGACTTCATCACGTCGGCGAAGCCGTGCGGGACGGACGGCAGGAAGTAGAGGCCGAACATGCCGCCGACGCTGTCGGCGCAGAACGTGATGCCGTTTTCCTGAGCGGCGGCCGTTAGGCCCTTGACGAGGCGGTCGGCGGCGCGGGAAAGCTTGTCTTGGAAGCCCGGAGCCTGAATGCCCTTGAGGGTCGCAAGACCGCAGGCGACGGCGACGGGGTTGCCGGAAAGCGTGCCGGCCTGGTAGACGGGACCGAGGGGAGCGATCTGCTGCATGATTTCGCGGCGACCGCCGAAGGCGGCAACGGGCATGCCACCGCCGATCACCTTGCCGAGCATCGTGAGGTCGGGCTCGATGCCGTAGAAGGCCTGGGCGCCGCCCTGAGCGACGCGGAAGCCCGTCATGACTTCGTCGACGATGAGGACGGCGCCGTGCTTCGTGCAGAGCTCGCGCATCGTGCGAAGGAATTCGGGGTTGCCGCGGACCATGTTCATGTTGCCGGCGACGGCTTCGACGATCACGCAGGCGATGTCGTCGCCCCACTGGGCGAAGGCGTCCTCAAGCTGCTGCGGGTTGTTGTACTCGAGCACGAGCGTGTGCTCCGTCACGGAGGCGGGAACACCGGCCGAGGACGGATTGCCGAAGGTGAGCATGCCGGAGCCCGCCTTGACGAGGAGAGAGTCGGAGTGGCCGTGGTAGCAGCCCTCGAACTTGATGATCTTGTTGCGACCCGTGTAGCCGCGGGCGAGGCGGATGGCGGACATGCCGGCCTCGGTGCCGGAGCTCACGAGGCGGACCTGGTCCATGGACGGCACGAGCTTGCGGACCTCTTCGGCGATGAGCGTCTCGCCCTGCGTGACGGCGCCGAAGGAGAGGCCCTTCGAGACGGCTTCGTCAACGGCGGCGATGACTTCGTCGTTGTTGTGGCCGAGGATCATCGGGCCCCAGGAGAGGATGTAGTCGATGAACTGCTTGCCCGTGGCGTCCCACATGTAGGGGCCCTTGGCGCGGTCGATGAAGCGCGGGGAGCCGCCCACGGAGCGGAAGGCTCGCACGGGGGAGTTCACGCCGCCCGGAATCGAGATCTGCGCACGCTGGAAGAGTTCGTCATTGAGGTCCATTTGTTCAACTCCTGAAAGCATGGAACGTGTCCGCGGCGGCCTCTCAAGGGTCGCGGCCGCCGGGACGGCAAATGAAAAAAAGGGCGGCCTTCGAAGCGGGCCGCCCGAAAAAACAATGAATTTTACCGAAACAGTCTGAACGCACCGTTAACGGGTGTTGCGTCCGGGACGGATTCGTGCGGCGTCAGAACGCCACGCCCAGGGAGAGCGTGAAGTCGGTCGCCATGGGCTTGAGCACGTAGTCGTCGCCGCGGGCCTCGACGGTGCCCTTGTAGCGGGCGAACGAGGTGAACATTTCGGCGTTGACGAAGACGTTCTTCGTGACCGCGTAGGTGGCGCCGAGCGACGTGACGGGGTGGAAGGAGTCGTCCTTGCCGGCGGGGCCCTTCATCTTGGAGTAGCCCAGACCGCCGCCCGCGTAGAGGCGGAGGCTGTCGAGGGCGTCGATGTTGTACTGAAGCTGGACGGCCCAGGTCTGGAAGCGGTAGGACTTGCTCGTGTCCGTGCCCGCCGTCTTGATGTCATGCTCGGAGCGGCGGTACGAAACGTCGGTCGCCCAGTGGCGGCCCGAGTAGTGGCGCATGCCGACGTGCCAGGAGCTGTCGTTCTTGACGTTGCTCGGAGAGAACTCCTCGCCGTTGTCCATGTACTCCCAGCCCCAGCCGCCGTAGAGGTAGTTGCGGTCTGCGCTCCAGGCGCTGGTGGCGGGCAGCGGAAGGTCGCGGCGCTTGGCGTCGTCGATCGTGATCGTGGAGTAGAAGAAGAACACGTTCGTGACGGGGATGTACGTGCCGTAGAAGGAGATGTCGTCCGTGCCGATCTTCGCGACGGGCAGCGGCATCGGGAACGGAACCCACATGTAGTCGCCGCGGGCGGAGACGGCGGCGAGGTAGCCTGCGCCGACGTGCAGGCCCGTGCCCGCGACAGGCCAGCGGGCGACCCACTGGTAGCCCGCGACCGGTTCGGGACGGTAGTTAGAGTCGACGAAGGTCACGAGGAAGAAGGAGCGCTCGTTGCCGCGGTTGTCGATGACCTGACGGCCGAGACCCATGCCGAAGGGATAGCCGTTCTCTTCATGACGCTTGTCCCAGTCCCAGGTCGGGTGGTTCGTGTAGGTCGGAACGACCCAGAGGCTGTTGCCTTCCTTCATGATGGCCTTGGCACCGCGGACGGTGTCCTGCCAGAAGGAGCCGAAGTCGCCGGGGCGTTCGGCGGAGGAGGACACGTAGCCGGCCGGCGTCGTGTCGATCACGGCTTCAAGGAAGCCGGCATGAGCCTGGCCGGCGGCGCAGGCCGCAGCCGCCGTCGCGGCGGCAAGCGTCTTTATTTTGATGTTCATGGCTTTGCGGCCGCCCGCATCAGGCGGGGCGGCCTTCTTGTAAGTTGTCTGAATCGGGAGCGGAGATGCCGCGTCCAGGCGACGGGGTCCGCAGAACCCGTCATTGTCGCACAAGGCATCGAGGCGGGCGTCAAAAAAGCGGGAAAACTCGTCGAGCGAGTTGAAAAAATGCGCCAAAGCGGGTAGAGTGCGTCCCCTGACTGCGAAACTTTTCCAGACGATCGTCGGCGGAGCAATCCGCGGGAGGAAAGTCCGGACTCCGCAGGGCACCGTAGCAGCTAACGGCTGTCCGCCGCGAGGCGAGGATCAGAGCAACAGAGACGAGCCGGCGTTGGGGTCGGTTGAAACGGGCAATCTCTACGGGGAGCAACATCAAATAGGCAGCCTATGGTTCGGCCCGGACCGGTTGCGGGTAGATGGCTTGAGGCGTCGCGCGAGCGCCGTCCTAGACGAATGATCGTCACTGCGCCCTCGGGCGCGGAACATAATCCGGCTTATCGGGAGAGTTTCCGGTCATCAGACAACAGAAGAGGGGTTCGGCACAAGCCGAACCCCTCTTCGTTTATTTGCAATCGTCAGATCGATCAGGCGAGAGCCGATTCGGCCTCGCAGCGGCGCACCTTGATGCGGCCGTCGACGGCGATCGGCTCACCAGTCTTTTCCGAGATCATGAGCGGATTGATGTCAAGTTCGTCGATGAAGGGAAGGTCGGTCACGAGCTGGGAGAGACGCAGGAGCGTCTCCTCAACCTTGGCGATGTCGGCGGGCGTCGTGCCGCGGGCGCCCTGAAGAAGCTTGTAGGCCTTGACCGAGCGGACCATGTCGCGAGCGTCGGTGTCCGTGACGGGTGCGATGCGGAAGGCGACGTCCTTCATGACCTCGACAAAGACGCCGCCGAGGCCGAACATCAGCATCGGGCCGTACTGCGGGTCGGTGGCGATGCCGCAGACCATTTCGCGGGAGCCTTTGACCATTTCCTGAATGATGACGCCTTCAAGCCCGTCGAGCAGGCCGCGCTCGTCGAGCTTGGCGACGAGGTCGCGGTATTCGGCGCGAAGCGCCTCGGCTGAGCCGATGTTGACGCGCACGCCGCCCACGTCCGTCTTGTGGGACGTGGTCTTGGAGGTCATCTTCATGACGACGGGGTAGCCGATGCGGTCGGCGACGGCGACCGCTGCGTCCTCGTCTGCGGCAAAGCCGGCCCTGCACACGCGCACGCCGTAGGCGTCGAGAACGTCGATGCTCTCGCGCGTCGTAAGCTGGTCGCGGCCGTCGGCAAGCGCCGTGCGGATGATGTTGCGGGCGCGTTCGCCGTCAACCTTGAAGTCGGGAAGCACGCCCTCGGGGCGCTCGATCCAGAGGCGCTGCTCGTTGAGGCGCGCTAGGCCCTCGACCGCCTCCTCGACGTACATGAAGAAGGGCACGTTGACGTCGGCGGCGGAGAATGCCGTGAAGAACTCGCTCTTCGTCATGAAGACGCCGACGACGGGCTTTTCGGGATGTGCGGCCTTGATCTCCATGATCGCGCGGGCGACGTCGGTGTCCTTGAGGCCGAGGAACGGCAGGTAGATCGTGATGACCATGTCGACGTTCGGATCGGCGAGCACCGTTTCGAGCGTCTGGCGATAGTGCTCGATCGGAGCGGAGGCGATCATGTCGACGGGATTCCTGACGGAGGCGGCGGCAGGCAGGAAGCTCCGGAGCTTCGCCTTCGTTTCGTCCGTGAGCTCGGCCATCTTCATGCCCTTTTCGCAGATGGCGTCGGTGCCCATGATGCCGGGGCCGCCGGAGTTCGTGACGATGGCGACCCTGTCGCCCTTCGGAATCGGGCAGTTGGCGAAGACCTTGGCGGTTGCGAAGAGATTCTTGAGGGAGAACTCGCGGATGACGCCCGACTGGCGCAGGAGCGCGTCGGCGGCGAGGTCGGCGCCTGCAAGACTGCCCGTGTGGGAGGATGCGGCGGAGGCGCCTGCGGCCGAGCGGCCCGCCTTGAGTGCGAGCACGGGCTTCTTCTTGGAGAGGCGCGAGGCGATGCGGCGGAAGTTTACGGGATTCTGGATGGACTCCATGTAGAGAAGGATCTGCCTGACGTCTTTGTCTCCCTCCCAGTATTCAAGCGCGGTCTCGGCGTTCACGTCGGCCTGGTTGCCGATCGAAATGAACTGCGCGAAGCCGAGGTTGAGGTCGCGGAGAATGTTGAGGATGCCCCCACCGAGCGCACCGGATTGGGAGACGAAGCCGATGTTGCCGCGCTCGGGCAGCGCTTCGGCAAAGCAGGCGTCCATGCGCACGGCGGGATGCGTGTTGACGACGCCGAGACAGTTCGGCCCCACGCAGCGCATGCCGTAGCGGCGGACGCGTTCGAGAAGCTCGGCCTCGAGCCGGGCGCCTTCAGTCCCCGTTTCCTTGAAGCCTGCGGAGATCACGCACAGGCCCTTGATGCCCTTTTCGTGGCACTGGTCGATCGTCTGAAGCACGAAGCGTGCGTTCACGATGATGACGGCAAGGTCCACTTCGCCGGGAATGTCGAGCACCGTCGCATAGGCGGGTAGGCCTTCGATGACGCCGCCCTTCGGGTTGACAGGATAGACGGGGCCGGCGTAGCCGTATTCACGCAGGCGCTTCATGATGTCCGAGCCGATGGTGTGCTGCTTGGTGGAGGCGCCGACGACCGCGATCGAGCGGGGCTTCATGATCTTGTCGAGGATGTTCATAAGTCGTGTCAGATCGAAGGGTGGGTTCGAGGGGGCCTCTCTCGGTGAAAACGCGTGAGGATGAGACTGTACGGCGCTTTCGGAGAGGCAATCCATCAAGCCTATCACATGACGGACGGCTTGCTGTGCGGGCTAAGGCGAATTATCTAGTCCGGAGTCCCGCGCGGGAGCGGATGCGGGGCCTCGAAAAAAGATGTTGCCTGCCTTGACCGTCGGACGCCTTGACGCTAAAGTGAGACTGCAGAAGTGGGAAAAAGTGGGGGAGATCCGCCGCGGGCCGCAGGCTCGTGCGGCGAACGAAACGGCTGGTTGCGGGAGGACCGAGGGTGTTTCAAGGCACTTCGCTCTTGTCATTGGATCAGAAGGGACGCCTGTCGATGCCTGCAAGGCATCGGGAGGCTCTTGCCGTTTCGTGCGCGGGAAAAGTCACGGTGACGAGGCATCCCGACGGTTGTCTGGTGTTGTATCCGGCGCCCGTCTGGGAGGAGAAGCGCAGGGCGCTGGCGAAGCTGCCGTATTCGGCGCGCGCCTTCGTGCGCTATGTTCTCGGCAGCGCCGTCGATCTGGAGCCGGACCGTGCAGGCAGGATTCTGATTCCCTCCGAACTCAGGCAGATGTGCGGCCTCGACAGGGAGGTTGCGCTGATCGGCATGGGCGAGCACTTCGAGTTGTGGGACAGAAGCACGCTTGAGGCGCGTGAACGCGAGGCGCTCGCGGCCGAGCTTGATGCGGCGGACTTCTCGTTCTGATTGTGAAGAATTTTCGGGGCGGAGCGGTTGGTTCCGCCTCCATCGTTTGTGAGTTGCGGGCGTGAGCGAGGCATTCATTCATCTGTCGGTTTTGGGCGAGGAGGCGCCGGAGGCGCTTGTGGGAGACCCTGACGGACTGTACGTCGACGGAACATTCGGGCGCGGAGGTCATTCGCGTCGCATTCTTGAAAAGCTGTCCCCGAAGGGACGGCTCATTGCGTTCGATCGCGATCCCCAGGCGGTCGAGGTTGCCAGAAGCTGGACGGATCCGAGGTTCACGATCATTCACGAGCCCTTCTCGACGATGACGGAGTCTCTTGCCGCGATCGGCGTTCATCAGGCCGACGGCATCTTTCTCGACATCGGCGTCTCGTCCCCCCAGATCGACGACGCTGCGCGCGGCTTCTCCTTCCGCTTTGACGGTCCGCTCGACATGCGTATGGACACCACGCGCGGCATGACGGCGGCCGAGTGGCTGGCGCAGGCCGAGGAGCGCGACCTCCGCCACGTGATCAGCCTTTACGGCGAGGAGCGCTTTGCGGGACCGATTGCGCGTGCGATCGTCGCACGCAGGAAGACGAAGCCCCTGGAGACGACCCGCGAGCTTGCGGATCTGGTTGCAGGCGTCGTGCCTCGCAACCGCAAGGACATGGGCCAGCATCCCGCCACGCGCACCTTTCAGGCCGTGCGCATCGAGGTGAACCATGAGCTCGACGAGCTCAAGCAGGCGCTTGACGCCGCTGGAGGGCTTCTGAAGCCCGAGGGGCGTCTTGCCGTCATCACCTTCCACTCGCTCGAGGACCGCATCGTCAAGCACTTCTTCGACAGGGCGGCCCAC
>OBCU01000675.1_pt1 | contig 14090 bp, 7 predicted proteins | sample 1495961 | NCBI WGS metagenome assembly OBCU01 (sample SAMN04168658, study PRJEB22393) | human gut metagenome | biome: human gut microbiome; feature: stool | host: Homo sapiens | collected 2014-03-24
AGAAGGGCATCATATCATAGCCACCAACGGGCCGCTGCATCCGTTGTTTTTGCGGTTGGTACGGGAGGCGCTGCCATTCTGATACGGTTCTTATTGCCTTATTACACTTTTTTATGGAAAACACATTTAAAGCCTGGTTCTTGTCCTTTGTCCATCTCTTCTTCCCGCGTCAGTGTGCTGTATGCGGGAGCTCTTTGCAAGAGGGAGAAGAGGGCATTTGCATCAGGTGTAATATGAATATGCCACGGACAAACTATCATCTTCGCGAAGACAACTCCGTGGAGCGTATGTTTTGGGGGAAGATACCTCTGGAACGCGGCACTTCCTTCTTTTATTATCACAAAGGAAGTGATTTCCGCCACATCCTGCATCAACTGAAGTATGGAGGCCGGAAAGATTTGGGAGAAATAATGGGGCGTTTTATGGCAGCGGAGCTGGCGGCTACCGGTTTTTTCCGTGGTATAGACGTAATTATCCCCGTTCCTCTACATCCCCGCAAACAAAAGTTGCGCGGATACAATCAGAGTGAATGTATAGCGCGCGGCGTTTCTGCCGTAACGGGTATTCCTATTGATGTGTCCTCCGTGCTGCGCAGAAGACATACGGAAACGCAGACCCGAAAGTCTGCTTACGAGCGTTGGGAAAATGTAGACGGTATTTTCCTTCTCCGCTATCCGGAACGCTTTGTGGGGAAACATATCCTTATTGTGGATGATGTACTGACCACCGGAGCCACTACAACTGCATGTGCCGATGCGCTTAAAGATGTGGGAGGCGTACATGTTAGTATCCTGACGCTGGCAGTGGCGGGTTCGTGAATCAGAAGCGGAAACGTCCGCCTGCCACGATTGTTCCCGTATATCCTACGCCGAATTCGGTGAAGAAGGCAAACTGATTTCCATATTCGATACCCAGAAAACTGAACTGATAGGCAAATTCCTTTTTGTGATAAGTGTCTCCTCCAAAGCTGTTCCGGAGGAAATAGGCGCCGAGCCCTGCAGAGGAATATAGGGAGAATTGGGGGCGGGTGAACCAATGCCACCGGAAGGTGGGGAGGATATACAGATAGCGCCGGTCATCGTTCTTATTCTCATCCAAAACTTCATAAAGGCTACTGGCCGTCCCTCTATTACCGGTTATTCCTCCGGTTACGCCTAGGCTGATTTTACGGTTGATTCTATAAATATAACTGATATTCAGAGCGCCGTAATAGCTGGTCTTCTCGCGTGTATAGATTCCAAAACTTGCTGTCGGAGCAATAAACTCTTCGGCTATACTATTGGCGTCGGTAATGGGGAGGAAGCCGTAACTGACGGATATTTCATGGTGGCGGAATTTTTCTCGCGTAGAAACAAGAGAGGTTTGTGCTTTACCAGCGGTACATAGGCTGAATCCTATGACTAAAAAGAATAAAAGAGTTTTCATTGTAGTTTGGTGTTTGGATTAAAATATGTTTTTCTAATAAATAAAGACAGGTGCTTTTATGAAACTCCTTACTTTACATTTGGCAAATGTATGTTAAATCTTTGAATATGAAATAGAAATGTTTGTCTTTTGTGTGGGATAATGTGGGAAAACAAAAAAGGTTCGCCTAATTGACGAACCTTTTTGCTCTTCCTCTTGGACTTGAACCAAGGACCCTCTGATTAACAGTCAGATGCTCTAACCGACTGAGCTAAGGAAGAATGTTGTTTTTTCTCAAATGCGCTGCAAAAGTAATAGGATATTTTGAAATATGCAATATCTTTGCAAAAAAAATATCGAAGATGGATAAAATAATTGGGTTGGGCAATGCTTTGGTCGATGCGCTGGCAATCATTGAAGATGATAATATTTTGACGGAGATGCAGCTTCCGAAAGGAAGCATGACGCTGATTGATGAAGATAAGTTCTTGAAAATTAGTGAGTATTTCAGCCGGATGAAGACGCACTTGGCTAACGGAGGTTCTGCCGGAAACGCAATTCGGGCAATGGCATGCCTTGGTGCGGGTACGGGATTCATCGGAAAAGTAAGCAATGACTTTTACGGTAACTTTTTCCGGGATAGCCTGCTGGAACGTGGGACAGAGGCGAATTTATTGCTTTCCACTACCCTTCCGTCCGGTGTAGCCTCTACTTTCATTTCTCCTGATGGGGAGCGTACTTTCGGCACTTATTTGGGGGCGGCTTCTACATTGAAGGCGGAAGATCTTTCGCTGGATATGTTCAAAGGATATGCTTACCTATTTATAGAGGGGTATCTGGTGCAAGACCATGATATGATTCTCCGTGCCATTGAGCTGGCTAAAGAGGCCGGCTTACAAGTATGTTTGGACATGGCGAGCTACAATATAGTAGAAGGAGACCTTGAATTTTTCTCTCTGTTGGTCAACAAATATGTGGATATTGTTTTTGCCAATGAGGAAGAGGCAAAGGCCTTTACGGGTAAGGAACCGGAGGAAGCATTGGACATCATTGCCAAAATGTGTAGCATAGCCATTGTAAAGGTGGGTGCCCGTGGTTCTCTGATTCGCAAAGGTACAGAGATGGTGCAGGTACAAGCGGCTCCGGTAGAGAAAGTGGTGGACACTACAGGAGCTGGCGACTATTTTGCGGCAGGTTTCTTGTATGGACTGACGTGTGGCTACTCGCTGGAGAAATGTGGCAAGATAGGCTCCCTTCTCTCCAAAGATGTGATACAAGTGGTGGGTACGGAGCTTCAGGCAGCACAATGGGAAAAAATCAAGGAAGAAATTTTATTAATTAATTAATGTGCTGATGTGCCAATGTGTTAATTGGCTGCGCAATATTTGTTTCGCTATTACGCTGCAGGTTATTAGCACATTGGCACATTGGCATATTAGCACATTATCATAATTATGAGAAGAATTTTAAAGATACGCTGGATGGTTGCCTTGCTGATTGTAGCGGGAGCCGTTTGTTTTTGGGGGTTTAAGAGTGGTGATAGCCGTAGTTTCCAAATAGCAAAGAATCTGGATATATTCAATTCCATTGTGAAAGAGTTGGATATGTTTTACGTGGATACGATTGATCCGAACAAGACTATCCGTGAAGGCATTGATGCCATGCTCTACTCGCTGGACCCCTACACGGAGTATTATCCGGAAGATGACCAAAGCGAATTGGAGCAGATGCTGAAGAATTCCTATGGTGGTATAGGTTCTGTGATTACTTGGAATCCGAAACTGAAACGTTCCATGATATCTGAGCCATACGAGAATATGCCTGCTGCCGATGTAGGCCTGAAAGCCGGAGATATTTTGATGGAAATTGACGGAAAAGACCTTGCCGGAAAGAACAACCAGGAAGTCAGCGAGATGCTTCGCGGACAAGTGGGTACCAGCTTCAAGCTGAAAGTGCAACGTCCCGGTACAGAGAAACCGTTGGATTTCGACATTGTGCGCCGTTCCATCCAATTGCCGTTCATACCTTATTATACGGTGCTGGATAATAATATAGGTTATATCAATCTCAGCACCTTCTCGGGGAATCCTTCCAAGGAGTTCAAGCAGGCTTTTCTGGACTTGAAGAAGCGGGGGATGACTTCGTTGGTGATTGACTTGCGGAACAATGGGGGGGGCTTGCTGGATGAGTCTATAGAGATAGCCAACTTCTTTCTGCCTCGCGGAAAAACACTTGTGACGACAAAGGGTAAGATTAAGCAAGCCAGCAATACCTACAAGACATTGCGTGAACCGTTGGATCTGGAAATTCCTTTGGCTGTTCTGGTCAATGGCGGAACGGCTTCTTCGTCAGAAATCCTTGCGGGCTCTTTGCAGGACCTTGACCGTGCGGTCATTATCGGTAACCGTACTTTCGGTAAGGGATTGGTGCAGACCACCCGTCCGTTACCATACGGTGGTACCATGAAGCTGACGACTTCCAAATATTATATTCCCAGCGGCCGTTGTGTGCAGGCTATCGACTACAAGCACCGGAATGAGGACGGCAGTGTGGGACGTATTCCGGACAGCCTTACTACCGTGTTCCATACGGCTGCCGGACGTGAAGTGCGGGATGGTGGAGGCGTGACTCCGGACATTGCGGTGAAGCAGGAGAAGCTGCCCAACATTCTGTTCTATCTTGTCAATGACAATCTTATTTTCAATTATGCCACGGACTATTGCCTGAAACATCCTACCATCCCTTCAGCAGAGAAGTTTGAAATTACAGATGCCGATTATGCGGACTTCAAGACGATGGTGAAAAAGGCGGACTTCAAATACGACCAGCAGACAGAGAAGATGCTGAAGAACTTGAAGGAGATGGCCGAATTTGAGGGCTATCTGACTGATGCTTCGAAAGAGTTTGAAGCGCTGGAGAAAAAATTGTCGCATAATCTGGACCGTGACCTTGACCATTTCTCCAAGGACATCAAGAGCATGATTGCGGTAGAAATCATCAAACGTTATTATTTCCAGCGTGGAAGCATTATCCAGCAGTTGAAAGATGATGATGATTTGAAAGAGGCTGTAAAGATACTGACTGCTCCGGAAAAATACAAGGAAATGTTGAGTGCTCCGGCAGTGACGTCAATGTCTCTGCAACAAAGAAAGGAGACAGCCCCGGTTTTTCTGAGTACCGCTACGAGAGCAAATGAACATGTTTATGATGAAATAGTATAAGGACATTCTTAAGAGGATTCTTTTATTTGCTCCTTAATTTATACCGGATAGTCTCTGTATAAGCCTTTTATGAGCGACTATCCGGTTAAGTTGTTTGTAAGGTATTAACTTGTTTTATATTTTTGCAGGTGAAAATGAAAACATTGACAAGGTTATGAAACAATTGAATTCTCTGAAAGTATGGCTGTCTGTGGTATTGTTGCTTTGCTTCTCTCTTTCCGGACAAGCCCAGTTCCTGCGCACTTCCTACTTTATGGAAGGAAGTAACCAGCGTATGCAGCTCAATCCGGCCTTGATGCCGGGACGCGGTTATCTGAATATTCCCGTGATAGGTTCGTTGAATGCTACCGTCAACTCCAGTTCCCTGGGGTATAGGGATATTATGGACATTATTGAGAACAGTGATGATAGCGACTATTTCATGAGCAATGACTTTATGAACCGACTGGATGCTACCAATAACTTGAATGTGAATTTGAGTACCGACATTCTGTCTGCCGGGTGGTATAAAGGAAAGAACTTCTGGTCAGTCAATGTGGGGTTACGTAATGATATCGGTGCTGCCATACCGAAAACCATGTTCCAGTTTATGAATAACATGAGCAGCCGGGAGTTTGGTGACAATATTTCTGACTATTTGGGTATTAACGAAACCATTAATGGACAGAAGCTTGAGATAAATTCCTATGCGGAAGTCGGCCTTGGTTTTGCAAGGAATATAACAGACCGGCTGGCTGTAGGCGGTAAGGTGAAGATGCTGTTGGGTATTGGTAACTTAAAGCTGAACATCAACCGGATTCATGTGGAAACTCCTTCTGTCGGTTCTTCAGGAATGACGAGTAAAGCTTCCATTCAAGTGGATGCAACTTTGGAGAACTCGTCAAAGCTGTTAGAACTTCCCGAGAATGAGAGTGGCGATTATATCGATGAAATCGATTTTGGCAGTTTCGGTTTTGCCGGATATGGTGGGGCTATTGATTTGGGAGTATCTTACAAGTTACTGGATAAATTGACACTTTCTGCTTCAGTTCTTGATTTGGGTTTTATCAAATGGTCTAAATCGAATACCAGTATAGCGCGAGCCAATGCAGAGCAGACTTATGATCTTCTTGACCCGGCCTCGCAGCAGGAGTTCATGAATATTGTGAACAGCGGCGAGATTCTTAACTATGACATGTTGAAGCTCAAGACGGAGGAGGCTTCTGAGAAGAGCCGTACCCGTGGATTGACTTCTACAATGGTTCTTGGCGCTGAATATGCCTTATTGAATGATTGGCTGGTAGTGGGTGCCTTGTATACCGGTCGTTTTGCCAAACCGAAAACTTTGAATGAGTTGACTTTCTCTGCCTGCATCCGTCCGACGAATGCTTTCAATGTAGCTGCCAGCTATTCCGTACTTCAAGGAGCTGGTAAAACCTTCGGTCTGGCATTGAAGCTGGGTTCCTTCTTTGCAGGAACAGATTATATGTTCTTTGGCAAGAATACGAAGAATGTCAATGCTTACTTGGGGGTTTCTATTCCTTTGGGAAAACAGAAAACGGCTGAAAATTAATAAAGTGAGTTATCAGTTGTCGCGGGTTATCTTTCTATAAAAGAGGATAATCTGCGATTTTGTTTTTACGAAAACGCAAAAAGCTTTATCTTTGCTGGTAAATACCTATAAACAGTACTCATGAGAATTGCAATAACGTTTCTCTTGTTTTTGGTTTTCAGTAGTTTGCTGCAAGCTTCACCCATACCTTTTTCTCCTATAGTGAGGAACTATTCGGTGTCGGATTATAATGCCGGTATTCAGAATTGGGCCATTGCTCAAGACGAAAGAGGAGTGATGTATTTCGGTAATAACAGTGGGCTGTTGGAATTTGATGGAAGTGCTTGGCGGCTGTATGAATTACCGACAAAAGGAATTGTGCGTGCTATATATATCAGTGAAGATGGAAGAATTTATGTAGGCTCTTACGAAGAATTCGGTTATTTTGTCCGTACTCCTTATGACACTCTTGAATATCATTCATTGAAAAATAAGGTGAAAGATTTTGCGTTTCATAATGACGAAATCTGGGATATTGCTTGCGTTCAAGGAGAAATTGTATTTCAATCATTCGGTTCTCTCTTTTTTTATAATGGAAATTCGGTAGAAGGTATTCGAATGAAGAACCTTCCACTGAATTTGTTCCAGGTTGGAAATACTTTTTATTCTCAAAGAATAAACGGTGGACTTTATGTCTTTTCCCGTAGGGAAATGAAAGAACTTATTCCCAGAAAAGCATTTGGAGATAGTCAAGTCCTTGCCGGGCTCCCTTATGATGATGCGGTTTTAATGTTTACCCGTAATCAGGGAGGTTTCCTGTATCGAGATGGGAGGGTAGAAAAATGGGAAACTGAATGTGATGATATATTCAAGAAGCATACCATTAATCGTGCGGTGATGACCAAAGATAGTTGCTACGTTGTTGGCACAATATCCGATGGCATATATGCGTTGGATAAAAAGGGAAAGCTGATTTGGAAGGTCAATACGGATAATAAACTACAGAACAATACTGTTTTGAGATTGTATTGTGATGATGACAACAATATATGGACAGCTTTGGATGAAGGTATTGCCTATATACACAACAATTCTTTAATCTATTATTATGAACCTCCATTTCGTAAAATAGGCATGGTATATGATGTTTTGGTAAGGGAAAATGAAGCTTATATTGCTTCTAATCAAGGACTTTATTGGCTTAGGGATGGAAAGACTGAATTAGTTCCGGGTTTGGAAGAACAAGCGTGGTTCGTCGATGAATGGGGAAAACAGATTTTCTGCGGGCACAACAAGGGAACTTTCCTTATATCAGGACTGAAATCAAAGCTGGCATCTGATGTAAAAGGAGGGATGTGTATGGAAAAAATTGAATTGAAGGAACAATCTTTTTTGTTGGAGGGAGCTTATGCGCTTCTGAATTTATATACGGAGACTGCTTCGGGAGAGTATTGCTTTACTCGGTCCTTACGTGGGTTCAGTCACATGATTCGTCATATAGAAGTGGACCATCAAGGGAATATTTGGGCGAAACATTTAAGGAATGGTTTGTATCGCTTTCGGATTGATTCGGATATGAAGCAGGTAAAGGATGTGCGGAAGTATGAGAGTTTGGGAGAAGTGAAAGGTGGGAGTTTTACTTTGTTCAAAATCAATGGTCGGGTAGTTTTTTCTAATGGGGAATATTTCTATACTTACGAAGATATGACTGATTCGATTGTTCCCTATGAAACAATGAATGAACAATTGATGGAATTGAAGGGAATCAAGACTGTGAGTCATGCGAACGGAGATTACTATTGGTTTGTGGGCGACAGGACTGTGTATTTGGTGAAGTGTGCGATAAATACTTTCAATATCGAACTTCGGATTCCATATTCTTTGTTTGACGGTCTGGCTGTGGAAGAACGAGGAAGCGTGGTTTATGACAAGAGAAATAATCATTCCTATCTTTGCTTGAATAATGCTATTGCCCGTATTGAAACAGATAGTTCCTCGTTATATAAATCTCAGACTAGGCGTTCTTTATGGATTTCAGAGATGCAGGTTACTGAGGAATTCAGTGATAAACGGAAAACATTGGTCGTGCAGTCGGGAGTCAAGGTCGAACATGAGTTTAATACAGTGAGTTTTACATTGTGCTATCCGGTTTATAACGATTATACTTATAAAGTAAGATACCGGTTGGAAGGGTATTCTGATCAGTGGATACCCGATGGACGCAATTTGCAGAAAAAGTATGCCCGTCTTCCTTATGGAAGTTATGTTTTTCGGGCGGAGATATATGATACTGGTAGAGTTTTGGCATCGGTAGAGTTTCCCTTTGAGATTTTGTCTCCGTGGTATTTGTCTTATTGGGCTGTGGGAAGCTACATTCTGATAGGGTTGTGCCTGCTGGCCTTGCTGCAATATATTGTTTATCGTTTTGTGAAGAAAAAGAAGGATCGTGTGATTGAGCAGCAGCGTGTAGCCCATCAGGCAGAGCTTGAACGGCAAGAGAAGAAGATTATCGAGTTGGAAAAGGAACAGCTTGAGGCCGATTTGCGTTTTAAAAGCAAAGAATTGTCCAGCGTGGTAATGATGAATATCGCTCATCAGGAGTTTTTGAATTCATTGAAAGAGGAGATACAGAAGCAAAAGTTGTCGGGACAGCATAGTCGTAAGAATTTGGATAAGCTTCTCGCTTTGGTTAACAATAATATAGTGTCTGATGAAGAGAGCTGGATAATGTTTCAAGCTAATTTTGACCGTATACATGAAAATTTCTTCCGGAATCTGAAACTTCAATATACTGATTTGACTTCAGGAGATTTACGCTTTTGTGCATTGCTCCGCTTGAATATGCCGACAAAGGAGATAGCGAAGTTGCTCAACATTTCTACACGTGGGGTTGATGCTGCGAGATACCGGTTACGTAAGAAATTCAATTTGCTTCCGGAAGAAAGTTTGACTGATTTCCTTATAAATTTTAAATGACTGTTTTACAGTAAAATATTAATGGAGGAAGTACTAATATTGTACTTCCTCTTTTGTTTTTTAGTGATGGGTGTACTTTTGTTGTAGTGCGGGATGTGGAGGTTGTCGCATGCTTTTCTTTTATTTGCAGCAAAATAATATTTCTATAAATTAAAAGCATGAAAGACATGAAGCATTTACTTTTCAAGTTACAATCATTTTTAGTCTTGTTGGTGTTTACTGCCGCTAGTGCGTATGCGCAGAAATCTCCGGTCGATATGAATCGTTTCATCGACGATTTAATGAAGAAGATGACCCTGGAAGAGAAAATAGGTCAGTTGAATCTGCCGGTTACCGGTGAGATTACGACCGGTCAGGCTAAAAGTAGTAATGTGGCCAAACGTATTCGTGCCGGTGAAGTGGGCGGGCTTTTCAATCTGAAAGGCGTGGAACGTATCCGCGATGTACAGAAGCAGGCGGTTGAAGAAAGTCGTTTGGGTATTCCTCTCTTATTTGGTATGGATGTTATTCATGGATATGAAACGGTGTTTCCCATTCCTTTGGGATTGTCGTGTACATGGGATATGAAGGCGGTTGAAGAATCGGCACGTATTGCAGCCATTGAGTCCAGCGCCGACGGTATTTGCTGGACATTCAGTCCGATGGTGGATATTTGCCGTGATGCCCGTTGGGGGCGTGTGTCCGAGGGCAACGGTGAAGACCCGTTTCTGGGAGCAGCCATTGCGCAGGCCATGGTACGTGGTTATCAGGGAAAGGATATGAGCCGTAATGATGAAATCATGGCTTGTGTAAAGCATTTTGCCTTGTATGGTGCCGGTGAGGCAGGACGTGACTATAATACAGTAGATATGAGTCATCAGCGCATGTTCAATGAATACATGTTGCCCTATCAGGCGGCGGTTGATGCCGGTGTGGGCAGTGCGATGGCCTCTTTCAATGAGGTCGATGGCATTCCTGCCACTGGAAACAAGTGGTTGATGACGGATATACTGCGTAAGCAGTGGGGATTTGACGGCTTTGTGGTGACAGACTATACTGGAATTGCTGAGATGACCGACCACGGTATGGGCGATACGCAGACTGTTGCCGCCTTGGCACTGAATGCAGGTGTGGATATGGATATGGTGAGCGATGCATTTGTAGGTACGCTCAAGAAGTCATTGACAGAAGGAAAAGTGACAGAAGAAGCAATTAATGCGGCTTGTCGCCGTATTTTGGAAGCTAAGTACAAGTTGGGCTTGTTCGATAATCCTTATAAATACTGTGATGTGAAGCGTGCCAAGAAGCAAATCTTTACCAAAGAGCATCGTGCTGTTGCGCGTAAGATTGCTTCGGAGAGCTTGGTGTTGTTGAAGAACGAGGGTAATGTGCTTCCGCTGGCCAAAAAAGGCACTATTGCTGTGGTAGGTCCGTTGGCAGACAGCCGCAGTAATATGCCGGGTACTTGGAGTGTGGCTGCTGTATTGAAGAATGCAACTTCTTTGGCTGAAGGTTTGAAGGCGGTAGCAGGCGATAAAGCCGAAATATTGACTGCGAAAGGCTGTAATTTGATGAGTGATGCCGAATATGAGAAACGTGCCACTATGTTCGGACGTTCTTTACACCGTGACAATCGTTCGGACAAGGAGTTGCTGGACGAGGCTCTTGCCGTGGCTGCCAAATCGGATGTTATTGTGGCTGCGCTCGGTGAGTCTTCGGAAATGAGTGGAGAGAGCAGTTGCCGCACGAATCTTGAAATGACCGACACCCAACGCATGCTGTTACAAGAATTATTGAAAACAGGAAAACCAGTGGTACTGGTACTGTTTACCGGTCGTCCGCTGGTACTGAACTGGGAGCAGGCAAACGTGCCGGCCATTCTGAATGTATGGTTTGCGGGCAGTGAGGCAGGTTTTGCCATCGGTGATGTACTGTTTGGTGATGTGAATCCGAGTGGGAAGCTGACTACGACTTTCCCGAAGAGCGTGGGACAGATTCCTTTGTTCTACAACCACAAGAACACGGGCCGCCCTCTTGCCGACGGTGCATGGTTCCAGAAATTCCGCAGCAACTATATAGACATAGACAATGAACCGCTTTATCCTTTTGGTTTCGGCTTGAGCTATACCACATTCTCTTATAGCGACGTGTCTTTGGACAAGACTAGCATGACGGATAAGGGCGAACTGACTGCTACCGTGACTGTGACCAATACGGGCAAGAGAGACGGTGCAGAAGTGGTTCAACTTTATATTCGTGACCTTGTGGGAAGTGTAACCCGTCCGGTGAAAGAGTTGAAAGGCTTTGAGAAGATTTTCCTGAAAGCCGGTGAATCTAAAAAAGTATCTTTCAAGATTACTCCCGAATTGCTGAAGTTCTACAACTACAATCTTGATTTTGTATGCGAGTCCGGTGACTTTGAGGTGATGATTGGCAGAAATAGCCAGGACGTAAAGAAAGCAGCGTTCAAGTTACTCTAACTGATTCTCAAGACGGCAATATGCAGCATTCGAGCCACTGCGTTGAGATGGCATTGTTGCTGCATATTGTCTACATCTTCACTGCAAACGTTTTGCAGTATTTGCTTGGTATATAATCTATCGTATAATGGCAATCGGTTATGGAAATCTTATGGTCGGCTTTGAGGCAGTGAAAGGTATGACGTTCTTGAATATGGGATAAAAAACTTCAGAATAGGATAAAAGCCCCCTTTGCTTTTCTATCTTCTTGCTCTATATATATGAATAGTACCTAAATATTTATTGTACTTTTATATTCCTTATAATCTGTCGTTTATGTTATACAGTAGTAGTAATGATGTACCCCTCCGGTGAACTGTGGTACTCTTGTGGTAGCTTGTTTTTTGACATATATCAACTTCTCCGGTATGTTTGCAAAAGAATTTTAAATCAATACAAAATGAAGAAAAATCTACTAATTACATGTGTGATGTTATTGTTTGCCATTACTTCGATGGCACAGAACAAAATTACGATTTCGGGTGTCGTTACGGACAAGACAGGCGAAACTGTTATCGGTGCTTCTGTTCGTGTGAAAGGGCAGGAGAGTAAAGGTAGTATTACTGATATAAATGGTAAATATCAGATTGTTGATGTGGCATCTAATGCTACCTTGATTTTTAGTTATATAGGTATGCGTGAGCAGGAGATTGCCGTAAATGGGCGTTCAACTATCAATGTGAAGATGGAAGAGGACAGCCAGCTCATTGATGAGGTGGTTGTAGTTGGTTATGGTAGTGCCAAGAAACGCGACTTGACCGGTTCTATCGTTACTGTGAAAGCGGACGAGATTGCCTCTAAGCCTTCTACCAATCCACTGGCATCCATACAGGGTAAGGTTGCCGGTGTACAGGTGGTGAATACGGGTCGTGCAGGACAAGACCCTGAAATCCGTGTTCGCGGTACGAACTCCATTAACGGTTTCAAACCCCTTTATGTGGTAGATGGACTGTTCACGGACAATATCAATTATCTGAACACTGCGGATATTGAATCTATGGAAATCTTGAAAGACCCTTCTTCTTTGGCTATTTTCGGTGTGCGTGGTGCCAATGGTGTAATCATCATTACTACTAAAAGGGCAAAAATAGGGAAGACGATGGTCAACATCAACTCTTCAGTGGGTTGGAAGGTTATTTATGACCGTGTAGGTGTGACGAATGCCGAAGAGTTTAAGATGCTGTACAACGAGCAGTTGATATCTCAAGGAAGCGACCCTTATGATTATACTCAATGGACTGGTAATACTGATTGGCAGAATGAGATATTCCAGACAGGTTTTCTGACCAATAACAATGTGAGCATTACGGGTGCAACGGATAAGAGTAAGTTTTATTTGGGTTTGGGTTACGTCATGGAAGAAGGTTCCATTAAAACGGAAAAGCTCAATAAGTTTACCGTAAACTTGAACAGTGAATATAGCGTAACCGATTTCCTGCGTTTTGGTTTCCAGCTTAATGGAGTTCGTGCCAAGTATCCTGATGCAAAGGGTGTGGATGGTGCTTTGAAGGCTGCTCCTATTGCTCCTACTCATGACCTTGAATCGGGACTGATACATACGCTGCCCGACTTCCAGCGTGCACAAGTGTGGAATCCTCTTATTGAAACAGAGCTGCGCGGTGCTCACAACAAGTCTGAAAACTATCGCGTGGCAGGTAATGTGTTCGGAGAGATAGATATTCTGAAGAACCTTACGTTCAAAGCAACTTTCTCTATGGACTATGCTTCCAGTCAGGGACGTTCATATTCTCCGCTGATTTATGTTTATAATCCCGATGTGGAGGGGGGGAAAGAACGGTTGACTGAAAGAGAAAGTGTGAACCAAAGCAAGTCTACCTCTCTTGCTGCACAGTCTGACTATGTGTTGACTTATCTCGGACAGTTTGGCAATCATGGATTGACATTGACTGCCGGTCTTACAACCAATTACAATGAGTCTTCCAGTTTGAGTGGTGGACGCAGCCAGCTTGCGGGCTACGGCATTTTGGTGGGCGACGACCCGGACAGATGGTGGCTCTCTACCATCGACGATGTATCTACGGCAACTAATGGCGGTTCTCAGAGTGACAGATTTACCATGTCTTATTTGTTCAGAGCATTGTATAACTACAAGAATCGTTATTTACTTAATGCTTCTTTCCGTAGGGACGGTTCATCTGTTTTCTATAAGACAGGTAATACTTGGGACAACTTTTACTCTTTCGGTGCCGGTTGGGTAATGACCGAAGAGAAGTTTATGCAGAACCAGAATGTAATTAACTTCTTGAAGTTGAAAGGCTCTTGGGGTGTGTTGGGTAGCCAGAATACTGGTTCCAGTTATCCGGCATATGCCACCATTGTTAGTTCGGGTTCAGCTGTGTTCGGTGACAATATCATTGCGGGTAAAGGCCCCAACAAACTGATTTCACCTACTTTGGGATGGGAACGTAATTATTCATGGGAAGTAGGTTTTGACATGCA
>OBCU01000677.1_pt1 | contig 14043 bp, 7 predicted proteins | sample 1495961 | NCBI WGS metagenome assembly OBCU01 (sample SAMN04168658, study PRJEB22393) | human gut metagenome | biome: human gut microbiome; feature: stool | host: Homo sapiens | collected 2014-03-24
AACTAGTGCATTACACGCGTTTGGTTGCAGGTGGCAGATGTTTTTATGTTTTTCAATTTTATAGTAGGAGGATTACGCATCAAAATTAGGGTCACAACCGTAAGTCATAAAACAGATTCACCTCTGTGCCCTCTGTGTACTCTGTGGTGAAAACAGTGCAGACATGAATAAGATTCACTTCTGCGGCCTATATGGTGAATAAATTCAGAACGTTATAGGAAAGTAAAAGAATAACTTCCACGCGAGTGAAGGTTTTCTTTTACTTTTCTTTTTTTATAATAGTTGAAATCATGAAGTAGCTTACTTTTGTTCTTTCTCTTATATTATATAATTTAAAATAACTAGTGATGCAAAAGATGAATAAAAATGGATTTAGCCAATGTGCCGGAGCGTACATTGAGCGTTTGCGAAAAGAAGGGCGATATTCTACCGCTCATGTTTATAAGAATGCTCTTTTTTCTTTTAGTAAGTTTTGTGGAACAGGTAACATATCGTTCAGGCAAGTCACCCGGGAATGTTTACGATGCTATGGACAGCATCTTTACGGGTCCGGATTAAAGCTCAATACGGTTTCTACTTATATGCGTATGTTGCGTAGTATCTATAATCGGGGAGTAGAAGCGGGAAGTGCCCCTTATGTTCCCCGGTTGTTTCATGATGTCTATACAGGCGTGGATATCCGGCAAAAGAAAGCATTGCCTGTGACCGAATTGCACAAACTACTGTATGAAGACCCAAAATCCGAACGTTTGCGTCGTACGCAGACGATTGCAGCTCTGATGTTTCAGTTCTGTGGAATGTCATTCGCGGATTTGGCGCATTTGGAGAAATCGGCTTTAGACCGGAATGTGCTTCAATATAACCGTATCAAGACTAAAACACCTATAAGCCTGGAAATTCTGGAAAGTGCAAAAGAGATGGTGAATCAGCTTCGAAGCAATAAACCCGCTCTTCCTGATTGTCCCGACTATTTATTCGATATTCTGCATGGTGATAAGAAGCGGAAAGATGAAAAAGCATATAAAGAATATCAGTCTGCTCTTCGTCGTTTTAATAATTCTTTGAAGGATTTGGCGAGAGTGTTGCGCCTGGACTCACCCGTCACTTCATATACCTTCCGACATTCTTGGGCCACTACTGCCAAGTATCGCGGAGTTCCGATTGAAATGATTAGTGAATCGTTGGGACACAAATCTATTAAAACCACACAAATATATCTGAAAGGCTTTGGATTAAGAGAACGCACAGAAGTGAATAGAAAGAATTTATCTTACGTTAAAAATTACAATGTAAGTAGGTGATAGATAGGCAAAGCTTTAATAATCAGTATTTAAATGTATCCGTTACTTCTTAGGTAACGGAATCAAATGTGACGCAAAGATAGACAAAAATATAAATAGCAAACAAATATTCTCCCATTTTTTTTCGTTTTATCTGATGCATACGGCAAAAAAAAATCCGAACATGAAATAATTATATCTTCATGCCCAATGATTTATATGTCCTGTTTTAAAAAGATTTTTCCCCTTCGCTAAAGGCAAAAGCTCTTCTCTCACTGTAATTGTCGATGTTTTTCTCTGTTCTCATTCCGATTGGTCTTGATTGTGTGTTTTCCGTTACCTAAGAAGTAACGGAATTATATAAGGTAAAAATAGTGGATTAATCAAAAAAGTTTTGAGAATATCTCTATTTAAAAGTATAACATACAAATAAAGATGAAACAAACTAAAGCGGCTTTTAGGAATAAGCCATTTATTTCGTTAAAAGGTAGTATTCTATTTCTGATACTCATTCCGATGAGCGGTCTGGTTCACGCGCAATATTCCATGGGAACAACGGGGCAGTTGATGATACCTACCGCTGAAATGCAGGAGACCGGTACATTTATGGGAGGAGTCAATTTCTTACCCGAGCAAGTTACTCCATCGGTTTTCAGTTTTCCTACCATGAACTATTTTGTAGATATGACTCTTTTCTCTTTTATCGAATTCACTTACCGGATGACATTACTCAAAATGACAACCGGTACAGGCAGGACGGGTTATCATAATCAGGACCGTTCTAATACGATTCGTATTCGTCCGCTAAAAGAAAGTCGCTATTTCCCAGCTGTTGTGATTGGTGGAGATGATCTTTTGACGGAGAAGAAGACTCCGTATTGGGGAGCTTATTATGGTGTGTTGACAAAGACTATCGGATTTCGTTCGGGAGACCAATTGGCTGTAACGGCCGGATGGTATATTCATCAAGGTGATTGTCGTGTATTTAATAAAGGACCTTTCGGAGGTGTCCGCTATACGCCTTCTTTTTGCAAAGAATTGAAGTTGATGGTGGAATATGATACGCGTGGATGGAATATGGGTGCTGCCATGCGCTTTTGGAAGCATTTGTCCGTCAATGTGTTTACTCGTGAATTTACATGTGTTTCCGCCGGTCTGCGGTATGAATGTACATTAATGCATTAAAAGAAGATGAAAAGGATTGTTAGTGCGACCGCTGTTTTTCTCTGTGGTATTTCTTTGTTACAGGCACAGCCAGTTCGTGTGAGCGAGACACTGAAAGAGTTGGATATGGAGAATATTTCAGTTGTGGAGAAAAGGGACACGATAACTGCGGCTTTTGAGACCTCTGCTTATAGAGGTATTTATAATGGAATCGGTATTGCCATACGCCATTTGGTTATTATACCGGAAATACCGACTTTGCAGCTACTTATATTAGATAATGCCTTACCACAATTATGCATAACCATCCCTGCAGAATTGATTCAAAAATATCAAGCCGGTGAATGTGCGTTGGATGAAGTGTATCGCAAGATGGGGATGACTACTTCTACCGAAACTGCTGTACGGCAGCTGAAAGGCGTAAAACGAAAAGAAAGTTCTTTCGGTAAGGTCGATTTGGTAGTATATCCCAACGTGATGTTAGTCAATAATGTAACTTATAAGTTGTATAAAGCGGCTCTCGAGTTGCAACCTGCCGTGGAAATGCAATTATGGAAAGGCGCCTCGCTACGGATGCAGGTTTCTTTGCCTATTGTAAGTAATGAAGATGGCAAGTGGAACTGCGTTCGCCTGGGATACATGACTTTTCGTCAGGATTTTCGCTTGGCTAATCATTGGAAAGGATACCTCACAGGCGGTAGTTTCTCGAATGACCGTCAAGGACTTGCAGCAGGCATCGGCTATTTTTCAGCAAATGGTCAGTGGACGGTAGAAGGTGGAGGAGGAATAACCGGCTCTGCTCATTTCTATGGTAGCGAATGGAAAATGAGTCAATGGAAAAGAGTCAATGGACAAATTAGTGTAGGATATTATATTCCGGAAGTGAACACCTTGGTAAAAGTAGAAGGAGATCGTTTTATTTATGGCGATTATGGGGTACGCGGAACTCTTTCACGCTACTTCGGCGAATATATTGTAGGTATATATGGTATGTATACAAATGGAGCAACGAATGCAGGATTCAACTTTTCTATTCCATTACCGGGAAAGAAACGCAAGCGACATCTGCTACGGGTAATGCTTCCCGAATATTTTGCTTTTCAGTATGATATGCGTAGCGGGAATGAATATGCCCATCGTTCGTTGGGCGAAAGTTATACTGTTGAACCTAAGTCGGCAGAGAATTCACATTTTTGGCAGCCGGATTATATTCGATATTATTTGATTAAAACGAGTGAGAAGTGAAACATGATTGATATTTTAACTAGTATTTTTAACAAAATTGAAACATTATGAAAAGTGTAAAATGGTTTTATGTGGGTGCCATGGCGATAGCCTTGGGTATGTTAACTTTTGCGACAGTAGCCTGTCACGATGATGATGACGATCCGAAACCGGCAGAAGGGGAAGTAATTGAAACTCCAAAACCGGTAGTGGAGTATTACATTATGGGTACGGTGACTTCTGGGGGAGAAGCAATGAATGGGGTAAAGGTAAAAGTGGGTAGTAAAAATTACACAACCGACTCGAATGGTAAGTTCTCTGTTACAGAAAGTGCTACAGGTACTTATAGTATTGAAGCGTCTTCTAATGGATATCTTTCACAGAAAACGTCAGTTGTCATTGCAGAGAATGCAGAGAATCGTAGTGTGGTAACGGTAGCTCTGGCTCTGACAAAGGAAAGTCGGAAAGAAACGGTGTCAGTAACTGCAGAAGAAGAAATTAAAGTAGAGGATAATAGTGAATCTAATACTACCATTGAAGATCCGGGAGAAGTTGCTCCGGAAGCAGTGGTAGAGGATAAACCACTCGTGAAAGTCGAATTGGCAATACCGGCAGGTGCAATTGATACAGAAGCTAGTGCAAGCCTTATTAGTGATGGGAATGTTGGCATTAGTGTAACAACCTTTGTTCCTGCTCCTGCAGAAGTGACTACTGAAGTAAAGGCAGAGGACGTGAATAGAGATGTACCTAAAAGCATACCTTTAGCTGCTGCTAAATTTGAACCGTCTGGTTTGAAATTTAAGAAGTCTGTTACGATTTCTATTCCTAATCCTATCCCTGGAATAACATTTGCTGATGCTGATATGATACTTACTTATCAGAATCCAGATACAGGAGAATGGGGAGATGCAAAAGATAATGATGGAAATGTAATTAAAAATGTATCTTCTACTACAGAAAATGGAGCTGTCACTGCATATACAGCCGATGTCGATCACTTCTCTGCTTATGCTATAGAGAATAAAGTATACAGCAAGATTAGTAATGAAACTGTGACAACTAATATTCTAGGACAAGCTAGTCGTGATAATAGCGAGAATGCTAAAGCGGTGGCTGGCATTGAACTGAAATATAAGGAAAAGTCTGGTTGGGACTATGATAAGAATGATGCTGGTCTTGTTGCTGAAGTTAAATCGCAATTAGGAGCTGGTGCTAGTGCTGAAGATACAAAAACGGTGAATGCAATGGTTGCTTTTATGAAAACTCGTATGTTCTCATTAATGGGATCGGTATCTGGCATTACGGAAACTGAACGTGTTTATAACACTGTAAATGTAAACGGATACACCACTATGAGTTATACTTGCTATGCAAAGGCTCGTACTACCACATTGACGGCTAATGTAAAGTTTAATGGTCAAAACAAGACGGTTTCGATTACAGCAACTCGTTATACCGGAACGGATCATCAATATAAGACGGTTACTTATAATCCGACACATAGCGGCGGTAAGGGTGGTAGTATTTAAGATGTTTTATAGTAAGGGGCTTGGATTCGTTTGTAGCATTGAATCCCTGCCTTAGCCGATTAGGAAAAAGTACAGAGGTACATCTTTACCTAATCGGGGCCACGCATCAGATCTTATTTTGATGCATATTTCCCTGAATATCAACTGTCTGTGAAGATCGTTGATATGATTTTGATATTGTTTGTCTAGTTGATAGCAGTATAATTAAGTTTTGATTATTCAATTTAAGATAAAACCCTTTTGAATGTACTCCTTTTTTTTCAATAAACCCTTTTGGAGCATGTTCATATAGAGTATAGAAGGAGGAGGTCACTGTGAAGCGGTCTCCTCTTTTGCTCTTCGAAAATACTGTATTACTGCAAGTAGTATTGCTAAAATCTGTCTTTCTTGGAGTGTTATTATATTCTTTGTTGACTAGATTTGACTAGAAGTAATACCCTAAATTCACAAAACAACTTCCTTTGTCCGTCTGATTGGAATACCCCAACGATATTTCCAATGGTCCGAAGATGCTGTCCATTCCATAACCTGCACTAACACCGAATAATTGCTTGCCTTTCAATATATCGAAGAAATTACTATCCGTTAGCCCGTAATTACCCGTCAGCGTGAGATAATGAATGGCTCCCATGCGTTGTCTGAATTTAATAGACGCAATCATTATGGTGTTATCCATCAATTCCAGGTTGGTAACCCCGGCAAACGGCAATTGCTGTGGAATATAGAAACCGGGTACGTCACCGCCAATGGCATTTTGTAGTGGATAAGGAAAATCTCTTCCGATCAGGATACGTCCATAAATGGAAGGAATGACGGAGAAACGGCGGGTCACAGGGATGACACTTGCCCACGAAGCATTCAATGCTGAAAATGGAGCGTGGTCGTTGTATTGTGCCATGTTATCCGTATAAAGCGAATAGGCAGCTCTGAAGTCACTTCCTTTAGAAGGGAAGCGTCCTTTATCGTATGTATTATATTGCACTTGGGCAAAATAACTTAGAAAATGTTCCGATTCCACTTTCAGATCGGAGATTTCAGGTTTCTTGAACAGGAAATCTTTATACTTGTAATATTCAAAACGCAGACCGAGTCCGAAGCGGAAATTCTTGTACCATACATCGGAGAAACCGAATTCTGCCAGATGATATTTATACGTTGTATTATAGGCACGCTCACCTTCCTCGTAAATGTTGATATCGTTGTATTGGAACATATACGAGAAGTTGAAATTACGTTGCTGCATGGGTTCCAGCGTATAGTCTATGCGGGCAGCATATCGTTTACCCAATCGACCGGTAAGAGCCAGGCGGGAAGGAATATGAGTTTTGAGGTCTGCCGTTGCATTCACCAACAAAGACGCGATTTCTTCCGAATCGAAACGGATGCCCAGATTGATTCTTCTTTCGTATTTTTCCTGCAACAGGAAGTTGAGGTGATAACCTTCAGGAGTCTCTTTCAACGTATAGCTGGCACTGGAATAGGATTGGCTGCCACGTAATTGATACAAGGCCTGTTCTATTTGTTGAGTGGTAATGTCACTGTTTTCTTTCAGATTACATTTCTTCATCAGCCATTTTTTATCATCCACCTCTACACCGGAAAATGAGATGTCCGTCACATAAACTGTGCGTGCATTGGAAAGAGAAGAATAAGGGCCATGTTGCTTCGGAGTATAATCTTCGGCTATTCCTATCTTCTTTTTCAAGGCAAGCAACGAATTCCATTGTTCTTTAGCCGCTTCTTCGCCTCTTCGCATCAGAGTGTCGATGGCAGCCGGAGTAAAACTGGCAGATGAATATCCCTCCACATTGACACGGATATAAGTATCTGTGAGGTCTACATTCTTTTCGTGGTTAGACTGGCAGGTGATGTCTACAATCTGCCCCAGAATATCGGGGACGCTGTTGAGCTTGTCAGCCTTCTTCAAAGCATTCTGCACGTCTACTCCGATAATAATATCGGCTCCCATGGCTTTTACAACATCTGCCGGATAGTTGTTTACAATGCCGCCGTCCACTAATACCATGCTGTCTTGCCGTACCGGAGTGAATACACCCGGAATAGCCATGCTGGCACGCATAGCGGTTGAGAGTATTCCGTCATGGAATACAATTTGCTCTCCATTGACAACATTGGCTGCCACACAAGCAAAAGGAATGGGAAGTTTATTGAAGTCGATAGAGTCATGATACCCCACAGTGAGGTCTGAAAATAGGTTGGCCAGATTTTGCCCTTTCATGAGTCCTCCGGTAGCAGCATCTTTGGGAGTTTTGGTGAAAGGGATAGAGACTGTATATTTTTCAGACCGTTCACGATCAGTCAATGACATGGCACTTCGTTTGATACGGTCGCTCAACAGGAATGTCCAATCTTGTTTCCGTACCATGCTGTCCAATTGTTCCGTAGTATAACCGATGGCATAAAGGCCACCTACGATAGCTCCCATACTGGTACCGGCTATGTAGTCGATAGGGATTCCGGCTTCCTCAATTACTTTCAGTGCTTTGATGTGTGCCATTCCTTTGGCACCGCCGCCGCTTAGAACGACACCTACCTTTTTCCTTTGCTCTTGAGAATGCAAAGAAAAAGGCAATAAGATGCCAATTGATAAAACTAATGTTGAAAAGATTTGTTTTTTCATTAGGATGTGGTCTAGTGTTGATGTTTAATATAATACAAATGTAGAGCATAATTTGTTTAGTTGTTGAAATGGGAACTAAAAAAAATGTTCCAAAAGTCGGAAATGTGGATTTTTTCTACACCATGCAGTGAATTTCCACACTTTCTGCAAAACGAAGAAATATCTAATGCTTTGATTTTAAGCAAATAATGCAGGTAACGCATTTTTGGTATATGAGTTGTAAATAAGGATATAGAACAAACATAAGTTAAATTAAATAATAAGATTCGATATGAGATTATTCTTTTCGAAACATGAGTTGAAACTGAGGAGAAAGAGAACCATTGCTGCTATTATGTGTATGGTAGTTGTGTTGGGTGTGTATTGGATACTGACCCGACCTCAGAAGGCTGCGCCGGAAATGCCGACAGTCATTGTTGAACCGGTAGTGAAAGACGACGTAGAGATATACGGGGAATATGTGGGGCGTATTCGTGCCCAACAGTTCGTCGAAGTACGTGCCCGTGTGGAAGGTTATCTGGAAAATATGCTTTTTGCCGAAGGGACATATGTCAATAAGAATCAGGTTTTGTTTGTAATCAACCAGGACCAGTATCGTGCCAAAGCAGATAAAGCCAGAGCGCAATTGAAAAAAGACGAAGCGCAGGCTTTGAAAGCGGAACGTGATTTAAAACGTATCCGTCCGTTGTTTGAACAGAACGCTGCAAGTCAGTTGGACTTGGATAATGCGGAAGCCGCTTATGAAAGTGCCGAGGCAACGGTAGCCATGAGCGAGGCGGATTTGGCACAGGCTGAACTGGAATTGGGTTATACCATTGTTCGTTCGCCCTTATCGGGACACATTAGTGAAAGAAATGTGGACTTGGGTACGTTAGTCGGCCCCGGAGGAAAATCATTGCTTGCTACCATTGTGAAGAGTGATACAGTATTGGTGGATTTCAGTATGACAGCACTCGATTATTTGAAGAGTAAAGAAAGAAACATTAATTTGGGACAGCAGGATTCCACCCGTTCCTGGCAGCCGAATATTACCATTACATTGGCGGATAATACCGTCTATCCATTTAAAGGATATGTGGATTTTGCCGAACCGCAAGTCGATCCTCAAACCGGAACTTTCTCTGTACGTGCAGAAATGCCGAATCCGAAACAAGTATTGTTGCCGGGACAATTTACAAAGGTAAAGTTGTTGCTGGATGTTCGTGAAGGTGCACTTGTTGTTCCGATGAAAGCCGTTACCATCGAAAAGGGTGGAGCATATATTTATACCATGCGCAAAGATAATGCGGTAGAGAAACGTTTTATCGAATTAGGACCGGAAGTCGGGAATAATGTGGTGGTAGAAAGAGGACTGGCAGAAGGAGAAATGGTGGTTGTAGAAGGGTTCCATAAGTTGACTCCGGGCATGAAAGTACGGGTCAGTGATCCGGAAGCCGAAGCTGGGGACAGTATAACTACGACAAAAAATGAAGTGACCGAAGTAAAAGAAAACACTACCGGAACGAAGGATAACGCGAAAGGAGAATAAACGATGAAAGTTACTTTTTTTATAGATAGGCCGGTCTTCTCGGCCGTAATCTCCATCGTGATTGTGATTGTCGGCATTATTGGTCTGACGATGCTTCCGGTGGATCAATATCCGCAGATTACCCCTCCGGTGGTGAAGATCAGCGCATCCTATCCGGGTGCCAGCGCACTTACCGTGTCGCAGGCAGTAGCCACTCCGATTGAGCAGGAAATCAATGGTACGCCGGGTATGCTTTATATGGAATCAAACAGTTCTAACTCCGGAGGTTTTTCGGCAACGGTCACTTTTGACGTATCTGCCGATCCGGATTTGGCAGCCGTTGAGATTCAGAACCGTGTGAAACTGGCGGAATCCCGTCTGCCGGCGGAAGTCATTCAGAATGGTATTTCGGTAGAAAAACAGGCTCCCAGTCAGTTGATGACGCTTTGTTTGACTTCTACTGATCCGAAGTTCGACGAAATTTATTTGAGTAACTTTGCTACTATCAACGTGCTCGATGTAATTCGCCGTATTCCTGGGGTTGGACGTGTATCTAATATCGGTAGCCGCTATTATGCGATGCAGATATGGGCGCAACCCGATAAGTTGGCAAACTTTGGACTGACCGTGCAGGATTTACAGAATGCATTGAAGGATCAGAACCGCGAATCAGCAGCCGGTGTATTGGGGCAACAGCCGGTACAGGGACTGGATATTACCATTCCTATTACGACTCAAGGACGTTTGTCTTCCGTGGGACAGTTTGAAGATATTGTAGTGCGTGCCAATGCCAACGGGTCTATTATTCGATTGAAAGATGTGGCGCGTGTATCGTTGGAGGCTTCTTCTTATAACACAGAAAGTGGTATCAACGGCGAGAATGCCGCTGTTCTTGGCATTTATATGTTGCCGGGAGCAAATGCGATGGAAGTAGCCGAGAGGGTCAAAGAGGCTATGGATGAGATTAGCAAGAATTTTCCGGAAGGATTGAGCTATGAGATTCCGTTCGATATGACGACTTATATTTCCGAATCTATTCATGAAGTATATAAGACGTTGTTTGAAGCGTTGGTATTAGTTGTATTGGTGGTTTATCTATCCTTGCAGAGCTGGCGTGCAACGTTGATTCCGGTAGTAGCGGTGCCTATTTCATTGATCGGTACTTTCGGATTCATGTTGATTTTCGGTTTCTCGCTGAATATACTGACATTACTCGGATTGATTCTTGCCATCGGTATTGTGGTGGATGATGCGATTGTGGTGGTGGAAGGCGTAGAACATATCATGGAAACGGAACATCTAAGCCCATACGAAGCAACGAAGAAAGCGATGAACGGACTTGCTAGTGCTTTGATTGCCACATCACTGGTATTGGCGGCAGTGTTCGTTCCGGTTAGTTTTTTAAGTGGGATTACAGGGCAGTTGTATCGTCAGTTTACGGTGACGATTGTGGTGTCCGTACTTATTTCTACGGTAGTGGCTCTGACATTGAGCCCGGTGATGTGTTCATTGATTCTGAAGCCGGATAACGGAAAGAAAAAGAATATCGTTTTCCGGAAGATTAATGAATGGCTGGGCATCGGTAGCAATAAATATGTGGCTGCTGTAACTCGCACCATCAAGCATCCTCGCCGAGTTTTAAGTGCTTTTGGTATGGTATTGATCGCTATTATGCTGATTCACCGTATTATTCCGACCAGTTTCTTGCCTGTAGAAGACCAGGGATATTTCAAAATTGAATTGGAACTGCCGGAAGGAGCTACTTTGGAACGTACCCGTATCGTAACAGAACGTGCCATTGCTTATTTGGAGAAGAATCCATATATCGAATATATACAGAATGTAACGGGAAGTAGTCCGCGTGTCGGAAGTAACCAGGGACGTGCTGAACTGACGGTGATCCTGAAACCTTGGGAAGAGCGGAAGAGTACCACTATTGAGAAGATTATGGATACGGTGGAAAAACATTTGAGGGAATATCCCGAATGTAAAGTCTATCTGTCCACTCCTCCGGTTATTCCGGGACTGGGTAGCTCGGGAGGTTTTGAAATGCAATTGGAAGCTCGTGGAGAAGCCACTTTCGATAATTTGGTAGACGCGGCAGATACATTAATGTACTACGCATCCAAGCGCAAAGAGCTGGCTGGTCTGTCATCTTCTTTGCAGTCGGAAATACCACAACTCTATTTCGATGTAGACCGTGACAAAGTAAAGATGCTGGGTGTGCCACTGGCTGATGTGTTCTCTACCATGAAGGCTTATACCGGTTCGGTGTATGTGAACGACTTTAATATGTTCAACCGTATATATAAGGTATACATTCAGGCGGAAGCTCCTTACCGGGAACACAAAGACAATATCAATCTGTTCTTCGTGAAGGCCTCCAATGGAGCGATGGTACCGTTGACTTCTTTAGGAAATGCCTCCTATACCACAGGACCGGGAAGTATTAAACGTTTCAATATGTTTACTACGGCCGTTATTCGTGGAGCAGCTGCACAGGGATATAGTTCCGGACAGGCGATGGAAATCATGGAGCAGATTGCCCGTGACCATCTTCCCGATAATATCGGTCTTGAATGGAGTGGCCTTTCTTATCAGGAGAAGCAGGCGGGAGGTCAGACTGGTATGGTGATGGCATTGGTATTCCTGTTCGTATTCCTCTTCCTTGCTGCCCAATACGAAAGTTGGACGGTGCCTATTGCCGTGTTGCTCTCTTTACCTGTTGCCGCTTTGGGAGCCTATTTAGGAGTCTGGGTTTGCGGATTGGAGAACGATGTCTATTTCCAGATTGGTCTGGTAATGCTGGTGGGACTTGCCGCTAAGAACGCGATTTTGATTGTAGAGTTTGCAAAAGTACAGGTAGATAAAGGTGAAGACCTGGTGCAGTCGGCTATCTACGCAGCCAAATTGCGTTTCCGTCCGATTTTGATGACCTCTCTCGCATTCGTACTCGGTATGCTTCCGATGGTATTGGCAAGCGGTCCGGGGTCGGCAAGCCGGCAGGCAATCGGTACAGGTGTATTTTTCGGAATGATATTTGCCATCGTATTTGGTATCATTCTTGTGCCGTTCTTCTTTGTGATGGTGTATAAAACAAAGTCGAAAATCTTAAAACATAAGAAATAATGAAACGAAAGAAACTATATATTGCTATCCTGTTACTTGCCGGAGTCTTGACTTCCTGCAAGGTAGGGAAAAGCTATGTCCGTCCTGATCTTCATTTGCCCGACAGCTTGGAAAGAGCGCAAGACTCGATCAGTTTCGGCGACCAGGACTGGAGGGATATTTATACGGATGCTACCTTGAGAAGTCTGATAGAACGTGCACTGGATCATAACAAGGATATGCTGATTGCCGCTGCCCGTGTGAAAGAAATGGCAGCACAGAAACGTATTTCCACCGCTGCGTTACTTCCGGATATCAAAGGAAAAGTAACGGCAGAACGTGAACTCGAAAATCATGGAGGAGATGCTTTCAAGAGATCAGAGACCTTTGAAGCACAATTTCTCGTTTCATGGGAACTTGATCTTTGGGGAAATCTGCGTTGGGCACGTTCGGCCAGTATTGCCGAGTATCTGCAATCTATCGAGGCGCAACGCGCATTGCGGATGACGATTGTTGCTGAAGTGGCACAGGCTTACTATGAATTGGTTGCTTTAGATACAGAACTGGACATTGTAAAGCAAACATTGAAAGCCCGTGAAGAAGGAGTACGTTTGGCACGTATCCGGTTTGCCGGCGGATTGACTTCCGAGACTTCTTATCGACAGGCGCAGGTGGAGTTGGCACGTACGGCAACTTTGGTTCCTGATCTCGAACGTAAAATCTCCCTGAAAGAAAACGATATTGCTTATCTTGCGGGTGAATATCCTAATAAGATAGCCCGTTCCCGTTTGCTTCAGGAATTCAACTCTCCGGAAACACTTCCTGTTGGATTGCCGTCTACATTGTTGGAACGCCGTCCCGATATCCGTCAGGCAGAGCAGAAATTGATTGCTGCCAATGCGAAAGTGGGAGTGGCTTATACAAATATGTTCCCGCGTCTTGCCCTGACAGGTGGTTTCGGTAGTGAAAGTACTTCTTTGTCGGAACTTTTGAAATCTCCATACGCAGTAATGGAAGGAGCTTTGCTGACTCCGATCTTTGGCTGGGGAAAGAACCGTGCGGCATTGAAAGCAAAAAAGGCTGCTTATGAAGCTGAAGTACATAGTTATGAAAAAGCCGTACTGGAAGCTTTCAAGGAAACACGTAATGCAATTGTCAATTTCAACAAGATCAAGGAAGTGTATGAACTTCGTGCCAATTTGGAACGTTCGGCCAAGAGCTACATGGACCTGGCACAACTGCAATACATCAATGGAGTTATTAATTATCTGGACGTATTGGATGCCCAACGTGGATATTTTGATGCACAGATTGGGTTGAGTAATGCTATCCGTGACGAGTTGATTGCGGTAGTTCAACTCTATAAGGCTCTTGGTGGAGGCTGGGAACAAAATCCCTAGAATTATCATATCGATTCACTCATTGAAGAAAACGTAAAGGCTATCTCCCACACCGGGAGGTAGCCTTAATTTTTCTTTCTTCTTCTTTTTGTCTTAAAAACAACAACAGAAGAATTTTCATAATTCGGAAAAAAGTGCGAAATTTGCAACGCTTTTCAAGTTTGACAAGAAACTTACTAACACCTTTAAA
>OBCU01000715.1_pt1 | contig 13148 bp, 8 predicted proteins | sample 1495961 | NCBI WGS metagenome assembly OBCU01 (sample SAMN04168658, study PRJEB22393) | human gut metagenome | biome: human gut microbiome; feature: stool | host: Homo sapiens | collected 2014-03-24
AGAAGTTAATTTATTGTTAAACGGAATAAGAGATTAGGATATTAGCATAGAATACGTGGGAATCTCTCACCTTCGTCCGTTCCATGTTCAAGGCCTTCGCAATGCCAATTATCGGGAACGAACAACGCAGAAAGCCCACGCCGATATGTACAACACCCGTAGCCCCCCTTTGTTTATCAAAGTGAGGCACGGATGTATATAAATACACATCAGGAGGACGTCTTTGTTGCTGTTAGTCATTCCGATAGGTCAAAGTTTGCGAAGTTTTGAACATAAATGACAAACGCTTGTAAACGTCTTCTCAATATAAACATCTCTCCCTCGCCACCCGGAGGCTTTCTGCGGAAGAGACCGTTGCAAATGTATAAAAAAATACGGATGGAAAAGGTAATGTGAATCAGAAACTTTTTGAATACTGGTTATTTTGCCCTCTTTTTTCCTTTGCCGGGCGAAATGCGCTTGTACTGACATCTTATAAGAAAGAGGAGTGATCTCCCAATTTCGGGCACGAAACAGGCCTTAAACTACAAAAGCCGGGGCGTAAGACCTCGGCTTATATTTTTATCTTCTTATCAGGAAGCTTGGCTCATTGGAGACTTTTTTCAAAAATCTCTGTTTTTTTCGAAGTTTCTGTTTTCTCAAAGGTTGTTATTATAACACCTTGAACTCATACCCTTCCTCTTTCAGGAATTCAATGGCACGAGGAAGTGCATATTGCAGGTTACCATTATTCCAGGACTTCAGCGAATCATGGAAAGTGATGATGGAACCGTTGCGTGCATAGCGCTTCACATTGTTCAATACCTGTTCCGGGCGCATCCGTTTACTATAATCACGAGTTACGAGATCCCACATGATAATGCGGTAATGATAGCGCAAGGTATAATACTGCCGGAACCCCATGTGTCCGTGTGGCGGGCGGAAGAGATCGGAATGAATAATTTCGTCTACCTTTCTGGCGTTTGCGAGGTAATCCGGATTAGAATATTCAAATCCACGGATGTGGTTGAAGGTATGGTTACCGATGCGGTGTCCGTGTTCTACCACCATCCGGTATTCATCCGGGTGCTTGCGTATATTGTCGCCTACCATAAAGAAGGTAGCTTTAATATGATGCTTTTCCAATACTTCCAGTACCCAGGGAGTTACTTCAGGGATGGGACCGTCGTCAAAAGTCAGATAGACTGCCCGTTCATTCGGATCCATCCGGAAGATAGCTTGTGGATACAACGCCCGGAAAAGCCAAGGTGGTTGTTCTATAAACATGAGAGTCTGTGTTAAACAAGTATTAAGTAATAAGTATTAAGTATTATCCATGCGGAAAACATATCGGAAGCTATGGTAATACTTAATACCTGATACTTAATACTTACTATTTATTTCCCTTTCATTCTTGTCACGTACTCGTTATAAAGTTGGTCGAGCTGCGTGGAGTAATGTTTCGCGAGTTCTTCTGATTTGTATTTTTCCATTAAGCGGACTTCGGCGTCAAGCAAGCTGGCGTTGTACACGAAGTTTTCGCCGGCGATGGCAAGCTGGTTATCGTTCAGGCTAAGATACCAGATCATGTATTCGAGCGATTTGTTGGCAAGCTCGTCGATGATCTTGTTGGCTTTCTCGTTCTGTCCCAGTTGGTAATAAGATTCTGCCATTTGGAAGGCGCCGTTTGCCCAGTCGTACGGTACGTTGTATGACGGAATCATCTTTTCGGCGTAGTCGAGTGCGGCGAGTGCCTTATCCTTCTTGCCTTCTTTGATAAGCTGGCCTACGAGTTGCGTGAAGATACGGCGGTGCGTGTAGCACATACGCATCACGTTCTCGTCGATATAGATACCCGGTTTGTCGATACCGCCGAACTTGAACTTGTTCATCAGGTTGTCGTACATCTTTTCGCTGTCAATCTTGCTGTCCAGTTTGTCCGTATCGAACGGTGTGAAACGATAGGCAAGACCTTCCTGCATAAAGTGGTTGCCCATGCCCAGATGGTTTTCGCTTCCTACGGTGATTGCCATATAGATAGGACGTTCCCAGTTGGCATTGGCAAGCATTTCGAGCATCATTAGTTCACTCTTGTAGAGGGCGCGTTTCGGGTTGCCGTTGGCGTCTCTAAGGGTGATTGTCATGTATTCGGGGATAGAGTCGCCCAGAGCTTCCGGTATCTTCATGCCGGAGCGGCGTACGGCTTCTTTGTCCACCTTCATTACGATGCTGTCCGTAGGGATAAGCGGCAGTTGGATATCTTTTCCAGTCTTTTTGAGAAGCTCTTTCAACTGGTCGTTCTTACCGAGCATCCAGCGGTTGATGATTTCCTTCAATTCGTATGGATTCTCACCGAAAATGGAGTGAACGAGTGATAATATGGTAGTGTCTCCCTGTGCAGCCAGTTCGTTTGCCTGTTTGAAATAGCTGTCGATGAAAGCCTTCATTTCCGTACGGATAGGGATATATTCATTTTGTCCTTCCACATATTCCACACGGTCCCAAGTGATAGGAAGCGACGGGGAATCGTAGGCCGGACGTTTCATTTGGTCGATATACCAATCTGTTTGCAGATAACTTAGGTTACAGGTGCGGGCATCTGTACGGAAGCCTTCCGTTTCCTGGTTGTACCACAATGGGAAAGTATCGTTATCACCATTGGTATAGATAATCGGATTTCCTTTTTCCTGTAAGGTCATCAGGTAGTTCTGTCCGAAGTCGCGGGCAACGAAGCGTCCGCTACGGTCGTGGTCATCCCAAGTCTGTCCCGCCATCTGGATGGGGACGAACAAACAGAGCACTGAAGCCAGTACGGCTGCCGGAAGTTCCTGCATCTTGCAGTATTCTCGCAGCATACGGATGATACCTGCCACTCCCATACCTACCCAGATGGCAAAGGCGTAGAACGAACCGGCATACGCGTAATCTCGTTCACGGGGTTGTGCAGGGGTTTGGTTGAGGTAGAGCACGATAGCGATACCTGTCATGAAGAACAGGAAGAAGACCACCCAGAATTGCTGGATACCCCGCTGGCTATGATAAGCCTGCCAGAAGAGTCCGATTAAGCCGAGAATCAGCGGCAGACAGTAGAATACATTGTGTCCTTTATTGTTTTTGAGATCCTGCGGAAGCAGTTCCTGATTACCTACCAGCAAGTTGTCGATAAACGGAATACCGGTGATCCAGTTGCCGTGTTCAATTTCTCCGCTACCCTGTATGTCGTTCTGCCGTCCGGCAAAGTTCCACATGAAATAACGCCAGTACATGAAGTTCAACTGGTAGGAGAAGAAGAATTTGATATTTTCCCATTGGTTAGGCATGTTCACCATTACCATTTCTCCACACTGGTCGTAAGGAACGTCGTGTCCTTTGATGTCTACCCATTGCTTGTAGAGTGGTGCGTGTGACGAGCTGTACATACGCGGGAAAAACATATTCTGTGCATATTCGTATTCCACACGTCCGGGAAGTTCGATATAAGAGTCTTTTTCGTCGGGAGAAGTCTTTTCCTTGCGGACAAACTTGCTTCCTGCTTCCGACTGGCGCGGAATACAATAGCCGTCTTTTACGTCGAGTGCCACTTTCGAAGAGAAAGCAGGGCCGTAGAAGAGCGGACGGGTTCCGTATTGTTCACGGCCGAGGTATTCGCCCAGGGTGAATATATCCTCCGGTGAGTTTTGGTCCATCGGAGTGTTGGCAGTAGAACGGATAACGATCAGTGCGTAAGAAGAATACCCGATTACGATCATCATGGTGCACAGCAATGCTGTGTTCATGGTGCGGGCGGTGATACGCCATCTCTCTTTGATTTTAGCCTGTACACTCGGAGCAAGATAAAGTCCCAGTGCGGCAATAACCAAAATACCGATGATGATACTGCTGGCTCCGTGTCCGTAGAATGGGATACCCAGCAAAGCGATCGTCAGGATAAAGGAGATAGCCATGCGCGCTTTGTTCTTTTCGGTGTAACTTTCGTATACACCCCAAATCAGAGCGGCCGCAAGCAGAATGATATAAACCACTACGCCCGAATTGAATGACATTCCGAGTCCGTTGACGAACAACAGTTCAAACCAGCCACCTACTTTCACGATACCCGGTACGATGCCGTAAAGCACGGCTGCAACGAGCACCATTGAACCTAATAGCGCTATTAACGAACCTTTGGCGGTAGCATTCGGCGTTTTTTTGTAGTAGTATACCAATACGATGGCAGGCAGACAAAGCAAGTTCAATAAGTGCACACCGATACTCAATCCGGTCAGATAGGCGATGAGGATAATCCAACGGTCGCTGTGCGGCTGGTCGGCTACGTCTTCCCATTTCAGAATCAACCAGAAAACAACAGCGGTAAAGAGGGAGGAGAAGGCATATACTTTACCTTCCACGGCCGAGAACCAGAATGTGTCACTGAATGTATAAACCAGTGCACCGATCAGTCCGCTACCCATCACTGTGATAAGCTGTCCTTTGGTGATATTGTTTTCGTCAGTGATAACCAGTTTGCGTACCAGGTGGGTGATGCTCCAGAAAAGGAACAGGATACAGGCGCCACTCATGAGGGCACTCATGTAATTCACCATTTTAGCAACAGTTGTTACGTCGGAAGCAAATTGAGAAAACAGATTCGCCACTAGCATGAAGAAAGGCGCGCCGGGCGGGTGTCCGACTTCCAGTTTATAGCCGGTGGTTATGAACTCCGGGCAATCCCAGAAACTTGCGGTCGGTTCTATTGTCAGGCAGTAGACGGTTGCCGCAATGATGAATGTAAGCCAACCCATAAGGTTGTTTACGGTTCTGTACTGTTTCATTAGCACTATCGTAGTTTATTCGTTAAAAACAAATTATGAGGTCGCAAAGATAGTGATTTGTAAGGATAATGAGGAAGAAAGTAAGAAATATTAAGTAACGGAGGGCTGATTTACTATCTCTTTCACTCTTCCGGAAGGCGGGAACTTGTGTGTTGGCAAGTAAGGAAATTATTTTTAGTCCTTTAATAAATAAGCTCTGGTGTATTAGAGATAAACTTCCTTTATCCTGTTAGTGAACTTCTTTTGCCTTAATAACAAACTTCCTTTTCATTAGTCATAAACTATAATTGCAAGTTTTGTTTTTATAAATGAAACTTGCAATTATAAAAACAAAGCTTTCAATTTTATAAACGTAACTTGCGTTTATAGATTATCCTTAGTCAATCATAACTTTCCTGTTAGAGAAGAACAAGTTTACTATTAATACAACGGAAGTTTACTATTAATAGCTTGGACGTTAGGTGTTAACACTTGTAATATCAGCTGTTAATGGTTGAGATTTCAGGTATTAATACTTGGGTTGCTGTATATATATGTTTGGGATATTGAATATGTGTATCCTTTAATGATGGTGATGATGTTCCCCTAAAACCCGATGAGGCAGTGTGCCGTGTCCCAATAGCTCGATGGGGCAGTTGAAGTTTCTTTCCAGCCATTCGGTAGTGACGCCCGTGTCCGGATGGTAATCCAGCGTTTCGTTGACGCAGGCGATGGATTTTACCTGTTGCAATACAGTGCCGATGTCGTGACTGACAAGGATAATGGCACATTCTTTATTGATTTCAGCCAATAACTCATAAAGGCGTGCTTCGAAACGCTTGTCGATATACGTGCTGGGCTCATCGAGAATCAACACTGCAGGATCCGAGATGATGGCACGTCCTAACAGGGCACGTTGCAGTTGTCCACCGCTTAATTGTCCGATAGAGCGGCTTTCAAGCCCTTCAAGCCCCATGCGGGCGATAATCTGTTTGCCTTTCTCTCTCTGTTCGGGAGTGAACCGGGAGGTAAGCGACTTCTGTATGCTCAAGCCGGACAGGATCACTTCTTCCACGGAAATAGGGAACTTCCGGTCTATGGTGCTGTATTGCGGTAGGTAACCGAGGAAAAGCTGGGATTTCGCGGAAGAACTTTGGTGGGAGTTTTTGGCAGATGTTTCTGTCGAAGTTCCTTCCGTAGATGTTCTTATGGGAGCCTTCTCGGGAGTATGGAATATAATTTCCCCTCCGGTTGGTTTCAACAAACCGAGGATGCACTTTATAAGCGTTGTTTTGCCGCCTCCGTTCGGACCTATAATACCTAGAAAATCCCGTTCGTAGATGCTTAGATTAACATCGTGGAGAACAGTGCGACCGTCATATCCGGCGGAAAGATTCTTTATTTCGATTATTGGTTTCATTATTGGAAAGGGCTTGATTGGTTCTTTCTTTATACGTTTATTTGGTGGTAGCTTGCGGCGCAAGGGCTTTGGCTACATTCAGCATCTCTTCCTCCCAGTCATAACTTAACGGGTTGATAGGGACTACTTTCGTTCCGGTTTGCTGCGCGATGGTTTCCGCATTGCGTTTGTCAAACTCCGGTTGAACGAAGATAACGCCTACATTTTCCGCCTGACAGACGTCTATCAGGTCTTTCAGATGAGCGGGAGAGGGTTCTTTGCCTCCTTCTTCGATCGAAATTTGATGCAATCCGTAGTCGCGGGCGAAGTAGGAGAGGGCCGGATGATAAATCATGAAGGCTTTGGCTGCTTCGGGGACAGAGAGTTGTCGGCGAATCAGGCTGTCGGTGTGCTGGATGCGCTGACAGAGAGAATCGTAACGGTTTCTATAATATGGTTCGTTTGCTTTATCCAGTTGGCTAAGGGCCTTGTAGGTGTTTCCGGCGATGATTAAAGCATTACCGGTAGAATTCCATACGTGTGGCTCTACGGCGTGGATATGGCCGTCGTGACTGTTGTGGCCGTGGGCATGGCCATGGTCATCATTATTGAGTATGAGGTCGATTCCTTTCGAGGTGTCGAACACTTGGATATGGGGAGTATTGTTCATCAGGCGGTCCATCCAGGTTTGTTCGAAGCCGATGTACCCGATGCGGAAATAGGCTTTGCTGTCTCCTAAAGAAACAAGTTGCTGGGGGATAGGATCGTATGTCTCCGGGCTGGAACCTTTGGGCACCATGCTGACTACTTTGAATTTATCTCCGGCAATAGCTTCGGTGAAATAACGTTGCGGTTCCAGTGTGACGGTTATCACCGGCTTTGTCTCGTCACCGTTACTTGCTTGGGAGGAACGTCCTGTGCAGGCTGCCATCAGGAGGCAAGCACCAAGAAGGAAAAGTGTTCTCATATCTTTTAGTTGTTGTTTCATGATTTTTTCTGTTTCGGGGTTTCAATCTTATCTTGTTTCTACTCTTGTTTCCGGGCCCGTAATATTTCCCGTTTACCACCCGGAGGTCCGGGGAGACGTTCTACTGTGAATCCGGCTGTCTGTAACATTCGGCGTACTACACCTTTGGCACAGTAGGTAGTCAGAATTCCGTCTTTATCTAATAAAACATAGAGGCGGTTGAATAGTTCTTGCGACCACATTTCCGGTTGCTTTTCCGGGGCGAAGGCGTCGAAATAGACTAGATTAAATGGAGAGTTGAGAGTTGAGAGTTGAGAGTCGGCTACGCTGTCATTGCTATTGTTCACTCTCAACTCTCCATTCTCAACTCTCAACTTATTCACGTCCGTTTCTATTTTTCGTAAGGTGAAGTGTGGCGTAAGCTGCACGTCTTTTTCCCAGGGCGATGTATGAAGCTGCTTAAACAATTCGATAGCCGATTGTTGTTCTTCTTCATTCGGGGTAAATTGCTCGTCGGTTGCTGTTTGTATTCGATGTATGGTAAGCTGCTCATCGCTGGAGATATATCCTAGCTGTTCTACTGTTTGCCAGTCTAGCGGATAGAGTTCCAACCCTGTATAGTGTATATTTCGTCTGCTTCTTTCCGCTTCTTCAAGGGTGAGCCAAGCGTTTAGCCCTGTCCCGAAGCCGATTTCAAGAACACGTGGAGTAGCGGCAGGAGAGGCTTTCAACCCCATATCGATGAAAATATGTTGAGACTCCGTGCGTGCCCCTTTCGTCGAATGATAATGTTCATTCAATTCCGGAACAAACAGAGTAGCGCTCCCGTCATCGGTTCTCTCAATTATTCTTTCCATCACTCAATCTTTAATACTTAATACCTAATACTTAATACTTAATACTTAAAAAAGACCTCTACCCCGCCATAGCATCCCAGGCACTTTCGAGCACATACAGGAGAAGGATATAACGTATCAGTTTGCCGACAAACATGGAAACAATAGTAAGCCATGTGTTGCTTCGCATAAATCCCAGTGCAATGGCGATCACCTCGCCAATGGCAGGAAGAAAGGTGAAGAATGCCATCAATGCCCCTTTCCCTTGCAGGAATTTCACCATTTTGTCTACCTTTTCTTTCTTTACCTTGAAGTATTTCTCAATCCAGCTAACTTTACCCAGACGTCCCATGTAGTAACAAGTCATTCCGCCCACTGTATTGCCCAGAGTGGCGGCTATCAGACAGGCTATCGGGGGCAAGCCGAGCTTCACCAATGCCACCAGTACCAGTTCGGAACTGAAAGGCACGATGCTCCCAGCCAATAAAGCCGAGATGAATAATCCCGGAAGTCCCCATTCTATGAGGAGTTGTATCGTTGAATCTATAAAAGCGTCCATATATTAAAAGCGAATAAGAGGATGAGGCCGACCAATGAAATGATAAAGAACACATTCGAACTTTTACTATTGGTCAGTACAAAGAAATGCCCGATCAGGATGCTGTTGCTTATGATAAGCAAAGGCAGCAGGGCACTGCAATATATCGGTTGCAAGGCAATCAGCAGGAACAGGAAGAGCGTCAGGTCTATCAAGAACTGGAGATAGGCACGTGTGCGTATCTTATCCTCAAATCCGGCAGCGATGCAATGGACAGCACTGACGATAAACATCACGAGCAGATAGCCCAGTATAGCCAATTCCCAGGGTTGAAGGATTTGTAAGTTAAAGATTTCTCCGAAAGCTAATAGCTGGTTGAAAGGGCGGTAGAACAACTCCATCTCATTGTAGAAGAAGGCGTGTCCGAACAGCATCCAGTAGGGCAGCATCCATCCGAGCAGCGCGCCGCAAAAACTACGCGGAGTGAGCGACTGGAAACGGTAGGCTTCGAGCAACCAAAGCACCGAGAGGATGGTGAGCTGTGGGAAAAGAATACTTCCCGCTCCGATAAAGAAGAAGGAATAGAATAGATAGCCCGCAGCTTGAGCTTGCTGATAGCTTTTAAACAGAAAATAAATGGAAATAAGAGAACCTAGGGCGACAATGTCTCCTATGTATAGTAAATGCATTCCCGGACAGACGGTGACCAGCAGGAAATAAATAGCTGTCTGCATGGAAGCCCTCATGCGGATAATACTGAACTGGTTGTTCAGCTCTATCAGAAAGTAGCCGATGATTGCGTAAACCAGAAAGCTGACAATTCGTTCTGCCCATCCCGGAAGCAGTAAATCGCGGGTGGATTGCAAGAAAGAAGAGCTGTCCTTGGGTGTTGTTGAGGCTATGGAGTCGGGAAATAAAAAGTAAGTCAACACCCAGCATAGGGCGCAGATAAAGATAACGGCAGGCAGGGTCCACCGTCCTGCCGTCACTTGACTTTGTAGTCTTTTATTTCTCATTTGTCTGTCAGTTCTTTTGCCGCCCGGCGGGCATATATCATCGCTTTGTAGGATCTATATGCCGTGCAAATAGGGGATTTATGCCTGCCGTGGCGTATCATTACAGGTTGTTTCTTACAAATCGAATCCGATGTCGCGGCGGAAATACTTCTTGTCGAAGTCGATCATGTCTGCCACTTTGTAGCTCTGTGCCAGTGCTTCTTCTTTCGTTGCACCGTAAGAGCAAACGGCAATCACACGTCCGCCGTTCGTCACCACTTGTCCGTCTTTCATGGCTGTTCCGGCATGGAAGATGATGCTGTCGGTGGCGGCAGCCTGTTCCAGTCCGCTGATAGGGAATCCTTTTTCGTAGGCTTCGGGGTAACCGCCGCTGACAAGAATGACGCAGCCGGCCGAACGTGGGTCCATCACTAGTGTTTTCTCGTTCAGGTTGCCTGCCGCTGTGCCTTCAAGCAACTCTACGAAGTCGCTTTGGATGCGCAACATCACGCTTTCTGTTTCCGGGTCGCCCATGCGGACGTTGTATTCGATAACCATCGGTTCACCTTTCACCTTGATAAGACCGAGGAAGATGAAACCTTTGTAGGTGATCTTTTCTTCTTTCAAACCATTGATGGTCGGTTCGATGATACGTGTGCGTACTTTCTCCATATATACTTCGTCGGCAAACGGAACCGGAGTTACGCTACCCATGCCGCCTGTATTCAATCCTTTGTCACCTTCACCGATACGTTTGTAGTCTTTTGCTACAGGGAGGACTTTGTAGTTGTCTCCGTCTGTCAGTACGAATACAGAGCACTCGATACCGCTCAAGAACTCTTCAATCACAACGGTTGCCGATGCGGAACCGAACATGCCGCCGAGCATTTCTTTCAGTTCTTTCTTCGCTTCATCCAGCGTAGGAAGGATGAGAACTCCTTTCCCGGCACAAAGGCCATCAGCCTTCAGTACGTAGGGAGCTTCCAACGTTTCGAGGAAAGCGAGGCCCTCTTCGAGGTTTTTGGAAGTGATGCTTTTGTAGCGGGCTGTCGGGATGTTGTGGCGCATCATGAAGCCTTTGGCAAATTCCTTGCTGCCTTCCAGTTGCGCTCCTTGAGCCGAGGGACCGATCACGGCAATATGCTTTAGCTCCGGACGGTTTTGGAAGTAATCGTAGATTCCTTTTACCAACGGATCTTCGGGACCTACTACTATCATTTGGATGTTCTCTTTTAGAGCAAAAGCACTGATTGCTTCAAAATCGGTTGCTTTGATGTTGACATTCTCGCCTACGGCAGTTGTTCCGGCATTTCCCGGAGCAATGTATAGTTTTTCAACTTTCGGACTTTGGGCAATTTTCCATGCCAGTGCATGTTCGCGGCCGCCCGAGCCTAGTAATAATATCTTCATCTTTGTATTGTTATGGATTTATACTGTTATCTATGATTTGTATGGATACGGTGGTGTCTTTGTCAGTTTTATAAGTTCTGCTCAAAGTACCGGGTGATTTTCTCATGCAGATGTACACGGTCGCGTCCTGCTACGTTGTGCTTGTGGCACGGGTAGATAAACAGGTCGGGATAAGTGCGGGCATCTACACAGGCTTTCATGAACGACAGGGTGTGCTGTGGCACGCAGGTGTCGTCGTGGTCGTCGTGAATAATCAATAGGTGACCTTTCAGTTGGCCGGCAAGGTTTTTCAGGTTACATTCTTTGTAGCCTTCCGGGTTGCTTTCCGGTGTATCCATATAGCGTTCGCCGTACATCACTTCATAATAGCCCCAGTCGATTACCGGACCTCCGGCAACGCCTACTTTGAATATTTCCGGGTAACGAAGCATCAAGGCGGTAGTCATGTGTCCTCCGAAGCTCCATCCGTGTACGCCGATGCGTTCGCTGTCTACGTAGGGGAGGGATTTCAGGAATTCAACGCCTTTTACCTGGTCTTTACCTTCTTCGATGCCAAGACGGCGGAAGGTGGCATTTTCAAATGCCAGTCCACGGTTGCTGCTGCCACGGTTATCGATGGTGAACATGATATAGCCTTTACCTGCCATGTACGTATCCCATCCGCGTGCGCCGTTTTGCCATCCTCCGGTGACGCATTGCGCGTGAGGACCTCCGTAGACGTATACGATGACGGGATATTTCTTGGCCGGGTCAAAGTTGGCCGGTTTCATCAGGCGATAATGCAGGTCGGTGGTGCCGTCTGCCGCTTTGATTGTTCCGGTTTCGATGCTTGGCATTTGGTAGCCTTCGTAAGGGCTTTCAGCAGTCAGCAGATTGGCTGTTTCTTTGAAGTTTTTGGTGTCTACCAGGTTGATGATGCGAGGCTGGTCTTTTGTTGAATAACGGTCGATAAGATAAGTGCCGGAAGCGCTAAGCATGCCGCTATGTTCGCTTTCTTTGCAGTTCTCGAACGGTTGGCTTATCTTTCCATTGCTCACGTTTACAGCGAAATGTCCGCTTCTCAAGCCTTCTACGGCTGTGAAGATGACTTCTTTACGCTTTGTGTTGAATCCTAGGACGTCGCTGACCAGCCAGTTGCCTTTGGTCAGTTGTTTGACTTTGCCGGCCTGGAAATAAGTACCACCGTTGGCACTGTTATAAGTTTCACCTTTCATGTTGGCTGCATCGGCATCAAAGAGATAAAGATGGTTGTAGCCGTCACGCTGACTTTGATAGATGAATTTGGTAGGGTCCCACGGCAAAAATATGATTGCGTTTTGTGGCTCCACGTATTTAGGATGCATTTCTTCGTAGAGAACGCCCATCGGCTCTCCTGTCTCTGCGTTATACTGGCAAAGTTTGGCGTGGTTCTGGTCACGGTTTACTTCAATCAGGTAGAGGCTTTTTTCATCCGGTGACCAGCTGATATTGGTGAAATAACGGTCTGTGGGATCACCTGCGTTCAGATAAATGCTTTTACCGGTAGCAGGGTTGTAAATACCCACTTTTACCTGATGGCTCGTCATTCCTGCCATCGGATAACGTACATTGTTCACTTCGCCTACGCGTGCAGTGATGTCTACAAGCGGGTATTGTGTCACCATGCTCTCGTCCATACGGTAGAAAGCGAGCAGGTTGCCTTTCGGGCTCCAGAAAGTACCTTTGTTGATACCGAATTCATTGCGGTGTACAGTCTGCCCGCAAACGATGCCTTCAGGTTCATTGGTTACCGCTTTTTCGTTCACATACAGATTGTTACCTATCGTGTATGCCACGTTTCCACTGGCTGCGCAATAGTCTTCATTATCTGCTCCGTCTTTGGGTTTGAGAGTGCTGACAACTTGATTGCTCTTGAAATCATATACAATGAACTTTCCTGCTATCTTGAATAGCATTTGTGGCTTATCGGCCCATGGGAAACTGACGGAATACAGGTGTGATAACTTTCCTGCCTTGTTCTCTTCAAGCACTTTGTTGATCTGTTCACGAGTGATAACCATTGTTTCCTTTCCCGTTTTGGGTTGGATAGAATAAAGGGTATCTACGCCCGGCTTGATACATTCGTCACCCCACCATTGCAGTCCGTACAGGTTGTCTGCATAGCGGTAACTCTCGCCACCCGGAATCAATTCTTCCAGTGTCGGCTTTTTGGTTTCTTGTGCCATAACATTGAATCCGATTGGTAGTGCCAACAA
>OBCU01000719.1_pt1 | contig 13101 bp, 9 predicted proteins | sample 1495961 | NCBI WGS metagenome assembly OBCU01 (sample SAMN04168658, study PRJEB22393) | human gut metagenome | biome: human gut microbiome; feature: stool | host: Homo sapiens | collected 2014-03-24
CCGCTACATTGATGTAAATCAGTTGGATATAAATGTTCCCCCTACGGAAGGTTTCTTTCAAATCAGTTATAATAGTAGCCATTTCCTCTATTCTTTTTTCTCCAGTACATAATTAGGATAAAGCCGAATACCATACCACCCAGATGTGCGAAGTGAGCCACATTGTCTCCTGCACTGTTTGCAAATCCGGCATAAAGTTCAATCAAGGCATATCCGATAACAAAATATTTGGCCTTGATGGGAACCGGTAACGGGAAGATGAACATTTGCTGGTTGGGGAACAACATGCCGAATGCCAGCAGAATGGCGTATACTGCTCCCGAAGCTCCCACGGTAGTCATCATATTGAGATATTCCTCCATCGGGATGATGGCCATGCCAGTATTTACGCTGTCATAGGCGGAAAGTACTGTCTCATAATGAATATACTGTACCACCTCCTGGATAATTCCGGCTCCTATACCGCACACCAGATAGTAGAACAGAAATCGTTTTGGCCCCCATACCTGCTCTAAAATACGTCCGAACATCCATACAGCAAACATGTTGAAAAATATGTGCGCGAATCCGGCGTGCATGAACATATATGTTATCAATTGTGCTGCATTGAAATCTTCGGCAAGGAAAAAATGCAATCCCAGATATTGGGCGAGGTCGATGCCGTAGCTTTGGGCGACGATGGTACCCAGAAACATCAGCACATTAATGATTAAAAGGTTCTTGGTTACAGTAGGTATAGTATTCATAATCTGTTGTTTCAATTCATTTTACAGTTCAAAAACAGTTGCCTGTTTTTGCTTTCTCCGGCAAAAATACGAATAAATTCTGTTCTATAACAGAAAAAGCAGATTCTATTCCTTCTTTTTCGTTGTTTTCCAATATTTTTTTAATGTTTTTATTTGATATTCAGAAATATTGCTCTATTTTTGTGGAGGTTTGTGATGAAAAGTAAAAATATCTTTTGTGTAACATATTAATTAATTTTAAGCATTATGAATAAGGCGGAACTTATTAGCGCTATGGCAGCGGAGTCTGGTTTGTCAAAGACTGATTCAAAGAAAGCATTGGATGCATTTATCGCATCAGTCACTAAGGCAATGAAGGCCGGTGATAAAGTATCATTGGTTGGTTTTGGAACTTTCAGTGTGGTGGAAAGAGGAGCGCGTATGGGTATCAACCCCTCTACTAAAAAGCCTATCGAGATTGCTGCAAAGAAAGTTGTTAAATTCAAACCAGGTACGGAATTGACAGCTGAATAAGAACAGTATACTCAACATACAAAGAGGGGACGTTTTACAAGGAGCGTCCCCTCTTTGTATGTTGAATATCTTGTGAGGCCATAAAAACAAGCCTGCTTGTTTTGTACTGATTTCGGTTTACGCTATCTTTGCACGCAGGAAAATACATTTGAATCATGAATATAGAACAGAAACTGGTATCGTCCGTCATCGGCGGACTGAAAGCGCTTTACGGACAGGATGTTCCTGCCGCACAAGTGCAGTTGCAGAAAACCAAGAAAGAATTTGAGGGACACCTCACGCTGGTTGTATTCCCTTTTCTCCGTATGTCCAAGAAAGGACCGGAGCAGACGGCCCAGGAAATCGGTGAATACTTGCAGGCAAACGAGCCTTCGGTTGCAGCATTTAATGTCATCAAGGGCTTCCTGAACCTGACCATTGCCTCCTCTGCGTGGATAGAATTGTTGAATGGCATTCATGCGGACAAGCAGTACGGTATCGTGGCTGTTACTGACAACTCTCCATTGGTGATGATTGAGTATTCTTCTCCCAACACCAACAAACCGCTTCATTTGGGCCATGTACGCAATAATCTTTTAGGAAATGCGCTGGCTAATATAGTGGCTGCCAACGGTAATAAGGTAGTAAAGACAAATATTGTCAATGACCGTGGAATTCATATCTGCAAGTCCATGTTGGCATGGCAGAAGTACGGAAATGGTGAAACTCCCGAATCATCCGGCAAGAAGGGAGATCACTTGATTGGCGATTACTATGTTTCCTTCGACAAGCATTATAAAGCGGAAGTGAAAGAACTGATGGCCAAGTTCCAAAGCGAAGGCATGAATGAGGAAGAAGCCAAAGCCAAGGCGGAAGCTGAATCTCCTTTGATGAAGGAGGCTCGTGAAATGCTGGTAAAGTGGGAGGCCAATGACCCGGAAGTACGTGCGCTCTGGAAGAAGATGAACGACTGGGTGTATGCAGGTTTTGACGAGACTTACCGTATGATGGGTGTAACTTTTGATAAGATATATTACGAATCAAACACGTACCTCGAAGGTAAGGAGAAGGTAATGGAGGGCCTGGAGAAAGGCTTCTTCTACCGGAAAGAAGATGGCTCTGTATGGGCAGACCTCACGGGTGAGGGGTTGGACCACAAGCTACTGTTGCGTGCGGACGGTACATCCGTCTACATGACGCAGGATATAGGTACTGCCAAACTCCGCTTTGCAGATTATCCCATCGACAAGATGATTTATGTGGTAGGCAACGAACAGAATTACCATTTCCAGGTATTGTCCATCCTGCTCGACAAACTGGGCTTCGAATGGGGTAAAGGGTTGGTGCACTTCTCTTACGGTATGGTGGAACTTCCCGAGGGCAAGATGAAGAGCCGCGAAGGTACAGTAGTTGATGCTGACGACTTGATGGCGGAGATGATTGATACAGCCAAGGAAACCAGCAATGAACTGGGTAAGCTGGATGGTCTGACAAAGGAAGAGGCAGACAATATCGCCCGTATCGTTGGTCTGGGTGCCTTAAAGTACTTCATCCTGAAAGTGGATGCCCGCAAGAACATGACATTCAATCCAAAAGAGTCCATCGACTTTAATGGTAATACGGGGCCGTTCATCCAATATACTTATGCACGTATCCAGTCTGTTCTCCGCAAGGCAAAAGAGGCCGGTATCGAAATCCCTGCCCAGTTGCCTGCCGGCATTGAACTGAGTGAGAAGGAAGAGGGACTGATACAGATGGTTGCCGACTTTGCCGCTATTGTGAAGCAGGCAGGTGAGGACTACAGTCCGTCCATCATTGCAAACTATACGTATGACCTTGTGAAGGAATATAATCAGTTCTACCATGACTTCAGCATTTTGCGTGAGGAGAACGAAGCAGTGAAGGTATTCCGCCTTGCATTGTCCGAGAATGTAGCCAAGGTGGTACGCTTAGGTATGGGATTGCTGGGAATTGAGGTGCCGGATAGGATGTAAACATTGTACTATAAAAGAATAAGCCCGAGGATACTTCTTCGGGCTTATTTTTTTATAGTGCAATATTTATTCTTGTGGTAGAAATAATAGAAGTTTAAATTATCGTCTCCTTTCTCCCATTTTATACGTGTAGACTAAGTCCTATTTTGTCTTGCTTGTTTTGGCAGTTGCCTTGGCGGTTGTTTTAGTCGTTTTCGTTGCTTTCACCGCCTTTGCAGTCCGCTTAGACTTGCCCGTATCCTTGTCGCTTTGCAGTTTCACAATTTCCAGACAAGCCTGAAGGTTCAGGTCTTGAGGGATGATGTCTTTAGGAATCTTGTAGTTGCTGCCTTTATAAGCGATGTAAGGGCCATAGCGTCCATTCAGGATTTCCAGTTCCGGTTCTTCCTCAAACTTCTTGATATGTTTCTGGGCTTCTGCTTCTTGTTTCTTTTGCAAAAGTTCAATAGCTTCTTCCAGCGTAACAGTCATCGGGTCCATTGTCTTGGGTAATGAGGCATACAAGCCGTTGTTCTGGATATAAGGTCCGAAACGTCCCGCACCTACGACTACATTCTTGCCTTCGTACTCTCCGAGAGTACGGGGAAGTTTGAACAGCTCCAGCGCTTCTTCCAGCGTAATGGTCTCGATGGACATTTCTTTTTTTACCTGGGCGAAACGGGGCTTTTCCTCATCTTCGGCAGTACCTATCTGTGCTACTGGGCCGAAACGTCCGATTTTTACAGACACTTGTTTTCCGCTGACGGGGTCTGTTCCTAGAATCCGTTCGCCTGCCTTGTGGGCGGTTTTCGCGGCAAGCGTGTTCTCCACCGAAGGATGGAATTTCTTATAGAATGTTTTCAGAATGGCGGTCCATTGCTTGTCACCTTCGGCTATTTCGTCGAATTGCTTTTCGACGCTCGCTGTGAAGTTGTAGTCAAGGATGTCCGGGAAGTACTCTATCAGGAAGTCATTGACCACAATACCGGTGTCTGTCGGCATCAGTTTTGACTTTTCGGCTCCGGTGATTTCTGTATGGTTGTTGTCCGTTATTTCATTACCCTGCAGGTTAAGCACATTGTAGGTGCGTTCTTCACCTGCTTTTTCTCCTTTTATCACGTATTCGCGTTGCTGGATGGTGGAAATGGTAGGAGCATAGGTAGACGGACGTCCGATACCCAGTTCCTCCAATTTGCGCACAAGGCTTGCTTCCGTGTAGCGGGGAGGGTGTTGGGTGAAACGTTCGAGCTTCTGTCCTTTTTTCAGAGGGGGCAGTAGGCGTGCCTCATCTTCCTGGGTTTCTACGTCATCATCGTATGATTCGCGGTAGACACGGAGGAAACCGTCGAATTTCACCACTTCGCCGGTTGCAGTGAAAGTCTCCGTCTCGTTGCTGATAGCAATGGTTACGGTTGTCTTTTCCACTTCGGCATCTGCCATCTGCGAGGCGATGGTACGTTTCCAGATGAGGTCGTACAGCTTTCTTTCCTGCGGGGTACCTTCTATCTTGGCATTCTCCATATAGGTGGGGCGGATAGCTTTGTGGGCTTCTTGCGCTCCTTTGGTCTTGGTGGCGAAGTGGCGGTTGTGTACGTAACGTTCGCCCATCAGGTTGGAGATGGTTTCACGGCTGGCGTTGACGGCAAGTTCGGAAAGGTTGACGGAGTCGGTACGCATGTAGGTTATCAATCCGGATTCGTACAGACGTTGCGCCACCATCATGGTCTGTGCCACGGTGAATCCCAGTTTGCGGGCAGCCTCCTGCTGCAAGGTAGAGGTGGTGAACGGGGCGGCGGGAGTTTTCTTCAGCGGACGGGTAGTGATGTCGCTGATGGTAAACGTAGCTGCTTTACAGCTCTCCAGCAATTTCCGGGCTTCTGCCTTTGTCTTGAGCCGGTGCGCCAGTTCGGCTTTCATTTCCACTGTTTTGCCGTCAGTGTCCGGAACGAGGAATACGGCGGTAACACGGTAGGATGCTTCGGTTTGGAATGCATGTATCTCGCGTTCGCGCTCTACAATGAGACGGACGGCTACGGACTGTACACGGCCTGCAGAAAGGGCAGGTTTCACTTTCTTCCACAATACCGGTGAAAGTTCAAAACCTACGATACGGTCCAGGATACGTCGGGCTTGCTGGGCATCGACCAGGTTGATGTCAATGTCACGGGGATTTTCTATCGCTTTCAGGATGGCACCTTTGGTGATTTCATGGAAGACGATACGTCTGGTGTGTTCCGGTTTCAGTTTCAGCACTTCGTACAAGTGCCATGCGATGGCTTCCCCTTCGCGGTCCTCATCGGAAGCCAGCCATACGGTTTCTGCCTGCTCGGCTTCTTCTTTCAACTGGGTTACGAGTTTCTTTTTATCCGCCGGTATCTCGTAATGCGGTTTGAAGTCTTTGTCTACGTCAATACTGAATTCTTTTTTCTTCAAATCACGTATATGGCCGTAGCTGGAAAGGACTTTGAAATCTTTTCCAAGGAATTTCTCGATGGTTTTTGCTTTCGCCGGAGACTCGACTATGACAAGGTTTTTCTGCATAAATTTCTGTTTTTTAGTGACTCCCGCCACTGAATTCGCCCGCAAAAGTAGGAAAAAAAGATTCTTCCCACCTTATAATATAAGGAGAATTTAGCAAAAATGACCTTTTTTGTTCAAATTAGAGCTTCGGCTTGTGCTACCTCTATTAAAAGAGGAAGCTTACTCCACCTAAGAAACTGAGACCTTCTGAAGGGTATCCCCAGTAGTACTGGTAATCTTTGTTCAGCAAGTTGTTCACGCGCGCATACACGGAGATTCCTTTGAAGAGTTCGTAGCTGCCGTTTAGATAGAGATTGCTGACGGGGTCTGCCTTGTTGCCCTCCACGCCTTGGCGTGAGATGTGCTGATAGCCGATGCCGACAAGCAGTGGGGAGATGGGGCGTACCTTGAGATTGAGATTGCCTTCTACGGCCGGTTTGAAACTTACTACGACATCAGAACCGTCTGAGTCCGTTGTCCAATGGCGATAGACGGCATTGGCGGCGAGATAGAAAACATCCTTGTAGTTGTAGCTCAGGTCGGCTCCGGCATAGAGGTTCTTGGTGTCTTCTGTGAGGAAAACATTGCTTATCCCGTCGGACTTGACAGTCGGAGTGTCAATCAGGTCGTTTTTCAAATCTTGATACCCGCCGTATAGGTTGAACCACAATCCGCTGACCGGACTTGCCTTGAAGCCGATGGCTGCGTTGAGCTGTTCGTAGGTATTGTCAAGCTGCTGGTTTGTAATGCCATAAGGCGTAATGGTTTCCAGACGGCGGAAATCGTTCTGTAGCCGTCCTCCCTTACCTTGTGCGTAGAGGATGTAGCTGTCCGAGAAGATGTATTGTATTTCTACGTCGGGAGCGGCGCGGAACTTCTTGCCGAAGCCGAAAGCCAGGTCGACGTGTGCGCCGAGACGTATTTTCCAGTCGTCATTCTGAAAGAGATAGTATGGATTGAAGTCTACGTCGGTGTGATTCTCGAAACGTCCGTCGCTGTAGAATGTATTGTCCATGGCAAAAGCCATGCCGATGGTCTGCTCATCGGAGATGGAACCGGTGACATCGGCTTTGGTACGCACGATATTTTCTTTGATATTGCTCACCATGAGGTCGTGTTGGCGCTGGTAGACCAACAAATTGGTTTCGGCACGGAATTGGAGAGGCATATCGTCGCTCGTGGAACTTACCCCGAAATGTACATCACCCGAAACGAATTTCTGCTTGTTGCTGACGAAGTCGGGCAGGAAGTTGAAATTGCTTTGGTTGAACTTTCCGGCAATATTCAAATCGACTTTGCTGAAGGCATGTACATAATCCATGGCAGCATGGGTACGGTAGTAGAATGAATTCCACTTCCCGCCATTATCCGGCAAGTCCAGTTTGCCATCCATGCCATCCATTGTGAATGTCAGGTTGAGGCGGTCTTTGGGGGATAAAGAGAAGAGGTAGTTGGCGCGTACATCGAGGTTACCGTAGTTACCGTATCCCAAGCGTACATATCCGGGCAGCGCTTTCGCCTGCGTCTCTTTTCCGGTATAGGCTTGCATGATACCTGCGGGGATTTGGGTTGCCGGCATCAGGGTGGCGTCATATTCCACCGCCTTTTTGCTGACGGTAGGAGGTTCCACCCTGGGAAGCACGTTCACTTTGGAGGCATCCATGATGTCCGGATTATATTCTTGTTCCACGACTACCGTACGGTTCATGGTGGTGTCTTGGGGTTGTGTCTGGGCTTGTGCTCCCAAAGAGAGGGAGACAAGCATAGTTCCTGCGAGGATATATTGTATCTTTTTCATAATGTGCTATATTTCTTACTTCAATTTCTCCAGTCTTTCGTTAATCATGCTTGCTATATCGTCGTCGGCCTGGTAGTTCTGCTGCAGGCTCAATAGGTATTGGCGTGCATCGAGCTTCTTGTCCATGGCTACATATACATCAGACAGAAGGATGAAACTGCGTGCCAGCCAGTAGGCATACGGTGTGCTTTGGTCGATGAAATTAAGGATTTCCTTTTCTGCAGAGGCATAATTACCGGCATTGTACCATTGTAATGCCACCAGATATTTGGCTTCGGCTCCATAAAGGGTACGGGTGTCTTTGGCCAGCAGCTGAAGGTCATCCATTGCCTTCTTGTCGGCTTTCTGGTTGAGGTATGCCTTGGCACGGTAGTACAACGCCTCGTTCCGGAGCTCCGGAGACAGCTTGGCTTCGGCAAGCAAGGCTGTGGCGGCGTTGATGACTTCCGCATCATCATGCATCAGTGCTCCACAGCGCAGTACACCGATAGCGCCAAGCTGGCGGCGCTCTGCCGTGGTGGCTTTGGCCTGCAATTTCTTGTAGTCGGCCAATGCCAGGTCATATTGCTGGCGGTTGAACAGAATTTCTCCATGCATCAGCAAAGCCTCTTCAGAATATGGGTTATCGGGGTATTCCAGCAGTTTTCCGGCATGTTCCAATACCGCCTCTTCATCTTTCTGCTCTTTGCCTATGACGCAGAGGTAGTAGTGTGCATTCAGGCTGAAAGCGCCTCCCGGATAACTTTGCAGATAACGGGTGAAGCTCTCTTTGGCAGGTGTGGCTTCGCCTTTCATATATACTTTTTCGGCAGCGATGTAAGTCAGCGAGTCTTGCTCACTGGGTTCGAAGCGGATTTCTCCCGGCATCTGGGCGGCAAGGGCGGCAAACTCGTCCACGCGGTTGGCATCTACGTAGATGGACTTCAAGTCGCGCATGGCAAGGCGGGCTTCCTCGCTTCCGGGATATTGGGTGACCACATGCTTGTAGGCTTCTATGGCACGGTCATAGTCATCGTTCTGGTAGTAAAGCAGACCGATTTCGGCGGCGGCTTTACGGCTGACGGGGCTTTCGGGGTATTTGGCAAGCAGCTCGCGGAAGGTGGCGATAGCCTGGCGGCTGTTGTTGCTCTGTACGTAGGAGCGTCCCTTCTCGTAGAGGGCATTGATGGCGTAGGGCGAGTTGGGATATTTGGCTGCAAGTCGGTCCAGCATGCTCACCTTTTCCGTATAGTTTTTCTGCATGCCATATACCAGTGCTAATTGATAGACGGCATAGTCTCCGGCGGGAGTGTTCAGGTTCTCGGCTTTGGCGTAGTATTGCTTGGCTTCCTCGAAACGGCGGACGTGCAGGTTACAGTCACCGATGCGGTTGTAGGCATCTGCCAATGCGGTCGGGTTTTCGCCTTTCTCCAGTTGGACAAAGTTGCGGAAACGGTTCTCTGCCGTCGAATAGTCTTTCTGGTGGAAAGCGATGTAGCCCAGGTTATAGTAGGCAAGGGCAAACATTTCCGTATCCCTCTGCCGGGTGAGTGACAGATATTCGTTGAAATTGCGGGCAGCTTCTCTCATCCGGTTCAGGCGGTAATAAGACTCGCCGAGCCAGTAGAGGGCGTCTGCCTTGGTCTGGAGGTTGTATTGCCCCAACGTGACGCTTTGGTTGAAGTAACCGATGGCTTGTTCGAACTGCGTGTTGGCAAAAGACTGGGTCCCGAGTTGGAACAGAATCTTTTGTTTGGCTTCCAGAATGGCTTTGCTGGGATGGGAGATACGGTCGATGGACTTGAGTGCGGCATCATAGCTGCGTGTATTCATGTATACTTCCACCAGGTAGTTGCTGACCTTTTCGGCATAAGGAGAGTTCGGGAACTCGTTCAGGAATTTCTCGAAGACGGTCACCGATTCGCCGAAAGCGGAATAGGAGGTCTCGTGAATGCATAAGGCGTAGTTATAGGCGGCTTGTTCCTTGATTTTCGGGTCGGCATTGGAAGCGGCAGCCTGCTCGAAGGCCATACGTGCCTTGGTCTTGTCGGCCAGTTGCAGGTAAGCCAGTCCCATGTGCAGGTAGGCATTTTGGGAGAGAGCGTCGTTCTCGGTAGTCACTTCGCCAAGGATGGCAGGAACTTGGGAATACACGCCGCATTGATAATAGGACATACCCAGCATGTAGAGGGCATCTCTTCTATGAGTGGCAGATTCGGCATTGTGCTCCAGGTATTGCTCGAAGGACTTTATGGCTTCGTGATATTTCCCGAAATGGTATTCGGCTGTACCGAGGATGCGGTTCAGCTCCGCCGTGTGCGTGTAGCTCAGACCGTCGGGGTGGGCCGACAAAGCATTTTGCGCTACAATTTCCGCCTTGTCGTACTGTTTCTTCAGCAAGTAGATTTCGGCGATGTAATAGGGGACCAGGTTCTTGTACTTGGCATTGTCCTGCAGAGGCAGGAAACCGCTGAGCGCTTCGTCATACCGTCCTTGGGTATATCGGATATAAGAGATGTAGTAAGCACAGTCCGCTGCATATTTCCTGCTGGTGCTGCGCAGGGTCTCGAACCAGATGGCTGCTTCCTTTACATTGCCCGTCTTCAGATAGCAGGTGGCAAGGCGGTAGGTCATGTCGTCACGCTCCTCGGTACCCAGAAGGTCGAGGCGGGCAGAGTTGAACATGGCGAGGGCATCGTCATAATTGCCTTCGAAGAAATAGGAGGAGGCGATTAATGCATAGATGCGGTTGGCATGGGGAGTATCAGGATATTCGTCCAGAAAGGCGCGGAGCAGGTCTATGCTTTTGGGGTCTCTGAGCTCGTATGCGGCGCATACCAGCATGTATTCCGCTTCTTGCCGCTCGCCGGTATCGGGCAGAGGCTTGCCGTCTGCATTCATCTGGCGTACATAGGCTTGCAACGGGGAGATGGCGGCAGCATAGGCCTTTTGCTGGAACAGCGTTTGTCCTTCCTGGTAGAGTCGCTTGGGAGAAGTACTCTTCTCGCTTGTTTGTGCTGAGGCGAGTAAAGGTGCGCAACAGAGTGCTGTGCACAATATTCGGGAGATTTTATGTTTCATCTTCTTTTGTTAGAATAGGTATTTTACAAAAATACGGGTTTTAACCCGGAAATGTTACACTTGTTTGGCTTTTTTAGGATATATACCATAATAGGAACGAATAATCATTCACTTTTGTTCTTCCGTATGTCTTCCAGGAAGATACCCACTCCTTTGCGGATGGAGCCGAGTCCGAACTCTTCCGTACGGATATCTTTTAAGGGGAGGAAGAAGAGGTCTGCCGCGTCGTCCATCGCCTCGAAGTGCAAGGTGTCCTCCACCGTACAACGGAAAAACATATCCAGCGTGTGTACGGGGAAGCCGGAATAGATGTAAATATTGGGTAGGGAGAAGAGATATTCGGCCTTTGCCACCTTCATGCCGGTTTCTTCTCTTACTTCGCGGGCAACGCCTTCCTCACCGGTCTCGGTCATGTCGATGAAGCCTCCGGGGAGGTCCAGCGTCCCTTTGGCAGGCTCTTTGGCGCGGCGGCACACCAACAGCTCGTCGCGCTCGTTCAGTATCAAGGCGACGGTGGCGGAAGAGGGGTTGAAGTAGTAGACGAAACCGCAGTCGGCGCACTGCTTCGACTTCTCGTTATGAACTTCGAAATGGGCTGAACCGCATTTCGGACAATATTTGAATTGCGAAAGTGGATGTTCCATGATATTTTAGCCTTTGTCCGGGGGACAAAGATAATGGAAACCAGGTGTAGAATGAAAGGAACAGAGTGAATTTTTCGTATCTTTGGCGACTATAAAACCATATCGGATGAAAGATTTTGCTGCCATTGATTTTGAAACGGCCAACGAACAGCGTACCAGCGTTTGTAGTGTAGGAGTGGTTATCGTACGTGATGGAGAGATTGTGGACCATTATTATAGCCTCATCCGTCCCGAACCGGAGTATTACACTTATTGGAATACCCGCGTGCATGGTCTGACGTTGGCAGATACCCAGGATGCTCCTATCTTTCCCGTTGTGTGGCAGGAAATAGCTCCACGCATTGAAGGCTTGCCATTGGTAGCGCACAACAAGGCCTTTGATGAAAGCTGCCTGAAAGCTGTTTTCCGTACTTACTGCATGGATTATCCGGATTATGAGTTTTATTGTACTTTGCAGGCATCACGTCGTGCTATAAAGGGATTGCCTAACTATCAGTTGCATACAGTGGCTGTTTGCTGTGGCTATCAGTTGGAACATCATCATCATGCGTTGGCTGATGCTGAGGCTTGTGCATGGATAGCGAAACAGGTCATATAAATAAACAGAGGAGACTTGTCATGAAGCCTCCTCTGTGGAATTGTTTGTTTCCTTGATAAAACTCTATCAGTTTATCCTAATGGATTTTCACCTTGGTCACCATCATTGCCGCCGCCTCCGCTTTCGTTTCCTCCGGGATTTTCTTCATTGTCCGGCACGATTTCAGAGCCGGTTACCAATCGTGTGATGCCCGATTGTTTCATCATGTTCTTCAAACGTTGTCCCGGCACGAAAATCAGTTTCTGGCGGTAAACGACATCAGCCGTTACAGACTTTGCATCCTCCTGGCTTTTGCCGTTCAATCCCGGTCGGAGGCTTCCGAAGTCTCCCAGCCGTACGGTTGCACCGATGCTGGCATAGGTGCAGAGTGCGTCAATCATACCGTCCAATACGGCTTTTACGATACCTCTTGGCACCATCCCTTGACTGGTCACCTGGTCGCATAATCTATCAAAATCAATATTTGCTACGGAATAAGAAGCAGCTACATACTTCTCGGTTTTGGTACCAATGCCTACCATTCTCTTTTTTACTACATAACGAAATGCCATAATGTTTTTTGTTTTTAATGGTTGTTACTTGCGGTTTCGTTCACTCGTCAGTTAGCGAGACCTGTTTCTTTGTGACCACGGTGCGAAGTTACAACACTTAAAAACGGCATGGTGCTTTAACGGGACTGAACGACTTTTTTTAACGTTGTATTTAGCCATTTGACGACATGGAAAGTCCTATGCTATAACCTATTGCCTATATTTAAAAAAAATGAGTGATTACATAAAATAATAATTTTGTGATTCTCCATCTGTAATCAAGTACAATCCATTGTCTGTAAACTTGATGACTTTGGGTTTGAATGTGAGTTTCTTCAATGCCTCTGCCAAATTGGATGGAATGTTTTTGTAATATACTCCGTTTTTGCAGCAAGCTATCATCCCGTAATTGGTAATATAGGCATAGTAAACCTCTTCGTATAGTTCTTCGGCTTTCAGTATGAAATTTTTGATGGTTTCATTTGAATAGCTGTAATGCTTGTCCGTGATAACTACCCATTCTCCTCTATCATTGAAGCAGGCCGAAAGAATATTGTCGTCTCTTAAATCTCCTGTACGATATTGTTCCAGTTTTTTGAGGAATGCATCCGGATAACCAAGAGTCCAATACCCTGAACCGCCTAAGATAATTACATAGTTGCCATTTTCAGTGATGTTGATGTCTGTTATTTCAGCATTGCTGCTGTTGGCTTCTTCTATACGTTTCTTAAGCTTGCTGG
>OBCU01000720.1_pt1 | contig 13098 bp, 9 predicted proteins | sample 1495961 | NCBI WGS metagenome assembly OBCU01 (sample SAMN04168658, study PRJEB22393) | human gut metagenome | biome: human gut microbiome; feature: stool | host: Homo sapiens | collected 2014-03-24
TACTCGGTTCCGGAGAACTAGGAAAAGAATTTGTAATTTCAGCTCAACGTAAAGGTCAACACATCATTGCCTGCGACTCGTACGCGGGAGCACCTGCTATGCAAGTGGCTGATGAATTTGAAGTATTCGATATGCTGAACGGTGAAGAACTGGAGCGTGTCGTAAAGAAACACCAGCCGGACATTATCGTTCCGGAGATTGAAGCGATCCGCACAGAACGTTTGTATGACTTCGAAAAAGAAGGCATTCAGGTAGTGCCCAGCGCCCGTGCCGTGAACTTCACGATGAATCGTAAAGCTATCCGCGACCTTGCCGCCAAAGAGCTCGGACTGAAAACAGCCAGATACTTCTACGCCAAAACATTGGACGAACTGAAAGAAGCTGCCGCTAAAATCGGTTTCCCTTGTGTCGTTAAACCGTTGATGTCATCCTCCGGTAAAGGACAGTCGCTGGTGAAGAGTGCCGACGAACTTGAACACGCCTGGGAATACGGATGCAGCGGAAGCCGTGGCGATATCCGCGAGCTTATCATTGAAGAATTTATCAAATTCGACAGCGAAATCACCCTGCTCACCGTTACTCAAAAGAACGGCCCCACCCTGTTCTGCCCTCCTATCGGACACGTGCAGAAAGGTGGCGACTATCGCGAAAGTTTCCAGCCTGCACACATCGATCCTGCTCATTTGAAAGAAGCGGAAGAGATGGCAGAAAAAGTAACCCGCGCGCTGACAGGCGCAGGACTTTGGGGAGTTGAGTTCTTCCTAAGCCATGAAAACGGAGTCTATTTCTCCGAACTTTCTCCACGTCCGCACGATACCGGCATGGTAACTTTGGCAGGAACACAAAATCTGAATGAATTTGAATTGCACCTGCGTGCCGTGCTCGGTCTGCCTATTCCGGGCATCAAGCAAGAACGAATAGGCGCAAGTGCCGTCATCCTCTCTCCGATTGCCAGCCAGGAGCGCCCTCAATATCGTGGACTGGAAGAAGTGACCAAAGAAGAAGATACCTATCTACGTATATTCGGCAAACCGTTTACACGCGTCAACCGTCGTATGGGTGTGGTGCTTTGCTACGCTCCGCTCGATGCTGATTTGGATGCGTTGCGCGACAAGGCTAAGAGAATTGCAGAGAAAGTAGAAGTTTACTAAAAAAGAAATTTAGAGATAAGATGAATAGAATCCGCCAAGTAAACCTGTCTGACATTCCAGCACTACAAGAGCTATATCAGCATACAGTCCTGACTGTGAACCGAAAAGATTATACAGCCGAAGAAGTAGCAGACTGGGCTTCGTGCGGAGACGATACATCACATTGGGGTGAGCTTTTCGAAGAGCAACATTACGTGGTTGCAGAAAATGAAGAAGGTGTGATTGTAGGCTTCGGCTCTGTCAACGACGACGGATATATGCACACGCTGTTTGTCCATAAGGACTTTCAGCATCAAGGCATTGCGACATCTTTGTATAAATATCTCGAAGCATACGCACGAGAAAGAGGTGCGAAAAGATTAACATCGGAGGTTAGCATCACGGCAAAACCGTTTTTCGAGAAACAAGGTTTTCAGGTTGATGAAGAACAAAAACGGAAAGCTAATCAAATGTGTCTCACCAATTATAAAATGAGCAAGCAACTCTATTAATCTATATCGTTTCACATCTAAAATGCAAAGACATAGAATCAGTCTCACTTACTGACGAAGAGAAAACTTATTCTATTGATAAAAAACTCCAACCAATGCGACTTTATCCGCCACTTGGTTGGAGTTCTTTTTTAGCTTTATGAAATATTTTTCAGATACATAACAATGAAACTATCGTTTCTTACTCAAGAAACGTTTTGCCAAATATTTACGTATCGGTTCGTCATACAGTTTCAGGCACAGATAAGCAAGCACGATACTCAAGACAAAGACGCACACGGCTACGTGCCAAGTCTCGCCCAACGTATAGAGCTTATTCTCAATCAGCCATGCATAGAACAGATACATCAACGGATAATGGATCACATAAACCGGATAGGATATATCCCCCAGAAATTTGCATATCTTTGTCGATTGCACGTCCGTAGTGGTGCCCGACGCTCCTATCCAAAGAATGATAGGGAAAGCCACAATCACACAAAACGCTTCATAAACACCATTCATGCAAAGCGGCTCCATTCCTTCGAGATAAGGAACAGCGAACAGGGCAATCAATGCAACGGTACAGATCCAGAAAGCACCTCTCACCTTCATAGGCTTGAAGTTACGCGACATCAGCATACCCAGCGAAAAAGGGAAAAGCATACGTAGGGAGCCGCCCAGGAAGTTAACCCCGTCCAGCGTCCAGCCCACTCCTATGTTTCCATAAGTGGAGACATTGAAGACGGCAAACGCTGCCAATGCTACCCCCAGCAACACCACAAATACCGTCAGCGCCTTGTTGGACAAGCGACGGATGAACAACGCATACAGGATATTACCGATATACTCGAAAAATAACGACCAGCAAGGGCCGTTCAACGGAAACATCTCACCGTTGCCACGAACTTCATATCCCACACCCGGCATGGCAGGAATGAAGAATATCGTGCAAAGAAGAGACAACATAATCATGGAGATGGCTACATGCGTTCCATCCCATTGCACACAACCCTGAATACAGAATGTGATAGCACCCAATACGGCACCCATAACGACCATCGGATGAAGACGTATCAAACGACGTTTAAAGAAATCTTTCATGGTGAGACTCTTGCCCCAACGGTCGTCATAAGCGTAACCGATCACGAAACCCGAAAGGATAAAGAAGAAATCCACGGCAAGATAACCGTGGTTGAGAGTCTCGATATTGCCACCACCGGCAAAAGCATATCCCTCGAATACATGATACCATATCACCATAAGAGCCGCTACACCGCGAAGTCCGTCAAGAAGATCATAATGTGCTTTGGTATCTGCAAAGGCTGAAGAAGAAATGTTCGACATCTGTTTTTCTATTAGTTAGTTAGTATTTTCAGATGGCAAAGATACGGTTTGCGAAACGAAGTTCTTTTGCTTAAAAGCAAAAAAGCCCTACCGAAAACTATTTTTTAGCACGTACCCGACTAAGCGTGTAGATGGAAATGCCCAAAAAGGCAGCCACATACTTCAGCTTCACCCGGTTTATCAGTCCGGGATAGCGACGGTTGAACTGCTCATACCGTTCTTTAGGCGAAAGCTGGAGCCGTTCCACAAACATGTGGCTAAGCTCTTTGTTGACATTCTGATGCAGGATGCGCCCCCAGTTGGCTATGTCGATATAGGTTTCGTAGAGCATATTCAGCTTGTCGATATGGATGACGTAGATTTTGCAATCGGAAAGCGTTTCAATGCTCTCCACCGACGGTTGCTGATAGTAGAGCGAATCCATGCCGAACGTAATGTCGCCTTCCAGCGTGAACCACGTAGTAGTGTCCTGTCCGTTGTGATGGAATACGGAACGGGCAATGCCCTCTTCAATGAAATAAACCAGGCGGTCTGTTACCCCCGACTGGACGATATAGGTATCTTTAGGATAATATCGCAGTTCCATATTCGCCTGAAGCGCCTGAAGCGCTTCATCGGATACCGGATAGATTTCTCTGATTTTTTGAATAATGTTTTCCATTTTGAGATTCCTTACTTGATATTCGACAGGCCACCGGACGGACATTTCTAATGACGCACCTTAGGATACTTATTATTGAAACGGAATCCCAAGCCGAGCATCAGATAATTAGGTGTCTGAAAGTTTTGGAGATTGTAACCGATGTGAAGGAAAGAGCTACGTGTCACGTCTATCTTCAACGCAAAGACCTGATACAGCCCCCGCAAATCGCCACGCCCCAGCACATTCGTTCCCAAACCGACATTGATGGTGAAAAACGGCATTACATACTCCGCCCGTCCCGAAAGTCCGAGAGCAAGCTGATGCTGAATGCCCGGCACAAGAAACCTGCGTCCGGAAGTGCCGCTGCCTCCATCGTAATCGTACTCCACAATCCGGTCTTCGGTGTACACATTGGCACTACCGTCATAAACACCGTCCAGCGAGACGCCGAATCGCAGCTTATAGTTGAGGTTGTACATCGGGGCAAAGTTGAATCCCGCCACGGGGTAACTGCCCGGCGAAGCTATCTGCTTCCCGCTTTCTACATACACGCCTTTCCGTCTCCACGAGCCGAACAACACAAGATCGTAACTGATATGACGGGGAAAACGGGGAATATACGGCTTGACCAAAGACTTGGTCAGGTCGGATTCTTCACGGTTGAAGTTGTACACCAGACCGATTTTCGCTCCGGTGGTGTTCACTCCTGCGTTGGGGAATTTGGTGTTGCCGTTGGAGAAATGCGTAAAATCTCCGCCGATGATAAAATCGAAATAACGGGAAAGCGACCAATTGAGGTAGATACCTGCATTGAGATACGCATTCACCCGTGAACCTACCGCTCCGTTGTAGGAGTTGTAATCGTTATCGTATGGTTTCCATCCGGCAGAAAGGCCGAAATTCCACTCGTAATTGAGCGAAAGACGGGGATTGAAACGGGCGATACGTGCGCCCTGAAAGACATAGAACGTCACCGGATCACCGAGTTGCTTACGGTCGCCAAAGGTGGTGACGGCCAAGCCGAAGCCTTGGTAGGCTCCGCCGTAGATACGGTCGGCACAGGTATTGGGACGAAACTTGAAGGAATATTTCAAATGAGCGGCAAAGGAACTTTGGATGGGCTTCCACCGTTCGTTCTCTCCTTGCAGGAAAGGATTGGTGGGGAACACGTATTGCGGCCGAGCTTCTATCCCCAACCGGTGAATGAACCGATGGGGAACGTAAGGAGCTACCGTGTCCATGCCACATTGCGGGAAACTGTTGCGCCGGAATCCATGAAGTTCTTCCTGCAATCGACGCACTTCTTCACGAAGTTCGCGGACGTCCTGCTGGAGTTGCTCCACGTCTTGCCTGACCTCTTTCACCTCCTGCCCCACTTCTTGCGCGCACAGCGAAGCAACGGGGAAAAGCAAGGCGGAACAGAATAGGATGATTTCCCGTCTGGGTATCTTTACTCTCATATCATAGTCTGGTTAGTCTTTTTCAGAACGAAGTTTATAAATGGAGCTTCTCGATAAACTGCGCTACATGATAGCCATCCATCAATCCATGATGGCAAGTGACGGAAACGGGCATCATCAGCCTTTCTCCTTCGCGGAAGTATTTACCGGTGGAGATTTTGGGAACGCTGTCGCCCGAACGCATATTGGTGGGATGCTTCATATCGGTGAAAGAGAGCCACGGCACGGCCGAATAATGAATGGCGTTGGGATGAAACGTACCTCCTTTGTTGAGTCCCGTAGTGGCTTGCAGGCGTTCCATCTCGGCTTTTGCCCGACGGATAAAGACGAGTTCGTCCGGATCGTATTCAAAAGCGGCAAAAGAAAAGGTGTGGTCGGCACGCCCCACAGTGGCTTCGGGCAGAAGACTGTCATAACACACCACTCGATCGCCTTCGATGCGGTAGCGGAACTCTTCCACGGCAGCCGCAGCAGTCACGATGCGGTGAAGGACGAGCAGGGAAAAGGAAACGCCTTTGTCTTTGGCTTCCTGATACGCGCGCGTACAATCTACATTGACCGTCACTCCAAAAAAAGGATCGTCAAAAGCACTGAAATGTTCGTAATGTTCTCTTCTGTTCCAAGTAGCAATATCGATGATCTTCTCTATCTGATTCATTCTAAACACTCTTTTTTAAGTTTCACCACAGAGGGCACAGAGGACACAGAGATTTTATAGAGTTTTTATAGAACTTTTTCACCGGATTAATGCAATTGATTCCATTGCTTCCGGTCTTACCTTACCGAAAAAACTCTGTGTCCTTTGTGTCCTCTGTGGTGAATAAATTACTGATGTTGCTCACGCAACAAGTCATTCACTGTCTTCACCGGGTTAAAGGTAGAAAGAGGAACTTCTACAAAGACGGTATTCCAGTCGCTCATCGCACCATTCCACAAGCCGGGAAGTTCGAGGGCTTTCAGGTCTTTACCGTTCTTCGATTTGTAGGAGATGAAGCCGGTGGCTTTATCTACATATTTCACCAGGTCGAATTTATGTCCTTTATAATCACGCACAGCGCATACGAGGTCTACCGGATTGAAGTGCGTACCCTTCTCGAACATTTCTTTCTTCTCCGGATCGTCCATGTCGATCTGCGAGCTTTCGAGAATTTGCAGGGAGATAGTTCCGTCGCTGTTGTAAGCAAGGAACGGACCGCCGCCGGGTTCGCCTACGTTCTTCACCATTCCGCAGACACGCATCGGGCGGTTGAACTTGTTTTTGAGGTAAATGGCCAGTACGGAGTCTTCGAGGTCTTTCGTTTCCGGGTTCTTGCAGAAGAGTTTCTTTTGCAGGAATTGAAGCATTTCCATCATCTGGTCGTGCGTATACTTGCCGCTGTCGAGCAGCGTGAGGTATTCGAATACTTGTTTTTGCAGGGTCACGAGCACTCCGGCAATCAGTTTCTTATACGTAACGGTGTCGGCTTTCAAACGGTCGGGCACTACGTTGTCGATGTTCTTGATGAAGATGATGTCTGCGTCCAAGTCGTTCAGGTTCTCAATCAGCGCGCCATGACCACCGGGACGGAACAGCAGTTTGCCGTTGTCGCGGAACGGTTGGTTGTCCATATCGGCAGCAATGGTGTCGGTACTTGGCTTCTGCTCGGAGAAGGTGATGTAATAGTCTACGCCGTAACGTTTGGCGAAGTCGTCCACTTTTTCCGTCACGAGCTTCTTGAAAAGTTCGCGGTGTTCGGTAGACACGGTGAAGTGTACGTTCACTTTGCCGCTCTTGCCGGCTGCATACAGAGCGCCTTCGGCAAGATGTTCCTCCATCGGAGTGCGGGAGCCTTCGGGATATTTATGGAATTTGAGCAGACCTTTCGGTAGTGCGCCATAGTTCAGTCCTGCAGTCTCCAGCAGGGCGGACACCACTGCTTTATAGTTGCCTTCTTCCATCAGTCCGGGAATGTCTTTTCCGGAGATACGCTGGCAGGCCACATTCAGATCGTCATAGAAAGCAAAATTCTTGATTCCGTCAAAGAAGGCCTGTTCGAACTTGGTAGTCGGCTGGTCATAATCGGCGGACAGAAACTCGAATAGATTCTTAAACATACGACTTGCAGCACCGGAGGCAGGCACGAACTTCACAACAGTCTTATCTGTGTTTGTATATGCATCCCAGGCGGCCAGATAAGCCTTCTGTTCTTCTGCGTCGGGAGCTAATATGCCCTTTTCGATGGAAGCTGCCGCATCCAGTTTTAAAAAGGGAAATCCCGTCTGGAAGCATGCTAATTGTTCTGCAATTTGCTCTTCCGTGATGCCTTTCTTGGCAAGCAACTCTTTGTCCTGTGTCGTTATCATAATATCTAATTTTATTAATTGATGCCCAAAAATACAAAATGTTATTTACTTCTTGCCGAATAACCGGAAAAAAAACTACTTTTACATCGAATTAACAAGATTGAATATGGACGACTTTTTTACATTGGAGGAAAAAAAGGAGCTTTTTTCACTCTATCGACATTTATTGCAGTCTGCCGGAGACAGTATTTTCTGGAGAGATTGCCAAAAGTTAAAGAAACATCTTATCAAAGCGGCCCAATGTAACGGTCTGCAACGCAATAACTTCGGGATGAATCCCGTCATCAGAGATTTACAAACAGCAGTGATCGTTGCCGAGGAAATCGGTATGAAAGGTTCGTGCCTGATCGGGATCATGTTGCACGAAATCGTGAAAGGTCATGTATTGTCTATCGACGAGGTGAACGCCGAATATGGTGAAGACGTGGCAAGTATCATCAAGGGATTAGTGAAGACGAACGAGCTGTATGCCAAAAGCCCTGCCATCGAGTCGGAGAATTTCCGTAATCTGCTGCTGTCGTTTGCGGAGGATATGCGCGTAATCCTGATTATGATTGCCGACCGCGTGAACGTGATGCGCAAAATAAAGGATACAGGCAACGAGGAGGACCGGATCAAGGTAGCAAACGAAGCAGCATATCTGTATGCTCCGCTGGCTCACAAGCTGGGATTGTATAAGCTGAAATCGGAACTGGAGGATTTGTCTCTCAAATATACGCAGAAAGAGACATATTATTTCATCAAGGATAAGCTGAACGAAACGAAGGCTTCCCGCGACAAGTATATCGCCGCTTTTATCGAACCGATCCAAAAGAAGGTGGCGGAAGCGGGACTGAAGTTCGACATCAAGGGACGCACGAAGTCGATTCATTCGATATGGAACAAGATTCAGAAGCAAAAGACTCCTTTTGAGGGGATTTATGACTTGTTCGCCATCCGTATCATACTGGATTCGGAACCGGACCCGGCGAAGGAGAAGCAGGAGTGCTGGCAGGTGTATTCGATTGTGACGGATATGTACCAGCCGAACCCGAAGCGTCTGCGCGACTGGCTTTCAATACCGAAGAGTAATGGTTACGAGTCGTTGCACATCACCGTGATGGGCCCGGAAGGGAAATGGGTGGAAGTGCAGATACGTACCCGACGGATGGACGAGATCGCGGAACGCGGACTGGCTGCGCACTGGAGATATAAAGGTATCAAAGGAGAAACGGGCTTGGACGAGTGGCTGACTTCCGTGCGGGAGGCATTGGAGAACGCGGACAACGACTCGATGAAGGTGATGGATCAGTTTAAGATGGATCTCTACGAGGATGAAGTGTTTGTCTTTACGCCCAAGGGGGATTTGTTCAAGCTGGCTAAAGGGGCTACGGTGCTCGATTTTGCTTTCCATATACATAGTAAGTTGGGATGCAAGTGTATCGGCGCGAAAGTGAACGGCAAGAATGTGCAGTTGAAGCAGAAGTTGAACAGCGGCGACCAGGTGGAAATCATGACTTCAAACACCCAGACTCCGAAACAGGACTGGCTGAACATCGTGACGACTTCCAAAGCACGCACCAAGATACGCCAGGCGCTCAAAGAGATGGTGGCACGCCAACATGCGTTTGCCAAAGAGACGCTGGAACGAAAATTCAAGAACCGCAAACTGGAGTATGATGAAGCAACCATGATGCGCCTCATCAAGCGTTTGGGATTCAAGAACGTGACGGAATTTTATCAACGGATTGCCGATGGCGGACTGGATGTGAACGAGATTCTGGATAAATACATCGAACAGCAGAAACGGGACAGCGATACGCACGATGAAATTGTTTATCGGAGTGCCGAAGGGTATAATTTGCAGACCGCACAGGAGGAAACGACATCTAAAGAGGACGTACTGGTGATTGACCAGAATCTGAAAGGACTGGAGTTTAAACTGGCTAAATGTTGTAACCCGATTTATGGCGATGATGTGTTCGGGTTCGTAACGGTGAGCGGCGGCATCAAGATACACCGGTCGGATTGTCCGAACGCGTACCAGATGCGCGAACGTTTCGGCTACCGGATTGTGAAGGCTCGCTGGGCGGGCAAGTCGGAAGGTACGCAATATCCGATCACGCTGCGCGTTGTAGGACATGATGATATTGGTATCGTGACAAATATTACTTCGATCATCTCGAAAGAGAATGGTATCACGCTACGTTCTATCGGTATTGATTCGAACGATGGGTTGTTCTCTGGCACACTGACAGTAATGGTGGGTGATACGGGGCGTTTGGAGGCTCTTATCAAAAAATTACGGACGGTGAAGGGAGTAAAACAGGTGAGCAGGAATTAAGATTAAGACAGAAGAACAAAAGAACATATTTTTGGATACGTATGATGAAAATCAAAAAACAATCATCACTCCTGAAATATGTTCTTTTGTTCTTCTGTCTATTTTATCTTACCTTCTTCTTTATATAATAAGGATAAGTAACCAATACGAAGAACAGCAAAGCGATAGAAGCTACCATCTGTCCGGTATGGAGCATCTTGTCTGTATCTAATTCCATGTAGCACGCAGTAGCGATACCCAGGGAGATACCGACTTCACTTGCCAATAAATGGGTAGTGTTGGCTGTTCCGCGTTGGCAATGATGGGATAGTTTCACAAATATCATCAGGAATTCCGGCATGGTTAAACCTAAACCCAATCCCAAGAGTACGGAAGAGATGCCTATCGAAAGGTCTGTGTTCAATAAGGACATGGCTACCATTTCCAACCCGATTCCTATAATGACCAGGCGCAGCGTTTTCTCTTTGAAGAAGAACAGGCGCGCAAAGAACAAGGAAGCAATGTATCCGAGGGCTGTGCCGATAAAGAACGGTACGGGGATTCCCATGTTTCCGAGTACGAAATCGTTTAGAAAAGGGTGTACCATTGGAATCAGTAAGCCCGGAACAAATGTTATCAGAATCAGGTTGATAGCGGGAACCCATCCACGAAGCAATAAGAAACGGTCGAAGGAATAGAGTTTAGTGACAATCGGCGCACGGAAAGGTACATATACCCCCGATAGCATGAGAATTCCTACAGCTCCGGTTATGACAGATACAGTGAGCAGATTCTGGAATGAGTGGCTTTGATAAAGCCACACTCCGAGGATAATTCCAAAGAGCATTCCCAAACGTGCCGTCCACGAGAAGCTGACATTTCCCGCGCTCCGCAGTGTGGAGTTGGTGATGTCGATAGCCAAGGTGATACCGGCAGTAGTGCCTATGCCAAAGGCCAGTCCTTGTACGGTACTCAACAGGATTAGTTCTGTGAAGTTCGTCACAAAGGCGTACCCAATCGTCGCCACTACCATCAGGGCAGCAGCAAACATACATACGTATTTACGTTTGTAGGCATCTACCAGGTAAGCATGGAAAGGACCGATGAGGAACATCCCCAAGGTGAAAAAAAGAAAGATTACTCCTGTCTGTGCGGCCGGCACTCCGAGACGGTCGGCCATCTCTACGGAAAGTACCGGAAATAACACATACAAGGATATAAACAACAGCAAATTAGCTACACATATCCGCATAAAATGAACTGTCCACAATTTAACTGCCATATACTATCTTAATATTGTTCCTTCTCGTTGGGGAAGTAGCAATTCTTCACGTCGGAAACGTAACGGCTGATGGCGTCGGTCATCACCGTGTACAAGTCAGCATAACGACGTAAGAAACGCGGACGGAATCCGTTGTTCATGCCAAGCATGTCCTGAATAACCAATACCTGACCGTCTACGTGGCCGCCGGCACCGATTCCGATGATAGGAATAGTAAGTTCGGAAGCTACACGCTCTGCAAGGGTAGCAGGTATTTTTTCGAGTACAATGGCAAAACAGCCTGCTTCTTCCAATAAATGGGCGTCGCGAATCAGTTTGTCGGCTTCGGCTTCGTCTTTGGCACGTACGGTATAGGTTCCGTATTTGTTAATGGATTGAGGCATGAGTCCCAAATGTCCCATCACAGGGATACCGGCGCATACGATACGTTTCACCGTGTCAATGATTTCTTCACCGCCTTCGAGCTTCAATGCGTCAGCGTGACTTTCTTTCATGATGCGGATAGCGGAAGCAAGTCCCTCCATCTCGTTGCCCTGGTAAGATCCGAAAGGCATATCAACTACCACCATCGCACGCTTTACACCACGTACTACGGATTTGGCATGATAAATCATTTGGTCGAGCGTGATAGGTAATGTAGTCACGTTACCTGCCATTACGTTAGAAGCGGAGTCGCCTACCAGGATTACGTCCATTCCCGCACCGTCTACAATCTGTGCCATTGTGTAATCATACGCAGTCAGCATAGATATTTTTTCGCCTCTCTGTTTCATTTCAACCAAGCGATGAGTAGTCACCTTTCTTGTGTCATCTGATATATAACCAGCCATGTCTTTTTAATTTATGATTTATGAATTATGATTTATGTCATTGATGTCTGCGCATTTGGACGCTTTCAAAAATTGCGGCAAAGTTATAACATTTAATTCATAACTGGGAAAGAAAAGCAAAAAATCCTTTCAAATGCTTCGCTTGGATAGTTGGAAGGCATTGGAAAGGATGGGTGGGTCTCACTATTTTTATTTATCTCGGTTATTTTTCTTATTTCATTTATTAATATAATATAAGTGAGGTAACTATTTAAAAATAATGCCGTTATTTATGGAGAGAGATCATTTTTTCGTATGTCATGCCGGTGAAGTCGTCTATTATATAATGGGCTTTTCCGGTGATGGCTTCGCGTGAGTTGGTGGTGGCAAGTCCGATCACTGTTGCCCCGGAAGTCATGCCGGCTTGCAGGCCGTGGAAAGAATCTTCAAAGACGTAGGAGTTTTCGGGGGTGGCTTCAAAGATTTCCATTCCCAGCAGGAAACAGTCGGGAGCGGGTTTTGAACGGGCAAACATTTCTCCTGTCAGGATGCGGTCTACCATTCCTTTAAATTCGGGATGGGCATTGTAGACGTTTGCCATCTTCTCTTCGTTGGAGCTGGTGACTACGGCTATCTTTGCACCGTTCCGACGAAGATCGGCTATGAAGGCTTCTACTCCGGGGATGTATTTATAGGACATCTTTTTCTCGTAAACATTGAGTTCAGCGCTTATTTCGAGCTGTGCTTCGGGTCTGTCCGCGAAATGCTTTTCATAGATTTGTAATAGCGTCTGTCCCTTGATGCGGCGTCCGAAATCTTCTTCATTCAGATATTTCCGTCCTTGCTCGTCCCAAAAAACAGTGTACTGCGTTTCTGTATCCATGATGACACCGTCAAAGTCGAAGAGTGCTGCAATTGTTTTCGTTGTATTCATATTAAACTGTCTTTTTACCTAAAACGTTAAACCTTGTGTATCTATCGCCGCAAAGTTCCGAATAATCATCGAATCAGGCAAATAATTCGTACCTTTGCAAAGCTAAAAAAAACGTAACATACGTTTTTATCCAACAAAATCTACTGGCGCATGAGCAAGAACGACCCGCACATTTTAGGCAAAGAACGTATCGGCAAATTGCTGTTACAATATTCCATTCCTGCGATTATCGGAATGACGATTACTTCTATCTATAACATCATTGATAGTATCTTCATCGGACATGGCGTAGGACCGATGGCTATTGCCGGACTGGCTATCAGCTTCCCGCTGATGAATCTTGTTGTCGCTTTCTGT
>OBCU01000768.1_pt1 | contig 12254 bp, 7 predicted proteins | sample 1495961 | NCBI WGS metagenome assembly OBCU01 (sample SAMN04168658, study PRJEB22393) | human gut metagenome | biome: human gut microbiome; feature: stool | host: Homo sapiens | collected 2014-03-24
GTCCGCCGAAGGCATTCCCGGACGCTTCATCCTCACCGGTGCCGGTTGGGGGCATGGTGTGGGACTTTGCCAAATAGGTGCAGCCGTGATGGGCGAGCAAGGGTATAAGTATGATGCAATACTGCTGCACTACTATATAGGTGCCAGCATTGACAAGCTGTATGAATAATCGAATAGAACACAATAAATCAATATCATGAACCATACAAAAAACATATCGCCATGGGCATGGGTACCCACCTTGTACTTTGCACAAGGCATTCCATATTTTATCGTAAACAACATCTCCGTGATGATGTTTACTAAAATGGGCGTACCGAACGGAGAAATGGCCTTGTTCACAAGCCTGCTCTATCTGCCATGGACTATCAAACCCTTCTGGAGCCCGTTTGTCGACATCATCAAGACCAAAAGATGGTGGACCCTTTCCATGCAGATTCTGATGTCTGTGGCATTCATCCTGCTGACGCTGTCCATTCCACGGCCGGACGAGGCGACTATGGCGGCCGGAACAACCCCCATCAGCATGTTCAGCATCACGCTGATGCTGTTCATCATCACGGCTTTTGCCTCTGCCACACACGACATTGCCGCCGACGGCTTCTACATGCTGGCACTGAAACAGAGTGACCAGGCAGCCTTCGTTGGCATCCGAAGCACGTTTTACCGGCTCGCCTCTATCTTCGGACAAGGCGTGCTCGTAGCCATTGCCGGCGCCATCGAACTGAGAACCGAAAACATTCCGCTGTCATGGACCATCACGATGCTGGTTACAGCCGTTCTGTTCAGCCTGGTGACGTTCTATCACCTCTTTGCAGTCCCCAAACCCACCTCAGATAAGTCAACACTGGCTGCCGATGCCGCCACTGCAGGAGCCATATTCAGAGAATTCGGACGAACATTCGCCACCTATTTCACCAAACCGGGCGCATTGCTGGCCATCGTGTTCATGTTGCTGTACCGCCTGCCTGAAGCATTCCTCATCAAAATGTGTATGCCTTTCCTGGTTGCCTCCAAAGAATCGGGAGGTCTGGAACTATCGACAGCAGAAGTAGGTATCGTATACGGCACCATCGGAGTCATATTCCTCACCCTGGGCGGTATCCTCGGAGGATTGTTCGCATCACGCATTGGCTTGAAAAAATCCATCTGGTGGATGGCAGGATGCATGACTCTGCCATGCCTGACGTTTGTCTATCTTGCCATTGCCCAGCCCGACAATCTGTTTGCCATCTCCACCGCCATCGCCATCGAGCAATTCGGCTACGGCTTCGGTTTCACGGCCTACATGCTCTACATGATGTACTTCTCCGAAGGTGAATTCAAAACATCCCACTATGCCATCTGTACCGCATTCATGGCACTAAGCATGATGATACCAGGTATGTTTGCGGGATATATCCAGGAGGCTATCGGATATACGGACTTCTTCTGGTTGGTAATGATATGCTGTTTCGCCACGGTTGTTGTCACCATTTTTGCAGACAGAAGGATAGACCCGGAATATGGAAAAAAATGATTAATGGTTAATGATTAATGTTTTGTGAGTAATATTTAGTGATTGGTTATGAAGAGGACTATTATTATATCCTTGCTCTGCCTCCTTTGCGGAGGTGCGATGCAAGCACAGAAGATCAGAATAAAGACCGGTATCGAGGTACTGAAAGAACAGAATTTCCGATGCCTGGAAGGTAAGCGTGTAGGATTGATTACCAACCCGACGGGGGTGGACAACCGGATGAGGTCCACCATTGACATCCTGCACGAGGCGCCCAACGTGAACCTTGTGGCACTCTACGGCCCCGAACACGGCGTGCGCGGCGATGTGCACGCAGGCGACCATGTGACGGACATCAAAGACGCGACTACCGGACTGCCCGTCTATTCGCTTTACGGAAAGACCCGCAAGGCCACGCCGGACATGCTGAAAGATGTGGATGTATTGGTGTATGATATCCAAGACATCGGTTGCCGTTCCTTTACCTACATCAGCACCATGGGACTGGCCATGGAAGCCGCTGCCGAAAACGGCAAGGAATTCATTGTGCTGGACCGGCCCAATCCCGTAGGCGGATTGAAGATTGAAGGCAACTTGGTTGAAGATGATTGCATTTCTTTTGTAAGCCAGTTTAAAATTCCGTACCTTTACGCCCTCACTTGCGGTGAGCTGGCACTGATGCTCAATGGCGAGAAGATGTTGAAGGATGGGGAACAATGTAATCTCCACATAGTGAAGATGAAAGGCTGGAAACGCAAGATGGATTATACCCAAACCGGACTGCAATGGGTTCCCTCCTCTCCACACATTCCACATCCTCATTCTGCATTCTTCTACCCCGTCAGCGGCATTCTGGGCGAACTAGGATATATGTCTATCGGCGTGGGGTATACCATTCCGTTCCAGATGTTTGCCGCACCATGGATGGAAGCGGAAAAGCTGGCCGGAAACCTGAACCGTCTGAACGTACCGGGGGTCATCTTCAGACCGATGTACCTAAAGCCGTTCTATAGTGTAGGCAAAGGCGAGTTGCTGCAAGGTGTGCAAGTGCACATCATGGATTTCGGCAAAGCACCGTTGAGCGACCTGCAATTCCTGGTCATGCAGGAAGTCGCCGCCCTCTATCCTGACCGTGCCGTGTTTGACCATGCCGACAAGGGACGTTTCAACATGTTCGACAAAGTAAGCGGTTCGCGGCAGATACGCGAGCGCTTCTCGAAACGGAACCGTTGGGAGGACATACGCGACTACTGGTATAAAGATGCCGAAGACTTCCGTAAGTTGTCGAAAAAGTATTATTTATATAAATAAATTTACAGATAAATAAGGAAGGGAAAAGAGCCTGATACGGAGACTATTTCAGTCGTATACAGAACCACATTCAGTCGTATACTTAAATATATTCAGTATACGACTGAATGTACCCCCTCGTAAGACACGTTTACAGAGCACTTTGAAGCGAAGTGATGCAATAAAAAAAGTGAACATGAAAGAGCATAGTTACATGGCTTTCCTGCAGGAAGCAAAACAATTCATTCCGCAGGAAAGGATTTACACCGACGAACTTCGCCGGCTGGCTTGGGGTACGGATGCCGGTTTTTACCGACTGATTCCCCAGATTGTAATCCGTTCGAAAGACGAAGATGAAGTTTCACAACTGTTGAAACTGGCGAGCCGCCACGGGCTGCCCGTCACCTTCCGAGCGGCAGGGACCAGTTTGTCGGGTCAAGCCATTAGCGACTCCATCCTCATCGTAGCCGGTAAGAATTGGGAAAAATACAGCATATCCGCCGACTACGAACAGATAACCCTCCAACCGGGCATCATCGGACAACGTGTGAACGAACTGTTGGCTCCCTACGGCCGTAAGTTTGCACCGGATCCCGCCTCGGTGAAAAGCGCCATGGTAGGCGGTATTGTCATGAACAATGCTTCCGGCATGAACTGCGGTACGCACGCCAATAGCGACAAGGTGCTTGTTTCCGCCCGTATCATCCTAATGGATGGTACCCTGCTGGATACCGGAAATCCCGTCAGCCGCGCCTCCTTCGAAGTGAGTCACCGTGACTTCATTCGCCGCATCTGCGAACTGCGCGATGAAATACGTACCAACGAAAAACTGGCCGAACGCATCCGATACAAATATTCCATCAAAAATGTAACCGGGCTCAATCTGCTGCCCTTCGTCCGTTTCGACGACCCATTCGAAATCATTGCCCACCTCATGGTAGGTTCCGAAGGTACACTGGCGTTCCTTTCGGAAGTGACGATGAAGACTGAATATGATTATCCCTACAAGGCCAGCGCTATGCTCTACTTCAAGACCATCAAAGAAGCGAGCCGCGCTGTGGTAGCCATGAAGAAGCTGGTCGACGAAACCGGCGAATGGACAGTAAAAGGGGCTGAAATGCTAGACTATAAGAGCCTTTCTTCCGTCAATGACCCCGTATTCCTAAAATACAAAGGCAAAGTTGCCTCCTCTGCCCTCCCCGGCGTGGAGCCCGGCGACGAAACCGGGTTGACAGCAGTGCTGACCGAAACCAAAGCCCGTACCCCGGAAGAACTGCAACAGAACATATCTGCCATTGAAGCTTGCCTGCAAGCCTTCACCACCTATATTCCGGTACGCTTCACCGACCGTCCGGAGGAATATTCCAAATACTGGGCCATCCGTTCCGGCATCTTCCCCTCTGTGGGAGGTACGCGCCAGCCGGGAACCACTTGCCTCATCGAAGACATCGCCTTCCACATTGAAGACCTTCCGGAGGCAACGGCAGAACTGCAACAGCTCATAGCCCGCCACGGATATAATGACGCCTGCATCTACGGCCATGCTCTCGAAGGCAACTACCACTTCATCATCAACCAGTCCTTCAGTACCCAAGCGGAAGTGAAACGCTACGAAGACTTGATGAATGACATCAAGACCTTGGTAGTAGATAAATATGACGGTTCCCTAAAAGCCGAGCATGGCACGGGCCGGAATATGGCTCCCTTTGTCCGCCATGAATGGGGAGATGACGCCTACAAAGCCATGAAAGCCGTCAAAGAGCTGTTTGACCCACAAGGATTGCTAAACCCCGGTGTCATTTTCAATGATGACCCGCAATGCCATATCAAGAACTTCAAGCCGCTGCCTTTATTAGTGATGAGTGACAAGAGACAAGCTACGTCACTCGTAGCTGACAAATGCATTGAGTGCGGTTTCTGCGAAGTCAACTGTCTCTCCTGCGGCTTTACCCTTTCCTCGCGCCAGCGTATCGTGTTGCAGCGCGAAATATCCCGGCTGAAACAAAGCGGTGAGGACCCGACACGCCTTGCACTGCTCGAAAAACAATACCGCTATCCCGGCAACCAGACTTGTGCCGGAGACGGCCTCTGCTCCATGTCGTGCCCGATGGGTATCAATACGGGCGACCTTACCCATATAATCCGCCAGGAAGCATTACCCAAAGGCAGTCTGGGATACAAAGCCGGAGACTTTGTCGCCAATCATTTCGCTGGTGTCAAGAGTGCACTGCGTCCCGTATTGTCCTTAGCCAACTTCGGACATTCACTATTAGGGACAAAGGCGATGAGCGGCATTACCAAGGGGCTGCACAATGCATTAGGCATACCTCTATGGACGCCGGCTATGCCGAAAAGTTATCATTACAAGCTACGGAGTTACAAGCTACAAGCACTATGCAGCATAATAGCGCAGCACTTGTAGCTCGTAGCTCTGTAACTCGTAACTACAAAGTCGTCTACTTCCCCAGCTGCATCAACCAGACTATGGGTCTGGCAAAGAAGTCTCCCGTAGAGCAGCCATTGGTAAATAAAATGGTGTCCTTGTTGCAAAAAGCCGGTTACGAAATCATCTTCCCGAAAGATATGGACAAGCTTTGCTGTGGCACCATTTGGGAAAGTAAAGGGATGCTGGACATTGCCGATCGCAAGACAGCCGAACTGGAGGCCGCACTTTGGGAAGCCAGCGAACAAGGCAAATACCCCGTCCTCTGTGACCAAAGCCCTTGTCTGCACCGCATGCGCGAATGTATCAAGAAGATGAAACTGTATGAACCTGCAGAATTCATCTATACATTCTTACGTGAGAAGCTGATTTTCACACCTATTAACCGCCCCGTAGCAATCCACATCACCTGCTCCATGCGGAAAATGGGACTGGCAGATACCATTATAGCCCTTGCACGCCTTTGCTCCAGTAAAGTCATCGTGCCGGAAGAAGTAGGTTGCTGCGGTTTTGCCGGAGACCGGGGATTCACCTATCCTGAGCTGAACTCGTACGCCCTACGCAAACTCCGCCCGCAAATAGAAGCGTCCGGAGTGAATATAGGCTACTCTAACAGCCGTACTTGTGAAATCGGATTGACAACAAACTCAGGTATCCCCTATGTATCCATTGCCTATCTGGTAGACGAATGTACAAAGGCAGCTGATAATTAGGATTGATAATTAACTTAACACACAAATATTACAATGAACAGTACAAAAGTAAGTAAACGCATCCTTGCACTCGACATTCTCCGTGGTGTCACCATCGCAGGTATGATTATGGTAAACAACCCCGGTTCGTGGGGACATATCTATGCCCCCTTGCGGCATGCAGAGTGGAATGGTCTGACCCCCACCGACCTCGTCTTTCCCTTCTTCATGTTTATCATGGGAATTTCCACATACATTTCCCTGAAGAAATACAACTTCGAGTTCAGCCACGCCGCCGGCATGAAGATACTGAAACGCACCATCGTCATTTTCCTTATAGGCATGGCTATCGGCTGGTTCTCGCGTTTCTGCTATTACTGGGCCTCCGCTCCGGACGACCTCAGTTTCGGAGAGAAGCTATGGGCTTCCGTCTGGACATTCGACCGTATCCGTATTCTGGGTGTCATGCAACGGCTGGCCCTTTGCTACGGAGCAGCCTCCATCATTGCACTAACCATGAAGCATAAACATATACCTTATCTGATAGCCGGCCTATTGACAGGCTACTTCATACTGTTGATGTGCGGCAACGGTTTCGCCTATAATGAAACAAACATTCTTTCCGTGGTAGACCGTGCCATCCTGACCCCTGCACACATGTACAAGGATAACGGCATAGATCCCGAAGGTTTGTTAAGCACCATTCCTGCCATTGCACATGTGTTGCTGGGCTTCTGTGTAGGGCGGCTGATGCTGGATGGCAACAAGTCGGAAGACCGTGCCTCATTTCTCAATTCGCAGCTTATCACACTGTTGCTGGTAGGTGTTATCCTTACTTTCTCCGGTTTCCTGCTAAGCTACGGTTGCCCCATCAACAAGAAAATATGGTCTCCTACCTACGTACTCGTCACTTGCGGACTGGCATCCAGTTTTCTGGCATTGCTTATCTGGATTATTGATGTGAAAGGCTATAAGAAGTGGAGCATGTTTTTCGAGGCATTCGGTGTGAATCCGCTGTTCATGTATGTATTGGGCGGCGTACTTAGCATACTTTTCGGTAGTATCAGTTTCCCGTGGGGAAACAGCAGCATCAGCATACACGGATTCTTATACAATATAGTCCTCATGCCCGTTTTCGGTGAAACCGCCGGTTCCCTTGCCTTTGCCCTGCTGTTTATCGCCATTAACTGGTGTATCGGCTACCAGTTGTACAAATAGGGATTAGGGGTTAGTGATTAAGGATTAGTGATTAATACGTTGCCTATAATTAAGAAACAGTATCACCTACCATTAATCACTAATCCTTAATCACTAACCCCTAATCCCTAATCATTAAACATTATTTATATGATTCTAATAGCAGACAGTGGCTCTACAAAGACCGATTGGTGTGTTGTAGAGAATGGAGTACTTCTCCAACAGATATTCACGAAAGGGACGAACCCTTTCTTTCAGTCGGAAGAGGAAATCAGTAATGAAATAGCAACAGCGCTATTACCTCAGCTGAAGACAAGTGAGCTGGATGCCGTATACTTTTATGGTGCAGGATGCGGATTTCCCGACAAGATAAGTATGGTGCACCGTGCCATAACCAAACACCTCAGTGTGAAAAATGAAGTGGAAGTCAATACCGATATGCTGGCTGCCGCACGTGGCCTCTGCGGACATGACTCAGGCATTGCCTGCATCATGGGGACCGGCTCCAACTCATGTTATTATGACGGAAAAAGCATTGTCACCAATGTATCTCCTCTGGGATTCATCTTGGGAGACGAAGGCAGCGGAGCCTGCTTGGGCAAACTGTTGGTAGGCGATATCTTGAAAAATCAGATGACACCCGAGCTGAAAGAGAAATTCCTCAAACAGTTCGACCTGACACCTGCTGATATCATCGACCGTGTCTACCGTAAACCTTTCCCCAACCGTTTCCTGGCAAGCTTGTCACCATTTCTTGCACAGAATCTGGGTGAACCTTGTGTACGCGCTCTGGTACTGAACAGCTTTAAGGCATTCCTTAAACGCAATGTCATGCAATATGAAGACTATCAGCATCAAAAAGTACATTTCATCGGTTCCGTAGCCTTCTATTACAAGGAAGTTCTGGCAGAAGCTGCCAAAGAAATGGGTATCCAACTGGGTGCAATCATCAAGAGCCCCATGGAAGGACTCATCAAATATCACAACTGAAAGTGACAAATCGTAAATAGTAAATCGTCAAATAGTAAATAGCCTTATGTTCGTAAAAATCTCAGAGCAACCATCGCTCTACAATGACTTGGAAAAGAAATCAGTCCGTGAAATTCTGGAAGACATCAATACCGAAGACCAGAAAGTGGCGCTTGCCGTACAGAGGGCAATCCCTCAAATAGAAAAGTTGGTAACCCAGATTGTGCCCCGCATGAAACAAGGCGGACGCATCTTCTACATGGGTGCGGGTACCAGTGGACGTCTGGGCGTACTCGACGCTTCGGAAATTCCACCGACTTTCGGTATGCCCCCCACGCTGGTTATCGGCTTGATTGCCGGTGGTGACACTGCATTGAGAAATCCGGTAGAGAATGCCGAAGATGACATTCACCGCGGTTGGGAAGAACTGACGGAACGCAATATTACAGATAAGGATACGGTCATCGGTATTGCTGCATCCGGTACCACCCCCTACGTGATTGGTGCCATGCACGAGGCACGCGAACACGGCATACTGACCGGCTGTATTACCAGCAACCCGGACTCTCCAATGGCAGCAGAGGCAGATGTAGCCATCGAAATGATTGTAGGGCCTGAATATGTGACGGGAAGCTCACGCATGAAATCGGGAACAGGACAGAAAATGATACTGAATATGATTACTACTTCCGTCATGATACAGTTGGGACGCGTGAAAGGCAACAAAATGGTGAATATGCAGCTCAGTAACAAAAAGCTTGTGGACCGTGGTACCCGTATGATTGTAGAGGAACTCGGACTGGACTATGGCAAAGCCAAGGCGCTGCTGTTGATGCACGGTTCGGTGAAAAAGGCAGTGGATGCGTACCGGATTTAGCTATTACTCACTCTTAAATTCCTTTATTATGAAAGCAATATATTTTTTTCTCTTTTCTCTTTGTCTGCAAGCTGCCACCGCGCAACCCTTGCAACGCGTAGCCCCTGAACAAGTGGGAATGGACTCACGCAAGTTGATGTATGCTGACGAAGCGATTGAAACAGCCATCTCCAACAAGGATATTCCCGGTGCCGTACTTGCTGTAGTACGTAACGGCAAGATGGCCTATCTGAAAGCTTACGGCAACAAGCGTATTTATCCCAATGTGGAGCCTATGACTGCCAATACTATCTTTGATATGGCATCTTGCAGCAAATCCATGTCGACCGCCGTATGTACGATGATACTGGCAGAACGCGGCAAGCTCCGTATGCTGGACCCCGTCAGCCTCTACATACCCCATTTCAAGAATTGGGAAAGCGAAGACGGCAAAGAGAAAAAGGTAATCCGCATTGCCGATTTGATGACACACACTTCCGGTCTTCCTCCCTATGCACCGGTAGCCGAGCTAGAAAAGCAGTACGGTTCTCCCAATCCTGATGGGCTTATGGAATATATTGCTACTTGTAAACGCGACTTCAAGCCGCAGACTGATTTTCAATACAGTTGCCTCAACTTCATCACTTTGCAGCACATTATCGAGACTATAAGCGGACAGAGCCTGCGTGACTTTGCACGTGAAAACCTATTTGATGTACTCGGCATGGAGCATACCGACTATCTGCCTTGCCAACGTGATAAGGATGGTAACTGGATTACGATAGTTGACAAAGGAACGAGAAAACAAGGACACAAGGAAAACAACGTAGCCAATTCTCAATTTTCAATTCGCAATTCTCAATTGAATAACATTGCCCCCACTGAAAAGCAACCTAATGGACAAGTTCTCTGCGGACAAGTTCATGACCCGCTGGCACGTGTCATGAACGGAGGTATCAGCGGTAATGCAGGAGTATTCTCTTGTGCTGATGATATTGCCATACTCTGCGCAGCCCTGCAAAACGGAGGTGAATGGAACGGACGCCGCATCCTGAGTCCGCTGGGTGTAAAAGCCATGCGTACTGTGCCACGCACTACCGCCAGTCTGGGACGCACTCTCGGTTGGGATAATTTTACAGCCTATGCCTCCAACAATGGAGATTTGTTTGGTCCTAATACCTATGGGCATACCGGCTACACGGGTACCTCCATCATTATCGATCCGGACAATGACACTTCCGTCATACTCCTTATCAACGCCGTACATCCGGAAGACGGACACAGCGTAGTTCGCCTGCGTTCATTGGTTGCCAACGCTGTGGCGGCTTCCATCTACCCCATTCCGCGTATTTATACAGACCATTACTACAAACGTTTCCTACAGTTTATGGATGAGCCTGCCATTACAAGCAAGGACATCGTCATGCTTGGCAATAGCCTGACTGAAGGTGGCGGTGACTGGTCTGCCCGTCTTGGTAAGAAGAATGTACGTAATCGCGGCATCATCGGTGATGAAGTGATGGGTATCTATGACCGCCTGCATCAGATACTTCCCGGACATCCCGCCAAGCTGTTCCTGCTTATCGGAGTCAATGACATTTCCCATGACTTGGCACCAGACAGTATTGTAGACATGATTCGCATGACGGTGGAACGCATCCGGAAAGAATCTCCCGACACAAAACTCTACCTACAAAGCCTACTCCCTTTCAATGAAAGTTTCGGCCGATACAAAAAACTGACTGGAAAGACAGATATGGTTCCTGAAATCAACTCCCGTCTGGAGGCGTTTGCCAAAGAGGAAGGCATTGCCTATATCAATCTTTTTCCACTATTTACAGAGAAGGGAACAAATGTACTACGCAGTGAGTTGACCGGCGACGGACTGCATTTGAATGAGGATGGATACAAAATCTGGGTAAAGGCCATTAAGAAGAAAATATAAAACGAACCAGTCTCCGAACGTCTGCCACACTACCAACAGGCTAAAGAAGACATCTCTCCATTAACTAGATTCCCCCTGCCATAGACATCTATAGCAGGGGGAATTCTTATATTCGGGGCGTTTCGGCACACACCCTCTTTTATCTCATTCGGCAAAGCTAACCAGTTGCAAGTCAAACGTCAACAGAGAGCCTCCGGGGATTGTATTTGTAGAATAAGGAGCAGTATAATCATTTATACCATATCCGCTTTGATAAGGGATATACAACATCCACCGCTCACCCATCCGCATAAGCTGCAAGGCAGCTGCCCAACCGGCAACGACACCCGAAACTTCAAAATCCACGAATGAATCAAAAACCGTAGGTTCTTTTACCGGAGGAATAGGTATATCGCGGTCAATAGCACTATAACCGTCAAAGCAACCGTCGAATTCTTCGCCATTCACATAAGTCCCATAATAATAAGCATTCACCTTTGAATGATAACCCGTATACAACGGGCGTTCACCCGTCTCATTCTTCACAAGCTTCTTGCAATAGACATACTGAGCACCTTCAGAAGTGCTTGCAGTCGTCTGTATGGCATACAGTTTCCCGAGTTCCATAGCATCGGCCTGCTCTGCTGTGGCGACATAATTCTCGCCAGTCAGCCTTTTTATCGAGTCAACAAAAGCCTCGCCGCGTTCTCTCCAATTATCATACTTTCCAGCCTCTTCCACTTCTTCACAAGAGATAAAAGCACCCACCAGCAACAGCAAGAAAGGCAAAAACAAAAGGGACTTTTTCATTTACTATTTTACTATTTTACTATTTACTATTTCAGTTTGTTCACGCACCGGTCTATTCCATAACCGCTTTATTGCAAGGTTTTCAGCAACGATGTGATGCTTACACGGTCTGCAATAATATTATTCAGTTCAGAGATAGCCACGCGCTCTTGCTGCATGGTGTCACGATTACGCAGTGTCACACAGTTATCTTCCAAAGTCTGATGATCCACGGTGACACAGTACGGAGTACCAATGGCATCCTGGCGGCGGTAACGCTTACCAATAGAATCTTTCTCATCATACTGACAATGGAAGTGGAACTTCAGATTGTCAATGATTTCGCGCGCTTTTTCGGGCAGACCATCTTTCTTTACCAACGGCATTACGGCCAGTTTCACCGGTGCCAGTGCAGCAGGCAACTTCAAGACAACACGGGATTCACCGCTATCCAACGTCTCTTCACAGTAGGAAGCCGACATGATGCTAAGGAACATGCGGTCTACACCGATACTAGTCTCGATGACATACGGGGTATAGCTTTCGTTGGTTTCCGGATCGAAATACTTGATGTTCTTGCCGGAGAATTTCTCGTG
>OBCU01000772.1_pt1 | contig 12172 bp, 9 predicted proteins | sample 1495961 | NCBI WGS metagenome assembly OBCU01 (sample SAMN04168658, study PRJEB22393) | human gut metagenome | biome: human gut microbiome; feature: stool | host: Homo sapiens | collected 2014-03-24
TGACATTGACACTTTAAAGCAAAACAATGATTCCGTATTTGAGGATTTTTACATAAATGCCATTGGCAAATACCGCCAAATAAATTACTACAAAGATTCCATCTCCGCGAAAATATACTTAAATGCAACAGAACTGAAACAGCAAGTAGAGGCCATACTGGATTCTGCCTATCATGTTTTTAAAGAAAAGGCAAATATCATGAAAGACCTTGACCAAGCCGTAGCAGCCCAGGCTTTTGAAGACCGTGCAAAAAAAATAGAACCATATATAAACATAGACAACAATGAAAATGAATAAACTTATCAGACTGATTGTTTTAGCGTTCGCTCTCTCTATGCCAATAAGTATATGGGGGCAATGCGCCTCCATCTATCAAAAGGGAGAGACATACATGAAAAGAGGAAGATACAGAGACGCTATTAAAAGTTTTAAAGCAGCCATGAAATGCGACAGCAATCTGGAGCAAGCATGCAAAAATAAAATCAAAGAGTGTGAGGAAAAAATAAATCCCGCTCCCAAGCCAGCGCCTCCTGCCGAAATCACCAGACTTACCATAGACAGAAAAAGCCTGGAATTTGGGTGTGAGACAAAGACTGCAGAAAGTATAAAAATAGAAAGTCTTCCAGAACAATGGACTGCAATATCAGATGCAGACTGGTGTCAAGTGACTCCCGGTGAGAAGAAACTCTCCATAAGCTGCCAGACCAATTGGCTGACTACCGAACGTAAAGCCACCATTACAATCAGTAATGAAAAGATGAAAGCTACGGTCAGTGTTACCCAAGGTGGCCAAGAAGAATTCATTAATATCGCATTAGATAAATTGGAATTCGGCTCCAAAGGAGAAATTAAGGAACTGCAAGTAGACTCCAATGCCGAATGGGAAGTTGCAGATATTCCTGAATGGTGTGAAGCTATAGCAAAAGACCGTGGCAAACTCATTCTAAAAGTGGGAAAAACCAAGAAGGCCAGAGAAGGAACTCTCATAGTTAAAAGCAAAGGAGGAAAAATATCTTCAATTATTCTCTCCCAGAAAAAGGGAGGTCTATTCTAAATTCATGGTAAACCGACAATGGTGAGAAACTCTGATTTATACAAAGTAATTCCATTATTAAAGTAAAATCTTATGAGATGTATGAATTGCGGTTGGGACAACCATTCCAACACAACAGTATGCCTGAAATGCGGGCAACCTTTGCGAATGCCGGAGAATTATGCCAACAGTCAGGACATTTTTATTTCAAAAGAAGGTCATGGAGAAGCTATACCCAAACCGACAGTATTGAATGTCAGCTCTAATGAAGAAAAATGCAGAAAAACTGTGGTGTTTTCCACAACAAATGAAGAAGAGAATCATTCTACTGTTGTACAGCCAATTATAGAATGTCCCAATTGCAATTACCCGGTAGTAGGAGATTTCACAAGTTGCCCTTGCTGCGGAACTCCATTGAAAAGAGCAAACACATCAACAAACAATGAATACAAAACAATAAGAGTAGAAGAGGAAGTACCTTCCGTTTCTGAAGAGAAAATGCTCTGTCATGAATGTGGAAGTAAGATAGCAATAACCTGCTCTTTTTGCCCGAACTGCGGTGTCCGCGTACATCGGCCAACCATACGCCGACAAATAAAGAACATCACAGAGACAGAACCGGAAACCAAACCTCACTGTTCATTAACAATTATACCGGAAGAAGAAGAGAACATTCTTCCGAAAAGATTTGAATATGAAGGGAACTCCATCATCTTGAACCGGGAAAATACAGAAATGTCTAATCGTACAATCACCTCAAAGGAACAAGCTGAAATAGTTTTCGATGATGGTCATTGGTATCTGCTTGACCGAAGTATGCTCCAAACGACCTATATCCAGGTAAACAGAAAAATAGAAATCATACCGGATGATATCATTGTACTAGGCGACCGAAGATTCAAGTTTGAATGTGACTAAATATAACTCTTGTGAATAACCGGACTGTCGACAGATGTGATTATAATGTAGGGGAATATATCAATAACCGTTATAGGGTTTCCCAAACATTAGGCGAAGGTTCATTCGGTAAAGTATATCGGGTTACGGACAGCGCAAGCAAAGATTATGCGCTTAAACTACTGAGATTATGGGAAGTTCCTCCTGAAATACGTAAACCATTAATGGAACGTTTCGAGATGGAATTCAAAACTGGGCAAATTGATTGTGACTATTTAGTGCGTTCATTGGACTACGGTACAGTTGGAGGTAACCCTTATATTGTAATGGAATACTGTTCCGGAGGAGATTTAACACCTTATTTAGGTTCTGGAAGCAGTAAGATTCCTCTAATTTGCCAACAAATTCTAATAGGTTTACATGCTTTGCATACCAGAGGCAAGGTTCACCGTGACCTAAAGCCGGAGAATGTCCTTTTCAAGAGTAACGGAATTGCTGCGTTGACAGATTTCGGTATAGCAGGGGATAGAAACAAACGTATGACTGAACGCAATATTTTTGGTAAACCCAACCAAATCTTCGGGACTTATGCATATATGCCGCCAGAACAAGTGAACCGCATGCGAGGTGAGGCCACTGTCCTACCCACTACGGACATTTTTTCTTTTGGAGTATTAGCCTTTCAATTATTAACTGGCAGTTTGCCCTTTGGCGAATTGAGCAGTCATAATGAATTGGCACTATACCAGAAACGTGGGAAAAATGGAGATTGGAACCGGCAGAAATTGACACAGTTGAAACATAGAGAGCAGTGGCAGCAACTCTTTGCAGGATGTCTTAATCCAGATTTCAAAAAACGTTTCCAGTCTGTGCAAGAGGTATTGGAACACCTGCCAGCAATAAGCCAAGTCCCTATGGAAAGAGGATATTGTCCACCACAAACAGTCAATGGTTTCTGTATACGTATTATGCAAGGTGAAGAGTACGGAAAAATATATCAATTAAGTGAACTTATAAAATATGGCAATAGAATCCTTACTATCGGGAGAGAACGCGACAATCTGCTACATATAACAGAACAGCAAAGTGCCTATATATCACGCCATCATTGCACAATAGAAACAAATCCCGCCACTGATAAATGGATTATTCGGGACGGGCAATGGCAGAAGGAGTTAAAGTTGTGGCAGGAGTCCAGTAATGGGACTTATGTCAATTCCACCCAAGTCACCAAACAAGGGCATATACTGAAAATTGGAGATATCATCTCCATTGGGGATGTAAAAATGAGATTTGAAAACTATTAATTATATATCAAGTAGTATGGATACACAAAATTACAAACGTACCTTAGCCGGCTCAGTAGGGGCTGGTATGGGGGCATTAATGGGTGCTTCCGGTAGAACTTACTTTATTTTGGAGCACAAGACCTCTTCAAAGTATCATCAAGCGGGAGAATCCCAAAAAATCATTGTCGACCAAGTAGAATTAGGTAGAGACGCTTCCTGCCAAGTACGCTTTGATGAAAGTTTCGAAACAGTTAGCCGCAAACATGCTGCAATTGTACGCGACGGTGAAAACTGGAAACTTATCCACCTTTCACACTCCAATCCGACATTGGTCAACGGACATCCTATAAATGGGTCCTACTATTTACAAACAGGAGATGAAATACAATTATCCGTTGGCGGACCACGCTTGGGATTCATTGTTCCACAAGGTCGCCAAGCATTAACTTCCAGCATTGGATTGACTGAGAGAATGAGCCTTTTCCGCAAACAAGCCTTACGCCCCTACAAGACCGCATTAACAATCATGGGAATTGTTTTCGTACTGGCGGTGGCAGGATTGGCTGCCTGGAACTACAGTTTAGGTGTAAAAAATGATTTGTTGGCACAGAAGACAGAAGAACAAGAACTTCAACTGAAAGGATACCAAAACCAATTGGATTCACTGGGGACCGAAAGAGCATCTCTAGAAGCACAGCAACGGGAGTTAGAGACCAAATTACGAAACAGTGACGGTAATGCAGAGGCCTTAAAAACGTTAATAGTCAATTAAAGAATGTCAATGCAAGTTTCTATAAGGTCAAATCAGACTTGGACAATCTCTCAAACAGCATAAGCACTAAAAGCATTGAGAATTCAAGCAATGCCATTAACGCAAATATACAAGAAGGCACCAGACTCTCCAAAGACCAATATTATGAAGACCCTGATATAGCAGATGAACAAGACAGTAATGCTTCAGGAGATTTGAAAGATTATTATGATTATATCTATACAATTAAAGTCGACCGTATTGAAATCGAATATAATGGAACAAAGTTTGATCCGGGCATACAAGTTTCAGATATAATCTGCGGAACTGGCTTCATGCTATCAAACGGAATGTTTGTAACAGACAGGCAGAATGTCGAGCCATGGATATACTCCAACACAGAGTGGAAAGACCCATGGCGTAAACTATTGGCTGTATACAAAGGAGCAGGATGTAATATCATTATCCATTACCGTGCATACAGTACCAAAGGAACTGGAAAGCCTCTGACATTTACCAGTAGCGATTTTGCCAAAGACGGACGAAATGATGTACAAGTGACCGAAATAGAAGTAGATAAATCCATCAGGGTACAACTAAGGGAACATGGGATAAAATTGACCTATACACGTAGGAAATATATCAGTGTCAGCATTGTTACCCCTGCTGCCAACAGTTGGGCATACATTAGAGGAAAAGGCGTTTATGGTGAGGGATTGCCTTACGACATTACCGCCGCAGACAACATGAGTGGAGGTACAGAAGTTCAAATGGTGGGCTATGCAGGTTATGCTGATATTCATAATCTTACTCCGGCTCATTTCAATGACCATACCAATATAGCCGATACAAAATACGAGACTACCATATTACAGAATCGTGTGGCAGAGCCCGGTTATTATGGTTCTCCAGCATTCCTTCTAGAAAATGGTTCTTACAAAGTAGTGGGTTTCATGGTAGGAAGCATAGAGGGTAAGGATCGTTTAGTACCAATCAGAAATTTAATACATTAAAATTAAACATGTCCGAGATAAGCATTAAATTAGCGGCAGGTACCAATGTTGGTTTAGTCAGGAAAAACAACGAAGACAATTTTGTTGTCAATCGTGATTTATGCCAATCAGAGTGGATTATCCCCCAATCGATAGAACCCATTTCTTTAGGACGGTATGGCAGCATATTGGTAGTGGCCGACGGAATGGGCGGCACCAATGCCGGAGAAGTTGCTTCTGCCATAGCCATTGAGACGGTGCAAAATGCATTCACCCCCGAGAATTTAGGAGATATTATTACGCAGGAAGGCATTGTTACCTCAGAAGAAGCCGTTGAAGAATTTCTGGGTAGAACTGTCAAAACCGCTGATTTAAATATTGTCAATGCAAGTAAAGAAGATAGTAGTACCCAGGGAATGGGTACTACTATTGTCATTGCTTGGATATTGAACGATAAAGCCTATATCTGTTGGTGTGGCGACAGTCGTTGTTATGTATTCAATGGCAATTCAGGTTTTTGCCGTTTATCTAAAGACCATTCCTATGTACAAGATTTAGTAGATCAGGGAAAACTAGATCCTGAAAATGCGTTTGACCATCCTTACAGTAATATCATTACCCGCTGTTTGGGAGACCCGACCAATCGTTCCAATCCCGATTTCCGTTCCTATAATTTAAAGGATGGCGATACTCTCCTACTATGTAGTGATGGGTTATGTGGTTTATGCCACGACGAAGAGATAATGCAAATTATAGAAGAGAACCAGGATGATTTAATGACATGCAAGGATAGGTTGATAGAAGCTGCTCTTGAAGCAGGCAAAGTTGAACAATACAGTGTTCAGCAAACCCAACCACCACAAAATCCGGAAAATTCTTCTGTTACTCCTGGTACTGGCTTTAGCGGCAGGCTTCTATTTATATAGAAATCCACAGCAATATGCAAAATGGAAAACGATACTATATCAGGCAGATACGGTTCTGGTTACAGAGACAGACACTACTAACACTACCCTAACAGATTGATTACTATTGTGAAACTATGCAACTGAAAAATGGTGATATATTTGCTGAACACTATCAGCTGAAGAAACTATTAGGAGTCGGAAGCTTTGGTGAAGTCTGGCTTGCCCGAAATATATTGGCAGATGTAGACGTTGCCATAAAGTTGTACGGACTGTTGGATGACAACGGCATAAAAGATTTCCGGGAAGAATTCAAACTTGCCTACAAATTACACCATCCCAATCTACTGCACCTTAATCATTTTGATGTTTTTGGACAGTGCCCTTTTTTGGTAATGCCTTACTGTCCCAAAGGGTCCTCAGCGAGCTTGAAAGGCAAAATGTCTGAAAAGCAAATCTGGCGCTTCATACGCGATGTATCATGCGGATTGATGTTTCTTCATAATCAGAATCCTCCTATCATTCATCAAGATATAAAACCCGATAATATTTTGATAGGGGATGATGACAAATTCATCATCTCAGATTTTGGCATCAGCCGTAAACTGGAGCATACTTTTCGTAAAAGTATCAACAAAGTAGAAAGTTCCGGAACACTTGCCTATATGGGACCAGAACGTTTTGCAGAGAAACCACTGATTGTGGCTACCAGCGATATATGGTCTTTAGGGATGAGTGTTTATGAATTATCCACTGGTCTTGTATTATGGGAAGGTATGGGAGGTTGTGTCCAACTGAATGGTGCACATATTCCAGCATTAGATGAGAAATATTCTTCCCAATTGTCCCAGTTTGTTCACGCATGCCTTGCCCTCAACACTTGGGACCGCCCCACAGCCCAACAAGCCTATGAGTTTGCTTGCTCCATACTAAAACAAACAAAGACAGACTCTCCTTCAGTACAGCTGAAGCCTATTGCTCCACTTTTTCCTAAAACAACATCACCACGCCTTAAAGAAAAGTTCTGTCCTTCGAACATGCATAAACGCATAGCAGGATGGACCGGCCTTGGTATAGTATTGATTCTATTGCTTGTCAAAGGAGGTTCCATATACTTTAGACACCTTGAAGAAGAGCGCAAGTACGCTGCATGCCGTACAGAAGAAGACTACAGAGATTTTCTAAAAGAATACCCCTCCTCATCTCATGCAAACTTTATAAAACAATTTTTGGGAAACAAGGTAAATCCAATCTCCCCAATAAATAGAGAAGAAAACATCGTTATGGACTCGGTAAAAACGGATACTGCAAAACTTGAACAGTTCCAAGAGGAACCTAAAAAACAGATTGTCCACCCACATCCACAACCTTCTTCACAGCCAGTTCTTCCCATTACTGATATAAGAGAAGTCAGAAGAGAAAATGAAGAACGCCTCTTCTATAGTTGCCAGTCGGTAGCAGATTACGAAGAATATTTGCCAAAATATCCCAAAGGCAGGTTTGTACACAAAGCCAAAAGAGCAATCCAGCAAATAGAATCAGAAATGATGCAGTCCAATCCTTCCACTCAAGAAATACACATAAGGAAAAATACAAGAGTCAATGTCAGACTATAAATAATGAATAGGGCATTCCAATGTTTGAACTGCCCTATTCACTATTCAAATACTTGATTTTATTTAATCGTCACCATCGTCGCCCCAAATCCGTACTCCTGGAACGAAGCATCCTGATGGCGGCAGTCAGGATATTTACGTTTCAGCTCGTCCAGCAAGGCTTTACGCAGCACTCCATCTCCCTTGCCGTGAATAAAGACGATGCGTTGTTCGCGCTTTTTCTTGTATTGTTCCATCACTTCACGAAACTTATCCAGCTGGTAATTCAATATTTCGCTGTTGCTCATGCCGCAGGTGTCATCCAGCAACTCGCCAATATGCAGGTCAATTTCGACAATCCCATTCTTGCCACCACGCTTGATGACCGTCTGCGGTTTGGACGGAGTATCTGCCGTTTTTTTCTGTATCAAAGCCTCCTTCAGTTCCTCTGCCGAAACATACACCTGCTTGGCAGGCTGGTCATTCCGGACAATATCATACACCAAGGCCGGTGTTTCAAAGAAAACCGTCTGCTGGAATGTATGCAGTTTATAGAACTTTACCATATCTATGCGGACTTCCACACTGACAGCCGGTTTCATTGTGAACGCACGGTTATCTTTGAATGCCACCAGCTGTACCATCACACGTTCACGGTCGTTCAACTCGGACTTTTCGAACTCCTCCAGCAGAAGTTTCGTATTCGGCTCTATCAAACCATGCGAACGGGCTGTCCAGGACTTTCCTTCGGCACTCGAATAGGTGTAATACATATAATAATTACTGTCGTTCACCAAATATGCCTCGAAAGGTGTAGTGCTGACAGCCTTGATATCCTCCGGAACAAAAGCCAGAAAAACATTCAGGATATCTCCACCTTTCATCTCGGGCTGACGATAAACAGATATCTGCGGTTTCTCCAAACGGACCGATTGAGACTCTGAAACCTGAGACTCCATAGCAGACGGCCTTGCCGCAGTAGCGGCCGTGCGCAATTGTTGCTCTTCTTCCCGCTTCTTCTTGGCAGCCGCTTTGGCTGCCGGAGTGGGGATATTATAATCATCGGTCTCTATCACCACACATTCGTTTATGGGCATCGGTATGTCAAAACCGTCGGCATCTTCCACCAACACGATGTTTTTCCCTTGAAATCCTGTCACAACACCGCCCCCAACTTCGCTGAGGAAACGAACTTTATCTCCTATCTTCATAGTAACTTATCTTTTAGTTTGTCTTTTCCTACTTTCTTCCTGCAAAGTTAGGAATTATTTCCCTTATTCTTCAAATCTTCCCAAATATCCGTACCTTTGCAGCCGATATAATAAAGAGAAAGCCATCATGAAAGAAGACCCCAGACATATCAGAATCAGCGAATTCAACTACCCGTTGCCGGACGAACGCATTGCAAAGTTCCCATTGTCCGTACGTGACCAGTCCAAACTGTTATTGTATCGCCACGGAGAAGTTTCAGAAGACAGATTCACTTCACTGCCGGAGTATCTGCCATCGGGAAGCCTGATGATATTCAACAATACCAAAGTCATCCAAGCACGCCTGCATTTCCGGAAAGAAACGGGAGCACTGATTGAAGTATTCTGCCTGGAACCCATACAGCCGAACGACTACGCCCTCAACTTCCAGCAAACCGAGCATGCCGCCTGGCTCTGCATGGTCGGCAACCTGAAAAAATGGAAGGAAGGCATGCTGAGACGTGAGATGACCGTGAAAGGCAAGTCACTCACCCTGACCGCCGAACGGGGTGAATGCCACGGAACCAGCCATTGGATAAACTTCCGCTGGAATAATCCGGAAGTGACTTTTGCCGACATTCTCGAGGTCTTCGGTGAATTGCCCATCCCCCCCTACTTGAACCGGGAGACCCAGGAAAGTGACAAGGAGACTTACCAGACTGTCTACTCCAAAATCAAAGGTTCGGTGGCTGCCCCTACAGCGGGACTGCATTTCACCCCACGCGTATTGGACGCATTGCGCAATAAAGGAGTAGAATTGGAAGAGCTGACACTCCATGTGGGAGCCGGAACCTTCAAACCGGTGAAAAGTGAAGAAATAGAAGGGCACGAAATGCATACGGAATACATCTCTGTCTCGCGCAACACATTGGAAAAACTCATAGTACACGGCGGCAAGGCAGTGGCCGTAGGAACAACTTCAGTGCGCACATTGGAAAGCCTTTATCACATCGGAGTCACTTTACTGAATAATCCAGAAGCCACAGAGGAAGACTTGCACGTCCACCAATGGCAACCTTATGAAATGTCTGCCAAGGCCACCGCCACCTCTGCAGTAGAAGCCCTGCAAGCCATTGTTGCCTATCTGGACAGACATAGCATGGAGGCTCTGCATACCAGCACTCAAATCATTATCGCTCCGGGATATGAATACAAAATCGTGAAGGCTATGGTGACTAATTTCCACCAACCGCAAAGTACCTTGCTGCTGCTCGTATCAGCTTTCGTACACGGTGATTGGCCGAAGATTTACAACTATGCACTGGCACATGATTTCCGCTTCCTGAGCTATGGAGATTCATCATTATTAATACCCTAAGCACAATGAACCACGATAACAATCAAGAGATGTTCCCCCTTGTCGACGAACAAGGCAACATCACAGGTGCCGCCACCCGTGGCGAATGCCATAACGGTAGCAAACTGCTTCATCCGGTAATCCATCTTCATGTATTCAATTCCAAAGGTGAGTTGTATCTACAGAAACGTCCCGAATGGAAAGACATACAACCGGGGAAGTGGGACACCTCCGTAGGCGGACACGTCGATTTAGGTGAAAGTGTAGAGATGGCGCTGAAACGCGAGGTACGCGAAGAACTCGGCATTACCGACTTTGTTCCCGAAACCGTCTTGCATTATGTCTTCGAGTCTGCCCGCGAAAAGGAACTGGTCTTCGTACACAAAACTGTCTACGACGGTGAAATACATCCCAGTGACGAGCTGGACGGAGGACGTTTTTGGAGCCCCGATGAAATCAAGGCAAATATCGGCAAAGGTGTATTCACCCCGAATTTTGAAGGAGAGATAGGAAAGGTCATCAACTTGTAGTGGAAGCTGCTTTCTATCAGTTCGCAAAATATTCCTTCATCTTTCTCCTGACCCGTGGAGCAAGTAACAGCAGTGACGTCATCGTAGGCAATGCCATCAAGGCAAAAGCCAAATCCATGATGGCAACCACTGCTCCCAACGGAATCATGGCAGCCACAACAATCATCACCAAATAGAAGTAGTTATAATACTTGGCATTCTCCGCACCAAACAAGAAGTTGGTGCACTTCAGTCCATAATACGAATAAGAGAACATGGTAGAAAAGGCAAAGAAAAAGACCATCACCATCAACAGATAATGCCCATAGCCGGGAAGGAGCTGCTCAAAAGAATTCAAAGCAATATAAAGGCCTTTTATGCCTCCTTCCGACGCATAGTTTCCAGCTATAAAAATAGGGAAGGCCGTCAATGTACAAACAAGCCCCGAGTCGATGGCCGGTCCAATCATGGCTACCAGCCCCTCACGAATGGGATTGTCATTACGGGAGGCGCCATGCATCATAGAGGCCGTACCTACGCCTGCTTCATTGACGTAGGCAGCACGGCGGGCACCAGTCAGTGCAGTTCCCAAAATTCCACCGATACCGGCTTCCAGGCTGAAGGCAGACTGGAAAATGGAAGCCAACACTCCCGGCAACTTATCAAAATTCAAACAAAGAATAACGAAGACAAGCAGCATATAGCAAGTAACCATCACCGGCACTATTTTAGCCGAGATAACCGAAATGCGCCGGATGCCACCGATAATGACTGCCCCTACCACCAGGCTAATGACAATACCCATCACAAAACGCAGACCGAGTGTATTCTCTATTCCTGCCGGAGTAGTAAATACCGTAGTGACAGACTCGACCAACTGATTGGCTTGCATTACACACAACGTACCTATCAACCCCACCACCGCAAAGAAATAAGCAAACGGTTTCCAGCGTTCGCCCAACCCATGAAGAATGATATACATCGTCCCCCCTTGCGGTTCTCCGGCAGAATCGTGTCCTTTGTACATAATGGCAAGAGCCCCTTCAAAGAATTTGGTGGACATACCCACAACGGCACTTACCCACATCCAGAAAATGGCTCCGGGCCCTCCTACTGTAATAGCGATAGCCACCCCCGCAATATTCCCCATACCCACTGTTGACGCTATGGCGCTCATCAAGGCCTGGAAAGAACTAATTTGTCCTTCGCCCGCCACTTCCGATTTATAGCGCAAGGCCTTTATCGAATATCCGATGCGGCAGAGGGACACAGCTCCGGAATAAAAGAACAAGAAAAGTCCTCCCCCTATCAGAAGGATAAATAAGGGATACCCGCAGACAAAGTCACTGACAGTGGTTATTGCTGAGCCTATAGAATCTAAAATGCCATTCATAGTAGTAGTTTGATGGAGGAGTTCATGGGAAGGTTTAAAAAAAGTCCCACTTCTCTTTCACGGGAAAGTGGGACATTCATTATAACATTTCGTTCGGCCTTATTTAGCCAGGTCTTCAATCACCTTCATAATCTGCTGGCCGATTTCCTCGGCAGCCTCCGGTGTGGCAGCCTCACTATAGACACGGATAATCGGTTCCGTATTGCTCTTACGCAAATGAACCCATTTGTCGGGGAAGTCAATCTTCACACCGTCTATAT
>OBCU01000782.1_pt1 | contig 12024 bp, 5 predicted proteins | sample 1495961 | NCBI WGS metagenome assembly OBCU01 (sample SAMN04168658, study PRJEB22393) | human gut metagenome | biome: human gut microbiome; feature: stool | host: Homo sapiens | collected 2014-03-24
AGCCGCTTTATTGCTTATGGCGGCATTGGCGCTGAAATGGTTTGCCAGGTTGCGCCGCGACTGGAGCAGGTTTTCTATACGGCTATGCAGCAGGCTGGCGCTGAACGGTTTGGTGAGGTAGGAGTCGGCACCTACCTGGTAGCCTTCCTCTTTGTCGCGCAGCGAGTCTTTGGCTGTCAGCAGTATAATGGGTATGTGGCTGGTGCGCACGTCTTTTTTCAGCTCACGGCACATCTCGTTTCCGTCCATTACCGGCATCATAATGGCACTGACGATGATGTCAGGTATTTCTTTCAGGGCGCTTTCCTTGCCCAGCTTTCCGTTGGCGGCAGTCTTTACTTCAAAGTGGTCGGAGAAGGATTCGGCTATATAGTCGCAGATGTCCGGATTGTCTTCCACTACCAGCAATATGGGTTTGTCGCTGGATGAAACTTGATTTACTTGTGCCTCTTCTATATGCTGGACGTTGCTTTCCTTTTCCTGCGAATCGGCATGCAGTGCCTGCGGGTAACTGTTGTCGGTAAGCAGGCTGACGTAGAAGGTACTACCTTGATTGGGAGCACTCTCTACGCGGATTTCCCCTTCGTGTAGGGCTACGAGGTTTTTCACCAGAGAAAGTCCGATACCGGTACCCGAAGCCTGGTGTTTGCCGCCTTCCTGGTAATAACGGTCGAATATGTGGGGTAGTGCCTCCGGCTTGATACCGTATCCCGTGTCGCTGACCCGGATTTCCGTATAGTTCACTTCGGCACGTTCCACCTGTCGGATACCGATGCTGATGCTACCCTTTTCCGTGTACTTTAGGGCATTGGATATCAGATTGTCCAGGATGGTCTGGATAATTTCCTTGTCGAAGTATATAGGCATATGCTCTTTCTCCACCACCAGCCGGATATCGACGGCTGGCTTCCGGTTCAGTTCCTTGTACTTCAGGCCTATCTCGCGGATAAGGGGTACGAGGTTGTCCCGGCTCACGCAGAGTTTCTTGTTCTGGGTCTCGGTCTTTCTGAACTCCAATATCTGGTTGATGAGGTTCAGTAGCCGGATGGCACTTTGGTGAATGACGGATATCTTCTGTGCGTCTTTGGTGGATAGTGTATCACTTTTCTGTATGTCTTCCAGCGGACCCAGTATCAGCGTAAGCGGGGTGCGCAGTTCATGGGTGATGTTGGTGTAGAAGCGCAGGCGTTCGTTGTTCAGTTCCTGCTCGTGTTCGTGGCTCTGCTTCTCCAGTTGGTACAGTGCTTCAGCATCCAGTCTTTTCTTGTAGGCATAGAGTATAGAGAAAAGGATGATAAGGGACAGCAGGATATAGAATGACTTTGCCCACCAAGTAAGCCAAAGGGGTGGGGCGATGCGGATGTTCAATGAGGTGGTTGCGTCCGACCATGCTTGGTTGCGCATGCGCGTTTTCACTTGGAACTGGTATTTCCCGGGAGGAAGATTACGAAAGGTGACATTATTGGGGTCTGTAAGCGTATACCAGGAGTTCTCGAGTCCTTTCAGCATATAGGCATATTCCACTTGGTTGACCAGGGCATAGTTCTGGATGTTGAACCGGATACTGAAACTATTCTGTGTATATTTCAGTTGCACGTTCTTCTGTCCGTTTAAGGCAATGGTGCTCTGTCCGTTTTCCGGTTTGTTCAGCGGGTCGGTAATTTCAATGTTGGTGATGAATGCGGGTGGTGATTTGCGTTCCTGCAATACAACTTCCGGGTTGAAGTAGCACAGACCGTTTATAGAGCCGAAGTAAAAGTTACCGTCTTGTCCGTAGGCTACACTGCCCCGACTGAAGCTTCCCATGGGGAGGTTGTCGTGATAGTCGTAGTTATAGAAAATGTCTTTACTGTCCACAAGACAGCTGATACCTTTGTTGGTGCTCACCCAAATATTTCCTGCCTTGTCCTCACCGATGGCTTGTATGTGGGTGTTAGCCAGTCCGCTTTCACGTTGGTATACTTTGTAGTTTCTGTCTGTCAGGGAGGGGAAGCATACCAAACCTTCACCCGTGGCCACCCACAACCGCTTTCTGCTGTCTTCGTAGAGAGCATTGATGGTATTGGAGGGGAATTTGGCCAGGACGTTGAAGAGCTGGATGCTTTGGAGTTGAGGGTCATAGAGGCCCAGGCCTCCTCCGAAGAATCCTACCCATACTTGGTCTTCGGAATCCTTCAGCACACAGCGGGCCAGATTGTTCTCCAGATTGTAGTGTGCCTTGATTGTCTTGCTGTCACAATCTATAAGATAGACGCCTTCGCTGGTTCCGACCCAAATGTTTCCCTGCTTGTCTTCATGAAAGGAACGTACGTCAGTGCGTGACTTGTCTTCGGAGAAAATCTGCCGGAAGCTTTGGCTCTTGGGGTTGTAGTAGGCTATTCCTCCATAAAAAAGTCCGAACCATAATCCTCCCTTCGAGTCGCACAAGGCTGCCTGCACCGTATTGCTTCTGAATTTCTTGTTGTCAGCATTGTATATGGCTATTCGTCTTCCCTTGTTGAATACGTTGATTCCTCCTCCATCGGTTCCTATCCAGAGGTTACCGGCTTTGTCCATACAGACACCGGAGGCTATTTTACTGTTCAGGCTGTTGTTGGTGGATGGAAAAGGAGAATATTTATAAGTGCTGAAGAGTGACGGCTCGCGTTTTATGAAGTTGATGCCGCCTCCCCAGGAACCTGCCCATACATTACCGAAGGAATCTTGGAGCAGGCAACGGATACTGGAGTTGGACAAGCCGTATTCATCGTCTCCCTCCCGGATAGAAAGCGCATGAATCTGGTCCGACGAACGGAAAAGCTGTTGGGACAAATCCACTACGGCAATGCCGCCGAATTCCATGGCTATCCAAAGTCTGTTGTCATCCAGTTGGTGTATATCATATACACGGTGCGATATGCAGTTGGTTTTGTCGTCGAAGGGGATGAAACTTTCCGCTTCCGGGTTAAACAGTACCACTCCTCTATCGGTTCCTATCCATATGTTTCCGCTTTTGTCTTTGTAGACACATGTCACTTCGTTGCCGGGCAGGCTGTTGGGGTTTTGCGGCTCGTGTGTGAAGTTCTTGACTGTCTTGTCTTTTATGGAAAGTATACTGAATCCCCGGTCCACATGCCCGATATAGAGTAGTCCGTTACACCGTCTATGGCAGACCAGATATGGTTGCTTGCAAAACCCGGTACGGTTTCGGTATTGTAATGGGTGAATTGCCCGGTTTGCTTGTCAAAATAGTCCACGCCTTTCCAATAGGTGCAAATCCATAGGTTACCGTCGGAGGCGGCAATGATTTTGGTAATGTCGTCCGTAACCAGGCTTTTAGGGTTGTTTTCGTTGTGTCTGTAAGTGATGAATGAATCGTTGGCATAATTGTATGCATTGATTCCGGCACGCTGGGTTCCTATCCATAAGATGGAGTCGACGGGATCGTCCAGCAGACAGTTCAGTTCGTTGCCGGTGATGCTTTGCTTGCCGGTTGTTTCTTCTTTATAATAGGTAAGGAAGCGTATTCCGTCGAATTTATTTAAACCCTCTTCTGTGGCAAACCATAGAGAGCCCCGTTTGTCTTGGGCTATGCTTACCACATGGTTGTTGGACAGCCCTTCACGGATACTCAGATGTTTTATGGTATATGGCTGCGCGGATAGCAGGAATGGCAGGCATAGGAAAATGGAAAGTAGAATCTTCTTCATAACGGGTCGTTTTTCATTGCATGAGTCAAAAGTACAAATAAAATCTTTAGATGATGTGCACAAATCGTGCATTGACAGATTTATATGCCTTCTCTGCAAGATTTATACAGCTGTTGAATCGAAAATTGGCATATGTTTGCATTGCCGATTATTATAAATCGGAACAAAATGTACTTTTTTGTTTAACTTTAATAATAATATTTATGAAGAAGCATTTCTTTAACGCCACTTTCTGGGCGTTGTTATCGCTGGCTTTATGGACTACTGGATGTAGTGACGATGACGGATACTCTGATGTAGACGGGCAGATTCCGACAATGACATTGGTGACGGATCATATTGAATCCGGTGCCGGCCATCGTTTTACCATTGAGGGTTCGTTGGCTGACCAGGATGGAATTGTATCCGTCAATCTGCAATGTGCCGATCTTTATCTGAACAAGACCATTGATTTGGTCGAAATCTATGGAGCTCCCCAAACGGAGTATGAGTTGAGCTATTCTTATGACCTCAAGCGTGATGAAATCGGTGAACGCTTCACCGTGAAAGTGACCGTAACAGATGCGGGCGGGCGTGAAGTGTCGCAGGATGTGTTGATAACGATGGATGGGGACTTTGAGAATCCTACATTTACAATTGCCCCTAGTAAGGAGGTTACCGTACTGATAAAGGATGAAACAAAGTTCAACCTGAATTTCACGGTGAAAGATGACCGCATACTGGATTATGTACTCATTGAGATTCCTGGGGTAGAAGGTTTTGAAAGCCGCCGTATAGAGGCTGGCGGGCAATCTACTTTGAGCTTTACGGAGAAGATTATTCTGCCTAATGAGGTGAAAAGTTACGATGTGACTTTGACGGCTGTGGATGCCAGAGGCAATCAGACAGTGACCAATAGTACCATCAGTGTATCTGAAATGCCTGACTTCCCCAAAATGTATCTGGCCGATGTGGCAACCGTAGAGGAATTGAACAGTGATATTTTCGGTGTACCGATGGTGATTAACCATACGGGCGAGTACCAATATCGTGCACGTTATTATAATAAAGCTGCCGGTACGGAAATTTTCTTCTTACCGCAAAAGACAGACTTTACTCCTATCTGTTTTGGCCTTGATCCGGAGGATAATACAAAACTGACGGATGACCCGGAAACGGCTAAACCTATTGTCTTGGATGAGGCTGGTGTTTATTATGAAATAGACATCAATGTGAAAGAGTCTACTTATAGTATGCGCACGTACTCGGTGACAGAGGCTACAAATCCGATGAAATATGAATATGGAAAGCCTTGTTTTGACCGTTGGGAGAATGGGGAATCGTTCATTGATTTCTATATCGGTTGGGGAGGTTCTCCTCAGGATGCGGGAAATCAGTTGTTTGCCCAGGATAAAAATAATCCTCATCTTTTCTATTATCCGGAAAATGGAACTTGGACGCTGGAAGCCGGTGAAGAAATGAACTTCATCATATCCAATTATCATCCCGACGGATGGTGGGATCATGTGGAATGGCGGTGTGACGACTCTCAGAATGTAGAGAAGTTTGGTTACTTCAGTAAGAAAGGGGATGTGAATCCTAATTGGGAAGGCACCAATCAGCGTTGGGAAGACGGCTCGATGGTAGGTGACAACTGGATGAAGCCTACGGTTACGGTGACCGGCAACTACCGCTTTGAGTTTGACGCGCATTTGGGTCGCGGCAAGATTGTGCCTGCTAATTAAAAAGTAACATTAGATTTAAGATATGAAAAAGCAAATTCTATTATTATGTCTTGCGCTGATAAGCCTTTGCGGTTATGCGCAGCAGATAACGGTTAAGGGTGTGGTGACTTCGGCCACCGACCAGCAGCCGTTGATTGGAACTACAGTTCAAGTGAAAGTTACCGGTACGGGTACAATTACCGGTATCGACGGTGATTATACATTACCCAATGTAGACAAAAATGCAGTGTTGGTATTCTCTTCTATTGGTTTTGAGTCTCAGGAAATAGCTGTAGGTGGACGTACTACGATTAACGTGGTACTGAAGGAGGCTGCGGAATTACTGGATGAAGTGGTGGTTATCGGTTATGGTGCTGTGAAAAAGAGCGATTTGACCAGTTCTATTGCTACAGTAAAAGGCGATGAAATCACTGAAACCGTGACCGGTAATGCTATGGATGCTTTGCAGGGTAAGGTAAATGGTGTACAAGTCACCAGTGGTGGTGGCCCTGGAGCTACTCCGAAGGTGCTGATTCGTGGTGTAACTACCGTAAACGGTACGAATCCGTTGTATGTAGTGGATGGTATGCCGGTAGGTGACAATATCAACTTTCTGAATAGTAACGATATTGCTTCCATGGAAGTATTGAAAGATGCTTCGGCTGCCGCTATCTATGGTACACGTGCATCAAACGGTGTCATCCTGATTACTACAAAGAAAGGTAAGACTGGTAAAGCCCGCATCAATTGGAATTCTTCTGTTGGTTTCCAGACCGTGGCCAAACCTAATATTGCCGGTGCGGCTGAATATAAAGAAGTGTTCAATACCCGTTATACGAATGATGGCCTTTCTTCTATCTGGAACGATACGGGTGCTACGACCAATCCCGGTGGTACAGACTGGTGGGATACTGTAGTCAATAAAACAGCTTTGGTGCAGAACCATTCACTTAGTGTTGCCGGTGGCTCAGAACAGTTTGTTTATAACTTTAGCGTGGGCTATTATCGTAACAACTCACAGTTTGATGTAGGTTATTGGGATAAGATAAATATCCGTCTGAATACTGAATATACATTTAATAAGTATGTAAAATTGGGAGTTGATATTGCTCCACGTGTCGAATCATGGGATGATACCCCAAACCAGTTCTCGGCAGCCATGGCTATGGACCCGACAACTCCGGTATTCCGTCCGCAGGACCAATGGGAGGATAATGAGTACAACAACTATCAACGCTCTTACAACAACCAGGAGTGGAATCCCGCCGGTTCAATTGCCCGTAGCAATGCTCATTCTCGCGAGTTGGGTGCCATTCTGAATACCTATCTGCAGGTAAACCCGATAGAAAAGCTGACGTTGCGCACCCAGTTCGGTGCCAATGCACACTATCGCCGTTCTGATTCATTCGTTCCGAAGTTCAATATGGATCCGTTGGAGAAACAAGACTTGAACGAAATCACCCGCCGCAATCAGGAGTGGTTTGACTGGAACTGGACGAATACAGCCACTTACATGGACACTTTCGCTGAAAAGCACAACTTGAATGTAATGGCTGGCTTTACTGCCGAACGTTTTGCATGGTACAATACTCAGGCACGGCGTGATAATGTTCCCAATAATCTGGACCAGATGCAGGAAGTGAATGCCGGACAGCAGGGTACGGACGAGGCCAACGGTGAAACCACTTACAATACACTGGTTTCTTTCCTGGGCCGTGTCATGTACAACTACGATAACCGTTACTACATTTCGGCATCTCTCCGTGCCGACGGTTCCTCCCGTTTCCCGAAGGGCAGCAAGTATGCCCTCTTCCCGTCTGTTTCCGCTTCCTGGCGTGTCATCAGTGAGGCATTTATGCAGGACCAGGACATCTTCAGTGACCTGAAGCTTCGTGGAGGCTGGGGCCGTGTAGGTAATCAGAATATCAACAATAATGCTACCCTTACTTTGTTGAGCGAAACCCAATACTATTATGGCAATACGTTGGCAAATGGTTACTTCGTGTCTACAGTAGGTAACAACCAGTTGAAGTGGGAGACTGTGGAAGATTGGAACGTAGGCGTGGATATGTCATTCCTTGATTCACGTTTGGGTGTAACATTCGAATATTTCCAGAAAAAGTCCATTGACATGCTCTACCAGAAACAGAACATCCTCTCTTTGGGATATGATAACTGGAACAGCCAGATTTGGATGAACATCGGTAGTATGCAGGCCCGCGGTTGGGAAGTGGGACTTACCTGGCGCGATGAAATCGGCAAGGATTTCTCTTACGATCTTGGTCTGAACCTTTCTGCCGTACGCAACAAGGCCATCAAGTTCTCGGGCGACGGTCCTATCAATGTCGGTGGATTCAATAGCGACCAGATTATCCGTAACGAAGATGGTGGTTTTATCTCCCGTTTCTACGGTTACGTGGCCGATGGCTTGTTCCAGAATTGGGAAGAGGTGTATGCGCACACTGACGAACACGGAACACTGATTCAGCCCAATGCAAAACCGGGAGACATCCGCTTCAAGGACCGGGACCATAACGGAGTGCTCGATGCCAATGACAAAGATTATATCGGCAATCCTTATCCTGATTTAATGATGGGTCTGAATATTGGTATGCGTTATAAGAACATTGATTTTGCAGCCAATTTCTATGGTACGTTCGGTAATGATATTTACAATGTTACCAAAGGAAGGTACTCCGGTTCAGGTGGACAGAATGTCTGGGCAGGTACACTGGAGAAAGCATGGCATGGCGAGGGTACCGGCAATGATATTCCCCGTTTGTCGAGCAATGACTTGAACCTGAACTATAGCCGCGTTTCCAGTTTCTATGTGGAAGATGGTTCCTACTTGCGTTGCAAGCTGTTGCAGATAGGCTATACGCTTCCTAAGAAATGGGTTGGAGGTGCTGACTTGCGTCTTTCCTTCTCTGCACAGAATCCGTTTACCATTACCGGTTATTCGGGAATGGACCCCGAACGCCCGATGGTTGACGGTACTACCGACAGCTCTGGCAGTGCCATCAATACCGGTATTGACAACGTGGCTTATCCTAATCCGAGAACATTCTTGTTTGGCATTGACTTCAAATTTTAATTCTTGATTATCCATGAAACGAATATTTACAATAGTAGTTCTGATTGCTTCGCTGGTGTTTACCTCTTGCGAGGACTTCCTGACGGAAGACGTACGTGGGCAATTGAACGTGGACACTTATTATAAGTCCATAGAAGAGTGTGAATCCGCAGTCACGAGCTGTTATCAGGCCATGACATATGGAGGATGGTGGCAAATCAACACCGTGTGGTTACTTTCCGAAATGTGTGGAGATGATGCCTGGATGGGGAATACCTCTCAGTCTCAGAGTGATTATATCTCATTGGCGCATTATCAGGGAAACGGTGCCAGCAATGGCCCTATCTCCAATTTTTGGCAGTACCGTTACAAAGGTATTTTACGTTGTAACATAGCCATAGATCGCATTGCGGCTCTCGAAACCCAAGAGACAGAAACCAGAGACCGTCTGGTGGCAGAAGCCCGTTTCCTGCGTGGCTACTATTACTTCGAATTGGTGAGAAATTTTGGCGGGGTGCCCTTGATGACCAGTTTCCAAATGCCGGAAGAAGTGGAGGGAACAGAACGTGCTACGGCAGAAGCCGTGTACAAATTCATAGAGGATGACCTGATGGCAGCTGCCGAAATACTGCCGCAACGCAGTACTGCGCAAGTAGGGCATGCTACCCGTGGCGCCGCTTTAGGATTATTGGGTAAAGTGTACCTCTATCAGGAGAAATGGCAGGCTGCCCATGATGTGTTGAAGACTGTGATAGATGAAGGCGAATACCAATTGCTTCCCGATTTCGGGCAGGTATGGAATGTCGACTATGACAACAGTGCGGAGAGCCTTCTGGAAATCCAGTATGAATATCATCCCACTTTGGGCTTAGGAGGGGCGCTTGCTACGGTAACCGGTGCCCGTAATGGTCCTGGTGATGGTTGGAGCTGGTGTCAGCCTACGGCAAATTTGGAGCAAGCTTATATTGAGGCCGGTGATACGGAACGTTTGAAATGGACAATAATCAAGTCGGGCTGTACAGAAATTGCCGGCGAAGACCAATTTGAAGATTTCATTGACGCAAGCAAAGCGTTGAATAAGTATCAGGAATATCTTGATAAATATGGTTGGGACCCCAATTGCTATATTATCAATCCCGCTGACCATAAGTCTGCGCGTATCATCCGCAAGTATTTCCTGCCGATGAAATATCGTGCACAAGGCGATGCAACGGCTTACGCCACGGACAAGAGTCCTTTGAATCACCGCATTCTGCGTTATGCCGATGTCCTTTTAATGTATGCTGAGGCTTGCAATGAACTGGGTGATGACGCTTCTGCCCGCGATGCTCTCAATCAGGTGCGCAGACGTGCCAAGTTGGATGACGTTACGGCAAGTGGAAAGGCATTGCAAAGTGCCATTCGCCTGGAGCGCCGTTTGGAATTGGCTTTCGAGCAGAACCGTCTGTATGATATCCGCCGCTGGACTGATACAAATGGTAAAAAGATGATTAGCAATATCCTGGGACCGAACGGTTCCTTTGTGAAGTGGAACACTGAAGAGGCTACCCGTGACACTCTTGAGTGGGAAAATCAAGGTGAAGCAAGTGACAAAGGCATCACTTTCAATGAAAACCGCGACATGGTGTTCCCCATTCCTTTGTACGAAATCACGATGTCCAACGGTTCCATTACCCAGAATCCGGGTTGGAATTAAACACATTCTGATGAAAGCAGATTGTTGCAGGAACTGATTATTCAATAGGTCTTTATATTCTGTCGCGGATAGTTTGCAATGGATTATCCGCGGCAGTTTTTTAATCCAAAATAATATCATGAATTTGAGACACATTTTTATTCTTCCGGCACTGCTTACCGCAATGGCTTGCAGCGACGATTCTCCCGTTACGCCGGATACTCCAGACACTCCTGAGGGTCCGGACATTACAAACAGCGTAGAGAAACTGGTGAGCATCGATGCCGGACAGACTTTCCAGACAATAGCCGGCTTTGGCGCTTCGGACTGTTGGTCGCCTGCCTTTGTGGGCAAGTCATGGACTTCGCACCGTGCGGGGATTACGGAACTGCTTTTTTCTTCAGAGATTGTGGGCGGCAAGCCGAAAGGAATCGGCCTTTCCCAATGGCGGGTGAATCTTGGTGGCGGCAGTGCCGCGCAAGGTGAAGCCAGCGGCATCGAGGATAAATCCCGTCGTGCGGAATCCTATCTTACGGATGACTTGACGTACGACTGGACCCGTTGCGAGGGACAACGTTACTTCATGGACCGTGCCAAGGAGCTGGGATGTAACAATTTCGTTCTTTTCAGCAATACACCTCCTGTGCAGTACACCTATAATGGAAAAGGATTTTCCGCCAGAGGGGGACTTTCCAATCTGAAACCGGAGCATTATGGTGACTTTGCAGGATATATGGCCGATGTAGCGGCCCGTTATACCGGTGAAGGCTATCACATAAGCCATATCTCGCCCGTCAACGAGCCGCAGTACAACTGGGACAGCGGTCAGGAGGGCAGTGGCTGGACCAATGACGAAGTGGCTGCACTGGCACGCGAGTTGGATATGTCGTTGGATGACCGGGGGCTTTCCACAGACATTCTCTTGGGCGAATCCGGTGATTGGGAGTATCTGTATAAAGTGAAAGGCGATGCCAACCGTAGTAATGTATTCTCAGCTTTCTTTACACCCGGCTCTTCCGCCTACGTGGGTGACTTGGCACACGTGAAGAATCTCATTTGCGGACACAGCTATTGGACTGACGGCACATGGGACGGTATGCGCAACGTGCGCAAGCAAGTGGCTCAGGCTGCCGGTCAGTATAATCTGGATGTTTGGCAGAGTGAATGGAGTATGCTGGGCGATAATTACAGCAGTTCCGAATTCGTGGGCTACGAGCAGGCTTCTGAGATGGATATCGCTTTCTACATGTCGAAGGTCATCCACAATGACCTCACTGTGGCTGGGGTGTCTTCCTGGAGTTACTGGACATCGATGGATGTTTCCCGTTGGGGGCATAAGAACCGTTTTCTCTTGATTTCGCTGGTACCTGCCGGTGGCGAGTATGGTGATATAGAGCAGGAGGGAAGCTATCAGGCTACTGCCACTCTTTGGGTACTGGGCAATTACAGCCGCTTTATCCGTCCGGGATACCGCCGTATTGCCCTCGACTTGAACGAATCGCGTACTTTTTTCGGTTCCGCCTGGCTTTCTCCCGAGGGGGATAAGGTAGTGGCCGTCTATACAAACATGTCTGATAAGGCGGTTCGCTTAGGTGAAACGCATGTGGGATGGAGCAATGAAGCGAAGTCAATAGCTACTTATACAACTACCGGTAGCAAGAATCTGGTGGAAGGAACGGTGGCGGCAGGCAAGCAGGTGATTCTGGAAGCCAAGAGTGTGACAACCGTGGTGTATAGCCTGAAGTAAAGAATTAGTTTAACTTCAAAGAAAATCTATATGAAAATGTATTTTAAGAATAACAGGACTGCTCTTGTCTTCTTGCTGGCAATGCTGGCCGTTGCTCCGATAAAGGCGCAGGTGGCATTTGGCGATGCCGCAAAGTT
>OBCU01000803.1_pt1 | contig 11611 bp, 9 predicted proteins | sample 1495961 | NCBI WGS metagenome assembly OBCU01 (sample SAMN04168658, study PRJEB22393) | human gut metagenome | biome: human gut microbiome; feature: stool | host: Homo sapiens | collected 2014-03-24
AAAACCTAAGTCGATATTAATCACACTTAAATCCACATAGTCACGGGCAAAATAAGTCAAAGAATAACCATTCTGGTGGAAAGATAACCAGAAGAAAATAACAACACCGAATACTGCAAACAAAGCATAGATACGTTGTTTGATTTCAGTAGCGCTCATTTGGATTTCTTCCTTATTCACAGTCGCAGTACCTTTACTGGTTTCCAATTTAGTCGCAGGATCCGGGAAGCGTTTCTTATTTGCCATATAAATAATCAGCGAAACAAGCATAGCACCAATAGCAGCCATAAAAGCATACTGAAAACCACGGTTAAACACATCAAGGTAGTTATTAACAAACATACCCATATCTGTTACAGGAGTCCCGTCAAGAACAACACTCTTAGCCAAAGTTGTCAGATTCTCCATTGCCTGTGGAGCCATATCATTTCCTTTTTCTAAATATTGATGGCACAATTCAGGTAAAGTGGCATCATAATCAAAATTGTTCACCTTCAGCCACCAGTTGCGCACACCAATAGCAATAAACGGTGCAAAAACAGCCCCAATATTGATAAACATATAAAATATCTGGAAACCGGCATCACGTAGGTTTGAATATTTAGGGTCATCGTACATCTGGCCTACCAAAGCCTGCAGATTTCCTTTAAATAAACCATTACCAAAAGCAATCACCAAAAGTCCGAAACAGGTTAATCCCAAGTAAAGAGCCATACTAGGAACAGGGGTCGGAGTAGGAATGGCAATAATCAAATAACCGATAGCCATTAATATCAGCCCTACTAAAATAGTGCCTTTAAAATTTTTCGTCTTATCAGCAATAACACCTCCCGCCAAAGCTAAAATATAAATGGAAGCATAGAACGCGGAATAAATGTATCCGGTAGTTGTCTCGGACAATCCAAATTTCGCTGAAATAAACAATGTCAAAATCGCCATCATAATATAGAAGCCAAAACGCTCTCCCATATTAGCTAAAGCTGCAGCAATCAGACCTTTAGGGTGTTTACTGAACATAGATATAAGTTTTTAGAATTAATAAATGATTGATTTAAATAAATATTTCTTGCAAATATATACTTTTTCTTGAGTTTTTGCACAATGATTTGTTAAACTACTCCTCAAATAAACGACAAATTTCTGCTCTGGATTCACGAATCAAATCTTCCGGAGCTATTTTTATCTGAAGTCCCCGTACCCCGGCACTTACATAAATATACGGAAATTCCCGGCTGGTTTCATGGATATAAGTAGGAAAATGTTTCTTCATGCCGATAGGCGAACAACCTCCCCGGATATATCCGGTAAGTGGCAGAAGTTCTTTTACGGGAATCAAATCACACTTCTTATTACCCGATGCTTTAGCTGCCAGTTTCAAGTCAACTTCATGTTCTCCCGGAATGACACAGACAAAATATCCGCTTTTATCGCCATGCAGGACAAGAGTCTTAAACACTTGCTCAATGTTTTCTCCTAAATCTGCTGCTACATGAACAGCACTTAAGTCGTTTTCATCCACTTCGTAGGGAATCAGTTCATAGGCTATCTTAGCCTTATCTAACAGCCGTGCGGCATTTGTTTTATTGATTTTCATTTTCGTTGTATTTATACTTTCTATATCTGATAAATAAAGAATTAGCGGGAGACAAAGTCCTCCATGACTTTTATTAAGACACGGATTACACGGCTCTAATTAAATAAAAACCATGTAATCCGCGCCTTAATTAATATGATTAGAGATAGTTGACTTTATTGGGGGAACGCCCTCACTCTATGCTTCAAATTAGAGCCCCAGCTCTTCGCGAAGAAACTTAGGTGTATATCCCTTAGGGCTCTTCGCAACCTCTTCCGGTGTTCCGTAACTAAGGAGTTCTCCCCCGCCCTTACCCCCTTCAGGGCCCATATCGATAATATAATCCGCCATTTTAATCACATCCAGATTGTGTTCGATGACGATAACCGTATTCCCTTTATCTACAAGCTTATTCAGTACTCCCATCAGTACACGGATATCTTCAAAATGAAGTCCGGTAGTCGGTTCATCAAGGATGTAAAGGGTCTTGCCTGTATCTCTTTTCGACAGTTCCGTTGCCAGTTTCACACGCTGGCTTTCTCCACCGGAAAGAGTGGTAGAAGATTGTCCCAACTTTATATATCCGAGTCCGACATCCTGCAATACTTTTATCTTATTCAAGATTTGCGGAACGTTTTCAAAGAATTCTACGGCACGGTTGATTGTCATGTCCAATACATCGGCAATCGATTTTCCCTTGAAACGTACTTCCAGTGTTTCCCGGTTATAACGTTTGCCGTGACATACTTCACAAGGCACATATACGTCAGGAAGGAAATTCATTTCAATTGTTTTATAACCATTTCCCGTACAGGCTTCACAACGTCCGCCTGAAACATTAAAGGAAAAACGTCCCGGCTTGTAACCGCGAATCTTAGCTTCCGGAAGCCCTACAAACAGATTACGGATATCAGAGAACACACCGGTATAGGTAGCAGGATTGGAGCGTGGCGTACGTCCCAAAGGTGATTGATCGACATTCACTACCTTATCGATATTTTCCAATCCTTCAATCGAATCGTATTCCAAAGGATCCTGCAAAGAACGGTAGAACTTCTGCGACAGAATCGGTTGCAGAGTTTCATTAATCAAAGTAGATTTCCCGCTTCCTGATACACCTGTCACACAAATTAGTTTACCTAACGGAAACTCTACGTCAACATTCTTCAGGTTATTCCCTTTCGCTCCTTTCAGCCAGATAGATTTCCCGTTTCCTTTTCTACGCTTGGCGGGGATTTCTATCTTCATCTTTCCATTCAGGTATTGCGAAGTCATCGTATCGGTCTTGAGCATCTCCTGGGGAGTTCCTGCAAAAACAACCTCTCCACCGAGACGTCCGGCTTTTGGTCCCATATCGATGACATAGTCAGCAGCCAGCATCATATCCTTATCATGTTCCACCACAATCACGGAGTTTCCCATGTCACGGAGTTCTTTCAAGGAGTTGATAAGACGTAAATTATCACGCTGATGCAGACCGATACTCGGCTCGTCGAGAATATAAAGCACATTCACCAATTGAGAACCAATTTGTGTAGCCAAACGGATACGCTGGCTCTCACCACCGGAAAGGCTGACAGAACTACGGTTCAACGCCAGATAATCCAAACCGACATCCAGCAGGAACTTCAAACGTGTACGAATCTCTTTCAGAATCTCCACTGATATTTTCTTCTGCTTATCGGAAAGGAACTCATCTACCTTCATCAACCAGTCATACAGCTCGTTGATGTCCATGTTTGCCAATTCATTAATATTCTTATCGTGGATGCGGAAATGCAGAGCTTCCTTATTCAGGCGAGCCCCTTTACATTCAGGACAAACCGTTGTTTTGGCAAATTGTTCCGCCCATTTCTGCGCTGTCGCAGAAGCATCTTTCTCCTGCAACATCTGAATATACTTCACCACTCCTTCATAGGTAACAAAGTAATCGGATGAAGTGCCGATCAGCGAACTCTTGATTTTAATCCGTTCGTCAGAGCCATACAACACTTCATCAATCGCATCGTCCGGCAACTCCTTAACCGGTGTTTTCAACGTTACATCGTACTTCTCAAGCAAAGCACCGATTTGCCAGAAAATCATCGCATTCTTATATTTTCCCAAAGGAGCTATCGCACCTTCGTAAATGGAAAGTTCACGATCGGGAATCACTTTGTCCACGTCAATCTGATTGACTACTCCCAACCCTTTACACTTCGGACACGCTCCTTGCGGTGAATTGAATGAGAAATTATGCGGAGCCGGTTCACGATAAGACAACCCGGTGACAGGACACATGAGTCGCTTACTATAATGCCGGATACTTTCGGACTGGGCATCCAAAATCATCATCAGCCCGTCTCCCTGACGCATGGCAGTTGCCACACTCTGTTTCAGGCGCCGGTCGTCTTTCTCTGCAACCACTAATTTATCGATAACCACTTCTACATCGTGGTTCTTATAACGGTCGAGCTTCATACCATGCGTGATTTCACGCACTTCTCCGTCTACTCGTACATATAAATATCCTTTTTTACGTATCTGTTCAAAAAGTTCTCTATAATGTCCTTTACGTGAACGCACCAATGGCGCCAGCAGATATATTTTCTTTCCTTTATAATCTTTCAGAATCAAATCCAGAATCTGCTCTTCGGTGTATTTCACCATTTCTTCCCCCGACAGATACGAATAAGCGATTCCCGCACGGGCATACAACAAACGGAGATAATCGTAGATCTCAGTAGTTGTTCCTACGGTAGAACGGGGATTTTTATTCGTTGTTTTCTGTTCAATGGAGATAACCGGGCTCAAGCCTGTTATTTTATCGACATCCGGACGTTCCAGATTGCCCAGGAAATTGCGGGCATAGGCTGAAAAAGTTTCGATATAGCGGCGCTGTCCTTCGGCAAAAATCGTATCGAAGGCTAAAGAAGATTTTCCACTACCACTCAATCCGGTGATAACAGTCAAGCTGTTACGGGGAATCTCGGCATCAATGTCCTTCAAATTGTGCACGCGCGCACCGTACACATTAATATATTCTGTTTCCTGCATATTCATATCCTTCCATAAATGTTGCAAAATTAATGTTTCCGCCCGAAATATGCTCCTAAAAAAGCACAATATTATTTTCTTAACTCAAATCTTATGAAGATATAGGGCATTATTCGTACCTTTGTTCCTTGATTTCAAGAACCAATAGTTATAATTTGATGAAACCGATAAACCGAATATTCTTATTTCTGCTTTTTATAAGCGTTTCATACGCTATCAGTTATGCACAGGAAAACCAATCTTATTTCTTGCATACCATCGAAAAAGGACAAAGCTTATACTCCATTTCCAAGATGTATAATGTCACTACGTCAGACATCATACGTCTGAATCCTGGTTGTGACGAAAAGATCTACGCCGGACAAACTATCAAAATTCCTACCGGGAAAGAAAGCCAGAAGGGAGAAACATTCCATACGATCCAAGCCGGAGAAACATTGTACAAACTGACAACGATGTATAATGTGTCCGCCAAAGATATTTGTGAAGCAAACCCAGGTTTGAGTGCCGAGAATTTCCGTATCGGACAAGTTATTCTGATTCCGCAGAAAAAAGAAGAACAAACTGACGCCGTAGTTCAAACGCCTACTGAACAATCGACTATTCAAGGTCCTGTCGTTCCGAGATGCAAAGATATGCATAAGGTAAAGCGCAAAGAGACTATATTCAGCGTGAGCCGTGAATACGGAATCAGCGAGCAGGAGTTGATTGACGCTAACCCGGAACTGAAAAAGGGCATGAAAAAGGGACAATTCCTTTGCATCCCCTACCCGGCAGCAACCACCGTACAACCTACACAGAAGGAAGATCCATACGCTGTTCCTCCCAGCAATAGCGAGCTTTTCCGCAAAAATAAGGAGACTCCCCAAAAGCTGTCTACTATTAAGGCTGCCTTGTTGTTGCCTTTCCAGGAAGACAAACGCATGGTGGAATATTACGAAGGTTTCCTGATGGCAGTAGACAGTCTGAAACGTACGGGCGTTTCTCTTGATTTATATGTATATGACAGTGGAAAAGACATTTCTACATTAAATACGATTCTTGCCAAAAACGAGATGAAGAGTATGAATATCATCATCGGTCCGATGCATCAGAATCAAATAAAACCATTGTCAGACTTCGCGGAGAAGAACGATATACGCCTGGTGATCCCTTTCTCTCAAAAAGGAGAAGAGGTATTCAAAAATCCTGCTATTTATCAGATTAATACGCCTCAATCTTATTTATATTCAGAGGTTTATGAGCATTTCACCCGCCAATTCCCTAATGCGAACGTTATTTTCATCGAACCGTCGAGTGCTGACAAGGAGAAAGCAGAATTTATCAGCGGCTTGAAACAAGAGTTGAAGAGCAAAGGAATTCCTATGAGAACCGTCAGCGAAAGCGCAACTAAAGAAACATTGAAAGCAACACTTCGCAGTGATAAAGAAAACATTTTTATCCCGACATCGGGCAGTAATGTTTTACTGATTAAGGTACTTCCTCAACTAACGTTGTTAGTCAGAGAGAATCCTGCAGAAAAAATTCACCTGTTCGGCTACCCGGAATGGCAGACTTACACCAGAGATCATCTGGAAAATTTCTTTGAGTTGGATGTATATTTCTACTCTTCATTCTATACGAATACATTGTTCCCGGCAGCCGTGCAATTCACCAACGCTTATCATAAATGGTATAGTAAAGATTTGGCAAGCAAATACCCCAATTACGCAATGCTTGGCTTCGACACCGGTTTCTTCTTCTTGAAGGGATTATCGCTCTATGGCTCGGAATTGGAAAATAATCTGCCTAAGATGAACCTGACGCCAATCCAGACAGGATTCAAATTCCAGCGCGTGAACAACTGGGGAGGATTTATTAACAAGAAAGTGTTCTTCATACGTTTCACTAAGAATTTTGAATTAGTAAAACTTGACTTCGAATAATACGAAAATGATAAAGATAAAACCATTTTTGATTGCAACACTCCTACTTACGGGATTTGCTCTTCCTGCCACTGCCCAAATTGGAGAAGCACGCAGCAATTTATCAGTAGGTGTCAATGGAGGTGTCAACTTAAACAGTGTTTCTTTCACTCCCAGCATCAAGCAAAATAGCTTGATGGGAATTACCGGAGGCTTGACAGCACGTTACATATCCGAGAAGTATTTTGCCATGATTTGCGGTGCACAAGTCGAATTGAATGTATCACAAAGGGGTTGGGACCAATTGTTTGAAACGGTATCATTGGACGATAACGGATATGAAGTCACCTCGAAGGATCCGAGCAAAACTTATACCCGCAAAATGACCTATATTGATATTCCTTTTCTAGCCCATCTTGCTTTCGGACGAGACAGAGGATTACAATTCTTTGTTCATGCAGGTCCTCAAATCAGCTTTCTGATAAGCGAATCGGAAACAATAAAAGGTATTGATATGAACACCTTATCCAATACACAGAAAGCGGTGTATGGAGTTAAGATTCAGAATAAATTCGACTACGGTATTGCCGGTGGCGGCGGTGTAGAACTCCGAACAAAGAAAGCCGGTAGCTTCATCGTTGAAGGCCGTTACTACTTTGCGCTGTCCGACTTTTACAGCACCACAAAGAAAGACTATTTCGCCCGTGCAGCGCATGGAACAATTACCATAAAGCTCACGTACCTATTTGACTTGAAGAAATAAAATCCTCTCCCTCCTCCCTTTCGAGAGAAGGAGCTTGAATATCTACAAAGCATCGCTTTAGGGATACTCTTTAAATAAATAAGGCAACTAACTCGCAATGAATTAGTTGCCTTATTTGTATCTTTAAAACAGGGATATTCAGTAAATGCACCGTTTTAGGGATGCTAAAGCATAGCTTTAGAGAGCAAAAAGCACCGCTTTAACTCTTATAAAGCGATGCTTTTCATTAATCATATTAACGAATTACCCAGATATAGGGAAAAGTCTTATCTCAATCTATCCGCAGCCTTTACCATCACCTCATCGCGTCCAATAGCACGAACAGCCAATATATTCAGAATGATGGAAATAAGTGGTAAACACAATGCCCAGCCTACCCGGAACATATTTGCATCATTCTTCAACGCAAAATAAAAAGCGAGGGCAGCAATGTAATAACCGACCAACAACAAGCTATTGAAAATCGTCATGCGAATCTGCAACATACGGTTCTTATATAAAAAAATGGTAGCCACGGCAACGATAGTACTAAGCATCAGAATCCCAAATAAACCCCATGTAGACTGAAAAGCGTCGTTTATTTCCAATCCTAATGCCTTAAAAGGATGTTCGCCCATTGTATCAATGAAGTAACCTATTGGCATACACATAGCTGTAATCAGTAATCCTGCAACAATCAATAAATAAACAGTTTGAATTCGTTGAATCATAAGTATTCTAAATAGTAGTTGAGTTAAACAATAATAGCCAAGCAATAAGGAGTAGGGATAATCATCCCACTTACTACTTGACTATCAAATTCTTCGTCAGAAAATAAATTACTGAAGTTTTTCTTTCTCCTTAGCCGGATTTCTATAATATATTTTCCCTTCAATGTATTCTTGCGTAGCAATCAAGTCCGGTTTCGGCAATTTCTCATAATAACGAGAAATTTCGATTTGCTCTCTATTTTCAAACACTTCTTCCAAGTTGTCATTGTAAGAGGCAAACTCTGCCAATTTCTTTGAAAGATCGTTTTTGATTTCTACACTGATCTGATTAGCACGCTTGCCAATAATGGCAACAGTTTCGTAAACATTACCTGTATCAGCACAGAGTTCCATCATGTCACGGGTTACTGTTGTAGCAGGAGCATTCGTTTTTTTGTAGTCCATAAATCTATTTAAATTTAGTCTTTAATTACTTTCTGTGATTCATTGAATATTTTCTCGGCTTCTTTCAAATATTTACTTTCAGGAAATTCATTCTTGAAAGCATAATATTCGTCCACCGTTTCGCGGTAACGATCCATCTTCTTGTCTTCTACACTATAGATAGCCATTTCGTGTCTTGCACGCAGAATCAAGATGGAAAGTTCTTCACGATAGTCAGTATAAGGATAATCTTTCAGTGCATTTTGAGCTGTGATTACACAAGACTCATAGTTATTGCCTAAATAATTACCCAGATTATAATATAATCTTGCAGAATAAAGTTCTTTCAAAACCAGCTTATCCTGCAAAGCAAAAATCATATCCTGTGCTTCCTGCTTCTTTGTGCTGTTCGGAAAATATTCCATGAACATCTGCAACTGCTGGATAGCCTGATAAGTGCTTGATTGATCCAAACGTGGTTCCGGGGTATCCAGGAATAAAGCTTTACCTGCATGAAAACGTGCCAGTTCGGTAAAAGTGCCACGGGGATACGTATTGAAATAGGTGATAAATGTCTGGGCAGCTGTCTGATAATCTTTCTGATTATAATAACTCATAGCCAACATGTACAAGGATTCTTCCGCTTTATCGGTTCCTTTAAGAATGGTTATTAACTCGTTCAGCAAAGTAGCTGAGCGGTTATACTGCCCTTTCGCAAAATAGTTTTTGGCGGCTTCGTACTTGTATTCGTAATCGGTGCTTTTCAGCAATTTATTGTACTCTCCACATGATGTCAGAGTAGCCGCCGCAAGCAAAGTTATAATGATATTTTTCTTCATCCTATTTAAAAATAATGCGCAAAGTTACTTATTCGCTGGGAATTTAGCAATTAATCTGTGTTTTTTAATACATAAAAGGCGTTAAACATCGACAAAAGGAGAGAAAATGACGTCGAATTGCAAACACCAAACTGTAAACGGCAGGTAATAAACGAATCACACAGAAATCATGATTGACATAAACCTGACGAACAAACGTCAGATTCCTTGTTATAAGACAGAAAAAAACTTGTTATAAGGCAGAAAAAAAATAGTGACGGTATATGCCCGGGATAGTGACGGTATCGGTGAAGCATACCGTCACTATCCACATCGGATAGCGTCACTATTTTTTATAGCAGAAAACGGCAAACAAATGTGTTATCCCATTCAAAGACAACACAGCTATTTACCGTTCCCTGTTTATCGTTTACTGCTATATCTACAGCTTGTACAAATCACTTGCAGCCAGCAGATCGACTTTCTTTTCTTTCAATACCTCGATACATTTATCCAGATTGCTAGGGCGAATTACCACATTTGCAATATTGTTATTGGCAAACGAATACATATATTCAATAAATACACCCTCGTCTGATAAATATCCCAGCACTTTTGCCAAAGCACCCGGTATATTGGGACAGCTTATACCTACTACATCAGTCACATTCACTGCAAAATGATTATCTTTTAAAGCTTTGTATGCTCTATCCGGATCGGATACAATTCCACGCAAAATACCAAAATCAGCATTTTCGGCAATGCACAAGGCAGAAAGATTGATATTTTCTTTCGCCAGCACTTCAGTCACTTCCGTCAAACGGCCTGACTTATTTTCCAAAAAGATAGAAAGTTGTTTTGCTACCATATTTATTAAAGTATTAAGTAATAAGTATTAAGTAACAAGCATTAGGTATTAGGCAACAAGTATTACCGTAGTTCCAAGATCACCCGCATGGTTAATACTTAATACTTAATACCTAATACTTATTTATATTTTTCTGTTATCAATCACACGTTTTGCTTTACCTACGCTACGCTCAATGCTGCGAGGCTCTACCAATTTCACGTTGACTCCCAATCCAAGTACGCTTTGCAAACGTCCTCCCAGCTTTTTCTTCAAAGCCAGCATTTTGTTGATCTCATCAGAATAGAATTCCGGACGTACTTCAACCTGGAGCTCCATCGTATCGGTATTATTTTCACGACCCACTATCAACAAATAATGCGGTTCAAATTCTGCCATTTCAAGGATAACGGATTCAATCTGTGTCGGGAATACGTTTACACCACGGATAATCAACATATCATCACTGCGTCCCAAAATACGATCCATACGTACTAATGTACGACCGCAAGAACATTTATCATGATGCAAAGCAGTCAAATCACGCGTACGGTAACGGAGCAATGGCATCCCCTCTTTGGTGAGGTGGGTAAACACCAGTTCGCCCATTTGTCCCGGCTCAACCGGTTGCAAAGTATTCGGATCGATAATTTCCGGGAAATAATGGTCTTCATTCAAGTGAGTGCCGTTCTGACATTCGCACTCGTAACCGACACCCGGTCCGGCAATCTCACTCAACCCATAAATATCGTATGCTTTGATTCCCAGTTTCTCTTCAATTTCATGACGCATATTTTCCGTCCAGGGTTCCGCACCGAACGCACCGACTTTCAGTTGAAATTCTTCACGTGGCAAACCGGAATCTTTGATTGCATCTGCCAGGTAAAGCGCATAAGAAGGGGTGCAACAAAGCACTGTCGATCCGAAATCATGCATCAAGGTAATCTGTTTTTCAGTGTTGCCACTGGACATCGGAATAACAGAAGCACCGATATTCTCGGCTCCGGCATGTGCTCCCAGTCCGCCCGTAAACAGTCCGTATCCGTATGATACCTGAAAAATATCAGAACGGCCCGCTCCGTAAGCGGTAAAAGCGCGTGATATACATTCCGCCCAAGAGGCCAAGTCCTTACGGGTATATCCGACAACCGTCGGCTTTCCGGTCGTTCCGGAAGAGGCATGAATACGTACAATCTGGCTCATCGGCACGGCACAAAGTCCGAACGGATAATTATCTCTTAAATCATGTTTCGTGGTAAACGGCAGTTTTACAATATCATCGATACTATTGATATCATCGGGGGTTATTCCCATTTCCTGCATCTTCTTTCGATAGAAAGGAGTGTTGTGATAGACGTAATCTACAATTTTCTTGAGTCGTATGCTTTGAATCTTGCGAAGACTTTCGCGGTCCATACACTCAATGCTCTCATTCCAAATCATTATGTTTCTGGTATTACTAGTTGTATGAATCTGTTTTTTGATATTAATATGTTGCAAAGTAAAGGATTTATTTGGAAAAATGATTTGTTATCTC